>Ga0116223_10005419_pt1 | contig 10756 bp, 17 predicted proteins | sample Sb_taG_3_FD_90092 | JGI IMG/M metagenome (GOLD analysis project Ga0116223, IMG submission 90092) | Peat soil microbial communities from Weissenstadt, Germany - Sb_50d_a_PC metaG | ecosystem: Environmental > Terrestrial > Soil > Wetlands > Peat | place: Germany: Weissenstadt | collected 2010-09-21 | reverse complement strand
TCGTGCAGCAGGCGGTTGTCGTCGATCCAGTGCCATACAAATCTCTGGTCAGGTGTGCCGCCGTCGGCTCAGACGCCGACCACAACCGGTAGGGGTCACCTGAGTGAAGTAAATACCCCACCCAATTAATTATGCATCCGTCTGAGTTCGTCAGGGATGCGAACAGCCGGAAGCGTCTCGCTCGCGCAATCGGAGAATTATCCCAAACCCTCGTGCGGCTTCTCGATAGCGAGGTCACGAGACGAAGCGCTCCAGATGCGATGGACTTTAAGCGCGATCTTAAAAGCCAAAACATCGTTAGGAGCATCCGAACCACGGTGATCCCGATATATCAGATCACGGTGGACAGCAAGGTTACGCCTTCCTTCAGCACGCTATGGAAGCAGGCCGAGGCCCCAAAGCATAAAGGTAAGAAGAAAAAGAAGAAGTGATACTATGGTGACGAATGAAACACTCAGCCGAATACGAACGCTTCACTGCCCTAGTGGAGCAGGTTCTCTCTGTTCCCAAGAGTGTCGTCAAGGGAAGGCTAGCAGAGTATCGAAAACAGGTGGACGCGAACCCGAACCGGCGCGGGCCGAAACGGAAGGTCAAGCAACCCTCCGTCGGCCCCGAGGCAAATGGCCAACCGCATTAGTTGAGCGCTTGTTTTTCTACCACCTTGCCGGTGAGTTCTGCATAGGTCAGGCGCTTGCCGACAATGTTCCTTACCAGCGCGCTGAAGCGATCCGCGTCGTTCATGTCCTTCCGATTGTTATAGCGAAACGCCTGTTCATCGACATAGCGGAACAGGTGATAGGGTTCCACGCTGATGTAGGTTCCGCCGATTCCACGCTTGAGCAAGCTCCAGAAATTCTCGCAATTATTTGTGTGTGCCTGCCCATCGACGTAGGCAATCGCGTGGTCGATCACCTGATGCTTGTACTCTTCGCTCAGGCCATCGTAGGACTTCAGCGCGTCCGTGTACAGCGCGGAGTTCGGCTCGACGTTCTCACGGACCATTGCTTGCAGTTGAGGCTTACGGCGCTTGTCTACGACCTTCGCACGGACCTTGCCGCCACGCTCCAAGACTGCCGCAACGATAGCCTTTCCATCGCCGCCGGTGCCGTGAATCCGCCTAGCCTTAACGTCCTTGTGCATGTTGCGGGCCTTGCCTCCGATGAACGATTCATCCGCTTCGATCTCGCGTCCTTCGCCGCCCAACTTGCCGCCCGTCTGCGCGTCCTGTTGAGCAAACCGAATGCGATGGAGCATGTGCCATGCGTTCTTTTGGGTGACGCCAACAGCGCGAGAGACTTCGTGGCTAGAGATCCCATTCTTGCAATTCGCCAGCATCCACATCGCGGTAAGCCACTTGTCCAGTGTGATCGCAGAATCTTCCATGATCGTGCCAACCTTCACCGAGAACTGGCACCTCGGGTGACGCTCCTTACACTGCCACAGGCGACGGGCGGGCAAGAAGGAAACATTCTTCGAGCCACAGATGGGGCACACAACGCCATCCTTCCATTCGGGACGATGAGCTACAAGATAGTTCAGGCAGTTATCGGCGTCCGCGAAGTAAAGAATCGCTTCTTGGAGGGTGGCAGGTGACTTACTCATACACTTACTTTACAGGAGAAAGTTTGCGGAGTCAAGAATATTTTCGCCCTAATTTAGCCACCCCATCAGGCTCAGTCTTCTTCGGCTGCCCTGGCCCTTCCATCGTCACAGGAGCAGGGCCCACCTTTGAACTATTGGTCGCCAGGTCCATACAGAGTGACCGCCGTTTCGTCCCCTTCAGACTTTAAGATCGGCCGAACGGTTTGCAAGCTGCAGATTGCCGGTCTGAGCGGGTTAATCCGTCCTATAGGGAAGATAATTCGAAGGAACAGAGATGGATGCGGATCGGTAAGGGCAGCCACAGTGAAGGCTGGATCAGCGCCACGGTCGTCACGACGACTGCGCAGAGCGGTAGCAATTCGACGGTCATGGGGCCTCGGGGGGGCGGTCAAGAAGCGCTCGCCATCGGGCACGGGTAGCTTGAAAGGGCTTCAGTAACCCCAGAAGTTTTGGCGTGGGGTAGCACGACCATCCTGGTTTCCCTGTGCGTCCGCCGCTCTTCCAGGACTCCGTTTTGTCCCAACCCATCTCCCTTGCAAGGTAGTTGATATCGGGATCGTAGGCTAACACGTAGATGGTAGATCGATCTTCTCCCCAAACATAGGCCATGATCAGACTCTGTCGCGCTTCGTACTTATTGCGGTCCACCGCGAATCGAGGCCGCGTCGCCGTCTTCAATTGCACCGGCCGGGCGGAAAAAACGCCGTCGCCTTTGCGGCTGTACACAATCAGGTCCGCTCCGTCATCCCGGACGGGCATCGCCACTTCCAGATCCGCCGCAATGATGGATTCCACCAGCCGGTTCCGCGCGGCCAGTTCAATCAGCTGGGTGTCCATCCTTGGCGCGATCATCGCTGGGAGCGGCATCTCAAATGAGGCGTATATGCCGTTGGCTTATCGGACTCACAATACCACCATGAGATCTCGGCATGCAACGACGCGGACGCCACATACGGCCTGCCAGCCTCAAGGAGAGAGCGATCGGCGCTGCCGTATGCGATTGCCGCAACCAGGCCGGCATCTCGCAAGAAGAGCTGGCGGCGCGGTGCGGCTTCGATCGAACCTACATCAGCCGCGTCGAGCGGGGCATTCTGAATCCCACGGTAATCCGGTTGTGGAAGATCGCTGACGTGCTGCATATTCCTTTTCACCAGATGGTCCGGCGGATGGAGACTGGGGTGGAGGAGCATCCCAAGGCACGGTGAGGAGCGGTCGCCCGCTCCCGAATTAACTCGAAAGCGTTCGAAGATACGCTGGAGGCCGACAGCGGAACCGCCGCCGGTTCGCAAACCCGGCGGCAGTGAAGGGCTGAGCGAGATCTTACTTAACGATCCGGTAGACACGCGGGCCGGCTCCATTCTTGGAGGACTCGATTTTGAGGTGGTACCTCTTGGACGCCGTCGAGAGGAAGCCGCGGATGCTATGGGGCTGCCAGCCGGTGGCTTTCATGAGGTCGGCAAGAGTCGCGCCTGTGGCGCGCCGGATTAGATCCAGAATCTTCGCGCTCTTGCTTCCCGCGCGCCCGCTGACCGCGTTAGCAGCTCGCGGGCTCCGGGAGCTTCTCTTTGCAGACTTAAGGGTCTTCTTTGATGCTGTGCGCCTCGGAGCAGATTTCTTGGTGTGGAGTGCAGTCTTGTTGGCAGACGCTCGCTTGGGCGCGGGGGGTGCGCCGGGTCCCTTCGGTACGGCAGCTTTTTCGGCTATTTCCGAGTTGGTCATGTGGTTTAGGTCGATCCTTTCTGCGCGTGTGTTGCGCATGACGATTCATCCCTCTTGTCCGGCCGAAAAGCAAGACAAAACTGCCCTGGCGATTAGTCGCAAGGCGAACACACGGCGATCCGAGCCGGACACGACACGAAAGCCGGTAGGGCCGCTGGACCACGCTCCGGACGGCTAGGAAGTCAAGCTCGCGACGCGGCTTTTGGCGCTTGCTTTCTGGCAACCAACAGAGCGTTCATCGAACTGTGGCTACTCGCCAAAGAAAGGAATAAAGGATGGACCCACATGTCATGCGAGCCGTCGATGAATTAACGAATCTGAAGATTCCCATACTCAAACAGCGATACCAGGAACTGTTCGGTGAACCGTCAAAGTCATCCAATAAGCAGTTTCTGGTTCGGCGCATCGGGTGGCGCTTGCAGGCCAATGCCGAGGGAGGTCTGTCGGAACGCGCGCGCCTGCGTGCCACAGAAATTGCCGATGAAAGGGACCTGCGTCTTCGTCCCCCCAGGGCCTTTCAGGCTCCATCAACTTCGATTACCAATCCCTTCGACCGCTCTCAACCGCCCAGAGACTGGAGACTGCCACCTCCGGGCACCCTATTGACCCGCCGCATCGGGCGTCGTCAGATTGTGGTAAGAATTCTCAATGCTGGATTCGAGTACGAATTCCGCCGGTACCGGTCGTTGAGCGCCATTGCCCGTGAGGTCACCGGCACTCGCTGGAATGGCCTGTTGTTCTTTGGACTTGCGGAGCGGCGCGATGCTTAACAACGCGGTGCGCTGTGCGATTTATACCCGCAAATCAACTGAGGAGGGCCTGGATCAAGACTTCAACTCGCTCGATGCCCAGCGCGAAGCGGCCGAAGCGTTCATCAAAAGCCAAAAGCACGCCGGCTGGACTCCGCTTTCGTACCGCTACGATGACGGCGGCTACAGCGGTGGCAGCTTGGAGCGGCCCGCCTTGCAGCGTCTACTCGATGACCTCGACCAGGGCCGCCTGGATTGCGTGCTGGTCTATAAGGTAGATCGGCTCAGCCGGTCGCTTCTGGACTTCGCGCGCCTGATGGACCGCTTCGACCAGCGCTCGGTGAGCTTCGTCTCCGTCACCCAGCAATTCAACACCACGACCTCGCTGGGGAGATTGACGCTGAACATCCTGCTGTCGTTTGCGCAATTCGAGCGGGAGATTATCGGCGAGCGCACGCGCGACAAAATGTCGGCGGCCCGGCGGAAGGGAAAATGGATCGGTGGCACGCCGGTACTAGGTTACGATGTCGATCCAGCGGGTGGACGGCTGGTGGTGAATGCGAAGGAAGCCCGGAGAGTGTGCGAGATTTTCGATCTGTACCGCCAGCAGCATTCACTGTCGCTGGTGGTGGCGGAGCTAATACGGCGGCGATGGACCACGAAGTCGCGGAAGTCGCAAGCAGGGAAGGTTCATTCCGGCCGCCCTTTTACCAAGGCTTCTGTACGCAGTCTGTTAACCAACGCGACCTATATCGGGAAGGTCGAACATCGCGGCGTCATCTATCCGGGTGAGCACGTTGCCGTTGTCGACGAGCAGGTGTGGCAGGAAGTGAACCTCGAGCTTCGCGCGGGCCGCCGCGACGGTCCTTCTGCGGTGCGCACACGGCAGAACGCTCTCCTGGCCGGCCTGCTGCTGTGCAAGAGCTGCCAGCAGCCGATGGTCCCCACCTACACGGCCAAGCCTGGCCGGAGGTATCGTTACTACGTTTGCCGGTCCGCACGGCGGAACGGCTGGAGTGCCTGTCCCACCAAGTCGGTGCCCGCCCGCATGATCGAAGAGTCGGTCCTGGAGCAGGTTCGGGTGGCTCTCACCAGCCCTGAAACGTGCCAGCAATTCGACGTTAGCCTGCAGGCATTCGACGCCCATCCTAGCGAACTGGTACGCGCCCTAATAAAAGAGGTTAGCTATGACGGGACAACCGGGGCCGTGTTGTTAAGTCTCCACGCGAAGGGGGGAACGCGTGAAGCTTGAGTACACCCTGCCGCTTCGCCGGCAACCGGATCCGCGGATCTCGCTCGCCGAGCCGGCGGTTGCACCGCCGGGCCGTCCACCGCGGATCGCGCGCCTGGTGGCCCTGGCCCACAGGCTGGACGAACTGGATGCGCTCGGGAGCCGTACGTGACTATGCCGAGCTGGCCGGCTTGGGCCACATTTCGGCAGCACGCCTGACGCAGATCATGACCCTAATGCATCTGTCTCCGGCGATCCAGGAGTGCGTGCTCTTTCTTCCCGCCGGCGAGGCCCGCTTCCTGCCGGAACTGGAACTGCGCAAAATCGCCCGCGAACCGCACTGGGACCGCCAGCAGGAACTGTTCGGCCAACTGCGCCGAGCCCAAGTGGTACGGCCGCCAAACTCAAACTCCTCGCAGTAGCCGTCAGGCGGACTTCGCCGCTCGCCGCATTCTTTCCGTTATTCCATCTCCCGCTTCTTCCCGCCTTTCGGTTCCTTCTTCAACGGCAGCACGGGAGCCGGAGCGTCGCCAGTTCCGGGCGGGAGTTTTCTCATGCGAGTAGTAATGTCGACGGCGAAGCGCTCACTGCCGATCCCCAAGATGACCCGCTGCGTCTGGGCGTCGTCGGCGATGAGTCGCGGTTTGGTCGTGTCCGGCTGCACGGCGCTATCAATGCAAGCCACTTTGTTGTCACCTCTGACGGCGCCTTTACGAACCCGCGGGTTCGCCGCTGCTTGGCTGAATCGTTCGCGCCTCTGTGGGCGGCGGGTGGGAGTGTTCGCGGGCACGGAAGAAGAAGGAAGTTTGGGTCTCATGAACTGGAACTTTACCTCTGCTACGGCCCGGAAAGCGACTGCCACCGGCGTTGCCGTTCCTTCGCCCTTGCCGACAAGGGCAGCACTCTCCTGCTAGACACAGGCAACCGTTCCACGATCGTATACGCACCGCTTTACGGCGTCGTTTGGCGCTCGTACTCGGAGGTGCACCTCGCTTCGTGCGGCGTGTGCAAAGATGCGGTGCTGGCAATCTTGGTCGTGGCCGGCCTTCCGCAGTCGACCAATCAAATGCAGTCGGATCGTTTCTCTGAGTCGTTGCTCTCGTTGTGCTTGCTACCGCGACTGATTCAGTCATACTGCGAACGGAGCGCGTTATCTCGGTGACACGGGCTGAGTCGCCCAGCCAACCGGAGCGTGAAGTTAATCCGGCGGCGCAGTCAGCGTCACCACCGCGTCGCGGCATTTCCGTAGATCAACTTACGGCGCAGGTCGCACGGCAGCTTGGCCTTCCGCCGGAGACAACAGGTGTGGGCGTAACTGAGGTGACGCCGGGCACCCCTGCTGAAGAAGGGGGCGTGAGGCGCGGCGACGTGATCCAGGAAGTGGACCGGAAACCGACCGCGACGATGGACCAGTTTCAGCGCGTCATCGAGCAGGCTGGAAATGAACCGGTGTTGCTGCTGATTAACCGAAGCGGTGAGCATCTGTATACGGTCGTACTCGGCTCCGGTGAGACACCTCGAACGCACGATGAACGGCTTGACCCGCGAACCGCCAAGTGAATCCATTCTGTCGACCTCCACCAGCTCCGGATCTCCCCCAATTACTCAGATCACCTTCCCTGCATGCCGTCCCCCCGCACTCGGCAGGTCCCTGGCCGCGTTCTACACCCAGGATGACGATCCGACCATCAACGGATCGGCGGACGCGAACTTCCTCGCCAGCTTGATCAAGACCCACATCGATTCCATCCGTACGGCGGTCCTTGCTGCCTATTCCGGCGCGAAGTTCGAGTTGCGCTGGCCCTTCGACGTGAACTTCTCGACCTGCTACTACACGCCGGACGTCCCCTACCCGCAGGGCGGGCGGCTCAACCGCGCCGTCAATCTGCCGTCGCAGTATCTGTCCCAATCAGGCTCGGGCCTCGACCGTCTGAAGCTGGAAGCGCTGTCTTGGGGATCGACCTACAGGAACTTCACAAACGTGCAGGCGGCGATCGCGTTTCCGGTCACTGCCCCCGGAAGTTGGCCAGTGACCGCGACCGCATACCTGGTGCCGTGGTTCAACGGCGGCTGTCCGTGGATCATGGAATACCGTTACTCCACGAATCAATCGGTGCCGCTCATCTGCCTTTGGGCCTTCGACCACTTATGCCTGTTCGGCTGGCCGGTTCCGCTGCCGAGTGAAAACGGCGGCAAGATGTTTCTCTAAGCACTACCAATACAGGAAGGCCCGTGTCTCAGCAGATGACAGTCTATAAACCGGACGGATCAGCTTGTCGCTCCTCACCTGTCATCGCCTTTCTGCCCGGCGCGTCGAAAACGAGCCACATTGCGACCAGACCGAGTACGATCCCCATCAGACGATCGCGGCTGGTCGCAAGGGAGGCGGTGATTCCCCAGCCCTGGAACATCGTGAGATAGTAAGCGAGCGCCATCTGGCGGCCGAAGTAGGACAGTCGCGGACTCGATGTCGCGATCCATGCAGCGGCGGCGGAGACGATCGCGAACAGCAACGTGAACCCAACAATCGAGTCGACGGAAGGAAGAAGGAAGACTTGCGACCCGATACCGCAGATCACACCGCCGGTGAGCAATCCCAAGATGCGCGTCGTCAGCCGCTGGCGTGAAGATCCAGGAGTGGAAAGAGGCGCGGCGATGACACAAGTAACGGTGCAGACTCCGAGGCCCGGCCATCCGAGACCCGCCCAAGTCACATAGCAGATCGTTGCCGCAAGACACCCCTTGATTGCGAACACCTGGTGCGCGGGGTTCGAAAATGCATCGGCGACGAACACCCGACGGGAACTCGGCGGAAGAACCACCGGGGTCGCGTCAGATGAGAAAACCAAGTTTGCGAGTACTGTCGCGAGTGTGCCCAGAACCATCCCAAATGAGGTCCAGAGTGTAATGCCAACGTCCGGCCCGAGCGGGTTGGGGCGGGCCCAAATTATGTTCACCGATGACGCTGCAACCAAGATGATGCTGAAGCCGAAGGCCAGGCTGTAATTGGCAAGCGTGCGGATGAGGAAAAAAGCCAGAAAGAAACTGCCCACCACAAACAGGAAATGCGGCAGGGGGTAGTCGATGAAAAGAACCATGCCGGCCAGCGCGAACGCAAGTCCGGCAACGTTACCCAGCGCGATTGCGAATCCATTCCGCACGGTCGATCGAGGGTCCTCGCGAGAAATCGCCAGGGCGTAGAAGACCGCCAGGAATCCGTTGGGAAGTTTGAACGCCATCACCAGCAGTATGGTGATGACACAAGCCGTCACTGTACGCGCGACTGCGGCTGCCCGTCCCGGGTACGGCGCGAGCTCCTCACTTAGAAATGTGGAGAGCCAGTCAAAACCCGTATTGCCCAATGCTGGAGATTCTGAAATCGCCATTGAAAGCTTGAGAGGCAGGTTACCGCGATTCCTTAGACGCGTCGCTGCGGACGATGACCATGGCCGAGGACCCAATCCGAAACTCCTCCGAAGAGGGGCTATCGATTCGAACACGCACGGGGAAGCGCGTGGCGAGGTGCACCCAGTTCAGAGAGCGCTGCACATCAGGCAGTCCCTGCGACAGGCCACCGACCAGGCTGGCATCGGGAGTGACGCCAAAACCGGTGCTGTCGATGGTTCCCTCGAACTTCTGGCCGGGCCTCGACATCACATAGACGTCCGCCTTCGTGCCGGGTTGGATGCGCTTCAGTTCGGTCTCCCGGAAATTGGCGATCACCCACCACGTTCGCGTGTCAATCAGCGTGAAGGCCTGCTGGCCAACACGGGCATATGCGCCCTCCGAAATTGTCAGGTTGGTGACCCGCGCGTCGAATGGTGCGAGGACCTTGCAGCGCTCCAGATCGTAAGCTGCGTTCTGCACCGCTGCCGCCCGGGCTTCACGCTGCGCGATCAGCGGTTCCAGAATGGCGACACTCTTCTTCGACTGATCGAGCTGCGCGGTACTCTGTTCGTAACCTGCTTGCGCCTCGTTGTTTTGAGCGACTGTCGATGCCCATTGCGCCTCCGCAAGGGCCAGCCGGGATCGGGCCTGCCGGACCCCCTCTCCCTTTACCGATCGGGAAGTCCTCGCCTGATCGATCAGATCCACCGTGACGAACTGCTTTGTCAGAAGAGGTTCCAGGCGGAGCACATTATTTTCCGCATAAGCGTAGTCGGCTTCCGCCAGCAACAATCCGGCCTTTGCAGAGTCAACGCTCGCCTGAGCCGCCTGTATCGCGGCTTCGGAACTGGCGATTTTGGCTTGCGCGCTCTTTGTATTCGACGTCGCGGCGGCGACGGCACTGTTTTGCGCGCCGATCATGCGTTCCAAATCCCGAATCTGCCCCTCCAGCGTCGCTTGCTGCGACCGCGCGATCTCCAACGAGTGCTGATAGGGCACCGGATCAACCTCAAAGAGGACACCACCCTTGCGCACAAACTGGTTATCCTTCACGTTGATCGCGACGATGCGGCCGTTCACTTCGGGCGCAATCCCGATCAGATTCGCGAATACTTCCGCGTCGTCCGTCTGCGGATTGATTCTGATCTCTCGCCATACGGCCAGACCCGCGGCGACGGCACCACCGACAATCAGCAACCCAAGTATCCGGCCAACGATCTTCCTGGTCATTTGTTCCTCAACAATGGTCCTCAATAATCGAAAAACACAAGCCAGACGGCGCATGCGAACAGCGCGGCCAGACTGGGATAGATGATGATCCGCGGGCCTAACTCCTGATCGAGTCGCGCGCGTATCAGGACAAATCGCACGAGTAGCGTCAGCAGGACCCCAGTGCCGATGCAGAGCATCCAGATGGGAAAGAACGAGCCGAAGATGTCGAGCGACGGTGCATGGGAAAGCGATGCGTGGGAAAGCATGGTCAATGTCGCGCGGTCTGAATGGGGTCGCCAGCCCGAAACGCAAAATCTGCATAACTAGACAGCAGTTGGATGCGAGCAGTCGCCTGGGCTGTCCGAGCACGAGCGAGCGTTCGCTGAGCCGTTGTCACGTCGATGAAGGTCCGCACTCCCGCCTGAAACGCCTCCGCGGCTGACTCGTAGGATCTTTGCGCGGCTTCAAGCAGAGCATTCGCGGCTTCCTGTTGCTGTTGTGCTGTCTTTAGATTTGTGTAGGACGTCCAGATTTCGTTCTCGATCTGGTCCTGTGAGAGTGCCACCTGCGCCCGCACCTCGCGCGCCTCGGACTGAGCGCGAGACGCTTCATTTCTGCGAGCTCCGCCGTCAAAGATATTCCATGTGATCTTGAGTTGCGCCTGATAGGGATAAATTGCCGATTGTGCCGAGGAGCCGAAGTTCTTCTGCTCGCCGAAGCTATTGGAATGGCCCCAAGTGGGGTATTTACTTCACTCAGGTGACCCCTACCGGTTGTGGTCGGCGTCTGAGCCGACGGCGGCACACCTGACCAGAGATTTGTATGGCACTGGATCGACGACAACCGCCTGCTGCAC
>Ga0116223_10005418_pt1 | contig 10757 bp, 18 predicted proteins | sample Sb_taG_3_FD_90092 | JGI IMG/M metagenome (GOLD analysis project Ga0116223, IMG submission 90092) | Peat soil microbial communities from Weissenstadt, Germany - Sb_50d_a_PC metaG | ecosystem: Environmental > Terrestrial > Soil > Wetlands > Peat | place: Germany: Weissenstadt | collected 2010-09-21 | reverse complement strand
GTCCGAAATATCTTGTCAGCCAGAATCTAAAAGCGCATTCTAAATGCGCAGCGGCCGGGAGGTTAGCGTCTCCCGACCGCCACTTGACACCGAAACCTAATAGGGAGGTTTGGATGCCCGATAAATCACTTAGCACGAATCCGTTCGGCGCCGTCCTCCCGCACACCAAGGGAGACTATCAATGTTGCAAACTGCTAAGAAGATCGTTCGCACGAAGAAGCCGCGGAAGATCAGGACGCCTAGAGACCTCGACAGGCGGATTGAGGAAGGCGACATGGCCGACCACCTCGAGGAAATTGCCCGCAAGGCTGATCTAGTGGCGTGGGCGCTCCAAGGCGTTATGGCCCACGAAGCCAGCTACGCCCTATGGCCCCTTCAGGATGCGGCCTATGAAATCAAAGATGCAATCGAGGCCATCGCCAGGGAGGTGCGGTCATGAAGCGTTACACCAAAGCTGAAATTGACGCGTCCCTTACTAAGGCCGCCGCTCTAATCGACCGGGCAAATTCCCAGGGCCTCAAGACGGACAAGTGGATAGATGCACTAATCTTCCTCGAAGAGCGCGGCGACCCTGAAGCTGTGGCCGCGCTTTCCGGAGTTCCCAAGGGATAAGGAGTCAAGGGCATGACCATCGCATCGGCACTATCGACGCGGCTTCGCTGTTGGCTGGCCAACCGGCTGCTTGATATCGGGCTGATCGACGCGGCTAGATGGGTCGCGCCCGCAAGGAGGTAGAGCCAATGTTTTATTTCCTTTTTTTCTTAGCTCTCGGGACGGCGTTCTCGATCTGGAACCTAGAGCGGCGGGTTAAGTACCTCGAGACTGAGCTGTGGAAGGAAATACAAGACCTAAGGCGGCGCATAAAAGGCACTGCCGGGGATTACTAGACCCAAAGGGGCGTCGGCTTCGGTCGGCGCCCTTTTTTGCTGTATGATCCCACCGATGACAGACAAGGAACGGCCTCTAAACGCTGACGCCATCTATGCCGCGTTATGTTGGGCCGAAAGTAACGCCCACAGAGGGGGGCTGACAGCAGAGCACGTATTGGCTGAAAGGATTAACCGGCCCGGAGAGTTCATCCCATCCTCTCCTTTCAACCTCACCCCAGAAGAGATTGAAGCGATTTATCCCGGCGAACCAGCCGGTGTTAACGTTGGTTTGACTACCTGGAGGCAAATAAGTGTCGCTCCAGATATGGCTGTCACTTTTATTAAAGGAGGCGGCCCGATTGGCATAGCCGTACGCAGATTTAGAGCGGATATGGCGGACTAGACTCCTACACCCAAGTCCGCTTACGCCGCCTATTTTTCCCGATCTCGCTGCCGGTAGCTGCGTGGAACTCGTTATACGTCATCTCGGATAGATATTTGAAATTCCGTGGCCGCTTCACGCGCTCCTCTCCAGCAGGGCTATAGCTGACCACGACATCGTGTTGCGTCCGCTGTGGCGTCCAGGGACGACTCATTACCGCATATCTAGCTTCATCGACCGCGTGATCTTCCGAGTCGGTATCAACATCCTCCATGCGAGAGGGGTCGTGCTGCATCGCCGGCAGCGTGCGAATCAGCGCCTTGCATGTATTGAACACATAGAGCATTGGAACGCCGCCCACGCCCTTTATTCGGGCTCTCAATTGATCCCAGCCCGACATTGATCCTGCCTTCGCCACTCTCCGATTATCCGCTGGGCGGCAGTCGATACGGTGCATAAAAAATGTCTCAGCAATGCTCGGCCCACCGCTCACCGAGAATGCACTCGGGTCCATCACGCTATAGGCAATCTTCTCGTCTCGGGTCCGGTCCTTGATGCCGTCAGCAACCTCCCCCGCCGTCAGTCGCAAGCCAACATTAGGAGCGCTGGCCCCGTACCACTCCCGATAGCGGACAAGCGCTCCACGAGGAATTGTCCGTCCGGGTTCCAACCGTAAGTCGTCATTGCAAACGCCCCACCAGCCAACCGAGAACGGTGAAGCGCTGCCCCAGTCAATCGAGCGGAAGCGCAGCCACTCATCGGGAACCGTAAATGGCTCAACAATGTTGGCCGATGACCACTCCGGGAAAAACGAGCCCTGCACAACAGACCAGTCGCCCTCGAGCCACGCTCTGACGAGCTCGGGAGATCCGACTTGAAACAGGGAAGCGACGTAGCTGCTATCGAGGTATTTGTTGTCCGACACTTTGCTCGGGATGAAAATTCTGGTTTTCTCGATCTTCTCTTTCGTGAACGGGTTGACCCACTGAAACTTGAACAGCTCCATGCCTCCGGGATAGGCGTCCAACTTGTATCTGCTTTTGACCCAGTGATGCCCTGGGCCTCCGGGGTTGGCAGTTAGCTTCAATTGACACGGCACTCCCGCGCCGCTCCGCAAGGTCGCCTGCAGTTTGTTGACTGGGCCTTCAGACGGAAATGTAGCACCCTCTTCAAAATACAGCCGAGTGTAAGAATGCCCCTGGTAGCCATCAGCATCAGAATCCGATTCCAGATAGGCGAACCTCACCCTTCCGCCCTTGGGGCCGACGAAGACTTTATCAACGTCCTTGTACTTGTAGCCAAGAGGCAGGAATAAAATCTTGGCACGCTCGATCAACTCGATGAGCTGTGTTCGCTCTCGCCGCAGAATCAGGCCAATCGCGTCCTGACCGTATTGCTCCTCGTGGCTGAGCCAATCACCGAGAATTGAGTCTGACTTGCCGCCGCCTCGAGCGCCCCCGAATCCAACATCATCAGCGGGGCAAGTGATGAATGCCGCTTGCCGTGGTTGCGGCTCCCAAACTATTTGTTGGGGCTTTGCAGCAGCAGCTTTGTCTGCTTTTGCCATTCCTCAATATTCTCAATAGGCAATGGTAGCCGTGCAATATACGTTGTCGTTACTTCAGTTTGCGCCACGATAGCTTGTAGTTTTGCGTGTACATACGGAGCCGCTGCGACGGCCATCTGATCGCGCCGGACCTGTTCGGCCTCGGGATCATTCATCACCTTGAGCATGTACCACAGCGGAGTTTTCCCGGACTTGTGGCAAGCCGCAACAATCACGGCGCTCTTTTTTCGATTGCCGCTTCCAGGCTTTCTTCCCCGCTTCCTGCCCGCACCTACCCTGCTTCCACCTTTGGGCACTTCACGCCTCCAGCGATACGACATCGGACCAGCTCAGCCCTTTGCTGCGGACCAGCTGATCCGCCGCCAGTCCCGCCGAAGCACGCTCCCCTGCATGGTCGCTGCCAAGCATTCCTAAGAGTTTCACGAGCCTCGACCGATCATCGCGGGGCTCGTGTTTTTCGACCCATTCAAGCGCGGCGGTGGCTCTGTCCACATTTGCCCGCAAGCGCTCAAGCTCGTTCTCGTGCGTCCATTGATCGTCCGACATGGCTCTCTTGAGTGCCGCCTCTGCGTGGTGCAGCTGAGCTCGGGCTTCCAAGTATCGGTCGCCGCGCATTTTAGTACCCCAGCGCATTTAACAGCGTCATGCGGCCGGCGAGAGCGGTGTTGACGGGTGAGCCGGGAGCCTTCTTCGGCAACTTCCCCGACACCATCAACTGCCGCACACGATCAGCATTGCGGTGTGCCATCGCAGTGGCGCCGACACGAGCACCAGCGGCGCCAATAGCTCCGGCTAATCCCGCAGGACCACCAAGAGCAGCAGCAGCGCCGCCAACAGCCATAGCTGGGACAACACCTGTTGGAGCAAACTTCCCGGCCCACCTAAGAACATTCTCGATAGGGCCTCCCCTGCCCACTTTGCGAATTGCTGCCTTCTCGTCCGCCGTGAAGGTCCGCATTTGTCTCTGGTTGCGCGACAGCCTGCGGAATTCAGTCCGCAAGGCATTTTCCATTCCACTCACCGAGAATTGCCCAGCGGTGTCCTTTGCCCGTTGGAAGACGTTATCTAAAAGCTCGGACTTGGCCTTGCGCTGCCAGGTCGCTCGCGCCTGTCTCAAACTGTTGACTGCTACGAGGGGATGCCCGGAGGTAACATCATCATGCGAGAGGTTGTCGAGATAGTCGTCAATATGCCCCTTCATCAGTTGAGCAATGCGCCGCTCACCCGCTTCCGGCGATTTGCCGACATCAGAGACGACCTGTCGCAAGGTGTCTAACTCACCAAGCGTCTTAGGCGAGCCCGATCGTTTCTCCATGACGGAGAGCACACGCGCGGAGGACGGGTGCAGATCGGCGTCGAAGCCTTGCTTGGTGATGTCTGTGCGGAGATCCTGCACCATGCTGTCGAAACTCTTTGGGTTCACAACGACACCGGCATCCTCAGCTCGTTGATAGGCACGCTGAGCCGATTGTTTCAGATCCTCGGTAGTCGGTAGAACCTTCGCCGCCGCACGCTCGCTGAGAAGGTCACGAGTGGCACCCGCACCTCCCATACTAACGAGACCGCCGGCCGCTCTCGCATAGGGTTCAAGCGAAGTCCCCTTGGTGAGCTGGCCGGCTGTCTCTGAAGCAACGGCCGGGGCTAGTGCGTATCTTGCGGCGCGGCCTGCCATGCCTTCCGGACCACCGATCGCAGCCGGGGCAAATTCTCCAACCGTGCGGGCATACTCTCCCGCAGTGGTCTGTGGCTGATGTGGTGCGGGGAATATCTTCTGTGCTTCGCTAAGAGCCTCACGGCTTCCAAACACTGGCGTCTGCGTCGTTGGCAATCCCAAGGCGCCCGCCCCCATGCGAGCGGCTTTGATGACATCGCCAGGAAGACCAAGAAGGGAGGCACCGCCACGCTCAAGACCACCACCAAACGATTTGATTACGTCTTCGGTGGTGGAAGGGGCTGGCGGTTGATTGCCTGCCTGCATGGCGGGCGGAAGGTTGTATGGAGTCCCACCCTTCGGCGCGATGGTGATGCCCTCAAGAGGATTGTGCCACATATCACCGAGCGCCTTGTCCGCCGCCGCCTTGCCGGGGGAGACTCCAAAGTTTGCCGGCCTGGGGGCAAATAGGGCGTCATAGTCCGGTCCCGACGCCGCCGAGCTCGGGGCAAACATTGCGTCATAGTCCGGCATCCTACTGCCCCCCTGCTAGAAAGTGGTCAGCCGCGCCAGCACCGTAATATTTGTCAAAGGTCTGTTTTGCAGCCGGATCGGCGGCGTGGGCTTTGAGATTTTGCAGAATGTCATAGGTTGGAAACGGTCGAGCATTTCCAGCTGCCGAGACATTCATCTGCGTTGCACCGGGAACGGGAGGAGCGGCCGTCGCGGCTGGCGTTGCTCCGCCAGCTCCGTAATAGGTCCCGCCCCGCAGAGCAGCCGCTTGCGCTTTGTTGGAGTCGATCTTCTCTTGCGCAATTTTGATGGCGCGATTGTAAATGTCCTTCCTCACCGCAGCGGGCTTGTCGGTAGAGCCCTTGATGTCAAACAGCACTTGCAACTCACGTTGCGTTGCTCGTGGTCCAAACAATTGGCGGAACTGTTGCACAGCCGCGTTCTGGACGACGTTATTTAACTGCATCGTTTTGGTCGCCGGCCCCTCGCCTCCGGTGAGAGATTCTAAAGCCGCCTTCCCAGAAATCGCCGATGAGGGGGCCATCGTACTGAATGCGCTATAGGCTTTGTCGTTTAGCTCAAGCGCCGTGTTCATGCTGTCGATGAAATCTTGCCCCGAGCCTGCAGCGGTATCTGCAGCCGCAATTGCTTTCTTTGTATCCGCGTCGATCTTCGGAGTGCCCTGCACCACCGTCTTGCCCGTGGTGGTGTCGAGGATACTTTGGTCGGCGCTATAGGGCATAAGCTTGTGAGGCTTGTTCTGATTGATGAGGTTCTGCGTCAGAAGATCGATGCCGGTTTGGGAGCCGTAGGGAGATGCAGCGAGAGCTTTGCCAACAGTCGAAATATCCCCGCCCTTGCTAAGCGCGTTGATAATTTGCTGACGCCCTTGGGACTCGGCTTTATCGGCGCCGTACATCTGCAGACTTCCGACCAAGGCATCAGCGAGACGAGCCGCCCCTTGCCATTTTGATTGAACGGGCGAGAAGTCCACGCCTTGGCTTATTAGTGCCTGCGCCATAGCGCGGCGACGGGCCAACTGATCTTGTGACATCCCGGGCAATTGCGGCAGAGTAGTGCCGGAAGGGTCCATGCCTTGCGTTTGGTCGTCAGCCATTTAATTCTCCTAAGGTGTAAATGTCCCGATAGAGTCAAAATTGGCAACATCGAGACTTGTAGCAAGGGCCTGCTGTGCTTGTGGCAGATTAGTGTAAGAAGTGCCTAGCCTTGTGTTTATCCACATCAACATCCGCTCGTCGAACATTCCTGCAGGAACGCCTTCGTGATCCCATAACTGCATCCAGGATTCGTTGAACATAAATCCAGACTTGCCACTGGCGCCATTTAGAGAAGTTTGTACCGCTCCCTGGGAAACCGAGAAATTAGGCGTAGAAGTTCTATCGCGGAGATAAATATCATTTGTGGAACCATGACCGAAAAGCATTACGTCCGTCATCTCTATCTCCACAAGACCTGAAGCGGGTGCGGGACTTCGATTCCAGCCCCCCTCATTTCGGCTTCGATTTCCTTCAGGCGAGAGACGGCTGCGGCGGAGCAATTGCCGGAGCTTCCGTTACCCTGGGACGCAGCCAAGGTTTGGATTGCACGCAGCGCCTCTCGATGCTCACGCCGCAGCCGGGCAGCCTCACTCAAAGGAGAGTAAGAGGAGGCGTGCGCATTCCGTACATCGTCTAGCGAATACCCCATCATTCCTTCCAATGCCCGTTCCGCTTCAAGGCTTCCGCCTTGCGCTGGGCCAAGGTCGATTCCAACCCGTGCGCAAGCAAGTATCTAGTGGATTTTTCTATGCGCTCGACACTTGCCTGGACTTCTTCCGGCAGGTCTTCGAGCTTCGCCGCACCGGACCGGAGCAGCTTCACAAACTCCCATAAGACCGTCGCGTCCGTATCGTCATTCATTGCCGTCCCCTGTTCGCCATGTGCGCGTGGATACCGTTCGCAAGAGCACTTCGACGTAGATTCGCCCGGTAGTCCTTTGAGGTAAGCCGTCCAGCCCGGTGCGCGAGCTTGGCTACTTCAGGATGCCCGGGATGCATCACATGAGCGGCGGCGATTTGAGCCGTTATTTGCCTCAGGGTCCCGACATCGTTCCCGGCGTTTGAAACCTCTGCTAGTTTTTTTTCGTATTCAGACCGGAGAAGCGCTTGCTGTTCTTTTGCCTTTTTGTCATATGCTGATTGGATTTTGGCCATCTTGTCTGTAGCGAATTCTTGCCAGCGCGGCCCATTGAGCCTGGAGATTTCGTCATCGCTCAGCTTGAAATCGTCGTCATCGTCTATCAGAGGCTCCTAGGGTCAACGCCGTAGTTTTCGCAGAGCCAACGAATTCCACCGACCGGATCTTTTTCCAAAAACTCCTCCGCAGCTATATATCGTCCGACAGCTTCTGGGAGAGTGGTCCCAGACTGACGGGCGCGGTTTGCGTAGTCAGCCATGTCGGATGAAAGCAACTCCTCGACGCCGCTATAAGACTGGCGCAGGATTTCTTGTGCCGCTCCTATCGGGTCCTGGCGGATAAAATTGTCAGCAGCGACAAAATTCTGCATAACTTGCGATGGTGACGTTCCGTATGCGTCTGCCACCTGATGGATCATGCCCACGGCGGGGTCACCAGCCCCCTGTTGGGCCATGCCGTTCTTAGCAACCGCAATGTCCGTCATGGTCTTCGGAGGCTCGATGCCAAGCGCGCGCGCATCCTTTTGCATTTGCTGATGGTCAGACATAAACCTGGCGATGGTCTGCCGGTCTCCGACCGGGGCGCTATACCACTGCACGGCGTTTTCTATATCGCCACGAAGGTCTGTGTCCGACGTGGCCTCCGGCGGTACCGGGTTGACACGGGATCGAGTTAGGGCCGCAGCTTGGTGGCCATGCCAAGCACCGCGAATGCTCGCCGATCTATCCAGATCGTCCCGGCTGTGTTCGCTCCAGCGGTCGTTGTCCTGGCGACCCGGCTTCTCGGGCACGTAGTCGCGGCTGTCGTCCTTCTCGTTGAGCCGGTCAACTAGCTCCGTGGTGATGTCGCGGTCGGTCGAATAGTAGTCAGTCATGCCCGTGGTCCTTCTTTCGTGAGCGGAACCCGCAACCGGCTTAGCCTCAGCTCGGCTCGGCAGCGTTCACTGCAATAGGTGGTCTGCCCGCTCCGGAGTTTCTTGCCGCAGTGGACGCAGCGGTGAAGCGGGACTTCGTTGCGTCGGGGGAAGTCGCGGCGGAGAGTCATCAGCTAGTCCACCAGTTGATCAGGCCCGGATTGCCAGCCGGCGGCACATTGGCGGTGAAGGTCTTGCCAGGGCCAACCTGAAGGGCAAGAGCTGCCCCATAGGCCAGGTTGCCTAGGGAAGTGCTGAAGATGGCGCCTTGGTTTTTCCCAACGAAGATGTTGGCAACCGTTCCGTTGGAGCTTTCGTTCTGAATATATATCGTCTGCCCGTTGGTCGGTGCCGGAAGGCTAGGCAGATAGGCATTCGCGCCAGTGGAGTTGTCAGTCGGCCGCAAGGTTGCGTTGCCTCCGAGCGACGGAGATAGATCACCGCCGTTTGGGTATGATGTTGCCATCACGCGGCCTCCAACGGTTCGGGCGCCAGCTGCAGACCGTTGGCTTCGAGCTCGCGTAACAGAGTGCGTCGGACCACCTCCGACTTCGTAGTGTGCTGCCTCGCTGCAATGGCATCCAGAGCCCGTCCAAGGCCCTCTGGCACCCGTGAATGCAGGCGCTCGGGGAAAGCCCTCTCGTCAGTTCTATCGTCGCTCATTTCGCCTCCTAGCGCGGACATAGTGCGGACACAGTGTGCGTTATTTGCGCCCACTTAGCGCCAAATGCAAGCCTCTTGTGCTAACTATCCACTGATTATTAATCTGTCGGCAAGACCAGCTGCAAATGATTCTCATATTCAAAGAATTGATTTTTATTTGCGGAGTTGCGGGGTATTTGAAACCCCACAGGCCCATCCGAACAGACCGAACGAACACGAACAAAACCGAACATGTTCGCTGGTGTTCGGCCGAACGAACACGAACACACCCCTATAAGGGTGTTCGGTTGTTCGCCACCCCGTTCGCGTTCCCTTGAAGGCAAAAGAGTCTATGCTATCCAACACTTTCCATCCCATGTTCCGACTATACCCTCGGCGAACAGACCCTCGGCGCCACGCTTGAAAGCCATACGCCTAGCGTCAGCGTCTTCTGAGCCTGATATCCCCCTCGCATAGGCATACTTTCTCCAGAGCTCTAAGCTGACGACACGAGCGTGTGCGGGGATATGATTTGAGGTTGGCGCCTGTTCCCCGGCTTCGGCCACTGCCTCCTGGATAGCTGTTAGCGCTACCTTGGCACCCTTGCTGAGGCTCCTGCCCTTCTTTGTCGTCTTGGCACGCTTGGCCTCGCTCTCAACCATCACGCCGCTAGTAATCGGCTCCCCATCCTCGTCGGCGCCGACTTCGACCACTTCGAACCGTGAGGCGATGGTTTCGCCCTCCTGTCCGTCCTTCATGAACTCGACTTTCACGAAGACATTATCCCCGTCGCGCGTGACTGCTAGTTGTGCATCAACAGCGCCGGTCAAGCTGGTGTGGCCGCGTGGGCGGCTGTCATTGATGCCGCAGTGGTGAACGATCACAACGCTGCAAGCGAAGGCATCGCGAATTGCGTCTGCAGCTCGGACATAGGCCGTCATATCTGTGTCGCTTGATTCGGACCCAGCGAGGCTTCGGTTAAGCGTGTCGAGCACGACAGCAACCGGAGTCGTGTCCCCAAGAGTTTCTCGTATGACGGATATAAGCTCGACCTGATCCTTGACGAGATCCAGCGTGGCTGGCTGCAGAAAGAACGGAATCGAGTCGGTTTGCTCTGCGAGGAATTGCTGACGAAATGCTTCGACGCGTGCCCTGATGCCGGATTGGCCTTCGAAGCAGCAATAGACGACGCCACCTTGATGGACACTCCGTCCGCGATACTCCCACCCAAGAGCTGGGTGCATCATTAGGTCGAATGTCCAGAGGCTCTTGAATGACTTTGGCGGTCCCCAGATCACTGTTAGGCCGGGATAGGGAATTAGCCCCTTTACGAGGTAGCGCCGCTCGGTTCCGAGTGTGATCTTGTCGAATGGGACAAGCTTTATTCGAGACTCCTTAGCTTGTGCCGCTTCGGTCTTGAATGGCTTGTAATCTTCTAGCTTCTCAAATTCCTCCAGAGTGGGCAGAGGCTTCATGGCGCACCTCGCCAGGCCAGAGCCTTACAGCAACGCTTGAAGCACTCGACCTCAGCGATAAGGCGGTTCTGTTCGCCGCCAACTGCCGCCAATTCAAAAATTAATTGCCGCCGCGCAATTTGCTGCTGCAGATCGTCCTTCCAGTCAGCGACGACCTTTAGCTGCTCGGTTAGCCGGTCGAGGTTCGCCCTGGCGGTTTCCAGTTGCGAAACTAGTTGCGCACCGCTATTAACAGCAAAGGTCTGGTTTGGTCGCCCGACCGGTAGCCTTCTTAGAGCCCCGTCACCGCTAACACGGTCGACGGGGTTCGCATTTGGAGGTGCCATCTCAATCGCGCCTCCGAGGATTGGGACGGCGGATGCGCGCCTCTAGCCACTTCAAGACTTCTGGCCAGGGATAGCGTCGTTTGCCTCCCAACATGAGGCTCGGCAGTCCGTTGGGCTCATTTTCGTAGCGAGCGATTGTCCTCCAGCTAACTTCAAGGCGTTCGGCTAGAGTGTGGCGGTCGGGATAATCGTCCAAAAAGTTCTCGGGCATAGTTCAACCCTCT
>Ga0116223_10005414_pt1 | contig 10762 bp, 11 predicted proteins | sample Sb_taG_3_FD_90092 | JGI IMG/M metagenome (GOLD analysis project Ga0116223, IMG submission 90092) | Peat soil microbial communities from Weissenstadt, Germany - Sb_50d_a_PC metaG | ecosystem: Environmental > Terrestrial > Soil > Wetlands > Peat | place: Germany: Weissenstadt | collected 2010-09-21 | reverse complement strand
TCGTCGTCTCAAAGGCTTCCGCCGGATCTTCTCCCGCTTCGAGAAGCTCGACGTGATGTTCACCGCGTTTATTCATTTCGCCCTGATCGCCGATGCGCTCAGATAGTGTTAACAGGCCCTAGTTTGATCTCCGTCACAGCTCACGTGCCTCGCTGAACTGACGCACCATCACCGCGATACCAGATTACGGGATCGGACGAAACTTTCGACACCGGCCTTGATGCTGGATCACCGTGAGCAAGCTTTACGAGTCCTCATCCCAAATGTACAGGCACTGTCAACAAGATTGAGACCAACATTGCCCCGGCGAAACTGACGACGGAATAACAAGAGCAAATCGAAACAGGCCAACAGCACAGTTGCAGCGGCAGTGGAGTAATAGTCCTGCGGCGTGAGATTGCGTCTCGGAAGTAGCCGTAGACCGACGGTAGCTGTTTTTCCGCTGCGCCAGCGCATAACCGAGGACATGTGCATGCGTAAGCTCTCGCCCAAGACGCAGATTTCCTATATCCGGGCCGTGAAGCGCGTGGCCCCATTTCTGGGGCGCTCGCCCGATACAGTCAGCGGCCAGGATTTGCGACGATTTCAGTCGCACCTGGTTCAGGTAGGCATAGGATCAGATCATCGCCGCGTGTAAGCCAGGGAACACTTGCACAAAGCCGCTGACGATTTCGACGCAACGCCGCCGAAATAGCCGCACTGGCGGCGATCATCGTCTGCCGTCGGTTCTAGCTCCTAGAACGCGCACTCCATTCGCCACGCCGAGCAGGTCGTCGATCCCGCTACTTGCACGCTATCCACGTTCCTACCCAGCACGCGCGCCAGCCACTGTCCTGCGGAGGCGCGCTTGCGCATCCAAACAAAAGCAATACCGTGACCGCCACGGCATATCTGCTCATCATCCGCTCCCGGACGCACGTGTCTGCCACCAAATGCGCTGGCCTCTCACTTATCCGCACGTTCAAGTTTCCGGCACGACTTCTCATCATTGGAAAAAGGCCTTTGCGCGGCCGTACAGGTACACGAAGCTCCTGGCCGCGGTGTCGAGCCATATAAAACTCAGTCGCAACAAGAAAATGGCTACCACGTTTACCATGCAGCCAAACTTGAACCCATCCCAGTCCCAGTCCCAAACACGGAAAGCAATAAGCAAATTCAAACTTCCTAATACGGCGCAAAACGCCGCAAAGGCCAGATTTATCAAGCGCCATTCCCTATTGGAGAATGCAAAGTACGTGCCGACGACGACTTTGACGGGATAACCCCAACCGAGCCGCGGTGCCACGATGAGGATGATGGACAGCGTCCAGTACATGACGGTTGGTTTCCAGAAAAGAAATTCAGCCGGCACCTGCCCTGGATACAGGCCAAACCAGAGCGCCGGTGCTCCTAGCAAGGCGTAAGTGATCAACAACACCCAGACCACAGGCTCCATTTTTTGCCGTGGCCGCCAGAGCCAGCATGTCAACAAGGCCGCACCCAGCAAGATCGTAAGTCCCACGGATTGGATCATTTCAGCCACCAAACCGTGATGATCAGTCCGACAGTCCATAGGATTTCTATGGAAATCACGTTCCGGATCGACTTCGTGATGGGAGTCAACTGCAACGAGTTGAGTTGCACTTGCGCCAACGCCGCCTGAAAAGGCGAGGGGTGAGTGCCCCTCAGGGTCCTCTTCACATAGGTAACAGCCCTTGCGGGAGATGTCTGAAGCCGGGTCAGGAATCTTTTTCGCCGCTCCACGTGCCCTAGGATGATGCCCTCTCGCAGGCAGGTTGGACAGGACTTGCCTGCGAACTGCAGGTGACCCTTCGTGCAACTCAACATGTATCCCGTATTCTTGTTGGCAAAGGTACTCAGCGCCGTAGCCCATTCGTACGCGCTCGGTCTACCACCTCGCACGGGCGCAAAGGATCGATCAAACAGTTCCCGAATGCTGTCGGGAAAGCATTCATGGACGCTGGCCGGCGCGGCACGAACATTCGAACTTGGGAATTTTCCGTAAGGATAGAGGCCAAGCTTGATACGTCCGGAGAGTTCTGCCGGACAGCGGTAGCGACTTGCGGGGATGCCCGCGAACGGATGAATGCCGTAGTTGAGCAACCGGAAAATGATCGTGGCAAGTGCGAACCAGTCCTGGGCTTCGGGACGGGTCACCGCCGTGTCATGGAATTCGGGCGCAAGGTATTCAGGAGTGACCTGTGGCGCCTCCGACACGAAGCCGTCGGAATAGATGTGAAAGCCGTCGCAGTCCAGGATCGAGACGTAGAGTTCCGATTTGTAGACCTTCAGGTTGATGGGTTTCAAGTCCACCACCGCGATTCTCTTGCTGTGCAGGCAATTGATGAGGCAAGCCAGGTTGTAGCAAACCGTCATCAGCTTCCCGAAGTCCACCTCGAATCCTTCGCCTGCAGCCTGGCGGCGCGTCAGCAGGTAATCCAATTCCATCGTCCGGTCAAAGTCGATTTTCTCCATGACGAAACCGGCGAATTTGGATTCTTTTATTACCAGGCCGACCGGCCAGGCGAGTTGGGCAATGCCTTTGTATTCGGAAGGAATCGCCGGCAAGTCTGGTCTGTTGCGGATCATCCATCGGATCTTGCGCCCGTACTGGACGAGCTGCGCTTCGCGAATGTTGGCGTGATAGATCTTGGCAACATAATCGGGCTTGTCTTCTATCATGAAGACCTCGCCGGCTCCGCCTGACTTGCCTATGGCGAGGAGTCGGACCGGTTCCGACTGTCCGCCAGGCCATAAGAGGCGGACGGTGTTCCTGGATGATTGCGTGAGGGAAACCACGGGAGGAGAGTCCCCGCCTGTGCCGTTCAACTTGCCAAGGCGAGCAGGAGCGTCTTGTCGTCGGTCGTTATTGCAAACGTCTTTTCACTTTCCAACACGTTTTGCAAGGCCCGATTCCCGTTTTGCTCGGTGGCATTGTTCAGAAAATTAACGACCGGATCAATGAAAGGGCGGTAGAAACCGGTTTTCAAGCGGTCGATCGCGAATGGTGACGTCCCGTCGCTCATCAAACCGATAAGACATCCCCGATTGATTTCGGAGATGGGGGTCACCCTGAGATGGTCCTTCCAGTTTTCATCGGTAACGAAGTACGTCTCGTCGGCATACTCTCCATTCTCGGGGTGCGACAGCACGGATTCCCCGGTATTCCTCCGGTGAACGGCAAACCCGTCTCCTATATGGAAGAAGCAGCCTCCCTTCTGTGAGGTTATGCAGCCCACCAGGGTACAGGCGAAATCCTTGAGCTCGAGCTGCCGGGACAAGGCGATTTCATTGAGCTGTGAGCGCGCTCTTTCGATAATCGCCAGCAGGCGATCGCGGTAGTCCGACTGCGTGTCTTTCGCAAACTGTCCGGACGTTATGGATTCCGAGACAAGCTCGGTAACTTTCCTCGCGAAGAAGTCCGATCCCAGATGCCCTTCGCTGGCAGAGCCCGCTCCGTCACACACCACGCCGATCAATACGTCATCGATCATTACGTAATGTCCTGAGTCCTGGCACGGAGCATTGCCGGCCAGATGATACTTGCCAGCTGCCGATGCAAGAAATACCTTCCACTTCATAGCGAGCACTTAGCTCAGGTCTGCATTTGTGCCCAGCTGTCCACGGGATTCAACTGAACCGTTCCTCCTGTCGTCGCCCGCGAAACAGCCTGAATGCTTCGACTCAGCCAGATGAAGAGCTCCTTGAACTTCAAGCCGCTCAAATTGAGAGCCCCCTTGTTGCTGAACGCGCCGAGAACGACTTTGTTGGCCTGGTTTCCGATGCCGATAGGCATAATATTGACCTTATGCGAGGCTTCCGCATTCTTGCACTCGGCCGCCACTTGCTGCCATTCATCGGTGGGTTCGCCATCGGATAACAGCAAGATAATGGGACGTTTGTAGGAGACACCGGCAGTGCGCATCTGGCTTTTTTGGGACTCGATCTCGTCCAACGCGCACTTCATGGCAGCACCCAGGGGGGTCAAACCTCCGGCGATCAAATTCGGCGGAGTGAAGTCCATCGCATCGGTCCACTCCCCCATGATTTCAACGTTGTTGTCTCCTCCGAACGAAATGACCAGGACCCTTCCACAGCGAGCCGCGATCGGATCGTTTTTGAGTTCTGTTTCAAGTGTCTTCAAACCCTCGTTCAGAAGAGCGATTTTGTTGTCTTCCAACATGCTGCCGGAGCAATCCAATACCAGCACCAGCGGTGCACGCTCGTCGCTATTGTCTATCAGGGCGACATCCGGAATGACATTGCTCATACCTTGCTCCCAATCCATTTTTCAAAAATATGGTCTACCAAAAAAGCGGGAAATCAATCTCACGTTGTGCGAAATGCTGGTGCGTGGCACATCCCTCCGCAGAACCGGCCGGATGTTGTCTGTTGCCCCCAATGTTGCGCCCTGGGGGCCTGGGAAGTCAAAGCAACGGGGTAAATGCCATGAGCCTCCAGGACGGTAAGGAAGGCCTGCGGGGTCGCGGATTTGGGGCCATTTTTGCAACCGTATGGAAATGTGGTCGGTGAAGGGCGGCGGATCGAGTTTGCCGCCCACTACGGCCTGACCGTCCGCGCAACAAGCCGAAGGGCTTGGCCAAGCCGAGTGACAACCCGTCGAGACGCTGTGAGGCCGGGGCCCTCCGAAAGCAGGATGTGCATTGCTGGGGAACGCGCCCGGAAGCCAGCAGTCACCAAGGGCCGCTCGGCGGTCGCGACGACAGGGCGCATACGGTCGGTGGGCGACCGTACCCGTGTATCTTGCGCGCGATCGTTACAGAGACCGCTCGAGCGGCCACGACACCCGATCCTGGCGACTGACGGTTCGAAGCGCCGAACGTGCTGTCATCAAGCCTGATGGAGTTGGCGTGGCGATGGTCAACCGTACGGCCCGAGAGCGCCTTGCGCCTATGGCCGTGCTCAACTGCCGAGGTGTCGCTCGCGTACGGCGTGGGTGCCAAGCCCGCCAGTCGGCCTTAATCGCGTCCTCGACGATGCGGCCGAACGTGTGTTCACTATGGCACTCACGCCAATTCGATCCTTGCGCTGCTAGCCTTGCAACGATTGCGGCATTGGACTAAGCAGCGCTGAGGGTGCGAGACTCGCGAGGATCCGATCATTGTTGATCATGATCGGTGACGAGAGCACATCGCGCAGATGACGCCCGATGCTAAATTCGGTGTCATTGCGGTAGCCCGACAATCCGCAGGCGCGCATTGCGTCCGCGACGACCGAGCAGGCCAGCTCCGATGCCTCGACCTTGGTCAGAGTGATCATCGCTTGGTACTCTTTCGACGCCAGCGCCGCCTCATCGTCCATGATGCGCTCGTAGTTGCTTGCCCCGGAGGTCAACAGGCCGCGGAGCGTGCGCAGCGTCGACAACGCCTTGGTGAAGTGTGCCGCAGCAGGCGGCAGCTGACCATTCGCATGGCGCGACGCATGGCGAATGAAGGTCTGAGCGCGGCCCGCGGCGCTCGTGGCGATGCCCGCCCAGACGGAACCCCAACACAAGTGCGCGGTCGGAACCATGGACTCAACGTGAATCTTTTCGTACGGCACCGGAAGGATGTGATCACGCGAAGCCGACACTTTGAGCAGGTAACCGTCGCTACAGGTGCCGCGCATTCCAAGCGTGTCCCAGCCCTGCAAATGCGTCAGGGTGTAGTTTTCCTTCAGCACGGCAACCAACACCTGATCGGAGGCGGGCGAATCTGGGGTTCGTCGCGCGGTCGTGACCATGCCGTCGGCAGCCGCACCGTACGAAATGCATGTGGCACGCCGCTCCAGAGTGAATTGATCACCCGAAACCACGACCGGTGCCTCGCTGGCGCGTACATTGCCGCCAGCCAGGCCTTCCGTGGTCGATGAGGCGAGAAGAAGCTGCTCTGCACACAAGCGGCGCAGCACCCCAAGAAGTGTCGGATTGCCTCTTGCGTGCCGCGCGACGCAGGCCACTTTGACTTGGTGCATCGCATAAATCATGCCGGTAGATGCGCACGCCTGACCGAGCTGGAAACAGACATCCATCACCTTGCTAAGACTAGCGCTTTCCCCGCCCAACTCGGTGGGCACCATGATGCCAAGCAAGCGCTGGGCGCGAATGGTGTTAAAGGCCTCCGCGGGGAAACGCGCATCAGCGTCCACGGCGGCGGCGTGGCTGGCGGCAACGTCGGCGGCTGCCCGCGTACGGGTGCTTATGTCGCCACGTATGATCTCGACGGGCCGCACGTTGGCCACCACATTCAGGTTCGCATTCATGAAGTTTGTCCTTGGAATATAGGGATTCGACAGTCAGCCCGCATGGCATCGAAGACCATGCCAGCATCGCCGCCCGCCATTCGATACCAAGAACAAGGTAGCTTTGCTGATCCAGATCAAACAAGCGCCATTTAGTGGCGCTCGAAGTCCCATACCCGGCTTGCTGGATGAGGTCGATTGCAGTAACGGCGCGATCGTGGCTGACACGGACGGGCGCGATGCAATTGCGAATTTCGCGGGTGATGCGGTCGGTCCGGGCGTGCGCGTCGCTTACGCACCCATTGCGAAAATCAGAATGTGAAACTTCGATGAGCCGAAGCCTTGATTGCTCCCGTGCTCGTGGTCAACGGTGTACTCTCAAAATGCGCCGTCGAGAAGAGGGGAGGTGGCGCAACTGGAAGGTTGCGCCCGCCGTATCAGCGCGGGACCCTCGCGTAGCCGGGCCGTGGCACGCGAGGGATGCGGTCCGGCCGACGAGAACCCGGTCACGCGGTTGTCGACTTTGCCGCGGATTAGAAAGGGCAGGACGGGAATTTGCTCCCTCTTCACGGCCTCGAGGTCATCGGGATTTAGTCCCAGCGCCCGGATGATCGGTTCGCGGAGAAGCCACATAACCGATTGGTTTGCTTCCGATGACTTTCAGGCCTGGGCACGCTCGATCCCATGCCCCCGCCCCCACGAAACAGAGACGGCAGAGACGGTGGGTTGCGCCGCAGATCGGCCACGAGATCCCGGAATATGCGGTAGCGGATCGCGCGCGCCAGCAAGAACGCAGCCGTTGCGGCTGACAACTCGTAACCGCAAGCGAGCTGATGGCTACGTACGCTGCACGGGCAGCACGGACGAAGTGCGATCAGCAGTGTCATAACGTCAGAGCGTCGGGACAGCACTCAACGCGTTTATTCATTTCGCCCTGCAACGGGCCCCAAGGCGGTGTCCGCCGCACCCACGCTCCCTGGGATTGTCGCCGTCGCTGGCCGCGATCAAGGCCCCCAAAAGCTCGCTGCGCTCAAGCCGCCTGTAGCAGCTGGCGCGTCAGCAAGCTTTGTCCTTGCTCTGTTGCCTGCCAGCGATGGAGCTCATCTTGTTGGACGAGCCCGACCTCTCTTAAGGACTCGATTAATGAGCTTGTGCAAACGGGATAGCCGTTGAGGTAGACGGCACCGCTCTCATGGGGGTCGCTTTGGCGGCCGTCCCGAAACCAGCGTAGTGTTCGGCTCTGCGCTTCGCTCAGGCGGTGCGGTGCCACCGATCGTTGTCTTCCCATTGTCGCCATGTTCATGTTGCTCCCAGAAGCTCGACCGCTTGCTCGTCCAGAGGACTCAGGCCTTCCTCGGTCGTCTCCCCGTGGACCGGGTTGTCCGGGCCGGCTCCGCGAAATCGATAGACGTCGACGTCGTAGCTAATGGGCTCGAGCCACTCGCCGGAAAAGCCGTACCGCCCCGGCACCGCTATGTAGCCAACGGGAAATACCTCGACAATCTCTACGGCCCAATAGCCTGCGTACCGAAGTTGGTCGCCGACCTTGTAGCGCGTCTGGGCGTTCGCTAGCAGGCTTTCGTTGCGTTGCGACGCAAAAAGAGCCGCGTCCGCGTCCCGATGTCGCTGCGAGGAGAAGAACCTACTTCCGTCCACCGATGTTCTCCGGACTGTTCTTGGTGAATACCTAGACTCAAGCTCTTGCCGACTTTGCGGCGCACTGCAGCGCCACGGCATCAGGCATGTCGCCAAGCTCCATACTGCCAAACCATTTTGCAGGGTATTCCCACAATTGGCCTGCCGAAGTCGAGCAACTTTCGCTATTAGCGGGAGCCAATTGGCATAGATTTCTCGCCCGATCCCTGCCAAGAAGGCATGTCGGACTTGACGTGCCCTTCGCCAGCCCTGCCAGTTAGCGGTTCGGAAGTCCGCCCGGTAACAGTGGGATCGACAATCGTCTTCGGATGCAAGCAAAACTTGCGACAGCTCCTGTCCTTATGGTCAGCGAGCTTTTCCTGCATCAGCGCGAACGCAGCACCATCTGGCAGCGTCGGAAGTAAGTGGATGGCGTTGGCGGTGAGCGACGAGTGAAGAGCGCCACTGGATTTTGTTTGGTACGGAACGTGAAAATGCGCACGCTATTCCGAAGGCGATTTGGCGATTTCAGGTCACATCACGACTTCGCCAACTGCGGGCCGAGCAAATCGCGCTCCGTCGCAGTCCCGCTAGTGATCAGCGGCAACTGCTAGCATCTTCACCCGCGCTACCGTCGCAAGCGGTTCGCTCCCCCAACAGCCAGCGAGGTAACGGTATGCGCTACCGCAATGCAGTCCTCATTTTTTCTTGCGTCGCTGCCGTTGTCGTTACGGGAGAATGCCAAGAGCGTTGTGCGCCCCAGATGCCAGCTGGCTGCAATTAGGAACTAGCCGGGAGTGGATAACGAATAGCATTGATCCGGCGAGGGCGCGGATCTGCATCGTATCTTCGGTCAACCTCGAGGAGAACCGGGAGCGTCGGGGTTTGGAGTTCGCCGCGGCCTGTCCTCGGGGGCTACGCAACGCTCCGTGATGACCAAAGATTGAGCGTTCGTTGCCAGTGCACTCGGCGGGAAACTGTCTTGCGTAGAAATGGCGACTTCCGTGCGTTCAGCGGGGCGGGTGACGAACGAGCACCATCGTCCCTGACTCCGCGCTGACGAACTGTCCGATTTTTTGTGTTTGCGGCGGTTGGAGACTTTTGCACGGCGGCGGGCGTAGCTTGCGACGAACGACCGACGCGCTGGGAACGTCATGGTTCACGTTCCTACGCTGCTGCTCGGGTGAACTGGTCTGCAGGGAGGATTGCGAACTGATTCATTGCCTCTTAGCAGTGCGCGAGTGTATTCAAATATATCGGGCCCGTGTCCGCGTTCGGTGTCAGGCTCTGCCCAGCTGCATGGTGGCGCCAGCGCGCCCGCCCGCCAGGCATCATCGGCTCCCGAATCGCGTGACCGGAACGCGCATGGCTATCCTATCGTGTGTCGAACGCAATGCGATACGTGGCACGGTCTATTTCCGCCGACGCCGCCTGCGGGTCGCGCTCTTGGTGCCGGCCCGCAAACGCCCTTTGTCCCGGTCCGGTGCGACCTTTTCCAGGAAGGCCGTTATGCGGTCGGCCATGTCTTCAAATTCGACGGCCAACGCAACGATGTGGCGGGTGTCGAGCTTCTCGGCCGGCTGCGAGAGGCTGTCGCCTGGCAAGTAAAGGACGGGAACAAGTGCAAGACCGAAGGAGTTGTCGATTTCAAAGCTGGCCGCGGCGCTGCTATGGGCCAATTGGTTGCGTTGACCATTGAGCGTTTCGATGGTCTCTTGGATCTCTTCCCATTCGGCGCGCAGCCCGGCATCGGCTATTTTTGCGCCAGCTGCTTTTGCGACAAATTTGAGCCGTGTTCCGAAGTTCCACGATTCGTAGAAGATCCGCTTTGCGTCTTCGATGTCCGGCGTTTCGCCCACCGTTAGGGCATAGAAAAGCGCAAATAGCGCGCCGTCAATCTCCGTAAAGGCGACCAGTGCGTACCCGAGCGCACGATAAAAATCATCCGGCGCATAGGGCCCGTTGATTAACGGCTGCGGATCTTCCGGATGTGTCATCAGTATGTCGCCGGCGTGCGGGCCGCGGTTGTGATTGCGTATAGCGTAGAGGTGCTGGACCGCACCGCCGTTGCAGCGGGTGCAGCCCGGTTCGTTGCTTTCGCCGCGGATCCCGCTCCAACTGCCCGACTACGGCACCGACTGACGTTGCGCTGGATCCGAGAGCGAACGACCTCGCTTCATCGTATCACCGCGACATCTCATGCGGAATTGGTCCTTGGTCCCATATCGTGTCCGTCCGTAGCAGTGGGCGAAACGCTGCCGACTGTCTTGCTGAGGAGAGCCTGGCGCCGCAGGGAGCACAGGCTACTGGCACCGCTACAATCACCCTCGTGATCGGCGTCGACACAATCGCTCATGGCCAACAGGCTTCGCTGAACCTGCGCGGCTACAAGGAGTTCGGAGCCCGGGATCGGCTGGAAGGCAAGGCGTTGTTTGCAAACGTGTCGATCCCAATTGGCAGCGCCGGCAAATAGCGATGATTACCGGCCTCTGGCAGTTTTCGGATAGCCAAGCGGGGGCGGTCCGTATCTAATACTGCGCGAAGCTAGATTTTGACGTCCATGTCCATCACAAAGACGTCACAAAGGCCTGCCGCATCACGCGCAAGTCTGCCCCGCGTGGATCGATGCGGGTCTCGCGAATTCATTGCTCACGGAAAACTAAATTCAGGAGGTACGATCGTGAAGCGTCGCTCGACATTGTTGCTTGCATTTGCCACACTGCTGGCGCTGGTTGCCGGCCCGGTGGCGGCGCAGCAGAAGAAACCCAATATCGTCGTCATCATGGGCGACGATATCGGCATGTGGAACATCGGCGCTTACCATCGCGGCATGATGGCCGGCAAGACGCCGAACCTCGACAAGCTCGCCAAAGAAGGCATGTTGTTC
>Ga0116223_10005411_pt1 | contig 10765 bp, 8 predicted proteins | sample Sb_taG_3_FD_90092 | JGI IMG/M metagenome (GOLD analysis project Ga0116223, IMG submission 90092) | Peat soil microbial communities from Weissenstadt, Germany - Sb_50d_a_PC metaG | ecosystem: Environmental > Terrestrial > Soil > Wetlands > Peat | place: Germany: Weissenstadt | collected 2010-09-21 | reverse complement strand
CCAGGTTTCCTAGGTTTCCTGTCCCCAGGTTTCCGCATTCCGGATCAGGAAAGAAAAATTCTCAAGTCTGGATGCCCATCGTCGCAAGGTTGCTCGGCCTGTGGTTTTCAATTTTCCAGACCGAAGGTCTCTTCGTCAATTCAACTTGAGGATCTGAGCGGCTATTTTGTGTCGGTGGGGTGCTCGACGACTATCCACGTCCGACGCCGGGCAGGGGGCTGGCCCTGCCGTTGTGTTGGTCAACGGGCCTTGAATACGAGCCACCCAAAGTACACTGCACCCAAAAAACAGCAGAGCGTAGAATCGATAACGAGCACCCGGGGCGTGCGTAAGAAAATGTGGTGACCGAGAATATCGGCGGTCCCCAAGGCTGCGAAGAGGACACAGGTAGCTGCCAACGATATGTACTGCACGTAGGTCCGGGCTTCCAATCTCTTTTCGTTGTCTCTGCTGATTTGGGATGCCTCAGGCACAGCTGCCCTGCGCTGGCGAGTCTTACGGCCGGAGATAAAGGACGGAATTAGAACCAAGGAGAGCAAACCTTCGATCGCGATGATGGTAGTGACCACGGTGTCGTGGGCGCCCCGCAGAGGAGCGGCCCAATGCGGCCTCTGTCCTGATTCGATCCATTGATAGCTTTCGAGTTGAGCCATAAACGTAAGCACAACTAGGACAAACACACAGAAAAGCGTGGCCATCATTTGCCAAGACCTGAGCCGGAAAGCATACGCGTAAGGAAATAGCACCAACACAATACCGCACTGGACGAAGGCCAGCAGAAGAACCAGCAGTCTTCCGAACATAACGGAATTTCCCGTCGATCCCAGAATTGACCCCAATGTCGCTAGACCGTAAGTATCGCTGGTCACTGCCCACATCCCTTTCGTCCCGCAGGACCGAAGAGAGCTCCACCAGAAACCCGGGAGAAACCCGGGGACAGACGGAACGTTTCCCGCCCGCAAATAGAAAGGGCGACCTTTGGCGGCCGCCCTGAACTCAGCCCAGTCGAACTGACCAGGTTCGCACCTTACAATCAAAGTTTCGCGCTCACCTTCTCAGATGTCAAGAAAGAACGCGACTCACGGCAAAACTTAGGTGTGGCCCCGGTGAGACTCGAACTCACGACCTCTAAGGTGCGAACCTAGGGCTCTATCCAGGCTGAGCTACGGGGCCACTTCGCGTGTCGCGCCCAACCATCAGAACCTGTTTCGCACCCCACAACGTTCGAACTCACGACTTGTTTCCTTCTGAATGCCTCCATATAGCGCCGTTGCTTGACGGTGACCAATGAACATCGCCAGCTGTGGATTTCCTAATTCGGGAAGGCGCCAGGAAGAAAAAAGCCCCGCTCTCGAGCGCGGGGCTTGGCCGCTGCCGGCTGACGCCTGACAGCGGATAAGACCGAGATCCTTAGCTCCGGCTGAAAAACGGCTTCGCTCAGGATGACGACCGAGGTGTCCGATCCACATGGACCGTAGGAACCTCGTCACAAGCAAACGTGCTCCGGATCACTGACGGCACCCGAATGGGGTGTTAATGAGCATGTGATTCTCAAGCGGCGATTGGAGGATGGGCCCTATCGGGGCCGATCATCGCGCCACCCACCGCTTCCTGTTGGCTGAGAAACGGGAGGCCAGCGAACCGATCTGCGGGCCCCTTCTACCTTCTTGATCCTCCCGCAAGAACCCGGTCTGAACGTGGTCCGGGGCATCTCCGTTCGGACTGGAGAAGCCGTGAACGCGCTCGGACAGCCCGGCCCGAAGCCCTGTCCTACCTTTCTTTCAAGGAGAAAATCTAGTGCGAACTCATCTTATGGGCCTCGCTACCTTCTGGAAACGTGCGGGAGCAGTGCTGTTGGTTGTGCTGCTGAGCGCCGCTGTCCACGCGCAGATCACTCCCAGCTAGGATGCCTATACCAGCCGCCTCTATCCGAAGACGAACTACGGCGCCGCCACCCTGCTTTACGTCAATGGCGCCACCGACACGACATACATCCAGTTCAATCTGGCTTCCATTCCCAGCGGTGCGACTGTCAGCCAAGCCACGCTGAAACTCTATGTGAATGCAGTCACCACTGCGGGCAGCTTTAATGTGGACTACGTCAACGGCTCGTGGTCGGAGAGCACCCTCACCTACAACCTCGCTCCGGCGCTCGGGACTACGATTGTCTCCAGCGTGCCGGTCACCACCGCAGCAAAGGACGACTACATCCTGATTGACATTACGCCTGCCGTAGTGGCCTGGCTGGATGGAGGTCAGCCCAATGACGGCATCGCGCTGGTCGCCAGCGGGAAGTTCAACGCCAACTTTGACAGCAAAGAGAACCCCGGGACCAGCCATCCACCGGAGCTGGATATTGTGTTTGCCGGCGGCGGCACCATCACCGGAGTGACCACGGCGGCGGGCAGCGGCCTGATGGGCGGAGGCACAAGCGGAACGCTTAACCTGAGCCTGGCGACGAATTGCACCAGCAATCAGGTGCTGGCCTGGAACGGTAGCGCCTGGGCCTGCAGCAATGGGGGCGGCGGCGGCACCGTCAGCGCCGTCGGCCTGACGGCTCCATCCACCGACTTCATCGTGACCGGTTCGCCCGTGACCACGAGTGGCACCTTGGGATTGGGATGGCTGGTCGCTCCTGATTTCAATGACACGCCAAACGCAATTGTGAAGCGTGACAGTTTGGGAAACTTCAGTGCCGGAGCCATCAACGCTAATACCAGCTTTAATCTGTCAGGCAATGTTTTCGACCAGGGTTCCTATGCGAGTTTCAATGCGTTTCTGGGATTTGGAGGAAATGCGGCGGCGACAGGCATTGCCAACACTGCCAGCGGATATCAGGCGCTGTTTTCCGATACCACGGGCGAGGGTAACACGGCCAACGGCACATACGCCCTTTTCAATAACTCCACCGGAAATTTCAACGTGGCCTTCGGCGGAGGCGCACTTTACTCCAACACGACAGGGACATTAAACACGGCGACCGGTGGGCGCGCACTCTACAACGCAACCGCGACGGGCAACACGGCCAACGGCCACTATGCGCTCTTCGCGACCACCACAGGCGGCGACAACACGGCCGTCGGGTTGCAGGCGCTGCAGTACAACACGACCGGCAGCTACAACACGGCGTTAGGTTTCAACGCTGCGGCCGACCAAGCTTACACCGGCCTGACCAATGCGACGGCGATCGGAGCTTACTCGGACGTGACGCAAAGCAATTCGCTGGTACTGGGCAGCATTGCGGGCGTGAATGGCGCAACGGCCAGCACGAATGTCGGCATCGGCACTACGTCCCCGCAATACATGCTCGATGTGCATGGCACCGGAAATTTTACTGGCTTGGTGACCTTCGCTCCGGGCCAGACTTTCCCCGGCATCGGCACGATCACCGGGGTGACGGCGGGCACGGACCTCATCGGAGGCGGCACTACCGGCAATGTCACGCTCAGTCTGGACACAACCAAAGTAATCACGGGAGTGCTTCCCGGGACGGCTCTGACTGGAGGCGGCACCAGCGGCAATGTCACGCTCAATCTCGACACCAGCCAGGTTCCGCTGCTGAACTTCCCCAACATCTTTACCGGCAATCAGACGGTGAACGGGAACCTGAGTGCAACTGGTCTGGTGACTGGCGTCGGGTTCAACATCGGGAGCAACCTTTTTGCCATCGGTTCTTTTGCAAACTCCAACGCTTTTCTTGGGTTTGCCGGAAACACGGCGACACTCGCCACCAGCTCACAGAATACTGCTGCTGGTTGGGAAGCGCTGTACGCCAACACAACGGGCAGCAACGATACTGCCATCGGAGTTAACGCGCTAGCCTCTAACACGACGGGCAGCGGCAATACGGCAACCGGCGGCTCGGCCCTCTACTCCAACACCACGGGCCAGGGCAACACCGCTACGGGTGCCCTGGCGCTCCTTAACAATACCGGCGACTACAATACGGGCGTCGGGTCCGACGCGCTCGTTCAGAACACCACGGGCGCATCGAACACCGGAGTCGGGTCGAGCGCTCTGCAAAACAACCTCACCGGCCAATACAACACCGCCGTGGGCGCTACTGCACTCCTATCTAACACTACGGGCTGGGCCAACGCTGCCCTTGGAGTGATCGCGCTGACGATCAACACGACCGGCAACGCCAACACCGCGGTCGGCTACAACACGCTGACGCAAAACACCAGCGGCAGCAGCAACAATGCGGTCGGCGCTGCCTCACTCTCGGCGAACACCACCGGCTCTTCCAACATAGCGTTTGGCAATAACGCGCTGCAGTCGAACATCACGGGAAACGAGAACGCGGCTCTGGGCAACGGTGCTGACGTTGGCTCCCCCAACCTCAACAACGCCACGGCGATCGGGGCCTACGCCCAGGTGACTCAGTCGAACTCACTGGTGTTGGGCGGGATCACCGGTGTCAACAACTGCATTGCGGTATTTAACTGCGCCACCGTCAACGTCGGCATTGGCACTACCGCTCCCACCAACGTCTTTACCATTGGCCAAGGTGCAGGCCAGGCGCTCGCCGACGGATGGTCCACCTACAGCTCCCGCCGCTGGAAGACCAACATCCTGACGCTCCACGGAGCGCTGCAGAAAATCGAGCAACTGCGCGGCGTCTCCTACGACCTGAAGGACTCGGGCAAGCACGAAATTGGCGTGATCGCCGAGGAAGTGGGCGCGGTGGTCCCCGAAGTCGTGAGCTGGGAGAAAAACGGCACCGACGCCCGAAGTGTGGACTACGGCCGCCTGTCCGCGCTGCTGATCGAAGCCACCAAAGAACAGCAGGAGTTGATCCTCCACCAACAGGAGCAGATACGTCTGCAGCAGAGGCAGATCAATGCTCAGCAGGCGCAGATTGCGCGGCTCGGTTTGCAGGTCAAGGCCATCCAGGCTGCGGTCAGAACGAATGCCGGGGCCGGCTCGGAGGTACGCAGGGTAAGAAAGCAGGTGCCGACCGTGCAGCAGTAAGCTGCATTGTTCACGACCGAGCTGCAAGAACAAAGCCCCGCTCGCAAGAGCGGGGCTTCTTTCGGCCATTTCACCCTTTCAACATCCACCACGCCTCCCGATACTTCTCAAACTTCGACCCCCTCCTCCGGCTCCGCGGAAACAATTTCATGGACTTGTACTTCCGGAACTCCGTCACCGGAAACACATACCAGATATCCTCCGGCACAACGTACGCCACCAGCACATCAATCTCGCTAGCCCGGTACACTCGGCTCGAATTCCCATGCGCGTGGAACGTGTATCCCCCATAATCCCCCGCCCGATGCGCCGACTTCACCTGCACCCGCACCAACTTCTCTCCAATATCCACAATCAGGTCATACCGCGAACTCTCGCCCCAGGGTTTCGCCACACCGTATCCCATGCCCGCCGCCTTAGCCAAAAACGCGCCCTCCGCCATCTCCCCGCGCTGCTTCCGCGACAACCGCCTCCCCTCAATCCCGCGTCCCGCCCCGCTTGCCCGGCGCGGGGATTTACCTTTCTGCCCCCTCCCATTTTTTCCCTTCTCCCCGCCACCTTCCGCCTCCTCCGCCCCCGCCATCATCCGATCCATCACCATCCCCGATTCCATGCTTCCCCCGATTCCATGACCTCTACTCTCTTCTTCCCCGTTGTCATCCTGAGCGGCGTTCTTTGCCGCGAAGTGCCTGCCGTGAGCGAAGCCGAATGGACCTATGCCTTGTCATCCTGAGCAGCGTTCTTTGCTGCGAAGGACCTACGCACCTGCGCCCTATCCACATCCGACACAAGCTCCGCCCACCCCAACTCCCGCGTTTCAGCGAAAGCCAGGGATCTTTCCCACCCCCGAATTGTCAAAGACCAAGAGGATCAATGTGGGGACAGCCGCCCTCGGCTGGCTTGCCCTGAGCGAAGCCGAAGGGTCGAGCAAAGCTCGACTGCGCCGGGTGCCCCATTTCTCGCGTCCTTTGCGAGAAGTGGGGCTTTTGACCTTTGATGCAACCGCCGCCCCATCCCCCGCGACTTTCGAAGGATGGGAGCCTCATCCCCGCTCCAAATACAAAGCCCCCACTGGACCCTGCGGTCCGTGGAGGCTCAAGTCAGACACTTTCTGACTATACTCAGCTTCCCGGAATCACCCACTCCCGGTCAAGCAGATTCCGCAAAAGTTAGCATCCCCATTCCCAAAACGGGAATCCCGCGTCTCTCCCATCCTTATCCTCGAAGCGGGTGCGGGTGCCCCATTTCCCGCGCTCTTTGCGGGAAGTGGGGCTTTTGACCTCGTGGCCGGTCCACCATTCGCGGCTCGGGAAGGGCACGAGTTTAGATTTTGAGCCTGCCCTGAGCGACTCCGAACGCAGTGAGGAGAAGTCGAAGGGTGCCGCAATAGTGCCCACAGGACGAACCGGCTTCAGCCGCTGAGGGGCGGCTAGCTTCGCGACTCCGGAAAGAAGAGTCGGGGAACGTCCCGTCTGTCCCCGCTTTTCGAAGGGCGCGTCATCACGATGGATGAATGAGACGCATACGCGTGACTTCGCGTGGCAGGAAGGATACGGCGCGTTCACCGTCGGAATCTCGCAGAAGAGTCATACGATCGCGTACATACAATCCCAGGCCGAACATCATCGCATACGCAGTTTCGAGGAAAAGTTTGTAGCATTCCTGAAACGCCACGGCGTCGAGTACGACCCACAATATATGTGGGGGTAGGGTTCAGGCGTCCCTCCAGGACGCGGTGCCGTCGTCGTGCAGGCGACCCGGCGTTGGAAACGCCGGGCTATTGTCAGAGGTCCCTCCGGGACCGAGTTCGATTGCGGCGCCATCGTTCAGCCAAACCAAGACCGCAAGGTGACAACGAACGCTCGATTCAATCCGCCGCAGGTCCCGGAGGGACCGGGTGACAACAGCTCGCCAGTTCCACTGGCGGGAACGCGTGACCCCAAGAGACAACCGTGTCCCGGAGGGACACCTGAACCTGCACGCGAACGATCCCGCCCGTGATCCCGAAGGGGGTGCGGGTGCCCCATTTCCCGCGTTCTTTGCGGGAAGTGGGGCTTTTGACTTCGTGGCCGGTCCGCCATTCGCGGCTCGGGAAGGGCACGAGTTCACTCGTGCCGCAACAGTGCCCACTAGACGAACCGGCTTCAGCCGCCGAGGGGCGGCTAGCTTCGCGACTCCGGAAAGAAGAGACGGGGAACGTCCCGTCTGTCCCTGGGTTCCCTGTCCAATTCCGAGACGAGATAGACGAGCGTATATTGATGCCGTGGGGTCAAGGAGATGGAACATGCCAGACCCTCATGCCGCAAAAGTTACTCACCCGCCCGCGCCTCACACCCATAGCGACCACAAAGAGCGAAGACCGCTCACGGGGGACGACAAGGTTGTGATCTGCTTCTCACTTCTTGGTCTAATTGGCAGCGTAGTCTTGTACCGTCTTCGGTTTCCCTCAGTGATGGTTGCAGTTTTGCTGTCCGCCGGCATTACGGCCTTGGTCTACCGTTTTCTCGGCGGAATCGGAAATGCCACTTTCACCCTGGGACATTTTCTGAAGTTAGGAGGCACGATAGCTGCGCTGGTGGGCATAGCCTATTGGGCAGATGCCACAAACCAATTGCAACCAGATTTTCATCTAGTGTCTAACGACATAATGATAGGCACTTGGGAATGGGACTATGCTGGACCGAATTCCAGTTGGGCCGGGAATCTGTACTTCACAAGGGATCACGGAAAACTTACGTTTAAGGGGTCGGAATACAACGTGGAGAAGGTAATAGGTGGCGAGAAGCGCACACTGCTTTACGAAATGGCGAATGGCCAAGCAACCATAACCAACGGCAACCTCTTGGCTCTGGAATCAGATGTGACGGATCACCAATACAACCGCAAATTTCACTGGAAATCAGTCGGACGATTTGTGCTTATTCCTGCATTCGTGGGAGAACTTCAGCCTGAGAAGTCGGACCCCAAAGATCCAAACCTAGAAAGCAAGCCCTACGGAATGGTGATCTACAAGAAAGCGAAATAAGCGTAAGAAGAGCCCCGTCGGTGCGGAGTAGTAAAACGCGGCTCTTGCGACTGGGGGGCCGGCCCACCTTTCTTGGACGCTCATCACACTGGCTGCCCCAGGCCTTCGCGGTTTTCGAAGGCTGGGCATTCGTGCCGACGGCAGCCGGAGATTTTAGACTCCGAGACTTCAGCGTGGCATTGAACGTCAGAATCTCTAGATTTCTACAGCATCGTGCCCACGCTTCGAACACCGCGAAGCGTGGGGCAGCCAAAGTTGAGGGATCCCAGCCCCCCGAAGCGGAGCAAGGGGGGCGGAGGGAGCACAGCCGCAACGAGCTTTTCCACAGAAAACGAAAGCTCTGCACAGTTTTTCAAAACATTCCTTCGCCAAAATGTTTTTCGTGTACTGTTCGCCTGCGCTAGACTTGTATTAGAAGGCAAAGGTGCAGCCCATAACCCCGCTTTCGCAAGACGGCAATTTAGATCTCAGTCGCGAGACTTGCGGCCTTGAGGTCGCACGATATGGTGTCTGCGATCAGATCGTGTGCGGCGCAAGGTCGACCGTTGTCTGCGCGTCCGAAGATTGCTCGAACTGCCCGTGCGAGAGGCACATGAAGCTGTGTCCAACATGCGGGAAGTATTTCTGCGAGTCATCGGATAAAACCTTATGGACGTGTTTTTTCGAGCACGTGCGAGAGGGGAAATGCCAAGGGGAGATTCTTCGCGAGCCATTCAGCAAGCTGACCACGGCCTTCACTGCCCAGCAGCACCGTGCGCTCTACGAGTTCGTCTGCTGCGACTCTGATGGTCTAGGAAACCCGCTACCAAAGGAGGTGTGCCTTAACCTTGGGCTTGCAGTCGCGTACTCGAATGACGTTATCCCCGAATACAACAACGACGTCCTCATCGCAAGGAATCTTAGCAATCGTGCACGACGCGCACGACTGCAGAAACTCCGCAGGTCCGCGAGACGGTTTGGAGTGTCACCGCCAGCGTCTCCGAAGCCCGAGTCGACACGACTAGCTCGCCATAAGAGCTCAACCATTCATCTTGTCACCGGAGCGCTGGTCGTGCGGCACTGGACTGGCAGTTGGCATTATCGGCAGCAGATAGAGATGCTCAGTATCATGGGTCTTTCAAAGGGCGAAGATTTCGTCAGCGACCGCGTGGAGTTTCTGCTAGGGACCAATCAAGCCTTGTTCGAGAAGATAGAATCCTGGGCCCGTGCCATAAGTGGACACGGACGCAAGCCCAGGTGAGGCCAAGTAACTTTCGGATATTGAGCCCGAAATTGTCCCTTTGATCCACAGGACCCTCTCGAAATAGGTTTAGACCGCGGCAGACACCAACAGGAGATAAGCACAGATGGCTAACTTTATTGCGAGGGTTGAATTGCATTCAGCCTCGTACACCGACTATGAGAACCTACATGTCTACATGCAACAGAGCGGTTATGCCCGGACCATCAGGGCCGATGATGGAAAAACCTACCAGCTCCCGACAGGTACCTACGTGAGCGGCAGTTCTATATCTTCGACCAGCGCTGCTCTGCAAGGAGCGGTAGCTGCCGCCAACGCTACGGGCAAAACGTCGTCCGTAGTTGTCGCAGACTGGAACTCTGCCAGATGGCAGGGACTCCCGACGGTTAATGCAGCACGCACAGCATGACCCCGTTCGAGACGCAGAGGCGGAGCAGGGACAAGAAAAGCCCCGCTCTCCCGAGCGGGGCTTCGATTTTGCTGACGGCTGAAAGCTGAAAGCTGACAGCTGCCTTAGTACATGTCGCCCATGCCGCCGCCGTGTCCGCCGCCGCCGGCCGGAGCTTCCTTCTTTTCCGGAATCTCCGCTACCAGGGCTTCGGTGGTCAGCATCAACGAGGCGATGGAGCCGGCATTCTGCAGGGCGGTGCGCACGACCTTTGTCGGGTCGAGCACGCCGGCCTTGACCAGGTCCTCGTACGCGTTGGTGAGTGCGTTGAAGCCGTAGTTGGGCTCCTTGGACTCGAGCACCTTGCCCAGGATCACAGCGCCTTCTTCGCCGGCATTCTCGACGATCATGCGCAGCGGCTCGGTGATGGCGCGCTTCACGATGTTGATGCCGATCTGCTCATCGCCTTCAGCCTTCACCTTGTCGAGGGCTGCGGCGCAACGGGCCAGAGCGACTCCGCCGCCGGGGACAATGCCTTCTTCCACGGCTGCGCGGGTGGCGTGCATCGCGTCTTCCACACGGGCTTTCTTTTCCTTCATTTCGGTTTCGGTTGCGGCGCCGACTTTGATGACGGCCACGCCCCCGACCAGCTTGGCCAACCGCTCTTGCAGTTTCTCGCGGTCGTAGTCGCTGGTGGTCTTGTCAATCTGGCTGCGAATTTCTTTCACGCGGCCTTCGATCTCGTTGTGCTTGCCCTTGCCTTCGACCAGCGTGGTGTTGTCCTTGTCCACAGTGATCTTCTTGGCCTGGCCGAGGTCGCCGATCTGAACGTTCTCGAGCTTGATGCCGAGATCTTCCGTGATGGCCTTGCCGCCGGTCAGGATAGCGATATCCTGCAGCATGGCCTTGCGGCGATCGCCGAAGCCAGGAGCCTTGACGGCCGCGACCTGCAGCGTGCCCCGCAGTTTGTTGACGACCAGCGTAGCCAGCGCTTCACCTTCGACGTCTTCGGCGATGATGAGCAGCGGCTTGCCGGACTTCGCAATCTGCTCGAGCAGCGGGAGCAGGTCTTTCATCGAGCTGATCTTCTTTTCGTTGATCAGGATGTAGGCGTTCTCGATGGCGACTTCCATGCGCT
>Ga0116223_10005407_pt1 | contig 10771 bp, 7 predicted proteins | sample Sb_taG_3_FD_90092 | JGI IMG/M metagenome (GOLD analysis project Ga0116223, IMG submission 90092) | Peat soil microbial communities from Weissenstadt, Germany - Sb_50d_a_PC metaG | ecosystem: Environmental > Terrestrial > Soil > Wetlands > Peat | place: Germany: Weissenstadt | collected 2010-09-21 | reverse complement strand
TCTGGCGAGGTGAGCACCGTGGAGATTACCTCGACCAGCTTCATGACCGGCGCGGGATTGAAGAAGTGCAGTCCCGCTACCCGGGCGGGATACCGTGTGCCGCCGGCGATCTCGGTGATCGAGAGCGAGGAGGTATTGGTGGCCAGGATCGCATCGGCCCGGCAGGCCTCGTCCAACTGGGCGTACAGGGTCCTTTTGAGCTCCATGCGTTCTGGTATGGCCTCGATCACCAGATCGGCGTTTGCCACTCCGGCCGCGATGTCAGCCGTGGGCCGGATCCGGGCCAGTATCTCCTCCCGTGCGGTATCGGCGATCTTGCCCCGGGTGACCGCCTTGTCCAGGGAGGTGCGCAGCCGGGCCATGCCCTGGTCCAGGAAACTCTGGTCGATCTCGATCGCGACTACGTGGTGGCCGCTGCGGGCGAGTAGCTCGGCGATGCCCGAGCCCATCAGGCCAAGTCCGATCACTGCCACCTCGCGGATATCGGTCGGCTTGATCACGTTACTGGTCATGTTGTAGAGCCTTTCGTCTAGCGGGTACGTGGTCGGCCACCGCGCTCGTCCAGCCAGCCCTCGGGCGGTGGAACTTGTGAAAGCTGTCACCGTGACGGCGGCGTGCTTATCAAAGCCATCTGGCCTCTAGTACACCCGGCGCGGCGCGCGCCAGACGAGGGTCTTCGGTCCTTTTCCGAAGACCCTGTGCGCGCCCGATCGCTCGGGCGGGCCGCCATGGAATAAGGGGCCGGTCGACGCTCCGGGAGCAAGGGGTCTGCCATGCGGACCTGCCATGCTTGCGTTTGCCGGCCGATTCGTGGTTACCGGGCACAAGCCGGCCCAGGAGGCCAGGGGGTTCCCTCCGACGGGTGCCTGGCGGCCCGGCGGCCGAGTCTCAGCCCTCGGCTAGATAGCCGTACCGGTCGCGGAAGGCCTCGGGCGTGAGCCCTGCGGCCGCTGTGATCGGGCGGAGCTTCTCCGGATCCTCGAGGTCCGCGCGGTCCAGCCGGATCATGTACTCGCGGGCCACCCGGTACGAGCTCGACTCGACGTTCACCAGCCGGATCCGCACCCGCCCCGTCTCGGGGTCGTTAAACGACCCGAAGGGCAGCGGCACCATGTGCCCCTCCTGGATCGTGATCATGGCGCCGGGCTCGTCGCCATCTAGTGCCCGCTTCAGGTAGTCGACGGCGCTGTAGCCGAGGTCACGGGTGTACTCGATGTCGAACGGGATGGGGGGCGCGCACCGGAGCTCGTAGCCGATGTTCTTGCCTTCGACCGTGACCTTCTGCCCTCGCTCCTTGAAGCGGTCCTTGACCTGCTTCGCCAGCAGGCGGTCCAGCTCGAGCTCGGCCAGCCGGACGTGGCCGTGCTCGTCTCGCTCGACCTCCGGCATGGCCTTGGCGAGCTCGTCCTGGGGCAGGCGCAGGCCGATGCCCTCGGCGAGCACCGCCACGCCGAAGGGGCGGCCGTGGGCGATCCGCTTGAGCATCGAGGTCTCCAGGACGTCCACCAGGCGCGACAGCCGGATGGGCTCGTCGCGGGGGAACTCCTCGGCGATCATCGTGAGGGTGGCCCCGGCCGACTTTCCGATGCCCAGGGCCAGGTGGCCGGCCGAGCGCCCCATGGCCACCACCAGATACCACCGCTGGGTGGTGATGGCGTCGGTCATCAGGTTGTTGACGACCTGGACCCCCACGCTCCTTGCGGTCTCGAAGCCGAAGGTCGGCGCGCCGCCCGGTAGCGGCAGGTCGTTGTCGATGGTCTTCGGCACGTGCGCGACGCGGAGGCCCCCTCCGGCCGCCTCGGCCAGCCGGGACGCCGAGAACGCGGTATCGTCCCCGCCGATCGTCACGAGCGCGTCGATCCCCAGCTTCTGCAGCGACTCCAGACAGGCGTGCAGCCTCCAGTCCGGGTCGGCGGCGTTCTCGTCTCGGACCGTCGGGTTGGCCCGCGAGGTCCGGATGATCGACCCGCCCTGGACGTGGATCCTCGACACGTCCGTGATGGAAAGGGGCCGCGCCTCCTCGATCCGGCCCTCGATGAGGTGCTCGAAGCCGTCCATGATCCCCAGGACGTCCCACCCGGAGTTCCGGGCCTCGATCGTGGCTGCAGAGATGACCGAGTTCATCCCCGGGGCAGGGCCGCCGCCGCACAGGATTCCCATCTTCACGCCCCCATCGTCCCAGCAACGAGGCGATCCGACAAACGGACCGGCCCCAGACCTCGAAGCCATGCCCCATCACAAATCCCAGCGGCACGACGCGCCACAGCCCGCGCAGCGTCGATCCGTTACAGCAGGTCGACGGGGACCGAGACGAGGCGGGAGCGCAGGTACTCGCCGAGGCCCTTGGCCTGGGCGTCGGGGCGGGTGGTGGCGGACACGCCAGGTGCCAGCAGGCCGTGGATGACGAAGTTGAGGGCCAGGAGGTTCGGCAGCTCGTAACGGTCGACCGGCAGGTCTGCCGCCTCGGTGAGCAGGCCCCTGAGCCGGTCCGCGGTCAGGTACTCGCGCAGCCAGGCGTACGCGCGAGGGCTGGTAGCCCACAGGCCCACGTTGGCGTCGCCGCCCTTGTCGCCGGACCGCGCGCCGCACAGCCGCCCGAGCGGGACCTCCCTGAGCGGGACCTCCCCGAGCGGGCCGGCGCCGGGGCCGGGGGGCTCGGCGGCCGCGGCGGGTCCGGCCTGGAGCCGGACCGCGGTCCGCGGCAGGTTTTCGTGATGCCGAACGACCTGGGTTCGTCCGTCCGGCAAGTGCACCGTCTGGGTGACGAGAGCGGCCGGGACCAGGGTGGGCCAGTAGACGCCGAACGCGCTCGCCGCGGTGGGCGGACTGGTGGTGTGGAAGCCGGCGTAGCCGGCCAGCGCGAGTTCCATCGCGGCGTTGGAGAACGCGCGGCCCACCTTGCGCTCATCCTGATCCTTGACGGTGACCCGCAGGTGCGCGGTGGCCTGCTCGTTGGTGGGCGCGTTCGGGTGGTCGAAGCGCAGCAGGCGGACGTCGAACTCGTCGAACTGCTCGGTGCCGCCGAGCAGCCCGGTCAGCAAGATCACGGCGTGCTCGGCCTTCTGCTCGATGTCCAGGCCGACCAGGACCATCGTCGTGGTGTTGCGGTAGCCGCCGAGCATGTTCAGCGCGACCTTGAGGGTGTCGGGCGGCGGGCTGCCCCGGGTGCCGGTCAGCGCGACCCGGTCCGGGCCCGCCTGCTCCAGCCGGATCGTGTCGAAGTGCGCGACGACGTCCGGGTTGAGGTAGGCGGGATCGCCGATCTCATAAAGCAGCTGGGCCGTCACGGTGCCGGCCGAGACGAGCCCGCCGGTGCCGTCGTGCTTGGTGATGACGCTGCTTCCGTCGGCGGCGACCTCGGCGATCGGGAATCCGGGGTAGCGCCGGTCGGTGATCTCCGCCAGGAAGCTGTAGTTGCCGCCGGTGGCCTGCGGGCCGCACTCGATGACGTGCCCGGCGGCGACGGCGCCGGCCAGGGCGTCCCAGTCGTCGCGGCGCCAGCCGTGCCACCACGCGGCCGGCCCGGTGACCAGGCTGGCGTCGGTCACTCGGGGGCAGATGACGACGTCCGCGCCGGCTTCCAGCGCCGCCGTGATGCCCCAGCCGCCGAGGTAGGCGTTGGCCGTGACCACCGGCAGGTCGGCCTTGGCCAGCGGCAGCCCGGTATCGGTGTTCGTGAACTCGTGGCCCGCGGCCTGCAGGTCGCCGATGACCGGGGCCAGGTCGTCGCCGGTGATGTAGGCGACACGGGCATTCAGGCCGAGTTTGCCTGATAGCTCGGTGACCTTGGCGGCGAGGCCCTCCGGGTTGAGGCCGCCGGCGTTGGCGACGACCTTGACGCCGCGCTCCAGGCAGGTGCCGAGCACGTCCTCCATCTGCCGCAGGAACGTGGTGGCGTAGCCGAGACCGGGATCCTTGCGGCGAGCCTTCCACAGGATCAGCATGGTGAGCTCGGCCAGGTAGTCGCCGGTCAGCACGTCGATCGGGCCGGCCAGCATCTCCCGGGCGGCGGCGAGGCGGTCACCGTAGAACCCGGAGCAGTTCGCGATGCGCACTGGCCTTGTCATTCCTTCGCCTCCCACCCCTCGGGGGATCGCCCGGTGCCCGCCGCGCCGGCGAAGGCCTGCGCGATCGTCATCCACTCGGTCGCGGCTGGGCCTTCGATGCCCAGCGCGAGATCGTCGCGGTGCCTGCGCTGGGTCACCAGCAGGCAGAAGTCCAGGGCGGGGCCGGTGACCCGGTTTTCTGCGTCTTCCGGACCCCAGCTCCACCGGGCGCCGTCCGGTGCGATGAGCTCGACCCGGACCGGATCGGGCGGCGGGGTTTTCCCGCGGACGGCGTAGCTGAACGCGCGGGCGCCGACGCCGATGTGCGCGACGTGGCGCAGCCGTGGCGTCGGCTCGCGGGTGACGCCGAGGGCGTCGGCGATGTCCTGGGTGTGCGCCCAGGTCTCCATGATCCGGGCGGTCAGCGACGAGGCGGCGCTCATCGCCGGGCCGAACCACGGCAGCCGGGCGCGCGGGTCCAGTCCGATGAAGGCGTCGATTAGCTCTGCGCGGGCCACCTCGAACCAGGCCAGCAGCTCGGCACCGGTGCGGTCGCGGAACCGGACGGCAATCGTGTCCGGGTTGATGCCGCCGTCGGCCTCGGCGGCGGCCAGTTCGGCGTTGAATTGCTCCGGGTGGACGGCGGACTGGACCGTGACCTCGTCGAAGTAGGCGAGATGGCTGATCTGGTCGGCGATGTCCCAGCCGGCCGCGGGTGTCGGCGTGCGCCAGCCGGCCTCGTCGAGGCCTGCCACCAGGGCACGGGTGACGGCCGACTCGGCGGCGAGATCAGCGGCCAGCGCGGCCATGTCTACTGGCATACCTCACCCTTCACCGTCGGCGGCCAGGACCGCGAGGACCTGGCCGGTGCTGACCTGCTCCCCCGCCTTGGCCCGCAGTTCGGCCACCACGCCGCTGGCGGGTGCGCTGACGGTCTGCTCCATCTTCATGGCCTCCAGTACTAGGAGCGGCTGACCCGCGGTGACCACCGCGCCGACCTCGGCCAGGACCCGCAGCACGAGGCCGGGCATCGGGGCCAGCAGCGACCCGGTCGGCGTGACCTTCTCGGGGTCGCCGAACCGCGGCACCTCGGACAGCGCGCTCGAGCCGTCGCTGGCGTCGACGTAGACCTCGGCGCCGACCTGGTGAATGCGGTACTCCCGGCGCGTGCCGCCGATTTCGAGGTCGACGCGGTCCGGGCTGGCCGCGTGGACGAGGGCGTGCATGGGCAGGTTGTTGACCGATGCTTGCACGTTGTCCCGGGTTATCCGGTAGGCGACGGCGTAGGTCTCGCTGGCCGCGGTGTAGGCGACGCGCTGCGGCGCGGAGAAGACGTTGCGCCAGCCGGAGGGCAGCGTGCCCAGGACCGGCGCCTCGGCGCGGTGCCGCGCCTGCCGGGCCAGCGCCGCGGCCAGCGCGTGGGCGGCCGCGGCGCGGGGCGCGGCGAGGGCCGCGGGATCGTGGCGGGTGAGGTAGCCGGTGTCGGTGGCCCCCGCCAGGAAACCCGGCTCGCGCAGGATCGCCACGAGCAGGTCGCGGTTGGTGGTCACGCCGTGGATCTCGGCTCTCATCAGCGCGCGGGCCAGCCGCCGCGCCGCGTCGGCCCGGGTCCGGCCGTGCGCGATCACCTTGGCCAGCATCGCGTCGTAGTGCGGGCTGACCACCGACCCGTCGCGGAAGCCGGTCTCCACCCTGATCCCCGGGGCCGGCGGGATCGCGAACCGGTGCAGCGTCCCGGTGGCGGGCACGAACCCGGCCGGGACGTCCTCGGCGTACAGGCGGACCTCGATGGCGTGGCCGTTAATCCGCGCCTCGCGGGCCACAAGCGGCAGCGGCCCGCCCTCGGCGATCCGCAGTTGCAGCTCCACCAGGTCCAGGCCGGTGACCTCCTCGGTGACCGGGTGCTCGACCTGCAGCCGGGTGTTCATCTCCAGGAAGTAGAACGAGCCGTCGCGGTCCAGCACGAACTCGACGGTGCCCGCGCCGGTGTAGCCGATCGCCTGGCCCGCGGTGACGGCCGCGGCGGCCAGCGCGGCCCGCAGGTGACCGTCGACGGCCGGTGACGGGCACTCCTCGACGATTTTCTGATAACGACGCTGGATGGAGCACTCGCGCTCGAACAGGTGGATCACGGTGCCGGCCGGGTCGCCGATGATCTGCACCTCGACGTGCCGGGGGTCGGTCAGGAACCGCTCGAGGAACACGGTGCCGTCGCCGAACGCCGAGGCGGCCTCGCTCCGTGCACTGGTTACTGCTCCGGTTAGCTCCGCGGGGTCGGCGACCAGCCGCATGCCGCGTCCTCCGCCGCCGAACGCCGCCTTGACCAGCAGCGGGAAGCCGACTCGGGTGGCTGCCTCGGCCGGGTCAGCGTCCTTGGTGACGGTCATCCCCGGCAGCACCGGTACGCCGGCGTCGGCCATCGTGGCCTTCGCCGCGACCTTATTGCCCATCGCGGCGATGGTCTCGGGCGCGGGACCGACGAAGGTCAGTCCGGCGTCGGCGCAGGCCCGCGCGAAGGCAGCGTTCTCCGACAGGAACCCGTAGCCGGGATGGACCGCGCCGGCACCGGTCGCCGCGGCCGCCGCGATGATGAGGTCGCCGCGCAGGTAGGTATCGGCGGGCGCCGCGCCGGGCAGCCGGACCGCCTCGTCGGCCAGCGTCACGTAGGGGGCGGCGGCGTCCGGGTCGGAGTAGACGGCGACGGTGGCGATGCCGAGCGCGTGCGCGGACCTTATTACCCTGGCCGCTATCTCGCCGCGGTTGGCGATCAGCAGCTTGGCGATGGCCCTCGTATCTGGCACTGGCATCACATCCGGAAGACGCCGAAGCCGCGGCGGCCGGCGACGGGGCCGTTGTGCACGGCCGACAGGGCCAGGCCCAGGACGGTCCGGGTGTCGCGCGGGTCGATGATGCCGTCGTCGTACAGGCGGGCGGTGACGAAGAAGGAGTGCGACTCGGCCTCGATCTGAGCCTCGATCGCGGCGGTGCGGGCCTGGTCCGCCTCCTCGTCGAACGGCCGCCCGGTGGCCGCGGCCGACGCCCGGCCGACGATGGACAGCACCCCGGCGAGCTGGGCCGCGCCCATCACGGCGAGCTTGGCGCTCGGCCAGGCGAACATGAAGCGCGGGTCGTAGGCGCGGCCGGACATGCCGTAGTTGCCCGCCCCGAACGAGGATGCCATGTTGATGGTCAGGTGCGGGACAGCCGAGTTGGTCACCGCGTTGATCATCTTCGCGCCGTCTTTGATGATGCCGCCCTGCTCGTAGCTGGCGCCGACCATGTAGCCGGTCGTGTTCTGCAGGAACACCAGGGGCGTGTCGGTCTGGTTGGCCAGCAGGATGAACTCGCTGGCCTTCTTGGCTTCCTCGCTGAACAGCACGCCCCGGTGGTTGGCCAGCACCCCGACCGGGTAGCCGTGTACCCGCGCCCAGCCGGTCGCCAGCGAGGTGCCGTACAGCGGCTTGTACTCGTCGAAGTCGGAGGAGTCCACGACGCGGGCGAGGATCTCGCGCGGGTCGAACGGCACCTTCACGTCGGCGGACACGATGCCGAGGATCTCGTCCGGGTCGTACCTGGGCGGCACGGCCGACCCAATGAAGGGGGATGGGGAGGTGGGTGGGGGGCCCTGCTTGCGCCAGTTGATCCTGGCCATGATGTCCCGGCCGATGCGGATGGCGTCGTGCTCGTCGACGGCGAAGTAATCCGAGAGCCCGGAAACCCGCGAGTGCATCTCGGCACCGCCCAGCGACTCGTCGTCGGATTCCTCGCCGGTGGCCATCTTCACCAGCGGCGGCCCGCCGAGGAACACCTTCGCCTGCCCGTCCACCAGGACCGAGTAGTCGCACATGCCGGGCACGTAGGCGCCGCCCGCGGTCGAGTTGCCGAACACCAGCGCCACGGTGGGCACGGCGTTGGCGGACAGTTCGGTCAGCTCGTGGAAGATCCGGCCGGCCGGGACGAACAGGTCGGCCTGCGTCGGCAGGTCCGCGCCGCCCGACTCCACCAGGTTCATCACCGGCAGCCGGTTGGTGCGGGCGATCTCCAGCGCGCGCAGGGTCTTGCGCAGCGAGTACGGGTTCATCGCGCCGCCGCGGACGGTCGGGTCGTGCGCGATGACCACGCATTCGACGCCGGAGATGACTCCGATGCCGGTCACCACGGTGGCCCCGACGGTGAACCCGGTTCCCCACGCGGCCAGCGCCGACAGCTCGAGGAACGGGCTGTCCGGGTCGACGAGCAGCTCGATCCGCTCCCTGGCCAGCAGCCGGCCCCGGTCGCGGTGCCGCTGCTGGTAGCGCTCCCCGCCGCCCGCGATCGCTAGCTCGAGCTGTTTACCCAGTTCGTCGAGCACGGCGAGCTGCGCGGCGCGGTTGGCGCGGTAGGTCCCGTCGTTCGGGTCGACGTGGGAGATAAGAACCGGCACGTGGCTAATACGATCTCGGCAGGCCCAGGCTGTGCTGGGCGACGTAGTTGAGGATCATCTCCCGGTTAACCGGCGCGATGCGCAGCAGCCGCGCCAGCCCCCAGTAGGGCATCAGGCCGTACTCGCTGGCCAGCCCGTTCCCGCCGTGGGTCTGGATGGCCGCGTCGATGGCGGCGATCGCGGCCTCGGCGGCGGCGTACTTGGCCATGTTGGAGGACTCGCCAGCAGGCTGGCCATGGTCGTGCTGCCAGGCGGCCTGCCTGATCATCAGCGCCGCGAGCTCGGTCTCGATCTTCGCCTTGGCCAGCGGATGGGCCACGCCCTGGTGGGTGCCGATCGGCTCGGACCAGACCTTCCGGTCGCTGGCGTACCGGGCCGCGGCGCCCAGGGCATAGCGCGCGATCCCGACGCCGAGAGCGGCTCCGGTGATTCGTTCGGGATTCAGACCGTGGAACACCTGCCGGAACCCGGCACCTTCCTCGCCGACCAGCGCGCCCGGGCCGACCCGGACGCCGTCGAAGTGCAGGGTGAACTGCCGCTCCGGTAGCAGCAGGTCGACTGGGAGCAGGTGCTTGTCCAGGCCCGCGGCGTCGGACGGCACGATGAACAGCGAGAGCCGGGCCCCGCGCTCGTCCTGCCCGGTCCGCGCGACCACCAGGAGGGCTTCGGCCTCGTCGACCCCGGAGATGTAGTACTTCGTGCCGTGCAGCACCCAGTCCTCGCCGTCCCGGACGGCGGTGGTGGAGATGCGCAAGGTGTTGGAGCCCGCGTCCGGCTCGGTGATCGCGAACACGACCTTGGCGGCGCCGCTGGCCAGGCCGGGCAGCCAGGTCTGGCGCTGCTCCTCGGTGCCGAACTCGGAGATCATCTCGGCCGAGATGGCCGCGGACACGAGCAGGAGCAGCAGCGGGGTCCCGGCGGCGGCGATTTCCTCGCAGACCAGGGCGAGTTCAGTCAGCCCTCCCCCGCCACCGCCATAGGCCTCCGGGATGTTCACGCCGAGGAACCCGGCGTCCCCCAGGGCCTGCCACAATTCCGTGCAGGGACGGCGTGCAGCAGCCCGTTCGGCGTAATAATGCGGTCCGAACTTGGCGGCTATGCCGCCTACGGCGGCCCGCAGCGCACGGTGTTCCGCGGATTCGGCAAAGTCCACGCCCGGCCTTCCCTGATTGTGACTCATCATTCACTAGCGACCTTAACGCGTGGATGCGACACTGGCTAGATGGCGGCGCAGGCAACATCGGCCCGGAGCACACCGGCGCGGGGAGCATCACAGCGGTCGCCGCGGCGGCGGCGCGATCCGGACCGCAAGGAACGGATCCTGGTGGCCGCCGCCGCCCTGGGTGCCCGACGGGGCTTCGACGCGATCTCGATGGCGGACATCGGTGCCGAAGCCGGCATCGTCGGCTCGGGCATCTACCGGCACTTCGACAGCAAGACGGCGATCCTGGTGGCCATGGCCGACCGGGTGATGGACCGGCTGATGACGCGGGCCGGTGAGATCATCGCCGCCGCACGCGGCGAGCGCGAGTGCCTGTCCATGCTGGTCCGGGACCACATCGAGGTGGCCTTGACCGACCGCGACGCGCTCGCCGTCTACCACCGCGAGGTGCGCACGCTGCCCGAGGACGAGCGGCGCAGGCTGAGCCGCTTGCAGCGGCACTACATCGAGGAATGGGCGCACCTGCTGGCGCCACTGCGGCCCGACCTGGCCGACGGGGAGGTGCGCCTGGCCGTGCACGCGGCGATCGGCGCGATCCAGTCGACGCTGTTCTTCCGGAGCGGGCTCGCCGACGAGCGGCTCACCGAGCTTCTCGAGGTGATGGCGCACGGGTGCCTGGGCACTAGGCCGCTGCCAGTAAGTGAACTGCCCCTCACTAACTGATCTGGGAGAAGGTCCGCGCGGCTAGCGCCCTCATCTCTACCGGCTAGCTGGTATGCCGGAATTAAAGCCAGCCCTACCGGACGACGGGCGCTGGCCATGATGCCCGGTCCGGGGACGGCGCGCGATCCTGTTCTCATGGCTCTGGCCGACCGGAGTGACACGAGCCGGCCGGAGCCTAGCAATACCCGGCTTGAGGTCCATCGGAGCCGCGTGACGCTAGAGAAGCGACAGCGAGGGGAGGCCAGCATGGAATACGCGGACTGGCTGCACGCGGGATTCGACGCGGCCGAGGCCCGCTTCCTTATGCTGACGGCCATCACGCATCACCGGTTCGGCTCGCCTATCTGGGGAGAAGACGCCGTGCGGAGCCTTCATGCCGAACTGGCGGAGATCGAGGCCGCCGCGGTGCGCGGCAGC
>Ga0116223_10005405_pt1 | contig 10773 bp, 7 predicted proteins | sample Sb_taG_3_FD_90092 | JGI IMG/M metagenome (GOLD analysis project Ga0116223, IMG submission 90092) | Peat soil microbial communities from Weissenstadt, Germany - Sb_50d_a_PC metaG | ecosystem: Environmental > Terrestrial > Soil > Wetlands > Peat | place: Germany: Weissenstadt | collected 2010-09-21 | reverse complement strand
AGCGTCAGACGGCCATCGTCAAAACTTTCCAGCCGGCCCTCGAAGTGCCGGTTGTTATTCACCGGCTGGCGCGTTGTCAGCTTCACGCGGCTTCCGGTAAAGCGCTGGAAATCCGACGCCTTTATCAGCTTGCGATCCAGCCCCGGCGACGAAACTTCCAGCGTGTACGAGCCGGGCATCACATCTTCAACATCGAGAATCGTGCCAAACTCTCGACTGAAGTTGGCGCAGTCTGCGTGCGTCACTCCGCCCAGAGGGCTGGCTCCCGAAGCGGGCTTGTCCAGAAACACCCGCAACATTCCCGCCTTGCCCCCGCCGAGAAACTCCACCTCAATCACCTCGAGTCCGCTCGAGGCCGCCACGCGGTCCGCAATTTCCCGCACACGTGCAACGTCAAACGCCATGAATGCAGTAGCTTACAGGCGATGGCAGTCACGACCGCGGGTTCAACTAAAAAGTGGGCTTGCGCCCACTGGTGTGCTTCGCCAAATGCCGGTACACAGCAGTTCTCAGTACCCTAATATACGCCCGTGGAGGGGAAAAAGACAAACCGCCGCCGGACAACCTGCCCTAAGCCGAATGGAGAAGCAGACTTGCCCGCTAGGTGTACTCTTGGTGTCCTACGTTTGGCTGTGTAATTGAGGGTCTGAGTGAACGATTCTGCGAAGCCAGCTTCTCCTGATGCGCAAACGTTGCAGACTCCTCCCGACTCCGATGCCACTACGCTCTCGCCCGGTACGCCCTCGCCAGCAGTCGAGCGCAGCCTGGGTGCGATCGGGCCCTACCGTCTGCTCCAGAAGATCGGTGAAGGCGGCATGGGCTCGGTCTGGCTGGCCGAGCAGTCGTCACCGGTAAAGCGCCAGGTTGCGATCAAAGTCGTGAAGGCCGGGCGCTTCAGCGAACAAGCAATGCTGCGCTTCGATCTCGAGCGGCAGACGCTGGCCATCATGAATCATCCGGCGATTGCCAAGGTTTTCGACGCCGGTTCTACAACCGACGGTCAGCCCTACTTCGTGATGGAATATGTCTCCGGCCTGCCCATCACCCAGTACTGCAACCAGAAGCATCTCGGACCGCGCGAGCGCATCGAGCTGATGATCAAGGTCTGCGAAGGCGTGCAGCATGCCCACCAGAAGGCGATCATGCACCGCGACCTCAAGCCCTCGAACATTCTGGTCACGGAAGTCGACGGCAAGCCGGTGCCGCGCATCATCGACTTCGGCATTGCCAAGGCCACGCCGAGCAGCGTGGCCGACGAAGACGCGACGCTCGACATGCTGACCAGCGCCGGCGGCATGATCGGCACGCCGGGCTACATGAGCCCCGAGCAGGCTGACCCCGGCATTCTCGATATCGATACGCGCACCGACGTGTACTCGCTGGGCGTGGTTCTCTACGAACTGCTGACTGCAACCCTGCCGTTTGATCCGCGAAAGTGGAAGACGAAGCCGCTGCACGAAGTGTTGCGCCAACTGCATGAGGAGGACCCGCAGCGCCCCAGCACCCGCGTCAGCACCGATACCACCGGAGCGGCGCAGAAAACCGGCATGGAGCAACACAAGCTGGTCAGCCAACTGCGCGGTGATCTCGACTGGATCACGCTCAAGGCGCTGGAGCGCGAGCGGGATCGACGCTACAGTTCGCCGGCCGAGTTCGCCGCTGACCTTTCGCGCTATTTGCGCGACGAGCCCATCGCGGCCCGGCCGCCCAGCGTTGCCTATCTCACGCGTAAGTTTGTGCGCCGCAACCGGCTCGTGGTCGTATTTTCGGCTGCGTTGCTGCTGCTGATTGTTGGCTTCGCCGTGAGCATGACCATTGAGCGCAACCGCGCCAGGCGCGAAGCCGAAACCTCAAAACGGGTCTCCGACTTCATGACGCACATCTTCAGCGTCTCGGATCCGACCGAGTCGCGGGGAAACAGCGTCACTGCGCGCGAGCTGCTCGATAAGGCGTCGACGCAGATCGAGCAGGGCCTCGGCCAGGACCCGGTGGTGCAGGCGCGCCTGATGCAGACCATGGGCGTCACCTATCGCGGGCTCGCACTCTACGATCAGGCGCGCACGCTGCTGGAGCACGCCGTGAATATTCAAACCCACGCGCTCGGAGCGGAGAACCCGGAAACCCTGCAATCCATGGCGTTCCTCGGCGTGACGTATGAATCTCTGGGACGCTATGCCGACTCGGAGAAGATACTCCGCGAGGCGCTGAACGGCGAACAAAGAGCGCTCGGCGCGGACAACGCCGATACCCTGCTCGCCGAGAGTTACCTGACCGATACTCTCACGCAAGAGGGAAAGTTCGCCGAAGCGGAGAGCCTGATCCGCCACACCATCGCCAGCCAGCAGCGAACCCTGGGTCCACAGGACGGAGCGACCCTGCGCTCCATGCGCAGCCTTTCCAAGAACCTAGCCGACCAGCACCGCTGGGCCGACGCGGAAAAACAGGGCAGAGAAACCCTGGCGCTCGAACAACACGCACTGGGACCGGACCACCCAGGCACGCTCTGGAGCATGACCAATCTCGCAATCGTGTTGCAGGCGGAAGGGCGCTATGCGGAGGCCGAGAGACTGTTTCGCGACTCGTTCACGGCATCGACTCGCGTGCTCGGTCCCGACCACCCCAATACCACGGCCGCGCTCTCCAATCTCGCCTACAACCTGCAACTGGAAGGGCACTACTCCGAGGCTGAGGCCATTCAGCGTGACCTCCTGGAGCGCACGCGCAAGACGCAGGGGCCCGAAAGTCCGGACGCTCTCGATTCCATGAGCGACCTGGCGGTCACCTTAGGCATGGAGAAGAAACTGTCGGAATCGGAGAAGTTGCTGCGCGAAGCTTTGGCGATTGACATGCGAACGTTAGGCCCCACGAGCCCAAATACGCAGCGCACTATGACCAACCTGGCCGGGACCCTGGCGTTTGAGAAGAAGACGGACGAAACCATTGCGATGTTCGAGAAACTGCTGCAACTGGCCTCGAAGTCGGAGGGCAGCGCGCTGATGGATGCCAACTACCAATATGCCGATGCCCTGGCCGTCCTCGGCCGGAACGACGCAGCACTAGATCACCTCGAACAAACCGTCAAACTCGGCTTCTCCGACGCGGATCAACTGACCGCCGACGACAATCTGAAGCCGCTGCAAAAAGACCCGCGCTTCCAGGCACTGCTCGACCAGATCCACAAGAATCAGACCGCTCCGTCGAAATAACGTGCGTCGAAATGACGAGCGTGCAGGTACGTCGTGTTCTCCACTGTCCATTTGCCTGATCTTCCGGCGCTCTCTACAATGAAGCATCACCCGCACAGCTGGGCGAATCTCGAAAACTTATGATTCATTTTCCCGTTCCCGAAGCTCTCACCTTTGATGACGTCCTCCTTCTGCCCGCGCGCTCCGATGTGATCCCGGCGCAGGCCAGCACGCAGACCCACCTCACGCGCAACATCACGCTGAACATTCCGATCGTGAGCGCCGCCATGGATACTGTCACCGAATCTCATATGGCGATCGCGCTGGCGCAGCAGGGCGGGCTGGGCATCATTCATCGCAACCTGTCGATCGAGCAGCAGGCCAACGAAGTCGACAAGGTGAAACGCTCGGAAAGCGGCATGATCGTCGACCCCGTGACCATGCATCCCACCGACAAGGTCTCGGACGCGCTTGAAGTGATGCGAAAGTACAAAATCTCCGGCGTCCCGATCACCGAGAACGGAAAGCTGGTGGGCATCCTCACTAACCGCGATCTGCGCTTCGAAACCCGCTTCGATATTCCCATCGACAACGTGATGACCAAGAAAAACCTCATTACCGTGCCGGTGGGCACCACACTCGAAGAAGCGGAAAAGATCCTGCACCAGCACCGCGTGGAGAAACTGCTGGTCGTCGACGACAAATACATTCTGAAGGGCCTGATCACGGTCAAGGACATCCAGAAGAAACTGAAGTATCCCAACGCTGCCAAGGATTCCCAGGGACGTTTGCGCGTTGGAGCTGCCATCGGCGCAACCGGAGATTTTCTCGAACGCGCCCAGGAACTGGCGGAAGCGAAGGTCGACGTGCTCGCCGTCGACAGCGCGCACGGCCATTCGACGAAGGTGCTCGATGCCGTGAAGCAGGTGAAAGCGAAACTGCCGCACGTGGAACTTCTGGCCGGCAACGTGGCCACATTTGACGGCGCCTGTGAACTCACTCGCGCCGGGGCCGACGGCATCAAGGTCGGTATCGGGCCGGGATCGATCTGCACGACGCGAGTCGTAACCGGAGCGGGTGTCCCACAGATCACAGCCATCGCCGAGGCATATCGCGCTACGAAGGACGCCGGCGTGCCCGTGATCGCCGACGGCGGCATCAAGTACTCGTGGGACATCACCAAGGCGCTCGCCGCGGGCGCCAGCGCGGTCATGATCGGCTCGCTGTTTGCCGGCACCGACGAGAGTCCGGGCGAGCTGATTCTCTATCAAGGCCGCTCGTTCAAGTCCTATCGCGGTATGGGATCCATCGGAGCCATGGCGCAGGGATCAAGTGAACGCTACTTCCAAAGCACCGAGGGCGAGTCATCCGCCGCCTCGACCGACGGCGAGTCGAACCGCCTCGACAAGCTGGTTCCGGAAGGCATCGAGGGCCGCGTTCCCTACCGCGGCACGGTCGCCATGATCGTGCACCAGATGGTGGGAGGCTTGAAATCGGGCATGGGCTACTGCGGGTGCTCGACGGTTCCCGAGCTGCTGCAGAAAACGCGTTTCGTCCGCATCAGCGGCGCCGGTCTGCGCGAAAGCCACGTGCACGACGTCATGATCACGCGCGAGGCTCCCAACTATGCGATCGAATAGTGTGGTCGAAGGCTGATCGCGCTTGACGCCCGTTCGCAAGGAAGTTCTCAAAGTCTGGCTCGCCGCGGTCCTGTGGCTGATTGTCATCGCCATCGAATCGACGGAACTAGCCTCTGCCCACAACACCGGACGGCTGCTCTATCCTTTGCTGCATTTCCTGTTCGGCCTCAGTCACGCGAGCTTCGAGCCGGTTCACTTCTTCATTCGCAAGGGTGGCCACGTCTTTGGCTATGGCCTGCTCAGCATCTTGTTGTTCCGGGCGTGGCGTGAAACCCTGCCGCAGGTGAGCGCCGCGCAATGGGCTTTGCGGTGGGCCAACCTGGCGGTGCTGGGAACGGCGCTGGTCGCCAGCATCGACGAATGGCATCAGAGCTTTCTGCCCTCGCGCACCGGCCGCTGGCAGGACGTGGTGCTCGATACCTGCGCCGCCATCGCAGCGCAAGCGGCGCTTTTTCTTTATTGCTGGAGCACTAGACCCCGCGCCGCCGGCTGATTCTATTCCGCAGTCTTTTCATTCCACACGTACAGGAACTCCTCGTCACTGGCGGTGGCGACGTTGAGATCGGCTTTGCGGGTGGCGCGGTTCAGCGCCGAGCGTACCTTTTCCTTGCTCTCCGCCAGGGCAGCAAGAGGCACCTTGAGAGCCATCCCTCGCTCCACCCGCGCGAGGTCGGAAAGGATGCGGGTGACTATCTGCTTGTGCTTCCCGTTGCGTCCTTGCGGAACATCGGGTACATGCATGGTTTTGAAGTTCATGGGTGACAGATCGCGACGGCTAGCCATCGGAGAACCCCTCTGTTTTTGGGTAGATGCGTTAAACTAAGGTAACGTAATCGTATCCTATCGTAACAATTGAGTCAAGCACAACACACGATCCCTACACTCACGCACTTTCTAATCGCGCCGACGGTGCCCGCCTGACGCAAATGCGGTCTCTTGGAGCGTTGACCGAGCCCTTCCGCGCTCCTTAATGCCTGCCGGTCACCAGGTTAAAGATGTGACCCGTAGCGCTCGCCGCTTGATACGGTCCTAATAGCCGAGGAGGGGTGCATCGCATGCGCAAACCGAAAAAGTCGATCGGGAAAACGATTTTCGAGCAGGTACCGATCGAACTGGCGAAAACCATTGCTCTACGCGAGACCGGCGCGACGGCGGCGGGACTCGCCTCCTGCGCCCTGTGTGGCAATCCGGTTCAACTCGAGCAGTGCAAGATCAACGAAGATGGCAAAGCCGTACACGATATTTGCTATCTGACGATAGTCCAAAGGCGGCAACCAACGGGCGCTAGCGTGCAGTGAGACATCCGAATGCGGTGTGTTCCTGTTCCAATCGTCTCAACATCTGCTCCGTACGGGCGTGCCGGCCAACATGAATCCGGACAGGAGCGCCAGTCCTGACGAAACGTAGAAAGGCATGCCGGCTCCCCAGTGCTTCCACAACTCCCCGGTGATCAGGCTGGCCGCGAGCGTGGCCACGCTAGTCGCAAAGAAGTAGATGCCGAGGGCGCGACCGCGGATCTGTTGCGCCACCGTCTCCACCACCAGGGCTTTTAGCACCGGCTGGGTCAGGGCGTAGTACGTGCCATAGACCGCCATCGAAATCCAGATAGCAAGTATTGAAGGCGCCCGCCCGAAGACGAAGTACACTGCAGCAAAAATGAGATATCCGACGGCCGCGATCCATCGGCGCGGGAGGCCGCGGTCTAAGAAGCGATCGCTCAACCAGCCGGCGGGCCAGGAGCCGAGCGTGTAGGTGAGGTTAAAGACCAACCCCAGCAGCGGCGCCAGCTTCACAGAAATGCCCACATTCTGCGCTCGCATCACCAGAAACATGTCGCTCGAGTTGCCGAGCGAGAACAGGGTCACGGCCACGAGCACCAGATAGAACGATGCGGGCAGGCCGTTGCCGTCGGCTCCAGCGGCTACTGCATTCGACTTTGGGGGCTTCGGATCATCGCCGTCGAATTCGCGACGTGGTGTCTCGCGGATGCCGAAGATTGCCACCAACACACACAGCGCTCCGGGCACGGCCGCGGCCCAGAAGACGCTGCGCATTCCGTGGTGACGAAGCAGAAGGAGCGCGGCCAGCGGCCCGGCGATGGCGCCCGCCGAGTCCAGCGATTGGATCAGGCCATAGGCTGATCCCAGTCGGCCCTTGCCAACCGACTCCGCGACCATCACATCGCGAGGCGCGCCGCGCACACCTTTGGCAAGCCGGTCAGTGAAACGAATCAGCAGGATGTGCCACCACGCGGTCACCACGGCGAGCACGGGCTTCACTGCGTTGGCGACTGCGTATCCGGCAACCACGAGCGGTTTGCGGCGATCGAGACGGTCGGTCAGGTATCCGGAGAAAAGCTTAGCGAAGGAAGCGACACTTTCGGCGATGCCTTCGATCAGCCCCAACTGCGCCGGCCCCGCGCCCAGCGATACCAGAAACGCAGGCAACACCCAGTACGCCATCTCGGTCGCGGTGTCGTTCAGGAGCGATGTGAGGCCGAAGGCGTAGATGTTGCGGGCTGGGGAAGGCTCACGCTCGGCGGTCGGGTCGGGCATAGAAAGGTTTTACCACGGAGGCACGCTTCGACTTCGTTCAGGACAGGCTCCGACAGGGAGACGCACACCTTGAGAGTAAATTGCCGAGCTATCGCCCGGCTGGACAGCCGAGGGCGGCTGTCCCTACATGAATCTTGCTGGCCACTGCAATTCAATACATGGCGTCGTACTTGCTCACGCCCCACAGACCGCCCTTGTTCTCCATCGTGAGGCTGAAAAGATCCTGGTCGACTCCTGGGTGGTCCGGACCAGCATTGCTCAACCTCGTGCTGCGGTAGTGAAGGATCACAAACGGGGGCGCGTCTTCCCAGTCGACCAGTTCCCAGGAAAGCAGCGGATGCTGCGCCTCGGAGCTACAGATGAAGTGGGCGTATTTCTTGTGGTAATCGTGCTCCCACTTATTCAGCAGATCGTCGCAGTGGCCGTCGCGCAGATCGCGCAGGAACTTGTTGGCGGCGCGCTCGGTGGAGCGGTCGCGCAGCGGATTCATCTTGATGGTGAGCGGCAGTCCGGTCAGCGGGTCGTGATCTTCCGAGCGCGCCAGCACCGGTCCCTGATTGTTCAGCCACCACAGGTAGCCGAGAAACACCATGACCAGCAGCGCTCCCGCGCCGACAGCAATGCCGATCTGGGTTTTGGTGAACGCCATGCTCCTCAGGAGAGTGTAGGACAGTGACAAAAAACGGCAAGATTACCGGCGGGAGACGCGGGCGGACATGTACAAGTGGGGATGCTAGTAGTCAGTGGTCAGTAGTCAGTAGTCAGTGGCCAGTAAGCGGTAACCCGTGAACGTCGGGTCTTTCCGCTTTACTGCAGCCCTTCCACCAAGTACAGATCTGACAACAGCCGCCGGTAGCCGTAGACATAGGCTTTGCCGTCGGGGGTGGGCAGGACGGGGCCGACGAACTCCACTCCAGCGGGATCGGGTGGCATGAGGCGCTTCCAGAGAGTCCGGCTGCCCGTGGCAATATCCAGCCGGTACACCATAGCCGGCAGCTCGCCTCCCTTATAGACATACAGAGATCGGCCATCGGCAGTCCATGCCACCGGCCCCTCTCCGGGCTGCAACCCTTTGATCGGCAGGGGATCGCCCGCAGGCACCGGGAACAGATAGCCCTTATCATCGGGGCCAACCGCCGCGATGGAGCGACCATCGGGCGACAGCGCGAACGCAAACCCGTTAGTTCCTTCCGGAGTCACGCCTTCGACCTTGTCCGCGTCAATATCCTGCACATAGAGCCGCAACCCGTGATTGGGCTCGGTGCCAGCGATCAGAATGCGCTTGCCGTCGGGAAACCAGATGGCGGCGCTATGGATGATGTTGTGTCCATGCAATGCTCGCGGCTCCCCAGGGCCGGTGGGAAGAAGAAACAAGTCAGTCTGTTTGTCGCCCGTGCAGGATAGGGCCCACTTGCCGTCGGGCGACAAGGCCAGCGACTGGCCATCGCCCAGGCGGACAGCGGGTGAGCCGTCAGTCTTACGCACGTAGACCGCATAGGTTGGCCCGCCTGCCTCGCCTTCCTCCCGGAACAGAAGCGTTTGGCCGTCTGCGGAAAGTGTGACCGGAAAGGACCAGTCCAGCCAAGTGAAATCGTGCTCTGTCGGGTCGTCCGCCCGATGAACAATCAGCCCCCGCCTCCAACTGTCGCGGGAAAGCAGAACTCGTCCATCCGGCGTGACATCCTGAAGGGTAAGGTCCGCCGGCACTCTGGCCACGAGGCGCTCTTTGCCGGAAAGAGGCACCGCAAACACGGAGCGGTCGATCCCAATCACGGTGGCGGTGACCCAGACCTCATCACCTTTAGGTGACCAGGCCAGGCCCACCGCGCCGCCCCCATAGGTTTGGCTCAGTGGCCGCGTGTGACCATTCATGTCAACCACTACAACGCCGCCGATGGAGTCACCCTGAATGGGATGATCGATAAAAGCAATCAAGTCGCCCTTGCGCGAGATCCGGGGATGGCTGATCCAGCCGCCAGTTTCGTACAAGGCCTTGCCCACAGGATATTCGAGGCGATTGCGGCCGTTGACATCGCGCACAACGGCAAGCTGACTTCCATCCGGAGACCAGTCGGCCCACTGAATGTTTTCGAGAACTTCGCGAGGCGCGCCTCCGCCGATGGGCACACGCGCCAAGGTCCCGGTAAAGACTTGTGACTTGGTTTGCTTGCTCTTCAGCAGGACAGCCATCTCTCCCGTGGAAGAGACGCCCAGGATCTCAGCTCCGGGAATCCCCATGGAGCGTGATTCGGGAGTGCCGTAGCGCGTGCTGAAGATTTCGACCGGCCCGCCCTCCCAGGCAGCACTGTAGATGATGGTTTGGCCATCGGGTGCGAAACGCGCCATGCGAATGGTGCCACGGCGATAGGTCAGCAGATGGTACGCGGGCGAAGCGACGGGGCCGTGCGGGCGCAGTAAGAGGAACGCGAGGGCAGCCAACGTCGCCACGAGCGCTGCGCTGAGCACGATGACGGCCCGGCGTGGACGAGGTTCTGGAACGGCTTTGATTCCCGCGGAGGCAGGAGACACTGCAGCCGCAGAGGAGGAAGAAGATACCGTCGCGGAGGGGCCGCTGGGCGATTGCGTCGCAACGGTGGCAGAGATGCGGGTAGCGTCGCGCTCCCGCTTCATCCGGCGCAGGTCGGCGCGCACTTCGGCCGCGCTCTGGTAGCGCAACTCAATATCTTTTTCGAGCAGCTTGCTGATGATGCGCTCGAGTTCGGCTGGAAGATCGGGATTCAGACGGACCGGAGGCGTAGGGATACGGTTAAGAATTGCTTCGGTAATGACGCCCGGTGTTTCCCCGCGAAATGGCAAGATCCCCGTCGCCATCTCGTAGAGGACGACGCCAAACGAAAAGAGATCGCTGCGCCCGTCGAGTTCCTTGCCGCGCACCTGCTCGGGGGACATGTAGGCTACGGTGCCGAGCGCCGTGCCCGGACTGGTGAGATTCAGGTTGGCGGCGTCGGCCAGCGTTTGCGAATCGCCACTCACGGAGCCTGCGGCGGTTGCCATTTTGGCCAGGCCGAAATCGAGGATCTTCACGTGCCCGCGCTTGGAAACGAAAATATTGGCCGGCTTGATGTCGCGGTGCACGATTCCCTTGCTGTGAGCGGCATCGAGCGCATCGGCGGCCTCGATGGCCAGGCTCAGCAGAAGGTCCAACTCCAGGGGACGGTCGCCGATCACGTGCTTCAGCGTGGAGCCGTCAAGGTACTCCATCACGATGAAGGACCGGCCTTCGTGCTTGCGGATTTCGTAGATCGTGCAAATGTTGGGGTGATTGAGGGCTGAGGCTGAGCGCGCCTCGCGGCGGAAGCGTTCGAGCGCGGGTTCGTCGTGCGCGACTTCGTCAGGGAGAAACTTCAGGGCGACGAAGCGGCCGAGTTCGGT
>Ga0116223_10005401_pt1 | contig 10777 bp, 6 predicted proteins | sample Sb_taG_3_FD_90092 | JGI IMG/M metagenome (GOLD analysis project Ga0116223, IMG submission 90092) | Peat soil microbial communities from Weissenstadt, Germany - Sb_50d_a_PC metaG | ecosystem: Environmental > Terrestrial > Soil > Wetlands > Peat | place: Germany: Weissenstadt | collected 2010-09-21 | reverse complement strand
GCCAACGGACCGAACTACAACGCCTGGATGGTTAGCCGCGATCGCGAACGTGCGGGCTTCGATGCCATCCAGACCGCCGCCGGACTCGCGCCGGACGCCCCGGAACCGGAGCGGGCCTACATCGATGCGCTGGCTCGCTGCTTCACGGACCAGCCCGGACCCGGCCAGCCGAAGCTTGCCCGCGACTATTCCAACGCCATGCGCGAAGTCTACCGCCGCTATCCCGACGACCCGGACGCCGCGGCCCTTTTCGCGGCCAGCCTGATGAACTTGAACCCTTGGCGCCTCTGGAAAATCGACGGCCAGCCCGGTCCCGATACCCCGGAAATCGTCGTCGTGCTGGAGGACGCCCTGCGCCGCTGGCCGGAACATACCGCCGTGAACCATTTCTATATTCACGCGATGGAAGGGTCGGGTAATCCCGAGCGCGCCCTCGCCAGCGCGCATCGCCTCGAGACGCTGGCCCCCACGGCCGGACACCTGGTGCATATGCCATCCCACATTTACCTTCGCGTCGGCGACTATGCGGCTGCCGTCCGAAGCAACCAGCAGGCCATTGCCGCCGACCGGAATTACCGGCGTCAGCAGCCCGTCGCGCCGCCCGGAGTCATGTCGTATTCGAACCACAACCAACACTTTCTCGCGGTCGCTGCCGGCATGGATGGCGAATTCGAAACGGCTCTGAACGCCGCCAGGGAGATCCAGTCGCACGTGCATAACGAGGCGATGGCCGCCATGTCGACCCTCGTGCTCATGCGGTTTGCCCGTTGGGACGACGTGCTTCGCTCGCCCGCGCCGGACCCAAAATTGACCGGGGTTACCTTCTTCTGGCGCTTGGCGCGCGGCTGTTCGTACGCCAGCCAGCGCAAGCTGAAGGAGGCCGCGGACGAGCAGGCCGCCATGGAGCGCACGTTCTCGCAGCTTCCCGAAGGCCGCGCCTTCGGAACGTTCTTCAACGATTGGAGCACCCTCCATTCGCTCGCTCTCGACGCGCTAACGGCGCGCATCGCCGCAGCCCGCGGCGATGCGGAAACGGCCATCCGCCTTTGGCGTCACGCGGTCGCCATCCAGGACGAGATGAATTTTGACGACGTGCCGGATTGGTACTATCCCATTCGCGAGTCGCTGGGAGCGGCGCTCCTGAGAAACAACCAGGCGCCGGAAGCCGAACAGGTCTTCCGCGAGGACCTCCGCCGGAACCCCCGCAATCCCCGATCGCTCTTCGGATTGTCGAAGGCTCTCGAGGCCCAGCAAAAGCAGTATGAGGCGGACTTCGTGCGCCAGTCGTTTGCCGTGGCATGGAAGGGCAAGGAATCGCCACGAATCGAGGATTTTTGATGAACGCCAAATTCACCATCACGCTAGCGTTGGCCGCTGGTTTCCTCGGTGGCCTCGCTTCCCGCTACTTGGGACCTGCGCCGGTCTACGCACAAGCGCCTGCGTCTCCGCCAGAGATCCGCGCTCAGAAGTTCGTCCTGGTCGACGAGGCCGGCGTAGCTCGCGGCGTCTTCGGCATTGAGACCAATGGAGCACCCGAGATTGAAATCACCGGCTCCCGGGGTCGCGTCTACGCCTGCGCCTTCAGAAGCTGGTCGTTAATACACGGATTTCTTACCGAGTCGGCGAGCCCTGGTCCCAAGAAGCCGACCCTGCTACCGGTGAAATAAATGTGTAAACAAGCACAGACTGCTGAGCCGTGGTGGTGGGGCAGGCAATCCTGCCTGCAGCCGCCTTTGAGGCGGCTCTTGGCCGGACTGACTCTTATTATCCTTCTCTCGCACCTGGCTCTCGGGCAGTCGTTCGCCACCGTGGATGTCCACCCGAGCGCCCCTGGCACCGCCGAGAGAGGCGGCTTCTTCCCCGGCGGGCGCTTCGATCTGCGGGGCGCCACCATGCTGACCCTGATTGCCATGGCCTACGGTGTCGATACCGGCCGCATCCTGGGCGGACCAGCCTGGCTGAACACCAGCCGCTTCGATGTCATCGCCCAAGCGCCCTCCGCAACACCATCGGCCGAGGCGCTGCAGGCCATGTTGCAGGCCCTATTGGCGGATCGCTTCCAACTGGCGGCCCACCACGACCAGAAGGATATGCCGGTCTATCTGCTGACTGTTGCAAAAGGGGGTCCGAAACTTCAAGAGGCGGCCAAGCCCGACGATCCGGCGGGCTGCCCCCGAGTCACTGGCGACCCGGGCCTGAACCATCGCGCCTGTCACAACTCGAAGATAACCGCCCTGATCAAGTTGTTACCCCAGGCCGCCGGAAACTACGTGGACCATCCGGTGGTGGACATGACCGGACTCACCGGCTCGTATGACTTCCAGTTGGACTGGATGGGCAAAGGCCCATATCTGGCCGCTAAGGCCAACCCCGATGGTCCGGCGGCTGTCTCTATCTTCGATGCCATCGAGAGACTCGGACTCAAGCTGAGTCCGGGAGCGCAACCCACGCCCGTGATCGTGGTCGACAAGGTCAACCAGAAGCCCACCGCCGATGCGCCAGGCGTCACCAGGAAGACTCCCATCGTACCCACGGAGTTTGAGGCGGCGGAGGTACGCCCCAGCAGGCCCGGCGACGTACAGAATTACAGTCACTCCCAAAACGGCCGGCTCGAACTGCAAGGCTTCACCTTGAAAGGGCTGATCTCGATGGCCTTCCAGGTGGAGGACAACGCGGTCACCGGCGGGCCGAAATGGCTGGACACGGACCGCTTCGATGTCATTGCCAAGGCCGCCGTGCCCGCGCCCGCCAGCATGGAGGGGATGCTGAAGACGTTGATCGTTCAGCGCTTCAAACTGGCGACCCACAACGACCAGCAGCCCTTGCCGGTATTTGCCCTGGTGTTGGGAAAGGGCGCTCCCAAACTCAGGAAATCCGACGGGTCGGCACGCTCCGAGTGCAAGCGCGGCCTGGGGCCGATCGGGATCACCTTCACCTGCCGGAACACCACGCTCGCGCAACTGGCGGAACTTCTGCCCAACGTGGCAGGGGCCTACATTACCCATCCCATGGTGGACCTGACCGGGCTCGAGGACGCCTACGATTTCGACCTGACCTGGACCCCGAAGAACCGGCTGCCCGATGCCGGCGGCCTCACGGTCTTCGAGGCCATTGACAAGCAGCTTGCGCTCAAGCTGGAGGAGCGCAAGCACCCCATGCCCGTGATCGTCATAGACCACGTGGAGCGGACTCCCATCGAGGACCAGTGATGCAGCAAAGATTAGCCCGCCTGCTACTGACGCTGTTCATCGCATTCCACGTAGTCGCCATAACACTATGGGTGCTTCCGCTGAATAAGTCACTTACCGGCTTCCTTCACCGGTGGATCGGCCCCTACTTCTCATTCACTGGCTTACGCCAGGAGTGGTCGCTGTTTGCCCCGGACCCTCTTGCCGCCGATTCTTACATCGATGCGCACGTTGTTCTTCAGAACGGCGATTTGCGAATCTGGGACTTTCCACGATTGGAGGGGCTTGACTTTAAGCAGCGATATAGTAAAGCGAGGTATCGGAAGTTCGAAGGCTGGCTTTACCGTAAGAACTTTGCTTATGCCTGGCCCGATACCGCTCGTTACGTCGCGAGACAATTTAAAGCGTCGGGCGTTCCGCCCAGCACGGTCACACTAGTAAGACATTGGGCCAGGATCCCTCCCATAGCCTCCGCGCCCGATACCTCGCCGTCCTGGCGCAGCACCGTCCTCTTCGTCTACCAGGTTTCGCCGGAAGATCTCGAATGATTCGCGCCGTCACTCACGCTTGGAATCGGTTCTTCTTCACTCCCCAGCGGCCCACTGTCCTGGCTTTATACCGTATCGTCCTTGCCGCGATCGTGCTGCTCGACCTGTTTCTCATGCGTCCGGACTGGCTGACCTGGTTCGGAGAGGATGGTCTGCTTACCGTGAGTTCGCTGCCGGGGACTATCTGGCCGCACGACAACAGGACGATTTCCGCGTTGTTTTGGATCTTCGTCGTCTTTGCCGTCTTTCTGTTAGTTGGATTGATGAGCCGTGTCAGTAGCGTGATGGTCTTTGTGGCTCTTCTCTCTTTACACAAACGCAATCCGATGATTCTATCGGGAGGCGATACGCTGCTCCGCCTGGATGCGTTCTTCATGATGTTTGCGCCAACCGGCGCCGCTCTTTCCGTAGATCGGCTGATCCGGAAGTACCGTGGAGGGCCAGGTGAGCCACCGCTGGTGCTCCCGTGGGCCCAACGCATGATCCAGATTCAGACTGCGCTGGTGTACTTGTCCACGTTCTATTGGAAGCTTCTCGGCCACACCTGGGTCGATGGGACCGCTTTGTATTACGTCTTGCATTTAAGCGAATTCAAGCAATTCTATGTGCCCGGCGCGGACAACCCCGCGGTAATCAAGCTCATGACCTGGTCTACCCTGGCGATCGAGTTTTCGCTGGGAACGCTGGTATGGATCAGGCCGCTTCGGTATTGGGTGTTGCTGGCCGGTATCTGTCTTCATGCGGCAATCGAATACGCGCTGAACATTCCTCTCTTCAGCCTCACGATTGTTGCAAGCTATTTGAACTTCGTCGACCCTCGCGACCTGGACGCCGCGAGAGCATGGTTGCGCGGGAAAGTTATGACGCTGAACTACCGGAAGTCACAAGCTGCTTTAATTTGCCTTCTGCTGGCCCTTTCCGCCTCCGCGCAGCAGCAGCGGAGCCTCCGCCACTACGCCCTGGTCCTGGAAGACCCGGCGGTGGGCGAACGCTTTACCACCCGCGCGGCTACTCACTCCGCCGCGGCTGAGAATTACCGGGGGCAGATCCAGACCCGCCAGGCGAACCTGAAACAGGAGCTGGCGTCGCGAAAGTTTGCGGTTGTTGGGGCGGTGGACACTCTGTCGAACGCGATCTTCGTTGCCACCACGCCGGACCGCGCCGCCGAGCTGAAGTCCCTGCCCGGAGTCAAAGGCGTCATCGAAATGCGCCCGGTGAAACCGCGGCTGAACGCCGCCACCACGCTGGCCAATGCGCCGGTGGCCTGGACGGCCCTGGGCGGGCAATCCAACGCGGGGGCCGGCATCATGATCGGGGTCATCGGCTCGGGCATCGACCAGACCCATCCGGCGTTTCAAGATCCGTCGCTCTCCATGCCCCCGGGCTTTCCCAAGTGCACCACTGACTTTCCGGCGGACTGCAACTATACCAACAACAAGGTGATCGTGGCGCGCAGCTACGTGCGCGAGTTGTCGGCCGGCAGCAGCACCGATCCTACCGCCGTGGCCAATGACTCGGGACCCGACGACTACTCGCCGCGCGACCGCTCCGGCCACGGAACCGCCGTTGCCTCGGTGATCGCCGGCAACCAGATCACCGGTCCCGCCGTCCCCTTCTCGGGCATGGCGCCCAAAGCCTGGTTGGGCAACTACCGCGTGGAGAACTCTCCGGGAATGCCGGGCGGCGGCGCCGGGCAGAATTTCGAGAGTGTCTACATACAGGCCCTCAACGATGCCTTCAATGACGGCATGCAGATCGTCAACCTGTCGTCGGGGGTGATCGCCACCTACGGTCCCCTCGATACCGGGTCCGTCTGCGGGCAAGCCGCCGGCGTGCCCTGCGACTTGCTGGCCTTCAACTTCGAGCAGGCCGCGCAGCACGGCATGCTGATCACCGTCGCCGCGGGCAACGATGGCGAAAACGGGTACGCTTACTTCAACAACGGACAAACCGGCTTCAACCTGATCAGCTCACCCGCCACCGCTCCGTCTGTGATCGCGGTCGGCGCCACGATGAACTCGCACGTATTCCAGCCCAGCGTCAACGTGGTGGGAGCGCCATTCAACTTCCAGAACATCCTGGCCCAGACCAGCGACGCTTACTCGGCCGACGTTGCCTCCGGCACGTTCGCGGGCGCCTGGACATTCCCGGTAGTGGACGCGGCCCAGGCGGGCAACGACGGGTTTGCCTGCACCACCTTCCCGGCGTTCGCCCTGTACAACGCAATCGCTTTGATCCAGCAGGGCAACTGCGACTTCAACACCAAAGCCACCCACGCGGCCAATGCCGGAGCGCTCGGCATCATCTTCTACATGAACACGCCGGCCGCCGCGACACCGGTGGAGACTCAGGACTCTTCCGGAAACATTCCGCTGTTCGGCCCCATCGTGATGATCGCCCAGAGCGACGGTCAGAATCTCAAGAGCTACATCGATGCGCATCCCGGCAGTTCGGTGCTGGTCGACCCGGCCGGGACGGAAATGCAAGTGACGGCTTACAACCAGCAGGCCGAATCGTTGTATGTCCCGGGTTTCCAGCCGCCGCTGGCCGCCAACCAACTCTTGGGGTTTTCGTCGCCCGGGCCCGTCCCCGGCACTCTGGCCCTGAAGCCCGATATCGTCTCGACGGGCGGCTCCGATCTGTCCGATGGCCCCACGTCGAACGCTACCAACACCGCCTTGCAGGACGGCTCCTTCTTCGGCGCCAACGCCATGTACATGGCGACCCAAAGGTTCGATCAGTCCAGCGACATGTACAGCGCCAATGGCTACATTGCGGCCTCCGGCACCAGCTTCTCCGCGCCTATGGTGGCCGGCGCCGCCGCGCTGCTGATGCAACTTCATCCCACTTACACGGCCGCCCAGATCAAGGCCCTGCTGATGAATACGGCAGTCCAGGACGCGTCAACGCTGGGCGACAATTGGGGCGACAACGTGGACGCTCTGAATATCGGCGCCGGCCGCCTCGATGTGGGCGCGGCAACCAATAGCCCAGTCATCTCCCAGGCGGTGACATCTGACGGCACCAACCCGGTGTCCGTCTCCTTCGGCGCCGTCACCGCGGTGCCGGTCTCCAAAGAGATCCAGATCACCAACCTCGGGACCACGCCGGAAGTGCTTACCGTAACCGTAAGCCCTCCCATAGATAGCAACGGCCGGGCAGCGACCGGCGCGGCTGTGACCGTGAATCCACGCAGCGTCACCGTAGCCGCAGGCGCGTCGGCAATGGTTGCCCTGACGGTCTCGGCACGAGTTCCCCCGGCGGGCGAATATACCGGGGGGTTGAGCATTTTTGGCGGGGCCGTGGCGCTCCACTTGCCGTACCTGCTCCTCGTACCGAGCGGCGTAGTCAACGACATGCAGGCCATCCAGTTCGGGCAGATCGACAGCTTCGCGCAGGGCGGTTTCGAGACACTTCCGAACGGCGATGGCGGCGCGCTCCAGATCAAGCTCATTGACGCCTCCGGGGTCCCGGTGGCCAATGCGCCGGTGTCTTTCTCCGTGTCGCCGCCCGCGAGCGCCACGTTGAAGAGCGTTAGCGGCCATCCGGCGTGTACTCCGGACAGCAGTGGCAGCGCGGCCACGTGCCATTCCGACACTTACGGGATCGCCTGGGTCGAAGTGTTCGGCGGCCCTTCCGCCAGTGACTCTCCAACGGTTACAGCCAAGGCCGGGAGTATGTCGATCCCCTTCACCGGCCTCATCATCAACCCTCCCAAGGTGACCGGCGTCAGCGAATCCGCGGTGGGCAACACCAGTATCGCCGCCGGTTCGTACATCTCCATTTACGGAACCAACCTGGCCGATACCAACTTCGTCGGCAACAACACATTCCTGGGCGGCGATGCACCCACGTTCCTCCCCTATCCCATGAATCTGGACGGTGTCACCGCGAGCTTCGACGTCCCGGGATCCTACGATGGCAAACCCGCCGACTACAACGGCGCACCGGCTTTCTTCACCTTTGTCGGCCAGGCCGGAACGCAGCTCAACGTGATGATCCCCTGGGAGCTGCAGGGCGCGGCTTCAGCCCTGGTAAAAGTGACTGTGGACGGCATTGTGGACAGCAACGTTTTGACCATTCCGCTGGTGACGTATGCGCCGCAATTGTTCCAGAACGGCGGAATCGCCGCAGCCATCGATGCGACCACCTACAAGTCCAATCCCACTCCGATCTCGGCGACGAATCCGGCGCACGCCGGGGATTCCGTGCAGTTGTACGGCAACGGATTGGGGCCGGTCAACAATCAGCCGGCCAGCGGCGCCGTTCCGACTTTCAATCCGCTGCCGGCTACTAAGAGTCCGTGCACCGTGACAGTGGGCGGACAGAATGCGCCGGTATCGTATTGCGGCCTCGCGGGCTACCCGGCGGAATACCAGATCAACATCACGGTGCCTTCGGGGTTGGCCGCCGGCAATCAGCCAGTGGTGCTGACCACCGGCGGAGTCAGTTCGAAAGCCGCGAATCTGCCGATTAAGTAGTCGCCAGTTGACAGCAAGAAGGCAGGCCACTAAAAACGATGGCCTGCCCCACTCGCCGCTGAACTTACAGCCCCAGCCGCGGTGTCTGCCGCCGGTCGACCCGGCCCTTCAGCCGCGCCTCCCTGCGCCGGATGTCGGGCGTGTCCGAGATCTTGAGCGCGCTGCGCGTCATTTCGAGCGCCATCGAATAGTTCCGCTCGCGATGCTCGTAATGCTTGGCCAGTTCTTCGAGCGCGCGCACGCGGTACGGATTGCGCGAGCCCGCCAGTTCCACGATTACCGCCAGCGCCGCGTCCTCGCGGTCGAGACGCTTCTCGACCTGGGCGATGTCCCACAGCGTCCGGAACAGCAGCGGATCGGGCAGCCCCATCTCCACCGCGCGGCGGAACAGGCGCAGCGCTTCCTCGTGGCGCTCGGCCTGCAGCAGCCAGCGCGCGAGGCCAATCAGGTCGGCGCCGTGACGAAGCGCCGCATCCTCCGGCGAGCGGAAAGCGAACGGCACGATGGCGGTCAGGCACGCCAGCGAAAGAATGTCGATGGCGTTGTGATGGAAGATGGGCACCAGCCGGAACGCCTGCTTGGTTCGCAGGTAGTCGAAATAGTAGTAGGGGATCATCTCGCCCGGCAGATCGCCCTGCCGCTCCACCCCCAGGATCTGGTTTTCCAGGTCCACCAGCCGGCAGCTTTCCAGGCGCAGCTTCCACAAGCGGCGCGCGCCGAACAGCAGGTCCAGGTGTTCCATGCGGTCGAACGGATGGCGCGCCCGCGACATGCGAAAGCGCGTCTCCAGAAGCGGCTGGTCGTACGCCTTGCCGTTGTAGGTGATGAGCACGTCGAACTGCGCGAGGTGCTCGTTGAGCCGCCACAGCAGCGACGCCTCTTCGCCGTAATCGCGCATGAAGAACTGCCGCAGGCGAAAGCCCGCGGCCTCGATGGAGCCGACGCCGATCAGAAACGCGTACGTACCGGTGCCGCCCGCAAGGCCGGTGGTCTCGGTATCCAGGAACGCCCATTTCACAGGATGCGCGCGCGCGATGGTGCCCGCGGAAAGCTGTTCCAGCAGATCTTCGGGAAGCGCCGCCAGGTCCGAGATGTCGACGCTTCCGTGCCGGCGGTGGCTCTCCCACAGCTTCTCGGTTTCGAAGTGCTCGCCTTGCGGGGTGCGGACCACTTCGCCGCTCATCAGGTTCTCGATGAAGTAACGGGAGGGACGGTCGTCGCGGCGCGCGGCGGGAAACGGCTCGCCGATTTTCGGCTGGGCGCTCGCCGGCTGCCCCTCGCCCGGGGCGGCATACTTCCGGTCGATGCGCGCGATGCGCCTTCGCAATGCCGTGAGCTGCTCCTGGATATCCTCCATCGTGCTTCGCTTTTTCTTTGCTCCAATATACCGCGTGTGCGCTGCTATATTCAAATGGTGATCAAGAGCGCAGTCGTACCGGTTGCGGGATACGGGACGCGGCTTCTGCCCGCCACCAAGTCGCAGCCCAAGGAAATGTTGCCCGTCGCGCGCAAGCCCATCGTGCAGTACGTAGTGGAAGAGCTGGTTTCGAACGGCATCCAGCAGATCCTGTTCGTCACCGGCCGCAGCAAGGCCTCCATCGAAAATCACTTCGACCACGATCCCGAACTGTTCCGCGCGCTCCAGGAGGCCAACAAGCAGGACATGCTCAAAGAGGTCGACTTCGAAGACCTCAAGGCGAACTTCTTTTACACCCGCCAGCCCCATCAGAAAGGCCTGGGCGACGCCGTCCTCCACGGGGAGAATTTCGCGGGCGAGGAGCCGTTTCTGGTGGCCTTGGGCGACTCCATCCTGGGGCTCAATGCGGTGTCGCGCGCGGTCAGCCGCATGGTGGAGGTCTTCGATTCCAAACGCGCCAGTTGCGTGATTGCCGTAGAGGAGGTGCCCGCGCAAGAGACGCGGCACTACGGCATCGTGCAGCCGGAAGAGGCCGCCGATGGCGTCTTCCGGATCGTGAACCTGGTGGAAAAACCGCTGCCCGGCGAAGCGCCCAGCAATCTGGCGATCGCCGGCCGCTACATTTTTTCGCCGGTGATCTTCGACATGATCCGCCGCGTGGAGCCCGATCGGCGCGGCGAAATCCAGCTCACCAACGCCATCCAGTTGATGTGCGACGAGGGACGGCGAGTCATGGCAGTCAAGCTCTCTCCCGAAGAGAAACGCTACGACATCGGAAATTTCCCCAGCTACTTCGAGAGCTTCGTGGAGTTCGCGCTGGCCGACCCGGTCTACGGCGAGGAATTCCGCCGCGTGCTGGAGCGCCTGCTGTCCAAGACCGCCGCCAGCCGTTGAACAAGATCCTGCTCTTCTTCCTGCTGCTGGCCGCGCTGCTGGTGGCATCGCGGATGTGCCACGTGGGGATTCTCTGGGAAGGCGACACCCTTCCGCTGGCTACCGCCGAACAGATGGTCTTCGGCAAGGTGGTCTACCGCGACGTGTGGTACGACAAGCCGCCGCTGGTGCCCGCATTGTACGTGCTCTGGGGAGCGCGTCCGGGCTGGCCGCTGCGGCTGGGCAACGCGCTGTACCTGCTGCTGGCCT
>Ga0116223_10005397_pt1 | contig 10781 bp, 5 predicted proteins | sample Sb_taG_3_FD_90092 | JGI IMG/M metagenome (GOLD analysis project Ga0116223, IMG submission 90092) | Peat soil microbial communities from Weissenstadt, Germany - Sb_50d_a_PC metaG | ecosystem: Environmental > Terrestrial > Soil > Wetlands > Peat | place: Germany: Weissenstadt | collected 2010-09-21 | reverse complement strand
GCGACAATACAACTCAATAGCCGGGAGCGGCGCGGGCTAAGCCTTGTCATAATTGCCATGGGAATCGTTGGCGTATTTGTTGGATTAATGCAGCTGGCCCAAGGCCCGAATAGCTCATTGCGCTTCTTCGCATTCACAAATGCGAATGATCTGGTCGGCTTCTTTGCAAACAAGAATCACTTTGCTGCGTTTCTGTATGTAGCCCTGCTATTTGCGGCGGCTTGGGCAATTGATGCCGCCTATAAAGTTGAGTCATTCGGAGATCTCCTCAGATCTCAGCGCAGGATAACTGTGAATTTGACCTTCAGTTTTCTGGTCGTAGTTATCTTGATAACCGGTGAGTCAATGACGCGGTCGCGTTCCGGCCTTATTCTCACAATAGTCGCGCTGGTCGGCATTTTTGCAATGATGATCGCGGATCAGAGGAGGTCGTCAAGATCACTGCCCAACAAGTTGATGTTTGGAGCGACAATATTCAGCGTCATGTTCGCTGTTCAATTCGCTCTGTATCGCATGCTAGACCGGTTCGCCGCCGATCCCTTGCAGGATGCGCGCATAGCATTCGGACGAAATACGTTTATAGCCGCGAAGTCGTTTTTGCCGCTTGGTTCCGGAATGGGTACCTTTGCCCCCATCTATAGTTTTTTTGAGCGACCGGAGGATACTATTCCATACATTTATGCAAATCATGCCCACGACGATTTCCTCGAGCTATTGCTTGAAAGTGGCCTGGTCGGAATGGGAATTGTCGCCGCCTTCTTTATCTGGTTTGGGTTGAGGTCCGTGGGAATCTGGCGGGAGTCATCGCCCGGCGCTCGCAATCTCGATCTGTCGCTTGCTCGCGCCGCGACATTGGCGGTCATGCTTTTGGCGCTGCATTCCTTCATGGATTATCCGCTACGAACGGCAGCGAATATGGCGATTTTTGCTTTTGCATGCGCGCTATTGGTGAAGCCTCTCGGACAAGCCGATGAGGAAAATGAAATGGCGCCGGCAATCGTCGGCGCGCGGCGTGTCAAGAAAGGGTCACGAAAATCCCTTCCCAAGGAGGCTTCGGAGGCTTCGGGCGTTTCTCGAGGAAAGCGAATCGCAAATACTGAAGCTAAGAAACCGGCCGTCCCGCCCCCTCCCGTCACAACTTGGGGCGACGAAATTGAGTGGCCGGAGGAATGGCGGAAACCGACAACGAAAACGTCCCCTAACGACACGTAGAGTGGACAGTTGCGCTGCCCGTGCAGCCAAGTATAGAAATAGCAGTGCTCGAAGCGCGTGGCGTTGAACGATCTCTCAGGTGAGTCGAGTCGATTCACCGGAGGTGCGGTAGCTTGGGTGGATTTTCGCCTTGCCGGACAGATATCGAATTCAACAGTGAGGGGATTTTGCTCTCGCTTGGTGCGTAATCCAGCTGCGTGAACCAGCGGAGAATACGAGTCTCTTCCAGCCGTTCTTTCTTTGAGGATTACAATCAGCGGGCATGTTGCGGATAGAGACTCGCAAAATCGACTGCGTTGTCGGAGCGCGTCCAAACTTCGTGAAAATTGCGCCCATTCTGCGCGCCATAAGCAAACGACGAAACTTAGGAGCGCGCCTTATACATACGGGGCAACATTACGACGCGACTATGAACGCGGTCTTTTTTGATGAACTCGGCATTCCAAACGCCGATATCAATCTTGAAGTTGGGTCGGGTACCGGCACCGAGCAGACCGCACGGATCATGCTTAGGTTGGAGCCGGTGCTGGCAGCGGAACGTCCGGATCTCGTCCTCGTCGTTGGCGACGTTAATTCGACAATGGCGACGGCCCTCGTTGCCGCTAAGCTCCATATTCCGATCGCCCATGTCGAGGCAGGTTTGCGAAGTTTTGATCGCTCAATGCCGGAAGAGATTAATCGTTTAGTGACCGACCGACTGGCTACCCTTCTATTTGTTACGGAGAGATCTGCAATTGATAACCTGATTAAAGAGGGCGTTGATGCCGGCAGGATCAAGTTCGTCGGAAACGTCATGATTGATTCCGTTCATGCTTGTCTCGATCGTGCTGTTCCGGCTCGACAAACGCTCAGGGAGATCGGCGCGGGCGCTGCTTTTTTGAATGCAGTTTCCAAGATCGGCTTTGGTTATGTAACGCTTCACCGCCCTTCAAACGTCGACGATCCCGTTAGATTAAAATCGGCGATTGAGGCGTTGGGTGAGGTTTCGCAGAAAATTCCCCTAATATTTCCAATTCATCCTCGTACCGAAGCGATGATCGCGACCGCCGGTGTGGCCGAATTACTGGGACACGCACGAATCTGTACGACGCCACCGCTTAGCTATTTGCGCGCGCTCGGTTTGATGCGTGAGGCAAAGCTTGTCATCACAGACAGTGGTGGGGTTCAGGAGGAGACCACAGCTCTCGGCGTGCCGTGCCTTACAATCAGGGACAACACGGAACGGCCGGCAACCATTGATCAAGGAACAAACGAATTGGTCGGGACTTCGGCTACGGCCCTCATTTCCGCAGTAGAAAACATTCTTTCTACAGGGGGGAAGCGGGGACGCATTCCGGAGCTTTGGGACGGCAATACTTCCGTGCGCATCGTAGACGGTATTTGTGATTACTTCAGCGCCCTCGGATCGCGCCATTGATGATGATGCCGCATCTGTGCGCAACAGCGTTTTGAGGACGTATGCGCATCGTTTTCCTATCGCACTACTATCCGCCGGAAGTGAACGCCCCGGCCTCGCGCACGTCGGAACATTGCCGCGCATGGGTCCGCGGCGGCCATCACGTGACTGTCGTTACTTGCGCGCCCAACCATCCAAGCGGCAAAATCTACAAAGGGTACCGCAACCGGTTGCGTCAGGTGGAAATGATCGACGGTGTCCGTGTCGTGCGGGTATGGACGTTTCTGGCGGCCAATCAAGGTTTCGCGCTCCGCACGCTTAATTACGTCTCTTATCTGCTGTCTGCCACGCTGGCGTTGCTGTGGTTGCCACGCCCCGACATCGTGATTTCGACCTCGCCACAATTCTTTTGCGGTCTGACCGGACTGGTGGCGCGTCGTCTCATGAAGTGGCCTTGGGTGCTCGAAATCCGGGATTTATGGCCGGAGAGCATCGTGACCGTCGGCGCCATGCGCAAAGGCTGGACGGTGCGGCTGCTCGAGCGGATCGAGGCGCTGGCCTATCGAAGTGCGGACGGCATCGTCTCAGTGACTCGTTCGTTCGTGCCGCATATCGTCGAGCGTGGGGGCCGGCCGGAGAGAATCGTAGTCATTCCGAACGGTGCCGACCTCAACCGCTTCACGGCCGCCGATGTGATGGTAGACGCCAAAAAGACGCTAGGCCTCGAGGACCGGTTCGTCGCGGCTTATGTAGGTACCCACGGTATGGCGCACGGTCTTGCCGTGATTCTCGATGCGGCCGAGCGATTACGCCATGATCGACGTATCGCCTTCCTTCTGGTCGGGGATGGCGCCGAACGGATAGGTCTCGAGAAGCTCCGAGACCAAAAGCAACTGGATAATGTTTTGATTCTCGGCCAGCGAGCCAAGGACGAAATGCCGCGAATTTGGGCGGCGACGGATGCAAGTTTAATTTTATTGAGACGGAGCGACCTGTTTAAAAAAGTTGTCCCGTCGAAGATGTTTGAGGCCATGGCGATGCGGTGCCCGATTATCCTCGGCGTCGAGGGTGAGGCGCGCACGGTGCTCGATGACGCCGGCGCCGGCATCGGCATCACGCCGGAGAATGCTGACGAGCTTACAGCAGCGGTTGTCACGCTTGCGCAAAATCCAGCGCTGGCTCGCCAGTTCGGCGATCGAGGTCGGGCTCACGTACTGGAAAACTACGACCGAAATATACTGGCATCACGATATTTGAATTTTCTCGAAAAGGTTGCGGCTGAACCTGATCGCGGTCGTCGCGTTATGGATGACCCGGGCCACTCGATGGTCGGATGAAAGCTGGAGGGTCTCTGTCCACGGTTGTTCGCGCCATCGCTTTCGGACGACATATTCCGGCAAGCAAGCTCGCGCGTCGCGTCGAGCTCACGGTGCGCCGCAAGGCGCGCGATGTTTGGGGCGCTGCCGCCCGTCCTGCTATTGCATTGGTGCGAGCGAAGACGGCACCGGCGCCGCTGTTCCAGCCTCGCGAGGGAATGATCGAGGCGCAGAACGGGAGCGCGCGGTTCACGTTCCTGGGGCGCACGGAAATCCTGTCGATTCCGAAGATCAATTTTGGCGCGCCTGGACCCGGCGCGGAAAATCAGCTCTGGCGCATGAACTTGCATTACATGGAGTGTCTCGAAGAAACTGATGATTCCCTTTTCACCGATCTCATTACCGCTTGGATTGCCGCCAATCCCGCCGGAAGGCGCGGCACGTGGCGGGACAGCTGGAACAGTTACGCACTCGCGATCAGAGTGGTGGTGTGGATGCAAGAGCTTGTGCGGCGTTCCGGGAAGCTACCCCCCGATGCGGTGCTGAACGCCGAGCAAAGCCTTGCCGCTCAACTGCTGTTTCTCGAGAGCAACCTCGAAACCGATATCGGCGGCAATCATCTGATCAAAAATATCAAAGCGCTAATCTGGGGTTCTGCCTACTTCGTCGGTGAGGAGGCGACGCGTTGGCGCACCGCTGGGGTCAGGCTATTGGCGGCTCAATTAGCTGAACAGATTCTTGCGGACGGCATGCATTATGAACGCTCGCCATCCTATCACTGCCAGGTCTTTGCGGATTTGCTCGAAATCCGGCATGCGTTGGGCAAAGACCCTCTTGAGGGCAAGCTTGACGCCGCACTCGGGCGGATGGCTCAGGTGACGGCGGATCTCGCGCACCCCGATGGGCACGTGGCGCTCTTCAATGATGCTGGGACTGACATGGCCTACGAGCCGGCCGAGTGCCTCGGCGTGTACGAGCGCATGTTCAACTGGCGTCCTGCACCTCGTCAGGTTTTTGCGCTTACGGAAGCCGGATATTTCGGCTTTCGGACACCCGACAGTTATCTCGTCCTCGACTGTGGTCGCATTGCCCCGGATGACCTACCGGCTCATGGGCATGGTGACGTTCTGAGTTTCGAATGGTCAGTGCGTGGTACGCGCATGATTGTTGATCAAGGCGTGTTCGAGTACGTTGCGGGCGAAAGACGGCAGCGATCGCGGTCCACTGAATGTCACAACACGCTATGCTTCGAGGGTGCCAACCAGGCGGACTTCTTCGGTGCGTTCCGGTGTGGCCGTCGACCAAATGTCAAGATACTTGGATTCGAGCCGACCTCAGATGGCTTTGTAATCGAGGGCACACACGACGGCTTCGCGAACCTGAAGGGCGCACCGCGGCATGCTCGTCACTTTGAAGTCCACGGGACCAACGTAGTCCTCACGGATCGTATCGACGGCAAGCCCGAGGTGCCTGCTTCTGTCGGTTTCTTGTTACATCCCGACGTACAGGTGGAGCTATCCGGCAATGAGGCCCTGATGCAAAGAAATGCCAGTCGGGTGCGAATGAGTTCAACTTTACTGATCCACGTTGAGGACGCTGTTTGGTGGCCAAACATGGGTTATGAGGAGCCGACGACCCGGCTGCGGCTTAGATTTCCGCGGGGCGTCCGGACGGCATCAACAACGCTGCAGATTGTCTGACCGGTCGAGACCGTGAAACAGGTTGAGCAGAATTATCGTACCGGGAAACTCCGGGTCGCGGACGTTCCGGCACCGCGGACCGGTGCTGGCGAGCTGCTCGTCGCTACCCGCAGCTCGGTGATCAGCTCGGGAACCGAAAAACAGCTTATGGAGTTTGCAAAAGCTTCGCTGGCAGGCAAAGCAATGTCGCGCCCTGATCTCGTAAGGCGCGTAATTCACAACGTGCGGCGGGATGGAATAAGGCCAACTGCGCATAAGATATTCGCGCAGCTCGATAGTGCGATACCGCTTGGCTACAGTTTGGCTGGAGAAGTGATTGAGATCGGTTCGCAGGTCAGCGGGTTTACGATCGGCGACCGTGTCGCCTGCGCTGGCGCAGGCCTCGCCAATCATGCCGAGATAAACGCGGTACCGAAGAACCTGGCGGCGCGAATTCCAGCCAGTGTTGATGACGAGGACGCAAGCTTTGTGACGCTTGGTGCCATCGCTCTCCAAGGGGTGAGGCTCGCGGTTCCGACACTCGGCGAAAAGTTTGTGGTCATGGGTCTCGGTCTAATTGGCCTTTTGACGGTGCAACTTCTCAAGGCAAACGGGTGCCGGGTGCTGGGCTTTGATCCAAACATGGCGCGAGTCGATTTAGCTCGCCAACTCGGTGCCGATATTGCAATTAGCGACGGCTTCGCCACGGCGGTTGCGGAGTTCACGGGAGGCCACGGCGCCGACGCGGTCATCGTCACAGCCTCATCGCGATCAAGCGAGCCAATTAACACGGCCGCGGAGATAAGTCGTCTCAAAGGACGGATCGTCGTTGTCGGCATGGTCGGCATGACGATTGACCGGGAACCATTCTATAGACGTGAGCTTGAGCTCAAGCTGTCAATGTCCTACGGGCCGGGCCGCTATGATCCCCTCTACGAGCAAGCCGGCCATGATTATCCGTTACCATACGTGCGTTGGACCGAGCAACGCAATATGGACGCGTTCCTCGCTCTGATTGCCGAGGGCAAGGTGACCCCGAAACGTCTTGTGACGCATCGGTTTGATATCGCCGATGCCGCACAAGCTTATGCATTGTTGGAGCAAGGCGAAGCGCACCTTGCGATTTTGTTGACGTACGAACAACGCGCCGGTCGTGCAATCGAGCGGCAGATCCGCCTGGCGGCCACGCCTGCCCCGACCGACGCCAACGGTGTGGCCTTCATCGGCTTCGGCAACTACGCGAAGAGTGTGCTCCTGCCCGCAGTCCGCAAGGTCAAGGGAGTGACCCTGACGACCGTGGTGACGAGGAGTGGCCTCAGCGCAAGCCATGCTGGCGAGAAGCATTCATTCGCGAACGTAGCGACCGATCCTGTTGTTGCCTTCGCCGATGTTCACACCGGAACGGTTTTCATTGCGACGCGTCATGACAGCCATGCCCAGCTTACAGCCGACGCCCTGCGCGCCGGCAAGAATGTCTTCTGCGAAAAGCCGCTCGCGCTCGATGCGGATGGCCTAGCCGACGTCATGGCCGCGGCGGCGACCGCCCCCGGCCTGCTCGCAGTCGGATTCAATCGCCGCTTTGCGCCGCTGTTGCGCCAGGCCAAGGCGGCCCTTGAGCCACGCCTGGGACCGCTGGTGATGCTTTACCGCATCAATGCCGGCGCCGTACCGGCCACTCATTGGGTGCATCACGGGGAGGGCGGCGGCCGCGTCATCGGCGAGGTCGGCCACTTCGTCGATGCGCTCACTTTTATCGCCGGCAGCATGCCGGTCGAGGTGCAGGCCGTCGCGGCGCGCGATCATGCCGATGCCCTATCGGTGCTGATCCGTTTCGCCGACGGTTCGACCGGAACGATCGTCTATTCGTCGCTTGGTGATCCTAGTCTGCCCAAGGAGTATGTTGAGGTCTTTACCACCGACGGCGTGATGCAACTCGACGATTTTCGAAGGCTCACGATCACCAAACGCGGTAAGACCGCGGTCAGCAAGGGCACACAGGACAAAGGCCAGGAGGCCATGGTCGCGGCGTTTTTACATGCCGCAAGATTTTCGCACGCGGCGCTGATTCCGCTCGACGAACTGGCCGCCGTCAGCGCCGCGACAATTGCCATAGAAAAGTCCTTGAGAACGGGCGGGCCGACCGCGATCGAGTGATTCGTCAATCCTGCCTGGGGGCGCGCAGGGTGAACACAGCCGAAGATAGTGATGAAAATCCTGGTCGATTGCATCCCACTGAGCGTCGGCGGTGGCGTGCAGGTCGCTATTGCGTTTCTGACGAATTTGCGGGAGCGGCCGAACCCTACTTGGAAAGCGGTGGCTCGCACGTCGTTGAAAACGGCGCTTCCGGCCGACCTCGCCGCAGATTCCCGCATACAGTTTTTGGACAAGCGCTCCGCGTTCGACGTCTTCCGGCTCCGCCGGGAGTTGCAGCATGTTGAGCGCGTATTCACGCCGGATGTCGTCTTTACGGTGTTCGGCCCAGCTCTTTTCCGGGCGCGCGCGCCCCATCTTGTCGGCTTTGCGCTGCCTCATCTCCTTTACGACCCCGATAGTGACACGCTTGTCCGCAGGGGCCTCGAAAAAATGGTCGATTGGATGAAGCGCTTCGCTTTGCGGCGATCCGATCATTTCGTTGTCGAAACGCAGACCGTGCGTAAGAGGCTTTCAGAGCGGATCGGAATCGACGCGAACAAGATTTCGGTGATTCCGAACAGCGTAAATCCCATCATCATGAATTACGCCGGCGCGGTTATCCAACCGGACCCAGGTTTTGCGTTCCTGGTGCCGTCGGCCTACTACCGACACAAGAATCTGGAAATAATACCAGCCGTTGCTGCGGCCATGCGGAAGCTCGCTCCCGATCTCGTCTTCGAATTTCGATTAACGCTCGATCCGCAAAGCGCCGCCTGGCGTGCACTCGCGTATCAGGCGGAAACGCTTGGTGTGGCGTCCAAGATCGTCACCTTGAATGCCCTGCAGCTCGACGAGCTCGCCCGCGCCTATCGCGCTGCTTCGGCGGTTTTTTTGCCGACACTTCGCGAGGCGTCGACAGCGGTGTATCCGGAAAGCTTCGCGATGGAACGTGCGCTAGTAACCTCGGACTTGGAATTCGCGCGCGAACTATGCGGGGAAGCAGCCATGTACATTCCGCCTAGAGACGCGGCTGCGATTGCGGAGCGGTTGATCGAGCTTATCAGCTCGCCGGAACTGCGCCGCCGTTTGACTGAGGCCGGCAAGCGACAATTGACGAGTTCCTATCTTACGCCTGAACGGAAATTTGCAATGCAGCTGGCCTTGCTTTGCGATCTTTCATCGAGAGTCGGGCGCGGCAAAAAATCCGTTTAGCCACGTAAGATGCGAAGTGTACCAACTGGATCTCTTTGATGTGCGGTATCTGCGGCTTTAGCGGTAACTTCCAGCGCGACCTTCTCAGCCGCATGAACGCGGCGATCGCGCATCGCGGACCCGACGGCGATGGCATAATGCATCGTCCCGAATCCGGCGTCGGTCTTGGGAATCGCCGGCTTTCGATTATCGATCTCTCCGATACAGGCGCACAGCCGATGTGGGATGCCACGTCATCGGTATGCATCGTGTACAACGGAGAGCTATACAACTTCAAAGAGCTGCGATCTCAACTCAAGGCTCAGGGTATTACCTTCCGCGGCACCTCCGACACGGAAGTAATTGTGAATCTTTATATGTGTCGCGGCGCGGCAATGCTGGAGGCTCTCAACGGTATATTCGCCATCGCGATTTATGACGCACGCACGCAGGAGATCCTTCTTGCACGCGATCGCTTTGGAGTGAAGCCACTCTATTATGCCGTTCTGCCCCAAGCAGTTCTATTCGCCAGCGAGATCAAGGCCATTCTGGAATGTCCGACTGTCCCGCGTCAGCTCGATCCGCAAGCGCTCCTATCCCATCTGACTTATTTATGGTCACCCGCGCCGCAAACGATTCTACAATCAGTGAGAAAACTTGAGCCGGGTTGCGCGATGCGACTGCGGCAGGGCCGCGTCGTCGAAAGTTGGCGCTATTTCACGCTCCCCGTCGGTCGCACCAAGCCTGTCTCAAGGGATGACGCCGTCGCCGAGGTTCGCGAGTCGCTGCGGACGGCGGTGCATCGACAGATGGTCGCTGACGTGCCGATCGGTGCTTTTTTATCGGGCGGCGTCGACTCCAGCGCGGTCGTCGCCTTTGCCCGCGAGGTGTCGCTTGGCCGGTTGCAATGCTTCACCATCGACATCGGCAGCAAAGACGCGGCCGCCGACGGCATTACGCCGGATCTGCCATACGCGCGCGCAATGGCCCGCCATCTCGATGTCGACCTGCATGTCGTCAATGCGCTGCCTGATATCGCGCAAGGGCTGGAGCAGATGATCTATTACATGGACGAGCCGCAGGCCGATCCTGCCGCTCTGAATGTTATGCTGATCTGTCAGCTTGCGCGCCAACAAGGCCTCAAAGTGCTGCTGTCGGGGGCAGCCGGTGACGATCTGTTCAGCGGCTATCGCCGGCATCGCGCGCTGAAATTGGAGAAATTCTGGTCGTGGCTTCCCCAGTCGTTGCGCTCCACGCTCGCATTGGCGGCAACCGCGGTTCCGGCGCGTCCCGCTTCGCTGCGCCGGCTCGGCAAGGCGTTCCGCTATGCCGATCTCGACGGCGACAAGCGGATTGCCAGTTATTTCTATTGGTTGGCTCCCGAATTGGCCCGTTCTCTATTCACGCCCGGGTTCCGGGGAACGAGCGGTCCTGATCCGGTCGATACTGCACTTGCCGAGATGCCATCCGCGGCGGCGCCCATAGAGCGAATGCTGGCGCTGGAGTGCCGCTATTTTTTGGCGGACCATAACCTCGCTTATACCGACAAGATGAGCATGGCCTGCGGCGTCGAAACGCGCGTTCCCTTCCTCGACAACGATCTCGCGGATCTGGCCTTTTCGCTGCCGATGGACATCAAGCAGCTTGGCTCGACGGAAAAATGGGTGCTCAAGAAGGCGATGGAAGGCATCCTCCCAGCCGAAAGCATTTATCGGCCCAAGACCGGGTTCGGCGTGCCGCTGCGGAGCTGGCTGAACGGCCCGCTGCGCGCGGTGGTGGACGATGTCTTGTCGGAGCGTGTCCTGCGTGAACGCGGCATCTTCGAGCCGCAGGCGGTGGCGCGGTTGGTAGCGG
>Ga0116223_10005392_pt1 | contig 10790 bp, 7 predicted proteins | sample Sb_taG_3_FD_90092 | JGI IMG/M metagenome (GOLD analysis project Ga0116223, IMG submission 90092) | Peat soil microbial communities from Weissenstadt, Germany - Sb_50d_a_PC metaG | ecosystem: Environmental > Terrestrial > Soil > Wetlands > Peat | place: Germany: Weissenstadt | collected 2010-09-21 | reverse complement strand
GTTTGGACTAATTCTATTTGGAGGAATTCATGCTGGCTTCTTACAAGAAGTCGCTTCGTGCGACTTATATAGCGGTCTTTTATTTGGCGCTGGGTCTTCATGCCCATGCGCAGTCGGGTGGAACTTCCGCATCCATTAGCGGTACCGTTCTGGACCCTTCCGGCGCCGTGGTTCCGAATGCAACTGTGGCCATTCATAACCCGGTCAGCCACTTCGACCGATCAACCACCACGGACGGTTCGGGGAAGTTCAGCTTCCCGAACCTCCCGTTTAATCCTTACCATTTAGGCGTCACGGGTGCAGGTTTTGCTCCCTACATGCAGGATGTTGAGGTTCGGTCTGTGGTCCCATTGGTCCTCAAAATAAGTCTGCAGATAACCGGATCTTCCGAAAGCGTAAATGTCGAAAGTTCGGGCGGTGACTTGGTAGAGAACGATCCGACCTTCCATTCCGACATCAGCAAGGAGTTGTTCGACAAGATTCCCCTGGAAAGCGCATCGTCGTCGGTGAGTTCGTTGGTCACTCTTTCCACGCCGGGAATCGCAGCCGATTCCAATGGCCTTTTCCACGGGCTCGGCGACCACGCGGAGAACTCTTTCTCCGTCGACGGCCAGCCGATTACCGATCAGCAAAGCAAAGTCTTCTCCAACCAGATTCCCCTCGACTCGATCGAATCCATGGAAGTCATATCCGGCGCGCCACCTGCGGAATACGGAGGCAAGACCAGCGTTGTAATTGTAGCGACCACACGCTCCGGCCAGGGAGTCACTACCCCGCATGGCAGCGTGACCACTTCCTACGGGTCGTTTGGATCATCCAACCTGGCAGCCGAGCTTGCTTACGGGGGTCAGAACTGGGGAAACTTCATTTCCGCCAGCGGCTTGAACACCGGCCGGTTCCTGGATCCGCCAGAATTTACGGTGATCCACGACAAAGGCAATGAAGAAAACCTCTTCGACCGCGTGGATTATCAACTCTCAATCAACGACTCGATTCACTTCAACTTCGGCTACAGCCGGAGCTGGTTCCAAACACCGGATTCGCTGGATGCGGAGAACGCGACGCCCTGGAGCGGGCTGGCCGGAATTCTGCCGCAAATGGCGGCTTTTAACGGCATCGGTCCGAACGGAAACATCGTCGGACCGACGGACCAGCGATCCAAGATTGGGACCTTCAACATTGCTCCTTCTTGGACGCATGTTGTGAACGCGAACGCGGTATTCACTTTGGGCGCATTCGTGCGCCGCGACGACTACAACTACTACCCGAGCAGTGATCCATTCGCGGACCTCGGGCCACCGAGTCTTCAGCGGCAGTCCGTGGGCCAGAATCGCACGCTCACCAACGCGGGGCTTCGATCCGATCTCTCCTACGTCAAAGGGATTAACCAAATCAAGGCTGGAGTCACTTATGAACAAACCTTCCTCAACGAAAACGACACTCTCGGGATCGTCGATCCAACCTACAACGCACCCTGCATAACTGCCGCAACCGTGACCTCAGTAAACCCCTTCCCATTTGTCGCGGCCCCCGCGCCGGGGATCACCAATCCCTCGCAATGCACCGGCATCTACCAACCAAACACTGCTCTCAACCCGAACGCTCCCAACATCCCTCTTTACCCTAATTTCAATCCGACCCTGGCTCCTTACGATCTGAGCCGTGGCGGAAGCCTGTTCGCTTTCAATGGCCACACCGACGTGAAGGAGCTTGCCCTATATTTGCGAGACAACATCACAAAAGGAAACTGGTCTTTGAACCTTGGCTTGCGCGGTGATCTTTACAACGGTCTTTCCACAGCACGGCAGGCCGAGCCGCGTCTTGGGGTCGCTTACAATGTCAAGAAGACCAGCACGATTCTCCGCGTTTCCTACGCGCGCACTCTGGAATCTCCTTTCAACGAGAATCTGATCCTTTCCAGTATCGGATGCTTAAATCCCGTCTTGAATCCGCTGCTTCTCTGCGGCTCTTCGAGCGGGGCGTTGAGTCCCGGCTTTCGCAATGAATTCCACGCTGGGATCGAGCAGGCGTTCGGGAAGTATCTGGTCTTTTCTGGCGAGTGGATCTCGAAGTACACGCACAACGGCTACGATTTCAGCGTGCTCGGCAACACTCCGATCACCTTCCCCATCGAATGGCGCAGCTCCAAAATTCCCGGATATGCGGGCCGCGTTAGCGTGCCTGATATCCATGGCTTCTCGGCGCTCATGGTCTTCTCCAGCGTGGCAGCCCGCTTCTTCCAGCCACAAATCGGCGGTGCCGGAGCAACCGTGGCGACCAGTGCCGGACTCCCGTTCCGCATCGACCACGACGAGAAATTCAACCAGACCACCCACTTGCAATACCAGCCCTGGAAGCGCGGCCCCTGGCTTGGCTTCAACTGGCGATACGACAGCGGACTCGTCGCCGGCGCGACGCCCTGTTTCGGCGTGAACGCAACGAACAACTGCCCGGGATCAGTCCTCATCGGTGGCGTTCCCAATGTGAGCATGGGCGCTGCCAACGTGGGCGAGATTCCTCTCTCCGCCGACCAGGAGTCCGAAGCCGGATTCACATGCAATGGCGTCCGTGCCACTCCGACCACGCCTCTACCGTTCAATTGCCCGGCATCGCAGTTCGGATCCCCTCTTATAAAAGTGCCAACGCCCGGAACCGAGAACGACGACCACAATCCACCGCGCATCGCGTCCCGGAATCTCTTCGATCTCTCCCTGGGCCACGACAACATTTTCCACGGTGACAGATACAAGTGGAGTCTCCAACTTACCGCCATCAACATCGCCAACAACTCTGTGCTGTACAACTTTCTTTCCACCTTCAGCGGCACGCATTACGTCACGCCGCGCGCATTGACGGCGCAACTGGGGTTTCATTTTTAGGGGAATGTTGCGAAAGCTGGACGGCCGGGGAGGAGGACCGGCCGTCTATCCTGGCCGCATCCGTCACTATGCAGCCAGCGCTTCCAACGCCGTGCGATTGCGGATCACCAGAGTGGTTCCCTCCAGACGAATGAGTTCCTTTTTCTTGAGATCGCTCAGCAGCCGGGTCACCGTCTCCCGGGACGAACCGATCATTTGCGCCATTTCTTCATGGGTCAGGCTCGCCCGAACTCGGATTTCGTGCGGCTCGAATTTTTCTCGAATCGGCGTCCACGAAAGCAGTAATCTCGCCAGCTTGCCCGCGGAAGAACGGGCCAGCACCAGATCATGCATGTCCCGGTACGCCGACTGAAACTCCCTGCTGAGAGCCTGCGACGCATGCAGCCCGAACTCTCCATTCTTTTCCATCAGCCGCATCAGGACCTCGCGTTCCACGAAGTTTACCTGGCACGGTCCAGCCGTCTCCGCGGTCAATTCAAATGGCTCGCCGGAAATTACGGCGCTCAACCCGAGCACCTCGCCCGCTTCTGCGATTTTCAGAATGAGCACCTTGCCCTCCCGCGAAGTAGTCGAGAGCTTCGCCTTGCCCGAGCAAAGCACAAAGGCCCCGCGCGGCGTCTGCCCTTCGACAAATAGGACGGCGCCACCCGGGTAGGTGCTCAGGTGGCTTGAGGCGCTCAGCAATTTCAGAACATTGGGCGAGACGCCGCAGAACCAGTGATCCCGCCGTAACTTGCAGGTGAGACAACTATCCACGATTTCCAGCCCATACGGTGTATTCATTTCAGCCGCCTTGTTGGACTCCTGCTCATCGGCATGCCCCGCGTCTCGGATAGCCGGCTTGGTAACATGAGTTCGAGCCCGACGCAGGTCCCGAACTAACAAGCGCGCGGATTCCGTTTTCGCCAGCAACGCCGCGGCGATGCCCCGCGCCCCTCGATCTCGCGATCGCAGAAATTGAATCAATTCCCAACCGGCGCTGGCATCCCGATGCTGATGCCACAAAACACCACAGGAAAACAGATACAAAGGATCGACAGAAGCGCCGGACTCTTGTGGACAGTTTTCCCTGGACGCCGATCCGAATAAGTCCGGTCGCTTCGCTAATTCGCCCTGAAACAATATGGGCAACAGCAGTCTCTCGCTGGTTGGGCCGCGCCGTGCCTGCGCATCTGTCGCGGATACAACTTGCCCGACGCTCCCGTGACATCTCCCAGTGCCCCGTTGGATAAACACAGAACTCTCCTCTTGACTTCTCGAACCCCGTGCAAGCGTCCTTGGGGATGGGCGCCACACAGCCGTGCCATTCGAATTTTCCCGATCGCATTGGCCCTCGACCTGAATTCTGAGCTACCCTGCAGATCACAGATAGAGGATGCTCAGCCGGTCCCTTCGCAGTCGGCATGCCAAACTCAGGAATGCCTCAAGTGACAGCAAAGATAAGAAGGAGAACGCAAGATCGAACCCGAGATGCACATTTCCTTGGGCAAAACTGCCGAGGCTGCGTCACATTGCCGACATTTCGTCGCTGAAGAACCGTGATGGATCTGTTGTGGGGGTGATTAGAACGAACCTAGTTCTCGTAATCTCCGCGAGAGATCCCCATCTTCTGCATTCTGGACTGGAGCGTAGTTCGCTTCATGCCCAACTTAGCCGCAGCCCCGTGCAAACCGGAGATCACTCCGCCGGTTTCGTGCAGCACTCGCAGGATGTGCTCGCGTTCCAGACCTTCCAAGGTAGTATCGTAGCGAGCGCCCTGGTAAACCGGTCTCAATTCCGATAAGGGGACGTTGAGAATCGTTCCTTCGGAAAGAATCACCGATCTCTCGATGAAATTCTCCAACTCCCGCACATTTCCCGGCCACTCCCAGCGCGCTAACGCATGCATGGCTTCCGAGGGGATGGTTTCAATCTGCTTGTTCATGCGGCGGGAAAACTTCTGCACAAAGTAACGCACCAGCAACTCAATGTCTTTGCCCCGCTCCCGCAGAGGCGGCATGTGCACAGGAAAAACATGCAGTCGATAGTAGAGGTCACTGCGGAATTCCCGCGCAGCCACGCTCTTTGCCAAGTCTCGATTGGTGGCTGCGATCAATCGTATGTTCACTTTAATAGTGCGAACTCCGCCCAGCCTCTCGAATTCCTGATCCTGCAACACCCGCAAAAGTTTTGGCTGCAGCTCCAGCGGAATGTCGCCCACCTCATCCAGGAATAGCGTTCCTTTGTCTGCCAGTTCAAGACGCCCGACCTTGGTGCTGATGGCGCCGGTAAATGCGCCTTTCTCGTGCCCAAAAAGTTCGCTCTCCAGCAGCCCGGTAGGAATGGCCGCGCAGTTCAACTTAATGAAACTGCCGTCTTTGCGAGAGCTCATACGGTGAATGGCGCGAGCAATCAGTTCCTTGCCGGTTCCCGTTTCCCCAAGGATCAGCACTGTAGCATCAAGCGGCGACACGGTGTTCACGTGTGTCAGCACATGCTTGAGAGCAACGCTTTCTCCAACTATTTCTTCGAAGTTAAGCACGGAGCGGATCTCGTCTTGCAGATACAGCTTTTCCTTCTTCAGTTTGTCTGTCAGCTCGGCGATTTCGCGATAGGCGCGGGCGTTATCCAGGGCGATGGCCACTTGGGCGGCTACTTGCTTCAAGAAGCTGACGTCCTGCGGCGCGAACGCGTGGTCCGTCGCGCTGCCCAGGTTCAAGGTTCCCAGTTTGCCCTTTCGCGTAATCAGCGGTATGGCGCAGAACGATTGAATTCCAAGCTCCATCAATCGCTTCACCGCCGGAGAACCTGCAGCGGCCAGTTCCTCGCGGTTGCAGACCTTCGTCTCTCCTGTCAAAAAGAAAGAGCCGGAAGCAGACTCCGCGACCGGCACGACGGTCTCAGGACCGATCATGTCATCCGCAAGCGGGGAATCCAGGGCGTACACCCGCAAGCAGCGGTCGGACTCTTCGTAAAGCGCCACACTGGCGTAATCCTGCCGGATCACCCTTCGGATCAGCCCTGAAATCGCCGGAAACAGTTGCCGCACATCCAGATTGGACATCAGGGTGGTACTAACTTTGAGCAGCATCTCCAGCCGTTCCTTTTCTTCCAGGAAAGCTGCCCGGGTCATGGTATTTTCCAACGCCAGCGCTACGAGTTCGGCCACGCGTCGAAGGAGTTGCACATCGTCCTCGCCGTAGGCGTTGGGACGGGAGCTACCCAACCCCAGCGCCCCGAGCCTCTTTTGCGCGGTCGTCAACGGTATTTCGCAGTAGGAGCGGACCCCTTTTGCCCGCAAAAGATTCACTGCCCGCTGAAAGCGGGTTTCTTGCTGCAGGTCCGGCCATACCATCGGCCGCTGCTTCTCCCACACGAATCCGCAAGCCGATTCTTCCACCGGCAATTCGGCGTGATCGGAAAGTCGTTCGCTCCCTTCCCAGAAGTGCATCCGCATTACATTTTTTTCGGGATCGTGAAGACAAAGGCTGGCAATTTCAAAAGAGGCCACTTTGCGCAATCGCAGCGCTAGTTCGGGCAACAGTTCAGACACGCTGCGATGGTGTACCACCAGGTCCGCCATCTGCAGCAACGCTTCGTAACGACCGACGTCTCCATCTACTTCGAAGTGGCGATCAGGGTCCATTTGCGCGAGCTCTTCATAAGGAAGCCCCCTCGAGCAAACCTTCCCGGCACAACAATTAAACTGCTTGCTGCGTATCATAGACGAAGTCTCTGCCCATGCGAAGATTTTATTTTCAAAAGTGGCATGTTTCGTGCCAGGTTGGCACTGTTCGTGTCGCGCGCAGGGTGACCCTCCCCGATTTTCGCTCCCAGTCATTTCATCCTCACTGCAACAAAAATGCCGTCGGTTCGGACCTTGGTAGGTATAATCTCTGCGTGGCACGAGGATGGGAGAGCAAGTCGGTTGAGGAGCAGCAGGCTCAAGCAGCTCCGGCCTTTAGCCCAAGCCAGCCACCGCAGACCGCCGCTCAGACCGCAAAGCAACGCCGGAGACAAGGCCTGCTATTGTCCCGCCAGCATGTGCTCCAGCAACTCGAAGTTGCCCAGAACCCTCGCCATCGCGAACTCCTGCAAAAGGCTCTGTCAGATCTGGATGCTCAGCTTGCCCGACTGGGCTAAGCCGCCCGTGCAAACGTCTCCCTTGCCGACTGACGTATAATGAGGAATCCCCCATGAAAGCTTATGTATATGTTTCGCTGAAAAAGAGCGTTTTGGATCCTCAGGGAAAAACCATCCAGGGTGCTCTCAAGAAAATGGGATACAAGGGCCTGGAAGACGTCCGCCAAGGCAAGTATTTTGAGCTCACGCTGGACGGCGGACTGACCCGGGCGGAAGCGGAAACCGAAGTTGGGCGAATGGCTCGCGAAGTTCTAACCAATCCGGTCATCGAAGAATTCCGCTTTTCGCTTGAAGAGTGAAAGAAAAAATGTCATTCCTGAGCGGAGTAGATTCTCGGTGCAGCGGAGAATCTGCGGAGCCGAAGGACCCACGTTGCGTCATTCGCTGATGAAGTATCAGGGAGTCCGCACCAAACAGCACGGCGCCAAGAGTTGATTCCCCCTGGCAGGACTGATTCTTACGGGAGTAGACCATGTGCGGGATTGTTGGGTATGTGGGTAAGAAGAGCGTGGTACCCGTCATCATTGAGGGGCTACGGCGTCTCGAATATCGCGGCTACGACTCAGCCGGAATCGCAGTCAGCGGCAATGGCGACGGTCTCCAGATCCGCCGGGCAGAGGGCAAGTTGCGTAATCTCGAAGAAGTCATTCGCCTCCATCCCCTTGACGGAACATACGGCATCGGCCACACGCGCTGGGCTACTCACGGCCGTCCCACAGAGGAAAATGCTCATCCGCATCGTGATTGCACCGGCCGGATCGTGGTCGTGCACAACGGGATCATTGAGAACTACGTCACGCTGAAAAAAAAGCTCATCGAAGAAGGCCACAAGTTCACCACGGAAACTGATACGGAAGTCATCGCCCACCTGGTTGAAAAACATTTCGCCAAAACCAACGGCACCCGGCCATCGCTCGAAGAAGCCGTCCGCAAGACTGTCAAACAGTTAAGCGGCGTGTTCGCCTTGGGCGTAATCTCGGCCGATTCCCCTGACAAGATTGTCGCCGCCCGCAACGGCCCTCCAGCAGTCATCGGCATGGGCAAGGACGAATACTTCGTTGCCTCCGACGTTCCCGCGATTCTCTATCACACCCGCGATTTGTTTTTTCTCGGCGATGGCGATCTTGCCGTCGTCACTCCCGAAGGCGTGAAGCTCACCGATTTCGACGGAAAACCCGTCACGCGCCAGATTCAGCACGTCAGCTGGGATCCAATTCAGGCCGAGAAGGGTGGGTTCAAGCATTTCATGCTGAAAGAGATTTACGAACAGCCCCGGGCCGTCCGCGACACTACCCTGGGGCGTGTCTCGCAGGAAACCGGCCACATCTTCCTCAGCGAAATAGAAATCCCCGACGCGGAATTCAAGGCCGCGAAGAAGATCAACATCGAAGCGTGCGGGACCAGTTGGCACGCGGCGCAGGCAGGCAAGTTCATGATCGAAGGCCTGGCGCGCGTGCCGGTCGAAGTGGATTATGCCAGCGAGTGGCGCTACCGCGATCCCATCGTCGATGCCAATACGATCACGATGGTGATTTCGCAATCCGGAGAAACTGCCGACACCATCGCCGCCCAGCGCGAAGCCAAAGCCAGAGGATCGAAGACGCTGGCTATCTGCAACGTCGTGGGATCGATGATCACGCGCGAAGCCGCGGGAACCATTTACACACACGCGGGTCCGGAGATTGGCGTGGCTTCCACCAAAGCGTTTACCGCCCAGCTCACGGCTCTTTACTTGTTTTCGCTTTATCTCGCGCAGGTGCGCGGCACGATGAACGAAAAACAAGCCCGGAAGGCGGTTCATGAACTCATGCTGCTGCCCGGCAAACTCGAGCAACTGCTAACTCACGACCAAGCTTGCGACGATCTGGCCAAACAGTACGTCCGCGCCCAGGATTTCCTGTTTCTGGGCCGCGGCATTCACTATCCCATCGCGCTTGAAGGCGCGCTGAAACTGAAAGAAATTTCCTACATTCACGCCGAAGGCTACCCCGCGGGCGAAATGAAACATGGTCCCAACGCGCTGATCGACGAGAACCTTCCCGTCGTGATTATTGCAACGCGTGATCCGCACAATGAACTGTCGATGGTGCGCTACGAGAAAACATCGTCGAATCTCAAAGAAGTGAAAGCTCGCTCCGGCATCGTCATCGCACTGGCTACCGAAGGAGACGAGGAGATTAAAGACGCCGCCGATCACGTGCTCTACATCCCGCCTGCACCCGAAGAACTGGCTCCCATTCTTGAAATCGTTCCGCTGCAGTTGCTGGCCTATCACATTGCGGTGCGCCGCGGGTGCGATGTGGATCAACCCCGGAATCTGGCGAAGTCAGTTACCGTAGAGTAGGCCATCCTTCTGAGAAACATTGCTTGCCGCGTCTCCGCCACAACGCGACATTCCGGCGCCAAACAGACGTAGCGTAGCTGCGTCTCTACCGTGCTTCTTCCCTGCTCCGCAACGCATCTATACAACCGATGCCATTTCAAAACTTCACCGCGCGCCTGCGCCGGTCTACGAGCCTTTCTGAACTTACCAAGCATCTTGAATTCGAGATGAACGGCGTAGCGCGCTTCGGCTTTGTTGCCGGACAATGGCTGTCATTCAAGACCAATATGCCCAATGGCGAAGAGATCACCCGGGCTTACTCGATCGCGTCTCCGCCCTCGGACGACAACCGCTTCGCTCTTTGCCTGAACCGGGTGCAGGACGGCTTCATGTCCAACTTTCTTTGTGACATGAGAGAAGGCGACGAGATCCGCTGCCAGGGACCCTTCGGCGACTTCATTCTGCGCCCGCCCATGCGTGACACTATCTTCGTCGCCACTGGAACCGGGATTGCTCCGTTTCGTTCTATGCTGCGTTGGTTGTTCGCGCCTAGCTCAGTCTCGGACCAAGACGTGCCGGGACGCCCGTCCTCTATTCACGCGCAAGCTAGACATCGGGAACACCAGCTCTACCTGATCTTCGGGAATCGCACCGAGAAAGACATTTACTATCACGACGAACTTCTGCGCCTGGCCCAAGAGCACGCAAGTTTTCGTTACCTGCCTACGTTGAGCCGCGGCGGTCCTGATTGGCAGGGTCTTCGTGGATATGTGCAGGAACATCTGCCCGCAATCGCTCAAGGCCGAACCGACATGCACGCCTACGTCTGCGGCCTCGACAAGATGGTCAAAGCCAATCGCGACTTGTTGAAGTCGCTGGGGTGGGACCGGAAGTCGATTCTGTATGAGAAGTACGACTGAAGGTTAATCTGAGGCGCGAACATGCACGAACCAGACGCCGACTCACGCATCCAAAACAATCACAGTGATCCGCGTTCTTCTCGTACGAGGCGGGCAGTGTCGATTTCGAAGGCGGCAGCTTTCCTTCGATGCAGACGATCCCGCACCTCTGCCAGCGTGGGCCGTTCCGCAATCTCTTTGATCTGCGACAGCAGGTAGTCGGACAGCGATCTGCCGGCCATCGCCGCGCGGGCTTTCAGGCTGCGATGCAGTGCGTCGGGGACATTGCGAAGTTGAATTGTCTTTGACATGTGCTTCCAGCATGCTTCCGCGTGCAGCGCGTGTCAGTAAAACGCTCACGCAGCGCGATCCACGTCTTACTCGCAGAAAACTCTGACCTTCACCTTATTCTTCGCCTTGTCCGCGTCGTCGACGTCGACATCAACGCTGAGATCGTTGAGCTGGTCCACCAGCTCTTCGAGATTCTCCGGCTTGATCTGCGACAGATCGAATGCCATGCCATGCTCGCGCATCGCCGCGTTGACTTGATCCCGAGCCTGCGCCGGG
>Ga0116223_10005387_pt1 | contig 10793 bp, 8 predicted proteins | sample Sb_taG_3_FD_90092 | JGI IMG/M metagenome (GOLD analysis project Ga0116223, IMG submission 90092) | Peat soil microbial communities from Weissenstadt, Germany - Sb_50d_a_PC metaG | ecosystem: Environmental > Terrestrial > Soil > Wetlands > Peat | place: Germany: Weissenstadt | collected 2010-09-21 | reverse complement strand
CCATCTGCTGGCATCCATCCCCAACGGCTACATTCTGGAATCGTTCGCCAATCCCGACCGCGATCCGTTCTGGTTCGAGATCTACGACCGGAAGCCGCGCATCGAGAAGAGCATGCTGTATCTCGACTCGACGCCGGGCTTCGGCGTCGAGTTCAATCAGACGGCGCTCGAGAAGTACGGCACGAAAGTTGTGTGAGCGGGATGGCAGCTATGATACGATCAAGCCGATGATGGATTTCAAGCCCAAAGCGGGCGCGTCTCTGGCGTTTCTCGAGGCGGAGAATAGGCGCGCCGAGGAGCGGCGGGCCAAAGCGAGCCCGTTAACGTTGATCGAGATCCTGGCCCAGCAGGCCAAGCAGGGGCTCCCTATTTTTGACCTGCAGGGACAGAGCGGGATGGAGCCTTCTCGTTATGCCGAGGCTCTAAAGAGCCTGCGGGATGCCGGGTTCATTGCGATCGATGGCGAATCTCTGGAGCAAGTGGTTCGGCTGACGGACCGGGGCGCGGAAGTAGTGCGTCTCGCCAAACCTGCGTAATCTTCATGGATTGGAACTGGCTCGACTGGGTCGCGGTGGCGGCGCTCGGCGGCATCGTCGGGGGCCAGCGAGTTGATCTCGCGCTACAAGGATGATCCCGGCGCCGCGCTGGGGAGTTGGCCCGCGGGCTTCTATATCGCAATCAACAGCGCGGCGTCGGCTGGTGCCCTTGGGCTGATTCGCGCGAACAACTGGTTCAGCACGTCGCGGTGGACGCAGATTCTGATGGCGGGCATCAGTGCGATGGCGTTCTTTCGGACTTCGCTGTTCGTGGTGCGGGCCGGCGATCGCGATGTGGGCGTGGGCCCCAGCGGGTTCCTTCAGATCTTTCTGGGCGCCGCCGACCGATCTGTGGATCGCAAGCGCGCGGCGGCGCGCTCGGATGCCGTGGCGAAAGTGATGAAGGGAATCGATTTCGCGAAAGCGCGGCGTTCGTTGCCACCCTATTGCCTGACTCTGATGCAGAACGTTCCGCCGGAAGAGCAGCAGGTGCTGGAGAGGGCGTTGCAAGCTCTCGACAAGCGCGACGCGGAGTCGAGCGTGAAGGCTCTGCTGTTGGGGCTCGAGTTGATCAATGTGGTGGGAGCGGATGTTCTGACGACGGCGGTGGGGTCCCTTGGAGATCAGATTCGATCTGTTCCAGAAGCTTCAGAGTCTCGGTGATCTCGCGATCCGCGTTCTCGCTTGCTTGGAAATCACGTAGAGCGGATTGGGCCCAGTCTCGAGCGTCGGCAAAGCGGCCGGCACTACCGAGCGCCCTGGCAGCATTGACGCGTGCAAGTCCGGCGGAAAAGGGGTCGCCCATGGCTTCGCAGCAGCGGATCGATTCCCGGCAATGCCCAAGCGCTATGTCGATCTGCCCGATGTGAGGATAGACCTGTCCGAGTGTACGATGAGCAGCAGCAAGCTCGTGCGGGGCATCTACCGGAAGAAGGTCGAGAGCCTGCTCGTAGCAGAGCGCAGTCTGCAACAGATATTGGCGGGTCTCCTCTGCCGGCTTGTGGACGGTTACGGCCTCAAGAAAGCGACGGTATTCGACGTTGCCCAACTGAATGAGACACCGCGCGCGGCCCATCGAGTCTTGCTTGGCGTGCCGTTCAAGACTGCGCCGATACCACTGCTCTGCGAGCGCCAGATCGCGGATTTCAGGCAAATCTTCGTAGGAGCGACCGAGGTTATACTCACAGGCCGCCGCTCGCCCGTTATCCTGGATCGCTTCTGCGAGGGAAAGCGCCTCCCGATAATACTCAACGCAGCTCGCGAGCCCCTGTTCACGTTGAATGTCGGAAATTTCGTGCAGCGATGCCACCAGGAAGCGCACGACCTGTTTGTCCGCAGCGGACCACATCTGCGGAGCCATCGATAAAATCGGGACCGCCCGCTGACGAATCCAGTGTACAAGCGGTGTGTGCAAGCGCTCCGCCTCTTTCCATCGCCTCAAGTGCCGCGCCAACTGGACTCGGTAGCCCGTCAATAGAGCCCAGACCTCCTCTTTATCTGGCAGTGGCCCACCTGTTGCAGGGTTAACGAAATCGGGAGCAACCTCCTCTATCAGACGCGACCAATCCGTTGTCCGTCCGGTATGTTGATATAACCGCGACAAGCCCTGCAGTGCGTCAAGCATGGGATTCCACCAGCCGTTGATCCGAGCCAAGCGCTGAGCGTGGAGCAGATTCGCCGATTCCGCTGCAAGGCCTGCTATTGCTTCACGCTTCCCGCTGTCGTATAGGAGAAAATAGCCCTCAGCCCGGTCCGCCATTGCCCCCACGAAAGCGCGGGTCGCCGCCATTCGCGTCTCTGCGTAGTGCCGCTCGAAAAATTGGTGGAAAAACCACGGCAGGGCCGGATGGACGAGGTAGAAGCCTTGGCCAAGCGCCGTCAAAAGCCCGACTTCGGCGGCGCGGTCGAGGAGTGTAATCCACACTTCACGGGTCATATCCTTCACGCATGGAAGACACCACCCGGCTTCCGGATGGCCCATCGTCCTCAATACGTCTGCATTCACAAAGCCATGGAACAGATGCAGCAACGCGAGTTGCATACGCTCCACTTCCGTAAATGCGTGCTCGAATCCATAAGATAATGACGCCGCCAATGATCTGGTGCGGCCCTCACTAGCCTCATCCTCGAACACCGCCTCGCCCGCTTGCAGCTTCCGCACGAAGCTTTCAATTTGATCCCGACTCTTCAGTACATCGCGCAATGCCTGCCCGACCACCACGGTCAATGTCAGTGGATTGCCCTGCGTGAACCAGATGAGGGGCCGCCAGTCCTCGACATCATCTAGCCGCCGCCCACGCTTTTTCGCCAATTTCTCGGTCATCTCCAAGCGCTCGGCAAACTGCATCGGCGGCAGTTCGATAGGTGCGGGCAGGTCGTGGAGCCAGTCGCGCTCGTCGCGGCGGGAGGTCAACAGGAACTTCGCCTTAGTGCCGCGCGCGGCGCGGAGGAAGTTCGCCAATTCGTACTGTTCGGTCGCGCTCCAAGACGATCTAGAGCCCGACGGGAAGCCCGCTATCCGTTCGACGTTGTCCCAAATCCAGAGCACGGGAATCTGCCGCAGGATTTGCAGAGCGACTTCCCGCTGTTGACTTCCGTCGAGGGTGAGCCATTGAATCTTGCTCTTCGCCAGCATACTCTCGAAGGCCCGCCCCAGGTCGTCCAGCACGCGGGGCAGTGACCTGTGCTGCTCGAAGGAGGTGAACACCACGGGTCCTGTCAATCCCCCCGTTTGCTTATACCAGCGGGCGAACTCGACGGCGGTGCTGGTTTTGCCGCTTCCGGCATAGGCGTGCAACAGGACGATGTTCTGTTCGTCGAAGGCGCGGTCCAGCTTGAGGATGGTGTCGTCGCGGCCGATGAATCCGATGTCAGGCGCTTGCGGGAGAACATCGGCAGCGGGGCGTGTCCCGAGATCGATCGTGAATGATTCTTTCGCTTGGGGAAACAGGCGAACCGGGGATGTTTCGAATATTATCGGGACGGTCCAATCGGGAATGTCTGCCCGGCGGCTGCTCAACTGCTTACGGGCCAGCGTGGCGGCTTCGCCCAGCGGTATTCCCGAGGCCAGCGCAGCATAGAGGTCGGCCATGTACCGGGCAGCCGTATCGACGAATACGCTATAGCGCCACGCCACCACGCCCGTTGCGCCGCAGTCCATGACGGCGTGCGCGAACGATCCGAATTGGCGGATCTGACGATGGAGGTCGCTGACTTTCTCAGGCTGTTCCAGTGGCTCGCTATCGGCGGACCGGCAGGCGTTCAGGATCAGGAGCGGCACGCCGGTCTCGTGCAGAAGGTTGCCGAGTTCATCGGCTTTTACGGGTTGCCTGTTTCTCTCGAGTTCGGGATTCTCGAAGAAGACTTCGCCGGCCAGCCCGTGGCCATCGAAATGAACTATGTGGAAGGGCTCACCTTGCGCTTTGGCGACTCGAAGGCGCCTAGCGAGCTGCTCGAACGTCGGGGGACGGAGGACTTCGAGATGGAACGGCTCGCGCGCGGCGTCGCTCAGGCCGCGAATGAGGTGTCGCGCCACGGAGCGGAAGGGAACGCCATCGTCCTGGAGGCGGCAGATCGCGAGGAGAATGCGGATTTTGCCCTTGGTCGGCGCGGGCGCGTGCGGGTTCCGGGCCGGCCTGGAGTGGCAGCGCACGAAAGATGCGACCTCCAGCGCGAGCGGCTGATCGGCCTCCAGATCGCGCATCAACTCCCAAGGGACCAGTGTGTCCGCGAGTTCGGTTTCCACCTCGATGCGCATCTGGCCGAGGCTGCGGCGCGCGACATGCCACAGGTCACTGCCGCCCAGCACGACACTGAACAACTCGCGACCCACCTGGTCCATGCGCTGCCCGATGCGCCGGGCGGTCTTCGCCTGAGGGTCTACCGGGTAGATGGGGTATTCCTCGAGGTACCAGCGGATGTCTTCCGCGTCCTGGGAGGAAAGTGTAAAAGAGAACGGCCGTTTCTCGATTTGGCGCGGACCATTGCCTTCCAGTGCCGCTTCCACGTGTGCGGCGGTGTGGGAGATTCGCAGGACGGGCATTCCGTTTCCTGTGAGTTTAGCACTGGATTTGTGCATGAAAGGACGGGCCGGGAAGCCTGTCCCACGTGCTACCTTCGGAGTAGCTATGGCAAAGTTCTTCATCGGCCTCGCGACCGGAGTCGCGCTGGTGTTCGTCACGTTCATCCTGATCTTCTTCGCGCTGCTGCGGTTTCGCGAAAAGCCGCCGCAGATCGGCGACAACTCGGTGCTGGTGCTGCGCCTGGAGGGCGAGATCCCCGAGAAGCCGCCGGTCGAGCTGCCCGGCTTCCTGGGCGGCGACCGCCCGGCGCTGACCGTCTCCAACATCTGGATGACGCTGCGCAAGGCGGCCGCCGATTCGCATATCAAAGCCGTGGTGCTCGAACCCGAAGGACTCGCAGCGGGGTGGGCCAAGCTCGAGGAGATGCGCGCCGACGTGGAGCGATTCCGCAAGTCCGGCAAGCCAGTCTATGCCTACCTGCGCGCGCCCGGAACGCGCGACTACTATGTCGCCATGGCCGCCGACCGCATCTATCTGGGGCCGGAAGATCCCCTGATGCTCAAGGGCCTGCGCGCCGAGCTGATGTATTTCAAGAAGACACTGGACAAGCTGGGAGTCGCGGTGGATGTGGAGCACGCCGGCAAGTACAAGGACTTCGGCGATATGTTCACGCGCAGCGACATGAGCCCGGAAACGCGCGAAGTGATGAACAGCGTGGTGGGCGATCTGTACGCCGGGCTGGTGGAGAAAATCGCGGCCGCGCGGAAGAAATCGCCGCAGGATGTCGAGGCGATCATCGACCAGGGGCCGTTCACCGCGACGCAGGCGCTGAAGGCCGGGCTGGTGGACGAGCTGCGGTTCGAGGACCAGTTGTGGGGAGAGCTGAAGGACAGCCTGCACTCGGGCGAGCCGATCAAGGTGCCCGCCGAAAGGTACGCCAAGGTGACGGCCGAATCGGTGGGCCTGGAAGGCAAGAGCCGCGTGGCGTTGGTGATCGGAGAGGGCGATATCGTGCGCGGGGCGTCGGGTGACAACGGCGCCGATGAGAGCAGCCTGACTTCGAGCGGCTTCGACAAGCTGCTGCAGCAGGTGGCCAACGACTCGGCCATCAAGGGAGTGGTGGTGCGCATCGATTCGCCGGGCGGCGAGGTCACGGCCTCCGACGACATCTGGCGGCAGATGAACCTCCTGAGTAAGAAGAAGCCGATGGTGATCTCCATGTCCGACACGGCGGCCTCGGGGGGCTACTACATGGCGCTGACCGGCGACCCGCTGGTGGCGTACCCGGGGACGCTGACCGGCTCCATCGGGGTGGTGTTCGGCAAGCCCAACCTGCACGGCCTCTACGACAAGCTCGGCATCACCAAGGATGGAATCGAGCGCGGCAAGCATGCCGCCATCGATTCCGATTACACTTCGCTGACGACGGACGAGCGGGAGAAACTGCGGGAGGGCATTGATGAAAGCTACCAGGATTTCGTCACCAAGGTGGCCGATGCGCGGCACCGCAAGTTCGGAGAGATCGAGCCCCTGGCGCAGGGCCGCGTGTGGCTCGGTTCGCAGGCCAAAGCCAACGGGCTGGTGGACGAATTGGGCGGGCTGGACACGGCCATCGACCTGGTGAAGCAGAAGGCCAAGATTCCCGCGGGCGAACAGGTGAGCCTGGTCACCTACCCGCCCAGGCGCAGCGTTCTCGACATCCTCATGAAGCGCTCGCAGGAAGACGACCTTATGGAGTCGAGGATCGCGCGGGTGCTGGGGCGCGTGCCCGTGCATGCGTGGATGAAGGGCGGGTTTCTGCGGATGATGCCTTATTGGGTGGAGGTGCGGTAGAAGCAGTTCACCGCGGGCTTGAATCTGACGGTAATTACCAGCGACGGTACCACGCACGACATTCACGGTCCGCATTCGACACTTCCGATAGTTCCGGCTTAGATTCAGTCACCGCCGGACCGCTATTTCAGCGCGTTCACCCGCGGGGGGGGGGCCCCTGAAGAAAATCCCAGTTTCGGATGCATCTTCCAACTGCATTTGAAACCGTCGTTATATAGCAGAGCGGCGGGTCGCATGCGCAGCTCGCCGCCAGACTGTTACCGTCCCAGGTGCAATCGACGGCTTTCGGACCCTGCGCTCGGTTGGGAATGATAACGCCCGTCTCGGAGGCTGAGAAACCGCTTCCTACATGGCACCGTTGTGGAAACTGCAACATCTGCAACATGAAGGGGGCGCGCCTTTCATCACGACGGTTGCCCCTGTAGCGATTAACTTAGTTACCTCGGCCCGAACTCCCTCTCACAGGCCTGGCTATTGGTGGCGCAGACTGGATCAAGAAGGATTAGGCGAACTAACTGTTATTAACTGTTATAGGAGTTACTAGGACCGCGCACCATGTTTGACTACTCAATCGCTTGGCCGCGCGCGGCCTGTCCGCGCAGGAGAAAAGTCTTTGGATACGGCCCTTCCCCGCACAATTTGAAACTGCCAAAGTCCTTGTACCAGGGGCCGTCTGGAACGTTAGGTTGCGAGCGTTTCCAGCGTTCGAGGCGCGCAAGGTCATCCGCCGACAGACCCCGCTCAATGCCACGCAAGTAAAGGTGATGCCGCACAGCGCGTGGCAAGTTGTGCCATTCGAGCTTGCGCACAATTCACTCGCTGTGGAAGATCAATTTGTCGAGTGCATCACAGATTTGCTCTTGGGCGGCCCGATCTTTTGTGGTCCGCAGTTTTTCTAGTAACAGAGCTATCTTGTCGCGCACTTGTGGGTCGAAGTCCAGCACAGGCTCGGTCCGGATTTCCCGCGTATTCGCCATCGGTCACATTATCCCAGAATTTGGATCCGTGGGGCTACCCTCCTCGAAAGGGAACGAAAGGGAACTTAGGGCTGCTGGCGTTCCGCAGCCGGCGGCGGCTGCGGCCGGTTGTTGTTGTTCGGTACCGGTGCCGGTAGGGAGGAAGATTGCTTGGCCGCGTCCGCAAGCTCCCGCGGCGGGCCTTCGGCAGGGTGGAATTGTATAAAACAAAAACGCCTCGACACGGAATCAACGACTTGAGGGAAGTTTCCGCGGAGCAAGCGGAGGATAGTGAGTGCCTCCGCCCGCGGCGTTTACCCGCCCCGGGTTCTCTCAGGTTTTGATTTTCTCTTTGTTTTTCTCCGCGCTGGTCTCCGTTCCTCCGTGTCTCCGCGGTGAACTCAGAGCCGTCTACCCGCCCATGACCTCCTGGATCTTGCTATACAACGCCGCCGCCGTGAAGGGCTTCTGGATGAAGGGCGTATCGGCGTCGATCATGCCCTGGCGCACGACGGCGTTGTCCGTGTAGCCCGACATGAAGAGAATCCGGATCCCGGGACGCAACGCCCGGACCTCCTTCGCCAGCTCCAGGCCGTTCATCCGCGGCATCACAATGTCGGAGAGCAGCAGATCGATGGCCTGGGACGCGTCTCGAGCCAGCACCAGCGCTTCCTCGCCCGCGCCGGCGTGAAGAATCCGGTGTCCCTGCCGCTCGAGAATGGTGCGCGTCAGGTTGCGCACCTGCTCCTCGTCCTCCACCAGCAGGATGTTGCGGGGGACCGCTGCGGCGCGTACCGGCTGTCCGGCGGGCGCCACCGACTCGGCGGGCGCCACCGCGGCCGGAAGGTAGATCTTGAAAACCGTGCCCTGGCCCACCTCGCTGTAGACCAGGATTTCGCCGCCGTGCTGCTTTACGATTCCATACACGATCGAAAGTCCCAGCCCCGTGCCCTTGCCCTTCTCCTTGGTCGTAAAGAACGGTTCAAACAGGCGCGACTTGGTGGCTTCATCCATGCCCGTTCCGGTGTCGCTGACCGACAGCAGGACGTAGGGCCCGGGCGCGCAATCCAGGTGGCTTCCGGCATACTCCTCAGTCAGTTGCACGTTGGCCGTCTCAATGGTGAGTTTGCCGCCGCTGGGCATGGCGTCGCGGGAATTGACCGCCAGGTTCATGATCACCTGGTCCATATGCGCGGGATCGGCCCTCACCGGCGCCAACTCCGGCGCGAGGCGGATTTCGAGCTCCACATCCTCGCCGATGATGCGGCCCAGCATCTTGTCGATGTGGGCCACCACCTGGTTGAGATCGACGATGCGCGGCACCGACACCTGGCGGCGGCTGAAGGCCAGCAACTGGTTGGTGAGGGCCGAGGCGCGCTCGGCGGCCTGCAGCACCTCCCGGGTGTAGTCCAGGGCCGCCGGGTCCTCTTTCACCTGCTCGGTCAGCATCTCGTTGTAGCCCAGGATCACGGTGAGCAGATTGTTGAAGTCGTGGGCCACGCCGCCCGCCAGCCTGCCGATCGCCTCCATCTTCTGCGCTTGGATCAATTGGCTTTCCAGACCGCGCCGGCGCTTCATCTCGCGGCGCAAATTATCGAGCGCCTGCTCCAGGGAATCGGCCGCCTGTTTCTGTTCGGCGGCCAATTGCCGGGACATGGACTCGCTCTGGACCAGCTCGGCGGTACGTCTGGCCACCCGGCCTTCCAGCTCGGCATTGATGCTGCGGACCTCGTCCTCGGCGGCGCGGCGCTCTTCCACCTCCGCGGCGAGCTGCGCGGGGCTGGGGAGCGCGACCAACTGCGGCATCATGCGGCTCAGCATCGCGAACGTGGCGATCGAGGCAATCGCAGTGAGCGCCTTGATGACACCCTCCAGCCGGTACACCGGATTCCAGACCGTCACCGCGCTCATCAGGTGGGTGGTCCCGCAGGCCAGGATGAACGAGCCGAAAGCCACGAAGATCCAGTGGAAGCCGATATCCCGCCGCCTCCTGGCGAAGTAGAAGAGCAGGAACGGAATCAGGTAGTAGGCCAGCGCGATGAGAGAATCCGAGACCACGTGTAGCCACAGGACGCCGGAATCCTCGAGGAAGCACATCTTGTGCGGCATGAACTGGTTGGAGAAGAGCTTGCTGAAGAATTCGAACACCAGTTTCCCCCAGTTACATACTTGTAACACGGCGCAGGCTTGGGGGTTGTGGGTTAGGGGTTGGGGTTGGCGCCTCGCTGCGCTCGGGTCTTTTCTCTCCGGCGCGCGCGGTTTACACTGGAGAAGGGAGCCGGTGCACTCGCACACACATAACCATCACGGAACCACTGGAAGCGTCCTGGCGTGGTCGCTGGCCGCGACCCTGGTTTTTGTGGCCATCGAGACCGTGGCCGGAATGTCCGCCCATTCGCTGGCGCTGCTTTCGGATGCCGGCCACAATTTCACCGACGCGCTGGCGCTGTTTCTGGCGTGGTTCGGGTCCTACCTGCAATCCAAACCCGCCGACGAGATCAAGACCTACGGCTATCACCGGGCCGGCGTGCTGTCGGCGTTCGTCAACGCGCTGACCCTGGTGGCCCTGGCCGCGTGGATCTTCTACGAGAGCGCCGCGCGACTGCGCCACCCCGAGCCGGTGCACGAATGGATCATGGTGGCAGTGGCGGCGCTCGCGGTGGTACTGAATGGCGGCATCATGCTGGCGTTGCGCAGCGCCAGCCACGACGACCTGAACGTGCGCAGCGCGTTCGTTCACTTTCTGGGCGACGCCCTGGGATCCATCGCCATCATCGCCGGCGCGCTGGTGATCCGTTACACGGGCTGGGGGCAGGTGGACCCGATACTTTCGATCCTGATCGGCGTGCTGATTGTCTGGACGGCCTGGGACATCATCCGCGAGTCGCTCAACATCCTGCTGGAGGGCCTGCCGCGGGGCATCCGCCTGCCGGATGTGGCCGCGGGGATGCGCGCGGTGGAGGGCGTGCTCGACGTCCACGATCTGCACATCTGGAGCCTCGGTTCGAGTACGCACGCGCTGAGCTGCCACGTGCTGATCGAGGATGTCCCTCCCTCGTCGAGCGACGCGATTTTGCGTGGGCTCAACGCCATGCTGGCGGACCGTTTCCACATTTCCCACACCACCGTGCAATTCGAGCATGTGAGCTGCGCGATCTCCGAGAGCGGTTGTGCCATCCCCGTGCACATCCACGATGACGAGGGGCACAGGCACTAGGAAACCCAGCTCACCGGACCCAGAGGGTGCCCCGACGCGGAGGAACGGAGATCAGCGCGGAGAAAACCAAGAGAAAGTCAAAACCTGAGACCGCGGAGGATGCGGAGAAGCGCTGAGTAAACCGCGTTTTGTGAGCGCGACTGTGGGGGCCTTTTCGCTGTCGCCCACCCGGCAGTTCCTTACCTCCGCTTTCTCCGTTCTCTCACGGTCTTGATTTTCTCTTGGTTTT
>Ga0116223_10005385_pt1 | contig 10794 bp, 10 predicted proteins | sample Sb_taG_3_FD_90092 | JGI IMG/M metagenome (GOLD analysis project Ga0116223, IMG submission 90092) | Peat soil microbial communities from Weissenstadt, Germany - Sb_50d_a_PC metaG | ecosystem: Environmental > Terrestrial > Soil > Wetlands > Peat | place: Germany: Weissenstadt | collected 2010-09-21 | reverse complement strand
GCTAGTACGCCAGTCGGGAAGGGAAGGTAAGCCATGCCCCAGCGCTCGCTCAGCGCTGACATTCTCTGGATTCTTGCCGCTGTCCTGGTTGTTCTGCAACTCGGGGCTCGGTGGCACGAGAGCCGCACTCTCACCGATTCCTCCACGATTGTGAAACAGAGGGTCGTTGTTGACCGCCCAGGGTTGCTCGTGACCGGGAGACAGCCCGCCTTGGTCGTTGTAACTGCTAGCTACTGCCACTTCTGCCGTGAGAGCATACCCTTCTACACTTCCCTATTTCCCTTAGCTCGCCGCAGAGGTGCCAGGGTGCTTGCTGTTACCCCGGAGGACCCAGGGTCGAACGAATCGTATCTATCATCGAACGGATTGGACGTTGAGGGCGTATTCTCGGCGGATAGCGTGGGCATGATAGTTCGCGGCACCCCGACCCTTCTGCTTTTGAATGCGGATGGAACCCTCATCGACTCATGGGTCGGCATACTTTCCGAGCGGGATCAAGCAAACGTAGTACGCGAGGTGACGGGATTATGGCGTTAGCAATTTTACGGGGAGCGCAAATGACGTGGCGCCTCTTGCTCCTGGGGCTGTTCTCGTGTAGTACTTTCGCCCAGGGCGATGCGCACTTCGCCTTCGACGCAGCTTCTATCAAGATCGCGGGGCCACCTGGCGCGCGGATAATGCCACACGTCGGGTGTAAGGGCGGCCCTGAAACGAGAGATCCCGGCTTATGGATCTGCGAAAATGCCCTCATCTCGATGCTGATCCAGGTGGCGTACGATATAAAAGCATTTCAACTGACATCATCAAGGGGCCTCGGAGGGGGGCTGTTCGACATCACGGCCAGGGTACCGCCAAGAGCGACAAAAGATCAGTTCCGGCTCATGGTACAGGACCTTCTGGCGGAGCGGTTTCGCTTCGCCTCCCATTGGGAGACGAAGGAAATGCCGGTCTATGACATGACCGTCGAAAAGGGCGGTCCCAAGTTTAGCCAGATCCCAGAGGAGCCCGATCCCGGCGCAGGTGGAGGCGCGCCGGGTCAGGGTGTCGAGGTGCCTCGAAGGAACTGGGGTAAGGACGGGTATCCGGATTTGCCGCCGGAGTTCGAAGGTGCCATGCTTATGGTTACTCCAACAAGAGCGCTGCGTGCACGGCTCCAGCTGCCCCACGGGACCATGGAGAAGCTTGCAGCCATGCTGTCGATCCGACTGGCACGGCCGGTAATAGACGGCACGGGTCTAAAGGACACCTATAGGATTTCCATTTACTGGCAACCAGATGAAGCCGGTCTCGGGGGATCAACGGATCCCGCCGGGGCCATGCCGCAGGCGGACAGGGGGCCTTCGCTTGAGATCGCGCTACAGGAGCAACTGGGGCTGAAGCTCGCTTCGAAAAAGGATCGAGTGAAGGTGCTGATGGTCGACCATGTGGACAGTTCTCCTTCGGGGAACTGACGTCAGCGGAGGCTCGCATTGACGCTCCTCGAGTTCGGTCGAATGGCGAAGGGTCGCGAGAGGCGGACTGGAGCGGCAGCGGTGCCACTGGCATCGCTGCACAGAGCCGCCTTTTTGGCCGCACGGCCATGTATCCCGGTGCCGCCGCCCTGCGTTGGCACCGCTGAATCACCCGCCGCGGGGCTCTAGGTGATCATCACTGACCGACGCAAATTATGGCGCCCCCGAGAAGGGGAGCCGATCATTGATGATTGGCAGATGGGCCGCCGCCCTCCCGTGGGCTGGATTCCCGTCGACATATCGTCGGAACACCTCGTTGTGAGATGGATACGGGCTGCGGGCGCTCCGCTCTCTCACCCGTTTTTCGCCGAGTCGATCCTCAGCCTCCGGAGCGGGAACCCGCCTGCGTACGAGTACGAGAGGGTCCTTGACCTGATCGAAGTTGAGCAGGAATGGGGGGCGGCCAACCCCGCCGGCCTTGTCTTCCATATCTCGCGCTGCGGGTCCACTCTGGTCGCGAACTCCCTAAGGCTTGTTCCCGGTGTGCTTGTACTATCGGAAGCTTTGCCGGTTGACAAAGTACTTGGATGGATCGGATCTCCCGCCTCATACTGGGCTCGGCTGGGTACGGCTGTCCTGCCAGCCATAACGGCAGTCTACGGAAGTTACCAGCCTACTGGACCGAGACGTGTTGTCGTCAAGGCCGCGCCGGAGGGGATGGCCGCGCTGCCGGCCATTCGAGCTAGATTCCCCGGCGTTGCATGCCTGGTGGTGGTCCGAAACCCTATCGAGGTGCTGGTGTCAAACGTGGCGAGACCACCCCGGTGGCTGCTCGACTGGTACGGAGACCCGCGACCGCGGTGTCTTGGGACTCCGCCCGCGGCTGCGCTGGCCGAGGGCTTTACGGGCTTCTGCGCGTGGGTTATCGGTCGCTGCTGCTCCGAGGCGGTCGGGGCCCTCGATGGGTCTTGCTGGGTGCTCGACTACGCCGACATCTCTCCCGATACGGTTATTGGGGTTGCGCGGCTGTTCGGTCTCCGGCCGTATCCACAGTTGCGTGAGGAGCTTGGTGGAGTGTTTCGCTCCAATGCCAAACGTCCCGATTTGCCCTTCGAGTCGGACGTGGAGAAGAAGAGCGTCTCCGCCGACGCGGCGATGCTCCGCTGCGTGGCAATGTGGGCGGACGAGCCCTACAGAGCGCTCTTGAGTCACGCCCGGAGAATCTGCGGCACTGTGGAGGCGAACCGTGGCCTTGACGTTTGACGGCCTCATCGCACCCTACAGTACCCGAGCCTTCCTGGACGATTGTGGTTGGCCGTGCCGCAGTCCATATCACGGGCACGGTGGGCAGGCTTTCGGGAGTGGCTTCGTGGCGAACGCTGAATCGGCTGCTCAGCTTTGGCGGCTTGTCGTACCCTCGCCTTCGCCTGTTCAAAGGCGGTGTAGAGTGCCCCGAGCAGCTCTATGTCGAGGCGGGGCACACCGGATCCCCGAGGCTGCTCGTACGTGAGTTGACGAACGCGTTACGTGGGGGAGCGACGCTAGCGATAGAAGCCGTCGACGAGCTCCACGAGCCGATATCCCACCTGTGCGAGGCCCTGGAGGGGGTGTTAGCCGTACCCGTACAGGCCGACATGTTCGCGAGCTGGGGAGAGCCGGCCCTGCCCATCATGCGATGTAATGAGCACGACGTCTTCATCTTTCAGGTGGAAGGGCGCCGAAAGTGGTGGGTCCACTGCCCAATAGCCAACCGCACGGGTACATCCCTGTCGTCAGGGGAGTTTTACCGGGAGGCAACGTGGTGCGGAACGCTCGTTGAGGGCGATCTCTTGTATGTGCCGCGAGCTTGGCACCATCGTGATGAGCCAGAGGACGGCGCTTCCCTTAGCGTAGCCGCAAAGTTTAGGCATCCGACGGGTTTGGATCTCATCGGTAGGGTCGCTCATCAACTGAGCAGCACAAAATTAGGGTCCGGCATCCCGCGCTTCGCTGCTGCGCGCGAGCTGAGCGAGTACCTGACCCTCTTTCAGAGGGAACTGGTCGAGACCGCCGGCAGGGCCGGAGCACTGGTCGGAGCGCTGACCGAAATGCGAATGGTCGCGGATCCGCGAGTTCGCTTTTCGCTGCCATGGAGTGCTGAACAAGTCCCGCTGCCTCCGAGCGGCGATCATCGCCTCGTTCCCCTGATGCGCTTTCCGGATGTCTGTATCAGACACTGCGCGGACGAGGATGCCATCGAAGTGTTCGTCGGGCCGGCCGCGACTCGGTTTGATAGCGCGGTGGCCCCGATTGTGGAGCGTGTTCTCCGTTCAGGAGGCGTAACTATGCGGCAGCTGCTGGAGGCCTTCGAGCCGGAGGTGCCACGCGAGCGCATCCTCCAGTGCGTGGCGCAACTCATTGCTTCGGGCGCGCTGTGGTTGCGGGAGGCAATCGGTCGCCGGTGAATGATCGGCGCGTACCTGGGCATGAACTGGTTCCAGTGCGCGGGCGGAAGCCGACATCGATCTCGGGATATCGCGCTGCCGGAAGGGACGCATAGCCAGGTGCCGTGGTGTCGACGCTGCCGGTCCGGCGGGAACGTGCCCGGCCACCGCGTGCGCCGGGTCGGATTTGGCGCGCGCCACATCGATCGCCATCACGGCCCCTTCCGGATTCACCAGGTCCGAAACATTCGGACGGTTTTCTGGTTTGCAGGCCGCCGGCCAGCCCCAATCCTTCAAAGCCGCCTGGCTGGTGGAGAACAGCCAGTGTCCATCGGGCGAAAACGTCAGCGCGATGGGCGCGTGCCCCACCGGTATCCCGCCGATGATGGAGCTGGCGGCGAATCCCGCGCTGCGGGCGCGTGGGAGGTCGATGACCGTGATGGCGCTCCCGGACTCCTCGCTGACGAACAGCAGCTTGTCGTCGGGGGTCACGTTGGCGTAGATACTCTGCATGTTCCCGCCGTCGGAAAAGGACCCGGCCACAGGCTTGGCGCAGCCCGAAATCAGGCACGGCACGTCGAGGAACACGACGTTGTCGATGGCGGCGGCGATCAGCAGTTTGCCGTCGTGCGTCAGCACGATCCCGGTGGGCGGCGAGGGCAGCGGAACGGTCCGCACCAGGTCCACGCGCCCACCCTTCCGGCTGAGTACGGCGATGCCCGCTCCCTTCCCGCCGCTCGCGTTCATCAAGGAAACGAACGCCCAGCAGCCATCGCCGGACACCGCTACTCCGAATGGCGGCCCAGGCAGCGCAACGGTCAACACGGGCGACGCCAGCGGGTCGTTGCATCCCGTTTGCGCATGCAACGCCGCCGCAAGCACGGCCATCACGAAGAGCGCTGGTACTCGCACAGGAAAGATGATATCGCGTTTGGCGGAGCGCCGTGGCGAGTTAACAAGCCGGTAGCCGCGCCGGCGGTACAATGATTTCTGTGAATCCCTACGCAAGCTTTTTGGGCGATCGTAATGCGCGCGAAGTCATTGGCGAAACTCCGGGGCGATTGGCGGCTCTTGCCGCGCGGCTGGGAGCGGACGGAATGGAGCGCAGCCTGGCGCCCGGCAAATGGCCGGCGCGCGCCATCATTTGTCACCTGGCGGATTGCGAAACGGTCTTCGCGTTCCGCTTGCGGCAGGCGCTGGCCGAGCCCCACTACGTCATTCAGCCGTTCGACCAGGACGTCTGGGCCAAGCCCTACGGCTCGTTCAGCGCGGACGCGGCGCTGGCCGTGTTTTCTACGGTGCGCCGATGGAACCAGGCGCTGCTCGATACCGTGACGCCGGAGCAGTTTTCGAAAAAACTGAGCCACCCCGAACGCGGAGAGATGACCTTCCAGGTGGTGGTGGAGACCATGGCCGGCCACGATCTGAATCATCTGGGACAATTGGAGACCATCGCATCCAAGTGATGGAAGCTGCCGTGGGCCGCGAGGGGATCGCGCGCGCTTACCAGGTGATCCGTCCCTGGATTCGCCGCACCCCGGTCGTGGAAGTGGGGGGCGGCGATTTCGGCCTGGATACCGGGAGCCTGTGGCTCAAGCTGGAGCTGCTGCAGCATACCGGCTCGTTCAAGACGCGCGGCGCCTTCACCAACCTGTTGACCCGCGAGGTTCCTCCGGCGGGCGTGGTGGCGGCATCCGGCGGGAATCACGGCGCGGCGGTGGCGTACGCGGCGATGAAGCTCGGGAAGCCGGCGCGAATCTTCGTGCCGCGCGTCTCTTCGCCGGCTAAGATGGAGCGCATCCGCGGGTACGGCGCGGACCTGGTGGTGACCGGCGAGCGGTATGACGATGCACTGGCGGCGAGCCGGGAGTGGGCGGCCGAATCGGGCGCGCTCACGGTGCACGCCTACGAGCAGGTGGAGACGCTGTTGGGACAGGGAACGGTCGGCCTGGAACTCGAGGAACAGGCGCCCTGGCTCGACACGCTGCTGGTGGCGGTCGGAGGTGGAGGATTGATCGGCGGGATCGCGGCCTGGTATGCGGGACGCGTGCGGATCGTGGGCGTGGAGCCGGAGGCCGCACCGACTCTGGCGCGCGCCTTCGAGGCGGGCCATCCGGTGGATGCGCCGGCGGGAGGAATCGCCGCCGACTCGCTGGCCCCGAAACGTGTCGGCGAGATGATGTTTCCGATCGCACGGGCCTATGTCGAGCGCGCCGTGCTGGTGACGGACGAGGCCATCCAGGCGGCGCAGGAAACGCTGTGGAACGTGCTGCGGGTGGTGGCCGAACCGGGAGGCGCGGCGGCGCTGGCGGCGCTGCTCTCGCATCGGTACCAGCCGGCGGCGGGAGAACGGGTGGGCGTGCTGGTGTGCGGCGGCAATACGACGGCCGTGGATTTTGGCCGGGCCGCTGCTACTGCGCCGCAGCCGCCGCGCGCGGCATCAGCCCCACCTTGCCCCAATCCTTCGGCACCGTAGCGCGGCCCTGCCCGTGCGGCGGTTTCAGTTCCTGGATCCGGATGCTGACGTCCGTTCCGCGCACGTCCACGGCGGTTTCCGCGAAGAACCATCCGTCTTCGTATTTCTTCGAGTTGCGCAGGTGCCCTCCGGAACTGGGCATCGAGAGGTAAGTCACGCCGTCCAGATCGATGTGCAGCATCTGGTGTACGTGGCCGGCAATCACGTAGCGCACTCCGTACCGCTTGGCGAGCTGGTGAAAGGGGAATTGCGGATTGGCGAATGCGGCGTTGATAAGCCAGGACGGGCGGTGCGAGAAGACGAACTTCACGGGCTGGGCCGCGTGGGCTTGCAAATCGGCATCGAGGAACGCCAACTCGGCGTCCGGCAATTCGTCGGAGCGGCTGTTGTCGAGAACCGCGAAGTGCGCGGTACCGTAATCGAAGCTATAGTGCGGGGGGTGCGCGGCGAACTTGCGAAAGAGTTGTTCGGAACGCTCCGACCAGATGTCGTGGTTGCCCGGGACGAGATACAGGGGATACTGGCGGTACGGGGCGACGATCCGCTGCCACTGGCGCCACTGCTCCTCCGCGGCCGAGTCGTCGCCGCCCTCGATGTTATCTCCGACGCTCAGCACGAAGGCCGGATGCAGGGCGGCGGTCTCGCGCCACACCTGTTCGAAGACGCCGGGCTGGGCTTCGCCGGTGCGGTCGCCCAGGATCACGAAGCGGAACGAGTCCGGCGGGGCGGGTCCCGCGAGAGCGGCCAACGCAAGCGTGGCCAAGGCAAGCGCAAATGCCGCGAAAACCAGGAGCCGTCGATTCCCCGTCATCCTTCTGCCACGGTAGCACGCCGTCACCGGATGGATCGGCGTCGCACGCCGGAACCGCACTCCCATCCCAAAATGGTTGGCGGGGAATCGCTTCGCGGCTACAGTCGTGTCATGACGAGGTTGGCTGTCGCACTCGCACTCGTTCCTTGGGCCGTGGCCCAAACCACTCCGAACTTCAGCGGTGTGTGGGAACTGAACCAAGCCCAGAGCAAATCGTCGGGCCACGCGCCCGACCGCATGCGATGCAAAATCGATCAGCAGGGCTCTACCTTCGCGGTCACGTTTCGGGTGACGGCGCGCGGCGAGACTCAGCAGGAGACGCAAAAGTACGCCATCGGCCAGGAGAGCAAGACCGAGATGCACGGCGCTCCCATGACCAGCCATGCCGAGTGGGATGGGGCGACGCTCGCGGTCCGGTCGGTGGCCGTTTTTGCGGGCAAGGAACTGCGCCTGGCCGACCGCTGGAGCCTGTCGGCGGACGGCAACACGCTGACCTTTGCCGAGCGCCACCAATACGGCGCCGACCCGGAAGCCGAAGACGTCCATATCTTCGACCGGCGGCCGGCCGAGTCCTGGGAGCCGGACGCGCCGCCTAAAATGGCCGAAGAGGTATACAAGAATATACAGGTCCTCAAAGGCGTTCCAGCGCCGCGCTTGCGGACAGTAATGACGAACCTTACACAATGGCTGGGCGTGGATTGCGCGCATTGCCACGTGGTGGGTGAGTTCGAAAAGGACGACAAACCCGCGAAACAGACGGCCAGAAAAATGTTTCAGATGGTTCGCGGCATCGGTCACGATTATTTCGGGGACGCCAACCCGGTGACCTGTTGGACGTGCCATCGCGGGCAGCCGAAGCCGCAGTTTCTGCCGCCGCAATAGAGCTTCTGCGAAGGGCTTCTGCGAAGTCCGGGCGCTCAAATGTTCAGCCGGTCGCGATAGGCTTTGCTCAACGTAAGTTGTTGCCCGTTCCGCAGAATGATGGCGTAGTCCCCGCGGAACAGCGGCTGCAGTTCCTTAATGCGGTCCAGGTTGACGATGGACGAGCGATGGACCCGCACGAATTTTTCGGGCGGCAGGCATGCTTCCATCTGCGCCATCGTGGTGCGGTGCAGATAGGTCTCCTTTCCGGCATGCATCCGCACATAGTTGCCGGCGGCCTCCAGCCAATCCAACTCATCGAACCGCACGAAGCAGACGCGCCCGCCGCACCGGATCACCAGGCGGCCCGGCCCTTGCTTGCGCTGTTTCCATTCGTCCAGCATGCTGTGGAGGCGTTCGCTGAGGCCGCTGGTGGAGCAGCGCATGTGCTCCATACGGACGCGCGCCAGCGACTTCGAGAAGCGCTCGCGGTCGAACGGCTTCAGAAGATAATCCAGCGCTCGCGCTTCAAACGCCTGCACGGCATACTGATCGAAGGCGGTCACGAAGACAATAATCGGCATGGCGGAGCGGTCGATCCGTTCCAGCACGCCGAAGCCGTCGAGCTCCGGCATCTGGACATCCAGAAATACGACATCCGGCGCGCTGTTCCGAATCGCCGCGATGGCGGCCTCCCCGTCGGAACATTCGCCCACGATCTCGACCTCCGGCTCGGCGGCCAGCAGGGTGCGGATTCGCTCGCGCGCCAGCGGCTCGTCATCCACGATCAGAATTTTCATCACCCGCCTCCGTACGCTTCGGTATGGTCAGCCGCACTTGAAAACCTCCCCTCGGTCCGTTGCGCATCTCCAGGCGCGATCCGCTTCCATATAACCGGTCGAGCCGCGCCCGCGTCCTCGAGATGCCGACGCCTTCCAAAATCTCGCCGTGCGAACCGCGGCCATCGTCCAAGACCTCGATCCTCAGGCAGCCTTCTTCCAACCGTGCGCCCACTTCGATGCGGCCGCGTGCCGCGTGCGGCGCGATGCCGTGCCGTACCGCGTTCTCTACCAGCGGTTGCAGAATGAGGTTCGGCACCAGCAGGTGAAGAGTCTCCGGATCGATGCTCCGCCGCACTTCCAACCGGTCCCCAAAACGCGCCTGTTCGATCTCGAGATATTTGTCGAGACACTCGATTTCCTGTTTCAGGGTAACCTCCTGCTCTCCCGCGCTGTTCAATGTGAGCCGCAGAAACTCGCTGAGCCTGCTGATCATGCGGTCGGCGCTTTCGACATCGCGATGCATCAGCGTGGAGATGGAATGCAGGGTGTTGAACAGGAAATGCGGCTGGAGCTGCATCTTCAGCACATCGAGCTGGGCCTGCGCCAGTTGCGCCTCCAACTGGCTGGACCGCAACTGCCTCATCCGGTACTGCCGATAGTACTCGATGCCGTGCCGCACGCCGAACACCACCCAGCACGTAAGCACATCCGCATGGAACCGGCTCATGAATACCACGCGCGCCGCGCTCGGCGAATTCCGATAGCCGGCCAGCGGCAGCATGCGCACAAATACCGTCAGGTGCAGCCACCCGAAAGCAATGCCCGCCAGAAACAGGAGCGGCCCCGTCCACCAGTAGTTCTCCCGCTTTACCACGAGCCGGCCAGCCACAAGAAAGAGCATCGGCGTCAGCACGGCCCAGAGATACGAATCGATGGCCGAAACCCCGAGAGCCAACCTCCATGGCATTTGGGCGCCGTACGCGCGCGCGATTGCCTGTGTGGCCGAGAACAGGGCGTACAGGGTCCACGCGGCTGCAATCCAAAACGCCCGCACCGCCAGATATCGTGCCCTTCCCATAGACCGCCATTATGCCCACAAGAAACGGCGCCCGTCGCGCCTCGGGGACAGACACGAGGTTTTCAGGGTTAAAAACGCGGATTTCCGGGACCAGCGATTCGGCCGCGCCGGCTGCTTCCCGTAACCCCCGCGTGGAGCCCCTTGTCACCGCTCCGGCGCGATTCACAACGAATAAGTCCCGCTCCGTCACACAAAGCTTGAAGTCAGATCACCCGCGGCGCATAGTTGCCTGAAAGCAACACGAGTAAACCTACGCACACTGGAGGGGTTGGTACCATGCAGTCTCGCTCATTTACAAGGATTACGATACTCGCCGGAATTCTGTCAGTCTCCGGCGCGGTTGCCTGGGGACAATCGTCCACCGCCGGCACGGTCGCCGGCCAGGTGACGGACGAAACAAACGCCGCGGTGCCCGGCACTCACGTGAAAATCACGGACACCGCGACCAATGCGGTCGAAACCACCACGACCAACGACGCCGGTCGGTACATCTTCAGCCAGGTCCCGCCCGGAAACTATAACCTGAGCTTCACCAAGCAGGGTTTTACCGTCTACCAGGTCAATTCGCAAGCCGTCGACGTGGGCGTGGCACTGACCATCAACGCCAAACTCAAGGTCGGCTCGACTTCGACCACGGTGGAAGTTACCGCGTCGGCCGGCTCGGAATTGCAGACCATGAATGCCGCTGTGGGCACGACGTTGAACAACCAAAGTCTCATGCTGCTCCCGAACCTGGGCCGCGACGTGTCCACGCTGGCGGTGCTGCAGCCAGGGGTCACTCCGGGCGGATTCACCGCGGGCAGCCACAACGAGCAGAACACATTCCAGCTCGACGGCGGCAACATCACCGACGATATGGCGGGCAACACCACCGGGTACCAGACCAACTTCACCGGCCTCGGCGGCACCCAG
>Ga0116223_10005384_pt1 | contig 10796 bp, 4 predicted proteins | sample Sb_taG_3_FD_90092 | JGI IMG/M metagenome (GOLD analysis project Ga0116223, IMG submission 90092) | Peat soil microbial communities from Weissenstadt, Germany - Sb_50d_a_PC metaG | ecosystem: Environmental > Terrestrial > Soil > Wetlands > Peat | place: Germany: Weissenstadt | collected 2010-09-21 | reverse complement strand
CCTGGTGCAGCATCTGCTCGGGCGTCAAACCGAGATCCGACGGATCTTCGCAGCGCATGAAGGCCGCCCACATTCCAATCCGAAGGCCGTCTGCCCGGATCCTGTCGAGGAACTGCTCAAAATGAGGGAATCGTTCCGCCGAATGCTCAAGATTGCCGTATCTCCCTTCCCACTTGTCATCGATGGAGAACATCCCCGCATGCATGCCCGACGACTTAAGCTCCTCGTAGAACTTCTCCAGACTGGCCTGGTCAAGATGGCCGCTCGCTTTCTGGACAGCGACTTGTTCACCCCAGGTACACCACTGTGGTGTTAGCAGGGCTGCGTTTTTTCTGGCAGAATTCACCTTTTTGTGGATAATCCCTGCTGCCAGCAGCCCCTGGTAATATCTTCGAATCGCTTCGTAATAATTAGACGCGAAAGCCCAGTGCAGACCTGCGCCGAGCGTGAACTGCTCGGGACCACGCAGGTGTTCCCACAGGTCGCTGCGATAATCGAACACCAGGCTGCCACGGCCTCCTCTCTGCTCGACATATAAGTCGGAGCCGGGAAGGTCCGTGAGACCGCAGCAGAAGGCCCGCGCCATATCGCTCGTATCTTGAAGGTCGGCAGCCTCACGGTTGCGAAATCCGGCAAAGTAATGACATGGCAATGCCCATTGCTGCATGAGGCCGGTTCCGGCCCGCCCCAGCGAGGTTCGCATGTTCCAGTTATCTTCGGAGTTGGTGACAGGGCTTATCCCCTCGCTCTCGCAGATGCCGGGCAACACTAGTCCGCTTGTTTCAAGCGAGGGTTTGGCAGTGTCTTCATTGCCATCCGCAAAGAGGTTCAGGCTGACGATATCCTCGCGAACAGACGCTCGGTAGGTGACGGGTTCGATCCACAGTCCCGTTTCCTCGAGACGCCAGGCCATGGTAAGCTTCGCCGAGCCGTTCACGCTTGCGTAGGTCCATACGACGCGGTTCCCATGGACTTCGCGGCTCTCGAGCTTGCCGGGGGTCGATCGCCGGTCCTTGCTTTGCCCCAGTTGCTTGACTATCACCGCCGGCTGGATGGGCCCGCTGGCCAAAACGCGATCATGCAGATCGAGAATTCGGAAACGGTCGTCCGCCGCGGACCATTCCCATCGATAATTCTTTCCATCAAACGTCAGGGACTGACCGGATTCGCGGATTTCCGGCAAACCCAACGCCTTGAGCCCCAGGCTTCCCAACAGGTATGACGCCGCGGTGGTCCGAAGAAACCGGCGCCGATCCACATTAATCATATGCATTCTCCTTTTGCGCTATTTCATACGGCGCTTTCCCAGATTCAAAAAAACGTTCCTACGAACCCACGAGGCTGATTTCGACCCATTCAATGACAGACCCATCATCAGTGCGTTCCCTGACAGGGACTTGCAGGCGTCCGCCCTCTTGGGAGAGTTGAAAGCTCTTACTGCCGCCACCGAAGTAGTGTTCCGTCGCCTGCGCATTAGCTGCCTCGCCCGCGGAACGATGGAGCATAACTTCCCCTTGGCCAAAGGGAACCACTGTCAGCTTGGAGGCTCGCGCAAGACCGTCGCCGGTCTTCGAAGCAACCACGACCGACGTATTGCTGGAGATCAGATCGCGGTATTTCCCACTTCCCTTCCGCCCGTCCAAGCATCGCTCCCGCAAGGCCACCAGTACTACTTCTCCGTTTTCGATTCGGGCCCACGAGGAAGAATGCGCGCCGCGCGCGGGGCCAAGATAGGCGGCGTCAATCGGAACTACCGAAAATGTGTCTGAGGCTCTCACCGCCTGCGCCAGACCATTGAACTTGGCGAGGCGTTCGGGCTTGCAGTACTTTTCGGCCTCCGGCCCGGAGAGACTGAGTAGAGAGCCGAGCGCTCCCAGCGCGGCGGTGTCAAACCAGACATCCGGCGCGGTCAGCCAGTCGTAGCCACTGGACCCCCAGGTTGGCATCCCGATCTCGCCCAGGAGACTGCTGAAGAAGAACCGGCGATTGGCTTCCACACCGTAATCGCCCAAACAAAGAAATAGGTCGTCAGGGCTGTGCAGATCGATATAATCCAACAACAATGGGGAAAGCGAATAGTACAACACCACCAAGTCGGGGTTCTCCTCCCTCATGGCTTTGACAATAACCTCGAGCGCTTTGGAAAGGTAGCATTCGCCCGCCCAGGACTTGTCCTTGGGCGCGGCGATGGCAAGTGACGGAATCTCGTAGCCAAAGTCGAATTTGACAAAGGCGGGCTTGTAAACGCGCATGAATTCTTTCGCCAGTTGCCTGAGAGCTTGCTGCACTTGAGGTTGCGACGCGTCGTAGATGTAGTAATGGTCCGTCGTAATGTTCCCGATGACATACGGCTTGCCGTCAGGCTGGTGCAACACGTGCTCCGCGGTCAGGTTCAAGTCTCCCGGATCGGCACATCGCAGGAAAGCGGCCCAGAGCCCGAGATAGTGCCCCTCCGAGCGTATGCGGTCCAAAATCTCAAGAAAGTGGGGAAGCCTTTCTTGCGAGTGGCGTAAGTTCCCCCACTTGCCCTCCCACTTGGCGTCGATCACGAACAACTTCACCTTCATGCCGGATCGGCTCAACTCCTCATATATCGATAGCAGGGTCGGTTCGTCGAGTCTCTCGTCCGTATGGTCCCGCGCGACCTGCTCGCCATAGGTACAAAACGAGGGAGCCAGAGCCACTTCAAGCTTACGGGGTGAATTGGTTTTCTTGTGGACCACTCCAGCCGCCCGCAGCCCCTGGTAGTAACGTCGGATGGCCTGGTAATAGTTCGGCCCCACCGTCCAGTATTGCTTTGCGCTCAGGGCGAAGCTCCCCGGGCCGGACAAGTACTTCCATAGGTCGCTCCGATAGTTCACTACAGGGCTGCACTTGCCATGTCGAATTGCGATCAGGTGATCGCCGGCGGGAAGTTCGGCCAACCCGCAACAGAATGCATCCAACAATTGGCCGGGTTCGTCCTCTTCGATCTTCACACGAGGAGTTTTCTGGTAATCGAGAGGAGACATATGGCAGCCGCAAAAGTAGTGGACTGGCAATGCCCACTGTTGTAGCCCCTGCGTTCCCGGGTCCTCAATCATGCTGTGTCCCAACCAAAGTGTCTCCTCCAGGTCCGCGCCTAAGCCCTGCATTGGAATGATGGGACTCGACGCGGAGGACTCGTTCACGCCCGGAACGACAAGGTAATCGCAAAGCAGGGACGGTTGGGCATCCTTGCCGGTACCCTGAGCGAAATAGTGAAGGCTCACTACATCCTCAGACGCAGTCGTCTCGTAAGTAATGGGTTCCAGCCACATTCCTTCATCTTCAAAACTCCACCTCATGGAGAGCTTCGCCGAGCGGTTGACGCCCGCATAACGGATGGTCACAGCATTGCCACGAATATCGTACCCAGTGGGTTCGCCGGCGACGCAAAGGCGTGGTGGGCCTTGAGCGGTAATCTGTACTTCAACCGCCGGCTGCAATTTGCCGCTCGCGATCGTCATTCCTCGCTTGTCAAGGAGGCGAAAGTCATCCTTTTCCTCCGACCACTCCCACGTGTAATCCTTTCCCTTGGCCTTAACCGCCCCGCCGACTCCAACAACCTGTGCCTTCGTAGCGGGAGCGCTTTCCACGTTGAGGGCCGATAGAAAAAACGATGCGGCTGAAGCCTGAATGAACTCTCGACGATTCAGAATAGCCATGATTTATTCAGCCTTCTACCTTCGCTTGGAGATACAGCCCTCTCCCTTGGGGAGAGGGTGTCCGGCGACGGCGCTTTCTCCATCCGTCGCCGAATGGGTGAGGGGTCTGTTGTCGCAGTCCCGTTCATGATGGAACTCTCAGGTTTCCATATCCTCCGCTGCCCTCCCAAAGGAGGGGGATATTGGCGGTGTTATTCAAACTGAAGCGTCACGTCTACCACGCAAGTTTTGGGACTCAACAGCCTCGCACGAACGGTTTCGCCTTCAGCAGAAGTCTGGAGATCTGCTCCGGTGGCTTTAGCCTCCTTGAAACTCCAGCCGGCGGTGTAGATGGTGAGCGTAGTCGGGTAATATTGCACTAACGACACCTTGAGGCTCAACTGCCTTCTACCGGCATCCCATTTTTCGTTTTTTAACTCCACTGCGCCCACAGTAACGTGCCGGTCCGTTCCGACTAGTTGTGGATGACCTGAGGCCAGCCGCAGTGAAAGCACTTGGCAAGCGTGTGGAGGAAGGTCCACCGCGTACTGCCCTTGCACCTTGCCCAAAAATTTCTGATTCCAAAAGTCGAAAAGCAGGTAACTTTGATTCGCCTCGAGCCCCACCTTCGAAAAACGCATGCAGAGATGGCGCGGGGGAGGAGGAGCAAGGTAAGTTGCAACCGGGATCAGTTGCAGGCCTGCCGGCTTTTCGGGCAGAGCCTGAAGGCGCTGGTTTTCCTCTGTGGCTTTCTGAGACACTGCCCCCAAGGCCAAGAAATCGGCGTTAGGTCGATCGATTCCGAGCAACTTGTCGTTGTTGCGGATGATGTCGTAGATTCCCGACTCTTCGCCCCAAAGGATCTCGGTCCCATCGTTGTCCCAATTGAAGAGCCCGGCAACGGCCCAAGAACCGAACGGGCGTGCCACGTGCAGCATCCAGACGTGCCGATCGGCAGAGACAGGGTAAAGTTCCATTGGAGTAATATCCGCCACGGGCAGAATCTTCTTGAGGATGTCGCGACGCTCCCTAGGAAGCGCAGGCATGTCGTCACCAAACAGCAGATGTTGGCCCGTAAGGCCTTGAATGGAGGCCCAGGTGCGAGCCTCCTCTAGGCTCAGCGGTGAACGAACCATGATTGCGTCGGGATCGCCGTACCAGGCAATGTTATGAGTGTAAAATCCCTGCCGCATGCCCGCGAGCACCGTGCGGACTCCCCAGAACGACGGCACGCCACCCTTGTTATCAGCACCGTTGAACGCAATGTTATCACCGCCCAGCCGGGCGCTTTGTACGATGCCCATGGACTCGATGGGATACACCGGGCCGCAGGCGGAGAAAAAGACTCCGGGCCGGGAAGACATGGCCTGCCGGAGCAGCGTTAAGGCTTTGCGAAACGCCGTGTCCGCATCCATGGTGGGGTCATACGCCCGCACGCGGCTTTGGGCCCAGATATCTCGAGTGTTATTTTCGCCGTCCAGCTTGAAATAATCGTAACCCCAGTCGAGGGTCATCTTGCGATACGCCTCGTAGAGGTACTGCTTGAGCTCGGGGTTCGAAAAGTCTGCCACGTAGGTGCCGAACCAGGTCCCGAGTTTGGCGTTCCCATTTTCATCGTGCAGGAACCAGCTTTTGTGGGCGTTGTAAAAATCCTCGTCAGCCGTTCCAAACTCGGATAACCAAATTGCAGACTTCAAGTGGACGGCATGGATTCTGTCCGAGAGCCATTTCATGCCGTGGGGAAAGTGATCGTTCCACTCTGTCCAATTACCGGAGATCCCGTGGGCCTGCCAGCCGCCGTCAATCAGCACGTACTGGAATCCGAACGGACCATAATCTTTTGCCAGAGTTTCGGCATTCCGCAGGATGTCTTCTTCGCCGAGGACGTTATTAAAATAGTGAAAGGAGCACCAACCCGCAGGGGCCTGTGGCCATTGCGTCTTATCCAGAGGGGCATAAAAGGGCAAGCGTCTGGAGTAAACCCGGTCCGCAATTTCAAAGCTGCAAATCGGAGTACCGGCGAGTGGGCCACGCGCCACGACCGAGTAACCCGAGGCGCCGGAGGCAAAGTGCGTTTGCCGCGCCAGAACTTTCAGCGCCTGGTCGCGAAACCTGTCGAAAACACAATTGTTCAGATTGCTGGCGGCTCGCCCACTCACCATCTGCTGAACATCGTCTTCAACGCCGTCCAGGTGACACTGAATCGGTTCAGGCCCTGCGTTGAGATCAGCCAAGACCCTTCCGAAGTTTCCCTCGTTGGCTTTCACCCCGCGAAGCAAGACGGCAGCGGTTTGACCCGAGAGCCGAAAGGCGATCTCATAGCCCTGCTGGCCCTCCACCTTGACAAGTTTTTCTTCGGGCGTGACGCCCTGCACGAGGCTCAGTCTCACACTCGAATCCTCGGAAGCCCTCCTCCGACCGCCTGTGTCCAACTGGACCCGTAGCTGGGTCACGCAGACCCTTCCGAGGAACGCTAATTCGATATGATGGCCGTCGGGAGCGATGGTGATAGTCCACGGATTGGCCGGTTCTGCCACAGCCGCAACAGACGACGCTACAAAAAGTAATGTCAGAAGAAGATTCCAACCGGTGTGCAGCGTGCGCATTTAGTTTCTCCCGATGAATGTCTCGTGGCAATAGGGCGGCTCGGGTGCGGGCAGGATGCCCGCGCTGCCCCGCGCAGCTAATGCGTTTTCGCGGGCGCCAAGCGGACAAGAACTACTCCATGTGGGTCGACTCCCGCGGAGAACTCGTCAGCCCAGTCTCCCATCTCCTTCTGCCGCCACACGTCCCGGATACGATACTCGCCATTGAGGCCAAGTTCCTGCCAGGTGACCTTCAGTTTCGCCGGCGCTTTTGCCAGGTTGAAAAGCCCCACGGCAACCGCCCCGCCTTCCAGCGGTTTCGCGAGGACGAATTCCTCGCCTGTGTGCCTGACAATCCTGGCCTGCTTCCCCAGCACATCCTGGTCAATGTCGATTACCTCTGAGTTGCACAGCACGTTCACGGTAATCTCATCCAAGCGGCTCATGTCGCCCGAGTAAAACAACGGCGAAGCCATCAATGACCACATGGACATGTACGTGTACTGCTCATCGGGGGTCAAAGCCGTGAGCTTGGGGGGATCCGTATCATGGAAGGCGTTCCCGACGTAACCAATCAGAATGTAATCCGGATCGTTCCAGTGGCCCAGCCCCGCGTTCGCGAAATGCTCGGCGTTGGCAAAGCCAATCTTGTAGAACCCAGGCAGTTCCTCGCCCTTTACCGCCCCGAGATCACCCGTCGTTCGCCACAGATTCCCGCCGGTCTCGGCTGCCCAGTTCCAGGAATCACCCATACCGTACTGACACAAGTTAAACACGATATCGCGATTGAGGTTTTTTAGGATTCCTCCCATTAGCCGGTAGGGCCGCTGGTAATCCTCCATGGTCGGGCGCGGGGCCACTTTGCTGTAATAGCACCAATCGTATTTCAGAAAATCAAACCCCCAATCCGCGAACTGCTGGGCGTCCACCTGCTCGTGATTGTAACTGCCTTCGAACTTGCCACAGGTCATGGGGCCCGGGGAAGTGTAAATCCCTGCCTTAAGCCCGCGGGCGTGGATATACTTCGTGAGGCCATTGATATCGGGAAATCGGCCGTTGGGCAGAATGGCTCCGGTGGAACTCCGCTCAGGACCTTTCAGCAACGGGTCTGTTGATCCCGGTTTTCTCATCCAGCAGTCATCGATGTCCACATACTGGTAACCGTAGTCCGCCATCCCCGATGAAATCATGGAATCGGCGGCGTCACGGATGACCTTCTCCGTAATCCGATCGTAGTAGGTGTACCAGTCATTCCAGCCCATAGGAGGCGTCAGGGCCAGGCTGTCGCCGACGACGAGCTTGAAGGGCCGCTCGCTTTTCCCCTGGTCGTTCGAAGCTTTGAAAGTAATGGAGTATTCGCCCCGGCGCTCGGGAGCATTACCAGAAATGATGCCGGTGTTCTTATCCAGGTGAAGCGACGCAGGCAGGCCATCGGCCGAGAAGTGAATTGGCCGCTGACCCGTGCAGGGGATCCGGTACAGAAAGAAGTGTCCGGGGTGAGCGCCGTAGATTTTCGGTCCGTTGATTTTTGCCCCAGGCCCAGGTTTGGGTGTCAGGATGGAACTTGAAGCTTCGTTGGCGTTTCCTTGTTGCAGCGCAGCTGTGGCGAGCACCAAGGCGACTGCCGCAAGAAAGAACCAAGTCTGATTCCACTTTGACGATTTCAGAACTCTCATAGCATGACTCCTTATCGCACAACCGACGACCTCGTCATTACGCATCCGCTCTCTCGAGAATCGGCGAGGCAGCATCAGAAGCCTCCAGCACTCTCATGCTGAAGCCGCAGTTTACCGAGTGTAATCCGATGATGGTTTCCTGCTTGTCCAGAGGTTGATCGTCGATGGTATTGGTCGTAAACACGGTTTGGACAGTCCCATCCAGGGACGTAAGATTTCTCCGGGTGAGGATGACTGAGGGGGTGGCGATGTTCCTCGAAAGGAACATCGCCACCAGGAATGCTGCCGGTCAAATAGCCGAGCTTAGAAAATGAGCTTGGCGCCGAACTGGATGTTGCGTGGGTTGCTTACACTCCCGCTCCAGACTCCAAAGCTCGCATTGGACACGTCATTGGTGAAGTTATTTTCGAAGCTGTGCCAATTCCAAATGTTGAAGAACTCGGCACGGAACTGAATCCTTAGATGCTCACCGATGATGGGAGCTTCCTTGAGCAAGCCGATATCGTGGTTGTAGTACCCAAAGCCTCTCAAGTTCGACATCGGTGATCCCGACCCGAGGAAGTAGCCGGTTGGAAACAGTCCGGTCGTCTGGAAGGACGAGAGATTGAACAGCGATGCATTGTTGTTGGGATTAAAGCTGCCCTTGTTGAGGAAGGGGTCCGCGCCTGTGGCTGGAATGCAGGTGGCGCCGAAGTAGCCCGGCACGCCGCAGGCGCTGTTGTAAAAGCTCAGAGGAACGCCTGACGACAGACGGAAGACGCTGGTCAGCGTCCACCCCCCGACCACCCTGTTAAGGGGCCCAACATTAGTCAGAAAGCGCTGTCCCTTTCCAAATGGCAACCCATAGGTAACGGCGGCGGAAAGAGTCTGAGGAACGTCATCCGTTGATAATGCCTTGTTCCTCCAGCGCTGATATGGTGAAATCTGGCCAACCCCGTTGTATCCCCCTGACGAGGATTGGGTGTTATTGGAATCGGTAATCGTCTTTTCATTCGTGTAGGAGAGGAGCACTGAAGTTCCGTGTGAGAAGCGCCGTTCCGCTTTGAACTGGAAGGAGTGGTAGGTTGAGTTGCCGGCGTTTTCGTTGTCACCCAGAATTGTTCCGCAGTACTGGGGGTAAGGCAGGAGCGCCTGCCCCACGGTGGGATTACAACCTCTCATTTGTTGAACCCAGCCGGCATAGGGGACATTTACGCCATCGAGCGTGGTCTGACCCGGTGAGAACGTGTCATTGAGTTTCGAACCCAACGCCAGATACGACGGATTCAAAACGTTGAGGGGAACCACCGCAGATGGGAGTCGAGTTCCCTTATTCCCGACATAAGCGGCGCTGATGTAAAAGTTCTGGGTAAATTGGTGCTCAACGGTGAGGTTCCACTGTTGGGCGTAGGGCAACCGGTTGGCGTCAAACGGGCGATAATCACCGACGCCAACGCTTAGGCCGTTGTCGGCGCCCAGCGTGAGGTTAGGCGGACGAGTGAAATTCTGCGGAAATCCATTCTGGAGTAAGAATGACGGGGTCAGTCCACCGAAGGAGCTCGGTTGCACCACGTTTTCGTTGAAGCCATCGATCCCGATGCCTCCAGCCCATCCCGGGTAGAAAGCCTGGTCGAAGAAGATTCCGTAACCTGAGCGGACCACGGTCTTGGGAGTCAGAGAATAAGCAATCCCTATACGCGGAGCGAAGCCATGGTAGTAAACATTCTCCGGATAGCGGCGCCCAAAGCTTGCTGGCCCCCACCCCGACCCTGCGAACACCTCAGCGCCGAGCAGGCCGCCCGCATCCGGGTTCGGCCGGTTGGGGTCGAAAAAGGCGAATCGGTTCTCCTTTTCCTTGGAAGGCGGGTTCAAATCCCAGCGCAAACCGTAGTTGAGGCTCAACTTCGGAGTCACCTTAAAGGTATCGCCCGCGTAAACCGCGAACATCTCATCCATGGGATGCACGGCATCCGCGGTGTAGAACTCAGCGCTGGCGTTGCCGACATATCCCAAAAGGAAACTCGCCATGTCATTGCCACTATTGGGGAGCGCAGGAGTGGCAGGAAGACCTGTGTTTAACCGGGTAAAGCTAAACGTTCCGGAGCCATTGCTGACGGCATATTGAGGGTAGGCGTAGTATCTGTACTCGGCGCCGGTCTTGAGCGTGTGCTTGCCATGAACCCAGGTCAACATATCGTTCATTGCATACTCGGGGCGTGTGGACGTGAAATCACCATTGTTGCCGTAGCCCGAGTATTGGTCGAAGGTGATCTGGGGCTGATGCGTGTGGGAAAATACACCTGGGATCTGAGGCATCTTGCTGATACAGCAGTCGCTGAAGTCGTACTGGTGTGTGTACCAGTCAAGATAGCCGAGGCCCCAGTGGTTGAGCAAGGTTGGCGAAATCGTGTGATCCCAGTTGACGCGGGGTGTGTGGTAGTGGTCCTTGTTCCGAATGCTGTCCGTTGAGATGATGAAGGGCAACCCCGACTCGTAGATGGCAGGAACTCGGCCGTAATGCTCCGTAATGAAGATGTGATCCTTGCTGCCGATGTAATGATCCACCCGGATGTCATAGCGATTCTGGTTTTCCCAGCTTGTGGGAACACCCACGGGGGCCTCGTAATTATTAAGAATTCCCGGCCGGTTAGGCTGTGGAACGTTGGCAAGCCATTGCTGCGCGAGAGAAGCTGCCAGGCGCGGGTCCGACGCGCAAATAACATTCGGCGTGTTCCCATTGCAGCCCATGAATTGCTGGCGTGTCACGTTGCTGGTGCTCAAGGGCAGGCCAGGATTCAGGGGAGCCGTCGTGGCCGGGTCGAAGATCGGATAGGGATAGTCGCTAAAATCTCCCGATCGCTCCAGCATAGTAGGAAAACTATAAATAGGCT
>Ga0116223_10005379_pt1 | contig 10804 bp, 12 predicted proteins | sample Sb_taG_3_FD_90092 | JGI IMG/M metagenome (GOLD analysis project Ga0116223, IMG submission 90092) | Peat soil microbial communities from Weissenstadt, Germany - Sb_50d_a_PC metaG | ecosystem: Environmental > Terrestrial > Soil > Wetlands > Peat | place: Germany: Weissenstadt | collected 2010-09-21 | reverse complement strand
CGTGCCGAACTCACTCCCACAGATCCGTGCTGAGATACTTCATCCCTGAATCGTTGATCAGCGTGACCACCGTCCTGCCGGGCAGCAGCCGCAACGACGCCGCCACGTTCGCACCCGAAGAGAAGCCCGCGAAGATGCCTTCTTCGCGCGCCAGGCGTCGGGCCGCGAGAATCGCCTCCTCATCGCCGATGGTGATCGATCCATCCACGTGATCGCGATTGACCAGCGGCAGTTCCGCCATGGAATAGCCGCCGCCCTGAATGCGGTGCCGCGGGCCGGCCGGCTCCACGATAAAACATTGGATCGCCGGATTGTTTTCCTTGAATGCCGCGGCGCATCCGGCAAACGTGCCGCCCGTTCCCGCGAAATCGCAGAATGCGTCGATGCGGCCCCCGGCCTGCCTGAGGATCTCCGGCCCCGTGTGCAAATAGTGGGCGCGGAAATTCCCGCGGTGGCGGAACTGGTCCGCGCGAAACGCTCCGCGCTCCCGCGCAATCTGCTGCGCCGTCTGCTCCACCAGTTCCAGGTCGCCGCCCGAAACCTGCCCCGGCTCGGAATCCGGCAACTGATCCACCAGCACCACTTCGGCCCCCAACGCCCGCATCATGCGCGCGCGTTCCGGCGAATTGCCCTTCGACATCACCGCCACAAACGGGTAGTGCTTCACCGCGCAGACAATCGCGAGACCCGTGCCCGTATTGCCGCTGGTCAGTTCGACCACGGTCTGGCCCGGCCGCAGGTTGCCATCCTCTTCGGCGTCTTCGACGATCTGGCGTGCGATGCGGTCCTTCTTCGAATGGCCGGGATTCAGATACTCGAGCTTCGCGAGCAGGCGCCCGCCGAGTCCCTTCGCGATCCGCGACAACTCCACCAGCGGAGTCTCACCGATGGCTTCGACCGCGGAGGGTAGTATCGTCACCGGCGGCCGCTATTCCTGCCGCAGGGCCAGCATCGGGTCGGTGCGAGCCGCGCGCCGCGCCGGAAGGTATCCCGCGATGAAGGCCACGCACGTGACCAACAGGCTCACGGCGCCGAACGTCAGCGGATCGTACGTGGGAATGTCGAACAGCAGGTTGCCCATCAGCCGCGTGACGGCCAGTCCGCACACGATTCCCATCGCGATCCCGGCAAGCGCCAGCCGCATCCCTTGCCCGACCACGAGCCGCAGCACGTCCCGCGGACGAGCGCCCAGCGCCATGCGCAGGCCGATCTCGTTGGTCCGCTGGGCCACCATGTACGCCATCACGCCGTAGATCCCCACGGCTGCCAGCACCATCCCCAGCAAGCCGAAGATCGCGAACAGGGCCGCTGCCATGCGCGGCGCCCAAAGGCCTTGCGCGATCAGTTCCTGGATGGTCGCGGGATTCGTCAACGCCATGTTCGAATTGAGCGACTGCACCTGCCGCAGCACGGCCGGCAGCACCGGCGCCGGACTGCCGTTGGTGCGCACCACCAGCGAGACCGCCGATTGATAGCTCTGGTCCAGAGGCCGATACGCGATGGGCTGCGGCTGCTCGCCGATCGCTATGGTCACCGAATTGGCGACCACGCCCACCACTTCCCAGGGGCCGTTTCCGATCGACACACGATATCGCTTGCCGATGGCGCTCTGTCCGGGCCAGAAATGCCGGGCCATCGCCTCGGTGATTACGGACACCTGCCGCGATCCCTCGCGGTCGGCATCGGTGAACACGCGGCCCGCGATGAGCAGAATCCGCATGGTTTCGAAGTATCCCGGCGATACCGTGTCCAGCAAGGTCAGAGTGCCCCGGTCGTTGGGGTCGGACTCCCGACCTTCGGCCACAATGGTCCCCAATAGTCCGCCGTTCAACGGCCGATTCGTGGCCAGCGCCACGGAATGCACGCCCGGTACGCCGGTGGCCTTGTCGAGCACCGCGCGCTGAAACTGGCGGCCGCGCTCGGGGTTGTAATACTGCGATCCGATATCGAAATCGAAGACGAAGAGGTTCTGCGTCTCGATGCCGGGGTTGATCTTCTGCACGCGATCCATGCTGCGGATGAGCAGGCCGGCGCCCGCCAGCGCCACCAGCGCCAGTGTGATCTCGCCCACCACCAGCACGCTGCGCAGACGGCTGCGCCCAAACGCCTCCGTGCCTCCCCGCCCGCCGCTCTTCAGTACCTCGCTCAAATTGCCCACCGACGTACGCAGCGCCGGCAGCAGCCCGAACAGCAAACCGGTGATCAAGGTAACCGCCGCGGTGAACGCAAACACGCGCCAGTCCATTTTCACCGGCAAGGTGTTTGCCTGTAAAAACGTGGGCCGGAACGACCACAGCAGCTCCGAGCCCAGAGTCCCGAGGATCAATCCTCCCACACCGCCGCCGATCGATATCAGAACGCTTTCGGTGAGCAATTGGCGCACCAGGCGGGCGCGCGCGGCCCCCAAGGCTGTACGGATTCCCATTTCGCGCATCCGCTTGGCCGATCGTGCCAGCAGGAGATTGGCCAGGTTCGCGCAGGCGATCAGCAGCACCAGCCCCACCACGGCGCTCAACGCGATGCCGCCCTGGACCATCTGGTCGCGCGGCAGGAACCCGAGAGCCGCTTCCGCCAGCGACGAAAGCTCCACGCTCCGGCCGTTGTTGGCCCGGGGATATTCGCGTTCGAGCCCTGCCGCGATGGCCTGCAACGCGGCCAGCGCCTGCGATTGCCCCACGCTGGGCTTCAGGCGGCCGAACACGTTGATCATGCGCATGCGCCGTTCGTTGATGACCTGTTCCAGCGGTCCGGGCAGCGCCTGCGCGTGCATGCTGATGGGAATCCACGCCAGGTTGGGGCTGGCCACCGTCTGGGTGCCCTTGAAATTCGGCGGCGCAACGCCCACGATGGTGTACGGCACGGAGTTGAACTCGACGGTCTTGCCGATGGCCGCGGGGGCGGCGCCGAACAACTGTACCCACATGTCGTAGCTCAGTACCGCGACCGTGTTGCCGCCGTCGCTGCGATCCTCGTCCGCCAGAAAGGTCCGGCCCATCACCGGCTTCACGCCGAGAACATCGAAGTAGTTCGCCGACACCAGCATGGCGAACTGCGGCTTAGGCTCGCCGCGTCCCGTCAAGGTCACGCCCGTGAACGCATACGCCGCCAGGCCGGAGAACACGTTGTTCTGGTCGCGGAAATCCTTGTAGTTGAGGAACGACATCGGCGTGCGCGAGAAGTTGGCAGTCGTGGTCTTGGTTGCGTGGTCCACCGTGAAGACCTCGATCACGCGCGCCGCGTCCGCCACCGGCAGCGGATTCAGGAACACCGCGTTGGTCAAGGTGAAGATGGCCGTGTTCGCGCCGATTCCGAGCGCCAGGGAGAGGACCGCGACCGCCGTGAATCCGGCGCTCCGGGTGAGCGTCCGCAATGCATATTTCAAATCCCGCCAGACAGAACCCATGAATTCAGTCTACAAAAGACGCGAGCGAAGCGAGCCACCCTCCCCAACCCCCAGCCCCAAGCCGCCTTCTTGCCCTACAGCCCGAACACATACAGCACACGATCCGCTGCAATGGCCACACACTGCCGGCCGTCCACGTTGAATGACACGGGGTTCGCCGCGATCGGTCCACCGGTCTGAAAATCCCAGAGCGGCTTGCCGGTCTTGGCATCCAGCGCGAAGAAATTGCCCTCGTCCGAGCCCGAGAACACCAGCCCGCCCGCCGTGGCCAGCACTCCCGCCCACGGCGCGGAATGCATCGGAAACTCCCAGCGCATTTCGCCGGTGGTGGCCGCCAGCGCCCGGATGGCGCCCGATTTTTCGCCGTTGGGGATGTCGCCTTCGCCTCCGCCGGCGAAGAACGTGCCGGGTTTGTATTCGGCCTCGCGCTTGTAGTAGACTGCCCCGATCTCCCGCACCGCGATGTAGAAAAGGTTGGTCATCGGGCTGTAGGCGGGGCTGAACCAGACGGTGGCGCCGTTCAGGTTCGGCCAGACCATGGTTCCCTCCTCGCTGGGCTCGGTGTTGGGAATGACCATGGGCCGCCCGCGATCGTCCAGCCCTTTGGCCCACGTCTGCTTGGCGTATGCCCGGCCGGCGACGAATTCGCCGCTGGTGCGGTCCAGAACGTAGTAGAAGGCGTTGCGGTTGCCACTGGCGATGAGCTTCCGTTTTCGGCCGCGGACCTCCGCATCGAACAGCACCGGAACATGCGTGGAATCCCAATCGTGCGAATCGTGCGGCGTGAACTGGAAGTGCCACTTGAGCGCGCCGGTATTGGCATCCAGCGCCACCATCGAGCAGGTGTAGAGATTGTCGCCCGGGCGCGAGTCCGCATTCCAATCGGGACCCGGATTGCCGACCCCCCAGTAGATCAGGTTCAACTCGGGATCGTATGCGCCGGTCACCCAAGTGGAGCCTCCGCCCGTCTTCCAGGTTTCGCCCGGCCACGATTCGTGCCCCGGCTCGCCCGGTCCCGGTATGGTCCAGAAGCGCCAGGCGCGCTGGCCGGTCTTGGCGTCGTAGGCATCCACGAACCCGCGGATGCCGGCCTCGCCGCCACTCACCCCCACCACTACCTTGCCGCGAATCGCCAGCGGCGCGAGCGTCATGCTGTAGCCGGTCTTGTAGTCTTCTACTTTGGTGGCCCAGCGCTCCGCGCCGCTGCTGATATCGAGCGCCACCAGGTAGCAATCGAGCGTCGCCACGAATAACTGGTTGTCGAGGATCGCGGGGCCGCGGCTCACGTGTCCGAATCCGATCGACCGGTAGTCGTCGGGGATGGGCCGCTTCCAAGTCCAGAGTTCCCTGCCGGTGCGCACGTCCAGTGCCGCCGCGGTATTGGGCCCGGTGACATACATCACTCCGTCTACCACCAAAGGAGAGACTTCCGTGCGCCGGTTCGGAAACTGGTAGGCCCACTTCACGCGCAGTCCGGAGACATTCGCCGGAGTCAGTTGAGTCAGTGGAGAGTAGCGGTGGCCAAGGTAGTTTCCGGAATAAGTCACCCAGTTTCCCGGGTCTTTCGACGCATCCACAATTCGCTCATACGGCACCTGGGCGAGTGCGGTAGCGGAGATCAGGACGAGCGTCGAGACGAGTCTCGACGCGGCACGCTGAGAGCGTGCGCCACAAGTGCTCATGACTTTCCCCTCAGGCTCGCCAGATACGCCACGATGTCATCCAACTCGGCGCCGCTCAGCGAGCGCTCGAACGACGGCATGGGGCTCTCCTGCTTCAGCCGGCGCAGCTCTTTCAGCTCCGCCTTTCGAAAGCTGTGAAATTTCCCGCGCGAGTCTTTTAACTGGATGGTGAACGAGTCTTCGTTCACTCGGATGCCGCGAACCGTTTCGCCCGACGTAGTCACCGCCGCCACGTACAGGAAGCCTTCGGGCGGCGAGTCAGTGGGCTTCAGCAGAGTCTTGCGGAGATAGGCGCCATTGCGCCGGGCGCCGATATCGGTCAGTTCCGGCCCGATTCCTTGCCCCTTCCCGCTGGCAATGTGGCAGCCGGGGCAGCCTTTGGATTCGTAAACGCTCGCGCCGCGCGCCGCATCGCCCGCCAGCGGCTCCGGCTGGACTGTTCCGAGCGAGCGCACATAGGCCGCCACGCTGGCCACCTCGCGCTTCGACAATTGCCAGGCGCCCGGCATCTCCGGATTGATGCCCTCGAAGATCACTTTGCGCAGGGCATCGTCGTCCGCGGCCTTGTTGAGCTTCGGGCGGTTCAGGCTCGGGCCGCGGCCTCCGGTGCCCGTCTGCCCATGACAAAGCGCGCACTGCGCTTCGAAGATTTTCCTGCCGGCTGCGAGGTCGGGAGGCGTTTCGGTGGCGGTCTGCGCGAAGGCGGAGGCGCATGCCGCGAAGATCGGAATCCATCCATGCATTTGGGGTTCAAGTCTATCACGGTTTAGAGCGTGTGAGTCTCGGCAACCAGATCGGGTAGATCGGCCCACCAGATCTCGCCCTGCGAGATCACCAGTCACTTCTCTCCAGAACGCGGCGGGCGGCGGCGGAAACGAACGGGTCTTGTGGCTGCCCGACTTCGAGGCAGACTCGATCCATGGCTTCGGTCACGTCGTCCGGGGCGTGGCGCGCCACGTACGCTTTGAGCGCATCGCTGAACAACAGGCTCCGCGACTTCTTGGTACGCCGTGCGAGGCGCTCAGCCCCTTTGAATACATCGTCGGGAATGGAGACGGCAGTCTTCATACGTTCATACCCTTTATGCGGTAAAATCAAAGGCGATGGCAGTCATAAAACCATTCACTTTCAAATGCAAAACGGAGGGATGTAAAGGGCGTATCATCATTCCTGTCGCCTTGGGCACGCTGTTTCCGAAGGGGGATGAGGTCGTTCGAGCATTCTGCCAGAAGTGTAAGAAAATAAGAAACAAAATCGCTATATGAAACGTGACGCTACCAAGGATGGAGCCGCAATAATCCACAGAGAGAACCTTAAACCCGGCCGCTAACCAGTCTACGCCTCAATCCAGTGAATCTTCGGCAGCTCCAGCCCCTGATTCACGAGGCCCTGCAAAAGCCACACCATAGCGTCACAGGCATCATCGTGCGCCTCCACCCCCAAATTGAAAACCTGCCCCAAGAGTTGCTCGCACCCGCTCCGAGGGAATAGCACCGTCCCATTCTTGATATACGGCGCTACTACCTGCAACCGGCTGCGCTTGTCCGACGTGGGCTTCATCGAAACCACGGGAAGCATCGCCCTTTCCATTTTCCTGAATGGCCGCCTTCTGGTACGCCACGTCCTCGACGAAGAACAGATTGGCGTCGCCCCGCTCGCCGGGGATCTCGCGCACGCGCTTCATGAAATTGTGAAACGTGACGTGCTGGTTGTAGGGATTCGGGCGTATAAGAATCTTGGGCGCGTCGTCCACGTAGAACACTTCGCCTGAGACGATAGCGATCGGCGGATTCCTCCTGAGATATCGCTAAGTCAACGCCCTGGCCCTTGATGGCGGCCACGGCACCTTTTGGTCGCTCATCGTAGTAGTGGATATCGACCATGGTATCGCCCTTGATGTGCTTCAGGGGTTTGCCGCATGCTTTGCAGACACGCGGAACGGACTGAATCTCGCTTGCCTTCGGAACCGCGTAGGAGGTGTGCCCGGATCGAGCGTCGCCACGTTCGCGTCTTCGTCCTCATGCCCATCCTCGCATAGCCAGAAACCCTTTTCCTCCATCCCGGCCACCTGCTTGATGCGGGCGTCGAACGCATCGGCCTTGGTCGTAAGCTTCGCAATAAGGTCTTTCGTCATCTAGCTCGGATCATGAATTTGGTTTGGGTTGATTAAATTATAGGAAACTGGCGGGATTCGGCAAGTGTATAATTAGGGGTTTGGCTAGGAGTATCGATGCCCGAGGACCCACCCGAACTCCCTCATGAACTGCCGCAGGCTTCTCCCGTAGGACCGGAAGCGCTTGCTGCCCAAGGCCAGCCAACGGCGCCTGCAAGCGGGAAGCGTTCTTCCTTTCGGGACATCCGCCGCCAGCTCAGCGAAGAAGAGCTAAAGCAAACGGGTGTTCAAAAACTGCTGATCGAGGATTTCGAAAGAGCAGAAACAGAATGCGAAATGGTGCAAGGGTTCGTAGAGCGCTACCATGAGAAAGATAAGGAGGTGGCAAGGTTGACCGAGAAGCTGAAGACGAACATCGCTCTCGAAATAATGACGAGCGTCGGCCTTGCCGGAGGTGGTGCTATCGTGAGCCTTGCACCAACCTTTTATCCCATTGACACAACAAAAGGCATTGCAGCGATCGGGGTGGGCTTTCTCTTCATACTCGGATCTGCCATTGCAAAGATAGTGCAGGTGAAGAGATGATGGTTAGCACTGGATTGGCCCTCCAACCGATCAAAATCCTGAACCGAGGCATTCTTGCCACTGAGAACGTCGGCTTCAAGGTCCTCAGAGACGTAAATCTCGGACTATACATGGTTCTTGCAACGGTAGAGGTCGCTCCGAACCGCGTATACGCTGGTTCGCGACCTTGCTATTGGTTCGAAGCAAGAAACGTAAAGGCTGGCGATATGGTGCTCCTCTTCACAGGTAAAGGACAAAACACGCAAAGCCCATCACAGGATGGCCATACCAATCATTTCTACTTTTGGGGAGCTGGCGTAGCCATGTTTCCAGGCCCCACCTCCAAAGCGGTGCTTGTAGAAATCAACACCTGGCAAACCATCGGATAAGAACACTGATCCTTCAGTATAACCGCTGCCGATCCGTCACTCGGGTCTCGGAGACCGGCAGCCCGGCACGAGCGCCACACCCGTCCCGATGAGCAGCACCATCGCGCCGATCCAAACCCAGTTCACCAGGGGGAACACATACGCTTCCACCACCGCGGTATCGTCCGTGTTCATGCCGGCGAAGTTGATGTACAGGTCTTCGTTCAGGGTGTGGTGGATGTCCACGCGTCCCACGAACTGGTTGCTGGCCTTGTATAGCTCGCGGCGCGGGGACATGCTGCCGACGGGCGCGCCATCGTCGACTACATCGATGAGGGCCTGCTGCCACAGGCGGTTGCCGTCCTCGCCGGTGGAGATCTCGCGGATGTCGAGCGAGTAGGGGCCCACGCGGAAGCGGTCGCCGATGCGGATCTCGGCTTTGTGCTCGCGGTTGAACGCGGCGCCGGTGAGCCCCACGAAGATCAGCACGATTCCCAAGTGGACGATGTACCCGCCGTAGCGCCGGGTATTGCGGTGCGTCAGGGCCACGATGCCGCGCGCCAGGCCGATGCCTTCGTTGCGGGCGATGCTGCGGGCGCCCTTCGAGAACTCCAGGACGATGGAGAGCGCCACGAAGGCGCATAGGGCAAAAGACACCAGCACGTAGACCTGGCGGCTCCGCCGGCGGCCAGGATGGAGGCCACCACGCAGCCCGCCATGGCCGGGATGCGGAGACTGCGGCGTAGGCTGTTCCAGGAGGCGCGGCGCCACGGCAGAAGCGGCGCCACTCCCATCAGCAAAAGCAGCGCCAGTCCGAGCGGCGTCATGATGCGGTTGAACCAGGGCTTTTCGAGGACGATTTTATTCCCGCTGAAGGCTTGGGAGACCACCGGGAACAGCGTGCCCCACAGGATCGCGGCGCAGCTTGCGAGAAACAGCAGATTGTTCAGCATGAAGCTGGACTCGCGGGAGACGATGTTCTCCATGGGGGAATCGCTTTTGAGGTGGTCGAGGCGGCTGAGGATCAGCCAGACGGTGGCCGCGATGCCCACCGCCAGGAACGCCACGAAGTACCGCCCGATGGAGGATTTGGCGAAGGCGTGGACCGAATCGACCATGCCGCTGCTGGTCATCATGGTGCCGAAGATGCAGAGGAAAAACGAGGACGAGACCAGTACGATGTTCCACACGCGCAGCATGCCTTTCTTTTCCTGCATCATCACGGAATGCAGGTAGGCCGTGGAACTGAGCCATGGCAGCAGGGAGGCGTTCTCCACGGCGTCCCAGCTCCAGTAGCCGCCCCACCCGAGCGCGGCGTAGGCCCAGCGCGCGCCCAGCATGATGCCGGCGCCCTGAAACAGCCAGGTGACCAGGGTCCAGCGGCGCGCAGTCTGCAGCCAGGCGGTGTCGCGGCGGCGCGCCGCCAGCGCTCCGATGGAGAACGCGAACGGCGCCACCATCCCGACGTAGCCGAGGTACAAGATGGGTGGATGGATGCGCATCATGGGGTATTGCAGCAGGGGGTTGAGGCCGCCGCCATCGGGCGCCGCGACGATGCCTCCGAGCGTGGCGAGCATCTGGAACGGGTTCGCCACGAAGGTGTTGAGGATCAGAAAGAAGGCCTGGGTGGAGGCAAGGACTACGATGGCGTACGGCATGGCCGCCCGGCGGCCGCGGAACACGGCGACGGCGGCGTAGCAGGAAAGCAGCCAGCTCCAGAGGAGCAGCGATCCCTCCTGGCCGCCCCACCACGCGGCGAACTTGTAGGACGCGCTCATGGCGTGGTTGCTGTTGGAGGCGACGTAGGCAAAGCGGTAGTCGTCGGTGAGGAAGGCGTGGACCAGGATCGCGGACGCGATCGTAATGCAGGCCCACACGGCGTAGACGCTGCGCTCGGCGCTCAGGGCGAGGAGCCGTTTCCTTCTAGCGGCGCCGAAGATGGCGGCGAACACCGCGTAGGCGCACAGCGAGAGCGCCAGCAGCAGACACAAGTATCCTGTATTTTCCATGAGGACCTTAAGGAGATTAGCTTTCAGCGATAGCGGTCGGCGATCGGCTACCCGCCAGGCTGAGCGCTGAAAGCTGACCGCTGAGAGCTATTGATTGCGTGACAGAGCAGGCAGGCCGCCTCGGGATGTTCCGGATTGGAGCACGCCAAAGCGTACGTCAGGCCGCCCGATCTCCACGACATGCGCCCGTGTGACGTGCCGTCAGGCGGGCCGGTGCGCGCCACCAGGAGGGTAGCCGCATCGCCGCCCACGGTGTAGTCGACCGCGGTTATGCGCACGCCGCCGTTCCGGATCACGCGCACGCCGGTCAGGCGGACCGGTGTGCCGGCGGGAATGGCAAGGGCGACATCTGCGTGCCGGCGCGTCCAGGCGGCGATCTGGGCCGGATCGCTCGAGAGCAGGTCGAGCGGAGCCGGATGGTGAAGCTGTTGGAGCGCGAGCTGTTCGAGCGAGAGCGCCGGCTCCTGGCCCTTGGCGGCCAGCCAGAGCGTGGCGGCGGCGACCATGAGAGTCAGGATGGCGGCGATGGGCCAGCGCGGTAGAGGGCGCCGCGCCGGCGGGCGGCCGCCTTGAATGCGTTCCCAGAGATCCTCCGGCGCGGCGGCCGGGGACAGTTGATGCGCCAATTCGAGCTCGAGCCACTCAGGCATGGCCGCCTCCCTTCT
>Ga0116223_10005373_pt1 | contig 10810 bp, 9 predicted proteins | sample Sb_taG_3_FD_90092 | JGI IMG/M metagenome (GOLD analysis project Ga0116223, IMG submission 90092) | Peat soil microbial communities from Weissenstadt, Germany - Sb_50d_a_PC metaG | ecosystem: Environmental > Terrestrial > Soil > Wetlands > Peat | place: Germany: Weissenstadt | collected 2010-09-21 | reverse complement strand
CTCCGGCGTTGCCGCCGCCGCTTCGTACAAATACACAGGAATCTGAAACCGCTTCCAGATCTCTTCGCCCACGTGCCGTGCCATGGCCACGCAGTCTTCAATCGTTACTCCATCAATGGGAATGAAGGGCACCACATCCGCTGCGCCCATCCGCGGATGCGCTCCCTTGTGCACATTCAGGTCGATCAACTCCGCGGCCTTCCCTACTCCGCGAATCGCCGCCTCCTGAATCGCATCGCGCGCGCCCACCAGCGTAATCACGCAGCGGTTGTGGTCCGCATCCATTTCGCGGTCCAGCAGGTAAACTCCATCCACTTTCATGGCGTCAACAATGGCGTCAACCTTAGCCTTGTCGCGCCCCTCGGAAAAATTCGGCACACACTCCACCAGCGTAGACATAAGGGAGAAGCATAGCTGGCTCCAACGGATCGAGGCAAGGCAGCCCCGGCGGTGCCCAGTGCCAAGATGCTAATCCTGCAACCCCGATCGGGCTTTGAGAGGAGCGAGATTTGCGATAGAGTCGAGGGGAAGAGGTACGCGGTCGAACACGTCCCGACGTACTCTGGGCCGGTCCCACAAGTGCCGTATAATCAGCAGTTAGGGCGGCTCTTTCGGCGGGTGGTAACGGATAGGCGCGATCCTACGGGGAAAACGGTCTTCGAGCATGGCGGAACGGAACCAGAAAGAGAACGAGGTACAGCAGATCGAAGAGATCGTCGCCAGCGCCGTGGCACAAGCCCTACAGGGGCAGATCCCGCAACTGCAGGCACAAATCGTGCGGCAGGTGCTGGAAGCGTTGCCGGCTCCGGCCAGCGCAGCCCAGGTTCCTGCGCGCGACGGCTCCGGCGCCCTGGTCCAAGCCGTATCCAAGATCCATGCCGGTTCGACGCAGAAAGAAATTTTGAGAGCTTTGTTGGACGCTGGCAGCGAGCACTGTTCTCGCATCGCTCTATTCGTGGTGAAAGCGGGAGCGGCCTCAGGATGGCAGTCCCGCGGCTTCGGGGATGAGGAGGCAGTCAAGGATTTTCCCCTCGATCTGCACGCCGGTCCGGTAGCCCACACTTTTCAGAATCGGGTGGCGACTCCGGGAAACATCGCGGAAATGGGTCGGCCATTCGTAGAGCAGTTCAGCAGCCCCGCCAACGAGCAGGTTCTAGTATTGCCGCTGGCGCTCAAGGATAAAGTCGCCGCTCTGGTTTACGCCGATGGCGGCGACAGTGGCCGGTTGGAGTCCGAGGCCCTGGAGTTGCTGGTCATCGCAACCAGTGCGTGGTTGGAAGTAATCTCGCTGCGCAAGCAAGCGGCGAAGGATGACGGCGAAGCGGCTGGCGCCATGGCTGGTGCCATAGAAAGACCTGCCCCGCCGGTGCAAACCGTTTCTTCCTTTTCCGATCCCTTCGCGGCGCACGCACCCAAACATGTGCCCGCCGCCATGACGGCCGATCCGGCGCCTGCGGCGGAGGTGGTGGAAGTGGCTTCGGCGCATGCCGCGGCTGCGCCCGCGGCCGCTACCGATCCCCTGGCTGGGCTTTCCCCGGAAGATGCCGACATCCATCGCAAAGCGCAACGTTTCGCACGCCTTCTGGTGGATGAAATCAAACTCTACAACCAGGCGAAAGTGGCAGAAGGCCGCCGCAACAAGGATTTGTACGACCGCTTGAAGGAAGACATCGATAAGAGTCGCGGCACATTTCAAAAGCGTTACGGTAGCACGGTGGCGGCAAGCGGAGACTATTTTCAAAGCGAGTTGCTGCGCAGTCTGGCCGAAGACGACGTCTCCATTATGGGGGCGAATTTCCGCCGCTAGATTTTGAGCGAGTTTCTCTGGCAGTTGCGTTTGCGCGAAAAGTAAAAAGTGGTTCGATTCGTTCCCAAGGGTGGGTGGGTGCTCGCCGCTGCAGTTTTCTGCAGCTCGTTTGGCGCTCTGCTGGCAACAGCGGAAGAGCCTACTTCTTTCGTGTCCAAATCTTCTCAAGACCAAACGGGAACCTCTCCCGCAAAGCCGGTTCAAGGCGCCTCCACCGAAAAAACCAGCAGCACAAAGAAGAAGACTCCAACCCTGAAAGCAACTCCCGCCAACAAGCCGCCCGCAAGCAGCACGAAACGGCATTATGCCAACACGCGAAAGCCGCGAGCCGTTTCCCCGCGCGTGCGGCGCATGCGGCAGGCGTTTGTGGCGTCGGCCAGCTTGCGGCCCATGGCGCAACAGCTTTTGCAGGATCGCTCTTTGCCGGCCTACGCGGGCGTTCAGGCGTACGCTCGCGTGCATTCTAAGGAGGATGCCGGAGCGCTGGCGTGGCTGGTACTGGGCTACGCCCATGTGCTCGATAAAGATTATGCCAAGGCCATTGACCCGCTGAGCCGCGCCAAGATCCATGCCGGCGATCTGGGGGATTACGTCGCCTACTATCTTGGAGTTTCCTATCTGCAGACCGGGCACACGGCAGAGGCCCTGGCAAGCCTCGCGGACTTTGCCAACGCCCATCCAGATTCCCTGCTGGTTCGTGACGCCGAGGTCAGCTACGCAGATGCGCTTCTGCTCGAAGGCCAGGCTGCGGAAGCGGCCACGTTGCTGGAACGGGTCCGGGCCCCGATTCGCTCCGACCTGGAATTTGCGCTGGGCCGCGCCTACGCCGCGTCCGGGCAGGCCGCGAAAGCGGCTGACACGTTTGAAAATATTTACTACACCATGCCGGCCAGCGCGGAGGCCGACGCAGCCTACGCCGAGTTGAAGAAGCTGCCCTCCGCACCCCCGCCCACCGTCACTCTGCTTAAAACCCGGGCCGAGGCGTTGATCAGTCACAAACGCTATGCCGAAGCGGCAGACGAATATCGCAGCCTGGTAAATCAGTCCAGCCCGAATGATCGGCCTCCGATGCAGCTTGCCTTAGCGGACGCATTGCATCGCAGCGGCAGGAACCGCGACGCCAAGTTAGTCCTCGCTTTGCTCGGCGGTGAGAGCGGCGAAGTAAACGCGCATCGCTTATATCTGCTGGGCCAAGTGGCATGGGCCGCCAACGACAATGATGCCTTCTACCGGACGGTTAACGAGCTCCGGCAAGCCGATCCCGCGAGCCCTTGGCTGGAACAAGCGCTGCTCTCCGCCGCCAACTTGCACCTGGTGCATCACGAATACGATCAGGCACTGGACGCCTTCCGCGAGGCGCAGCAACGCTTTCCCAACGGCGCGCGGGCATCCTACGTGCACTGGAAAGCAGCCTGGCTCACACTGCGGCAGGGACGCAACGAGGATGCCAAGAAAGCTTTCGAAGAGCAAATCACTCTGTATCCCTCCGGCCTGGAAACTCCAGCCGCCTTGTATTGGCGCGCCCGTCTGGCTGAGGAAGACAATCAGTTCGGCATGGCTCGGGCGTTCTATCAGAAGCTCTCGGATCGCTATCGCAATTTCTACTACGCGGAATTGGGCAGGCAGAGGATGAAGCATCTGCCCGCGGTGGCCGATGCGGCGGCGACAGCGTACGCGTTGCTGGATCACGTGCCGCCGCTCGACAGCAGCGGAAAAGTTACGGACTCGGAGCCTCCGTCGGACGAACTGCACGTGCAGAAGGCGGAGTTGCTAGGCAATGGCGGGCTGGTTGATTTTGCCGTGCGGGAATTGCAGGCTGCAGCGGCGACGAATGGTGGAAGCTGGGCTCCGGCGGAGACGGCACAACTTTACGTCGAAACCGGACACTACGACCGCGCCATCGAGTACATGAAGCACTCCGCGCCCAACTATTTTGCCCTCGATATTCCGGACTTGCCGCGAAAATACTGGGAAGCCCTTTTCCCCAAGCCCTACTGGAGCGACCTGAAACGAAGTTCGGCCGCCAACGGACTTGATCCGTATCTCGTCGCGTCCCTGATCCGGCAGGAGTCTGAGTTCAATCCCAACGCGGTTTCGCGCGCCAATGCGGTTGGGCTGATGCAATTGCTGCCGAAGACCGGCAAGGCCGTGGCCAAACAAGCGAAGTTGAAGCGCTATACCGCCAGCCAGCTCTACACGCCCGCCGTGAATATGCAATTGGGCACGCGCTATTTCAAAGGCATGGTGGATAAATTCGGATCGTTCGAGTACGCGCTCGCCGCCTATAACGCAGGATCGGACCGCGTGGAGGAGTGGTTGGGTCAGGGCAAGTATCGCGATGCGCAGGAGTTTGTGGAATCGATTCCCTTCACCGAGACGCGGGAGTATGTGCAGGCGATTCTAAGGAACGCCAGCGTGTACAAGCAGCTGTATGGGACGCCGTAGGGTACCAGTTCTTGGAACCACAGCTTGGCACGGATAGACGGTCTCCCTTACCATGGCGCACATGCAAAGACACTCGGTAGATTTCAGCTTGTTACTGCTGGCGACTTGTCTCTTTTTCAGCAGCCCTTCCATGGCGCAGCACATGAATGCGGGGGATGCACCGTGTCGCGGTCCAGCTTCTACGTACGAGCAAACGCGGTGTTTCGTCTCGGCCTCCAAAGCGGCTGACCAGCTGCTCAACCGTACCTACAGCCGCATCATGGAGGTAATGTCGCCGGATGAGCAGAACGATTTGCAGCGAGCGCAACGTCTCTGGCTGAAGTTCCGCGACGTGAATTGTTCGGCAGAACGAAATCTCTACGGATCGGGTACGGCGGCTCCAATGGCGTTCGCCGCATGCATGGAAGCAGATACGCGGCAGCGCGCGGATGAGCTTAAGACGATGTATGGTTGGCGTTTAGAGAAATTCGGCAAGGCGATTGAGTGAGGCACCGCAGTCGCGCATACTCGAGTTCAATCGGTTCGAAAATCCCCGCCTCCGCTCGATTTGTGAAACAGTATCTCCAATATCAGCAGCCCCGCCCCCACCACAATCGCGCTGTCCGCCAGATTGAAAACCGGCCACTGATACTGCTTAACATAGAGCAATAGAAAATCAATGACGCGCCCGCGGGCTAGGCGATCCCACAAATTCCCTAGCGCCCCTCCCATGATCAGCGACAAGCCCACGCCGGTGGCGAGGTGAGCATGGTGGTTTTTCCACAGCAGGGCTGAGACCACGATTAATGCGATCATAGAAAATGCGATCAGCAAGCCGGTTTTCCAGGGGGCGTGCGAGTCGGCGAACATGCTGAAGGCCGCGCCCGTGTTCTCCGTGTGGGTGAGGCGAAAGAAACCGGGAATCACCTGGATATTCGCGTAAAGGCGGATTCGCTGCGCCACGAGGTGCTTGGTCCAGCGATCAAGCAGCACCACGGCGAGGGCAATGAGAAGATAAATGGCGCGGGCGGAGTTCTTGGTCATCCAGATTGTTGGCCTGCAAATATCTTACCCTGCTTCGGGCGCACGACGCTTGCTCCCGCGTAGGAGGAACCATGCCAGCGACCTCATTGACAGCCATCCCGGCAAGCCATACGATTCGTCGTCCAAAGGAAATCCGGCCATGCTGACTCTCCCTGATCACCTCAAGCTGCGAATCCCCAAAGCCTTTCTGGCGTTTATCGCGATTGCACTCCTGAGCGCGGCGGCGACTGAGACCATCAGCCACGCCGATCCCACGCGATATCTCAACGACATCAAGTCGCTCTCCGCGCCCGCGATGGAAGGACGCGGCGCTGGGACCAAAGGCCTGGCGCGCGCCGAGAAGCTGATCGTGAAGCGCTACAAGGAACTCAAGATTCAGCCCGCTGGAAGCCACGGTTATTTGCAGCCCTTCACGGTGACTACAGGAGCCACTCTCAAATTGGACAACCGGCTCGTGGTGGCCAATGGCGACTCGAAAAAAGAGCTGAAGACGAACCAGGATTTTGTTCCGTTCAGCTTCTCGTCTTCCGGACAGGCGGCGGGATCGGTGGTTTTCGCCGGCTATGGAATCACTGCCGATGAGTTTCAGTACGACGACTACGCCAACCTCGACGTGAAAGACAAGCTTGTCCTCGTGCTCCGCTACGAGCCCGCCGGCTTCGCCGCCAAGAGTGGCAATCAGGGACTGACGCATCATTCTCAAACCATCACCAAGGCGATCAACGCGCGCAACCACGGAGCGCGCGCGCTGGCGCTGGTGAACGGCAAGCTGGGCGATGGCGAGGAAGATCTCCTCACGCGCTTCGGCAGCGTGAGCGGGCCCGAGAATGTTGGCATCGTGTTCGTGCAGGTAAAGAATGACGTGGCGGACAAGTGGCTGCAAACGGGCGAAAAGTCTTTGAAGGATGCGCAGGACCTGATCAACGCGTCCAAGAAGCCGGCATCGCTCGCGCTTCCCGACAGCCTGCACATCTCGCTGAACGTCGATATCGAAACCACGTGGGCCCGGGTGAACAACGTTCTGGCCTACCTGCCCGGGCAAACCGACGAATACCTCATCGTAGGCGCACACTATGATCACCTAGGGCGAGGAAACTTTGACTCGCTGGCGCCTTCGCAGATTGGACAGATTCATCCCGGCGCCGATGACAACGCCTCGGGTACGGCAGGCGTGTTGGAACTGGCCCGGCTGCTGGCGCCGCAACGCGGGCAGTTGAAGCGCGGAATCCTATTCGTGGATTTCGCCGGAGAAGAACTCGGGCTGCTCGGATCCGCCGCGTGGGTCAAGGAGCCAACCCGTCCTTTGGCGAAGGCCGTGGCCATGATCAACATGGACATGATCGGCCGCATCAAGGACGACAAGGTCTACATCGGCGGCGTGGGAACCGGGTCGACGTTCAAGCCGATCCTGGAACATGCGGAGAAGGAACAGGCGCAGAAAGATTCCGCCTTCAAGATTGAGTATTCAGCGGGTGGTTACTCGTCCAGCGATCACACGTCGTTTGTGTCCAAGAAGATTCCGGTGCTGTTCTTTTTCTCCGGCCTGCACTCCGACTATCACAAGCCCTCGGATACCTGGGACAAGATCAACGCCCCTGCGGCGGCGAAGCTGCTCGACTTCATCGGAAATGTCACGGTGCAGTTGGCCAACGCCAGCCAACCCCCGGCCTTCCAGACGGTGGTGGAAGAAAAGTCCCCGGGCGGCGGCGATGGCAGAGGATATGGGCCCTACTTCGGATCGATTCCGGACTTTGGAGAAATCCCGAATGGTGTGAAGTTCGCCGACGTGAAGCCGGGCTCACCGGCGGCGAAAGCGGGATTGAAAGCGGGAGATGTTCTGGTCCAATTCGGCGAGAGGCCGATCAAGAATCTCTACGACTTCACCGATGCGCTCCGGCGGAGCAAAATCGGAGACATCGTGGAAGTTAAAGTTCTACGAGATGGGCAGCCGGTGACGGCATCAGTGAAGTTGGAGCAGCGGAAATAGAGCTACCCCTGTCCGCAGCGCATTTTTTCTCCACAATTTTCATTTTCATCTATCCCCGGCACAGTCGGTCCATGTATTCTGATGCGGCCTTGAGCCGGACTGCGCGCCGCGAGACGCGGAACGGCCCTGCTCCGGGTTGTTCTAATTCTTATGTTTGCGAAATCTTCTCATGAGGCTTCTAAAACGCTGGAAGGGCCGCACTCTGCTGTTCTTGGCCGTCGTAGGGCCGGGGATCATCACCGCGAACGTCGACAACGACGCCGGCGGCATCCTCACCTACTCGCAAGCCGGGGCCCAATACGGATTTCTTCTGTTGTGGACGATGATCCCGATCACCCTGGCGCTGATCGTGGTGCAGGAGATGAGCGCCCGCATGGGAGCCGTCACCGGCAAGGGCCTGAGCGATCTGATCCGCGAGGAATTCGGGCTGCGCATCACGTTTCTGATGATGCTGGGAATCCTGATCACGAATTTCGGGAACGTGGTGACGGAATTCATTGGCATCGCGACCAGCCTGGAATTATTCGGGCTCTCGCGCTACGTGACGGTGCCAGTTTGCGGCGTGATCGTCTGGCTGATCGTGGTAAAAGGCCAATATAAGAGTGTAGAGAAGGTGTTCCTCGCTGCCTCGTTCTTCTATATCACTTATATCTTTGCCGGAGCGCTCGCCCATCCGCTGTGGAAGGACGCGGCGATCGCGACAGTCAAATTGCCTGCGCTGCCTGCGTTCCGCCAGCAGGCATATTTATTCATGGTGATTGGCGTGGTGGGAACCACGATTGCGCCCTGGATGCAGTTCTATCTTCAGTCCTCGATTGTGGAGAAGGGCGTAACCCGGCGCGGACTTCAGGCTTCGCGCTGGGATGTAATCACCGGCTGCATTTTTACGGACGTGGTGGCCTGGTTCATCATCGTGGCCTGCGCTGCCACTTTGTTTGTCCACGGATACCGCGACATCAAATACGCCGCCGATGCGGCGCAAGCACTCAAGCCGCTGGCTGGACAGTACGCTTACATCCTGTTTGCGGTCGGGCTGTTCAATGCTTCGCTATTCGCGGCGTCGATTCTGCCACTCTCCACGGCATACACCGTGTGCGAAGGGCTGGGTTTTGAATCCGGTGTGGATAAGAAGTTTGGCGAAGCTCCCTTTTTCTACTGGCTTTACACGCTGTTGATTGCAGCGGGCGGCGCCGTGCTCTTAATCCCGGGCCTGCCGCTGGTGAAAATTGCGGTCTTATCGCAGGTGGTCAACGGAGTTGTGCTGCCTTTTGTGCTGATTTTCATGCTGCTGCTAATCAACAAGAAAGAATTGATGGGCGAGTACGTGAACTCGCATCTGTTCAATGCTGTGGCGTGGGTGACGACGGTGGTGATGATCGGGCTAACGATTGCGTGGTTCTGGACGCTGAAAGGGGGCGGTTAGCTCGCATCGCTGAAGATGAGGCGTTCCGAACTTTAAGGAAGCCTTCCAGCCGCCAAGTCCTTTACCAAGGAAGCATCCGCTTCCAGAAAATCATACGAGGGCAGAGCCTTGGGCACGGACCATTGCAGATCGCGGAAGATGCGATTCTCGATTTCGCCATCGTATTCGCGCACGATAAAGAACCGTAGTTCAACCGCCGCGCCATTCGGATAGGTATGCTGCAGGCGGGCGATCTCGTCGCCAATCTTGGCATGAATCCCTAATTCCTCTTCCAACTCCCGGCGCAACGCGTCGCGAGGCTGTTCGCCTTCTTCGATCTTTCCCCCGGGAAATTCCCACTTGAGCGGCATCGTCTGATGCCGCGTGCGCTGGCACACCAGCAGCTTGCCATCCTTCTCGATCACGGCAGCTACAACCCGTTTCATAGCGCGGAACCCGTGGTGGCGGGCAGCGCGCTGGCGACTGGATCCACGCAGCCGGTAAACGTAAACGCGAACGCTGCGACTCCCGGAGAGCAGATAAGCTCCAGTTCGTGTTCGCCGAACTCATGGTTGTCCACCAGAGCATACATGCGGGCGGAATCGACCACGATGTAACTTACGGACTCGCGGAACTGAACATCCTTCGTACCCTGACTGCGCGCCAGCGGCTTGCCATCCTGCAGCAGTCGAACCTCCGCTGAGCCACCGCGCGGGGCGGCCATGACCAGATTTACCGCCGAGGCTTCGTATTTCAACCTCAAAGAATGCAAGCCTTCCCCGGCGGCTTCAAAATATTCGGCAGTCGACGCCCAGCGGCCGCTGGCATAAAAGAAATTCTCTTCTACTTTGCCGACGTATTCATAATCGGCGACCTGGTCCTCCTTGAAGCCGCCCTCATTGCCAATCCGTCCCCGTCCATGGCCGAGATAAAGTTCGCCCGAGCAGCGGTAGCAGACGGCTCCGGGATGATCTTCTTCGCGCAGCGGTTCCATGATGGCGGGGAGTTCCAGCTTCGGATCGACTTCGTGGAGCAGTTCCTGGATCGCCTGTTCGCACTCGCCGTAAGCGCCTTCCCCGAAGTGGCCGTAGCGCAGGTAACCATCTTTATCGAGCAGATACTTGGTAGGCCAATAGCGGTTGGCGAACGCCTTCCAGATTTCGCGATTGCTGTCCACCACAATCGGATACGTCAGGCCGAACTCGCGGATGCCGCGCTCCACGTTGGATTCGTACTGCGCAAACGTGAACTCCGGGGTGTGCACCCCGATCACGGTCAGTCCTTTCTCTCGATAGCGCTCGTGCCAGGCTTGCACGTACGGCAGTGTACGAATGCAATTGACGCAGGTATAGTCCCAGAAGTCCACCAGAACGACGCGCCCGCGCAACTGGCGAAAACTCAGTGGCGTGGAATTCAGCCAAAGGCGGCCAATCTCGGGCGCCCGCACCTTGCCCTTTTCAACTTTCACTCGGACTGCTCCAGCTTTTTCCCAACCACTTCGGCGCAATACTGGACTAGCTTCTGGTCTTCGGCCCCGAACGCGGCCGAGAAATGGCTGTCGATATCGAGTTCGCCGGCGACCTGCTTCCTTACAAAAACAGGCACAACAATTTCTGATTTGGTTTCCAGAGAACAGGCCAGATAGCGTGTGTCTTTGCTGACGTCGTCCACTACGATGGTCTTGCCGCTGGAGGCGGCGGCTCCGCAAATGCCCTGGTTGAGCGGAATCCGCGTGTGCGGCGTCATCGCCCCCACAAACGCTTCCAGGACTAAAACCGGTGGTTGGGTGCCGGCCTCAAGCATGTAAAAGCCAACCCAGTTGTATTTAAGCATGCGCTCATGCAACAGCTCGCAGACACCTCGCATGAGAGCTTTAGCGGAAGGTGCCGATTCGGCGAGTGCCGTAACTTCATTGCGAACTTCTTCGATTCTAGTGGCGATGGGCATGAAGAGAATCTTAACTCAGAGCGCGAGATTCACGGCTGTGGAAGACCGAACGCCGGTAATCTGGCGGATTCCTTTCGTGCCGCCAAACAATTCGGGATGGATGGCGAAAGCCAGGGCATCGAGTCCGTGGAGAAGCGTAGGAGCCGGCGTGTTCAGATACTCGTCTCGAATGCAGTAAACCCGAGAGGTTTGGGCGGCG
>Ga0116223_10005367_pt1 | contig 10818 bp, 7 predicted proteins | sample Sb_taG_3_FD_90092 | JGI IMG/M metagenome (GOLD analysis project Ga0116223, IMG submission 90092) | Peat soil microbial communities from Weissenstadt, Germany - Sb_50d_a_PC metaG | ecosystem: Environmental > Terrestrial > Soil > Wetlands > Peat | place: Germany: Weissenstadt | collected 2010-09-21 | reverse complement strand
CCGTCACGTTGCCCACCATCTTGACGTAGATATCGAAGTTGTCGCCCTTCTCGCCATCCCAGGAGAATGCCACGTGCTTGCCGTCGGGCGAAAACGCGGGGTGCGTTTCCATGCCGGTAAATGTCGTCAGCGGAACTACCCGAGGCGGGGGCAGAGGGGCGCGGTCGCGCGTCAACCATAACCCTGGGCCGACGGTTGCCAGAACCCCGATGGCCACCCAGGCGATTTTGCCCCACGGCCTGCCGGGGGCTGCAGGCTGCGGCACCGGCACCGGCGCGGGCTTCGGAGGGCCCTCCACGGGGGCGATAAAACGATAGCCGCGCCGCGCCATGGTCTCGATGTAGCGCGGATTGTCGGCGGAGTCTCCCAACGCCTCGCGCACTTTGTTGACGGCGCGGTTCAGGCTCTGGTCGAAGTCGACGAAGATGCCTTCGGGCCAGATTCTCCGCTGGAGTTCCTCACGGGTCACCAACTCGCCGGGCCGTTCCACGAGCGCCTGGAGCACCTGGAACGGCTGGTCCTGGATCTTGCGCCGGATTCCGTGTTTCCGCAACTCGCCGGTGCGGAGGTCCAGTTCGAAGGCGCCGAAGCGGACGGGCGGGGGGTCGCTCATTCGGAGGCGGTATCCATCATAGCACTCGAATACCAGCCATAGAAGCCCTCTTTTCGACGGGAGAGATCTCGGCGAAAGTCTCACCGATTCAGCCAGTTAGCTGGGGAGGTGCGGGGTATGGGAAATCTTGCGCCGGGCAGCGGTTGAGCATGGAGGTCCCAGTCTATCCCGCGCAAATTGAGGGTCATGAAAGCCTCAATTCTGATCGCGGGAATCCTGGTGGCGGGCATGACTGCCCATGCCCACGACTCGAAGCCAGCCGACGTAACGGTTTATGTGAACGGAGACAACGCCCCTCCTAGTGCCGTGGACTTCCGGGCGAGAGCCACCGTGACGTGGATGTTCGACCGGGTGGGTGTGCGGCTGGCGTGGCGCGCCGGCGAACCGAAGACCGGCGCCTCATCCGGCAGCCCGGTGACGATCCGGATCCAGTTCCCCAAGGAGGCTCCGGCGGAGGCCAGCCAGAACGCTTTGGCCTACGCCTTGCCGTTCGGCGAAGGCGTCACCATCACCGTCATGTACGGTCGGATCCGCGAGGCAGCCCAGAGGTCGAACCGGGAGCCGGTGGTCCTGGCACACGTGCTGGCGCACGAGATCGCCCACGTGTTGCAGGGCACCAACCGGCATGCCGAGACCGGCGTCATGAAGGCGCAGTGGAACGGTCAGGACTACGACGCGATGGAGAAGAAGCCGCTGGAGTTCACCTCGTTCGATGTGAACCTGATCCAAAACGGGCTGAACGCGCGGATTGCGAGGAACAGCAACTCATTGCCGGTGGCCGTCCGCTAGCTCTCTGACCGGGTGGTTCGGCGCCTTTTGCGAAACCCCTCCTCCCTCACGGAAGGCGCTGTAAGCGCCTTTGGCAGGCTGAAGCCTGCCCCACCACTTGCCAAAATGCAGAAACTCCAGGAGGGCCAAATTGATGTATGCTTTCAGGTACCAGATTATGAAACGCAGAGACTTTATCATTGGCGCCGCGGCGGCATCCGCCAGAGGGGCCGCCGCGCAGGACAACTCAGAAAAACTCAAGCGGGTGGGCTGCATGTCGGGGTGTTTTGGCAGTCTCATGACGGAAGTCAGGGACTGGAGCCGGCCGGCAACGCCCAAAGAGCTTGACATCATGGACTTTCCCGAGATGCTGGCGGACCGCTACCACATCCACAACGTGGAAGTGCAGCAGTTCCACTTTCTCTCGCTGGAGCCTTCCTACTATCGGAAGTTTTTGGATCGGGTGAAAAAGGCGGGCTCGCGGATGATCGACATGCCGTTGGAACTGGATGAAAAGGGTTATTCGGGGACGATCAGCCCGTGCTCCCCGGATCCGCAGCTTCGGGCGCGAGGCGTCGAGCTGACGAAACAGTGGATCGATCGCGCCGCGATGATCGAGTGCCCCAGCGTGATGATCAACCAAGGCATGATGCTTCCGGACGATCTTGGGCCGGTGATCGAAGCGCTGAAGACGCTGAGCGCTTACGGCAAGTCGAAGAAGGTGGCGGTGATCATGGAGAACCGCGGGCGGACGCCTCCGGAGACGCTCGCGCAGGTCATGAAGGCCTCCGGAACTTATGCCAATCCCGATATCGGCAACTTCCCGGACGAAGAAACGCGCGAGCGCGGTTTGCGGCTGTTATATCCGCTCTCGATCACTGTCAGCCATGTGAAGATGAACGCGGCGCGATTCGATTTCGCGAAAGCCATCCGGATCTCGAAAGAGATGGGCTTTAAAGGCGTGTACTCGCTGGAGACCGGCGGTCGCGATCCGTACGCGGCTGCGCAAACGGTGCTCGACGAGTTGCTGAAGAACATGTAGTCGAAGGAGGAGAACGGGAATGCGGCCTTTCGTAGCGATCTTTGTTCCGCTTGCGCTAGCAGCGCTCCTGCCGGGCGCGCGCGCCGCCGACAAGGACTTCAATGGCAGGTGGGACATTACCGTCCACAAGACGCCCGCCGACAGGGCGTGGTGGCTGGAAGTTACCGGCGCCGGGACGCCCGAGATCAAGGGCAGGTTCGAGGGATTTCCCGGCGGCAGCCTGAACGATCTGCCGAAACCGAAAATAGAGGACGGCGTCCTGCGCTTCACATGGGTGGACACGAGGAACCACCTCGACTACGAGATCCATTACGTCAACGGGGACCTCGAAGGGCAGATGACGGGAGGAGCCGTGCCGCTGAAGTTTACGGGGCATCGTGCGCCGGCGATCAACGAGCACGACGATGGCACATGGGTCAAAGGGAAGCCAGTTGCCTTGTTTAACGGCAAGGATCTCACGGGATGGACGGGCCTCAAGTCCGACAAGGCGGACGGCTGGACCGTGGTGGATGGCCTTCTGACAAGCATTGGACACGCCGACGATCTGATCACGAAAGACAAGTACTGGAATTTCGAGCTGCACCTGGAATACAACATCGCGGCGCACAGTAACAGCGGCGTCGGGTTGCGGGGCAGGTACGAGGTGCAGATCATCGACGACTTCGGCCGGCCTCCCGGTATGCATGGCACCGGCGCCCTTTACACGCGCATCGTGCCGCCGGCCAACTATGGCAAGCCCGCCGGAGAGTGGCAGACGCTGGATATCCGCCTGGTAGGCATGGAAGTTACGGGAACGCTCAATGGCAACAAGCTGTATGACAAAGGGGTGATTGAGGGTTTGACCGGGATTGCGTACGACCCGAATGAAGGTGAACCGGGAGCGATTGAGCTGCAGGGCGATCATGGAGCGGTTCAGTTCCGGAACCTGGTGTTGACGCTATTGAGTCAGAAGAAGAAGTGACAGACCACAAAAGGCGATGGTCTGTCCTACCGATCCGGGAGCGCGAAAACATACAAGGCGTTTCCGGTGGCGGGAATGTGTATCTCCGGCGTGACGATGGCGGGGACCATCCGTGGGCTGCCGCCGCCCAGTCCCGTGGTGACGGCAATGTATTGCTTCCCATCGAGGCTGAAGCTTACCGGGAAGCCCTGCACGGAAGTTCCGAGGCGAGTGCTCCATAGCACGGCCCCGGTTCTTACGTCGACCGCTTTGAAGGTGCGGTCGAGATCGCCCACGAACGCAACCCCGCCCGCGGTGGACAGCACGCCCGTCAGAAATGGCGCGCGCTGTTCCACCTTCCACAGCTCCTTCATCGTCCTTACGTCATAGGCGGCCAACTTGCCGGTGTTGCCTTCGGTCCCTGGCATTTCGAAAAAGCGCCGCTGACCGGCCGTTCCGCCAGAACCTTCGGTGAATTCCACGACGCGTCCGAGCATCTCCTGGCACGTCTGGCTCAGCGGCACGATGAGGGAGTTGATTCCGGGGTTGTAGCTCATGGCATGCCAGTTCTTGCCCCCCGCCGTGCTGGGACAGGCCTGCAGCCACTAGCCGGCTTTCTGCTCGACGATGTCGTTCCGGTAATGCACTTCGCCCGTGGTCTTGTCGATCTTATCGAAGACGTTCTGAAAAACCATTTCCTTGAAGTCGAGGAACTTACCCGTCTTCCGGTCGAGTTTCCAGAGAATGCCGGCTTTGCCCGCCGTGAAGAGCAGGTTCTGGCCGCCGGCGTCGATCAGCACCCGTTCGAAGACTTCGTCCATGTCAAACGACTCGCCGGGTATGTGCTGGAAATACCACACGAGCTTGCCGTTCTCGGGCCGAAGCGCCACGGTTGAGCTGGTATACAACGCCTTATCGCCGGTTCCACGGCTGGAGCGCATCCAGGGCTTGGGCTGCGCCACGCCCCAGTAAGTCAGATCCAGGACGGGATCGTACGTGCCGGTGATCCAGGTATCGCCTCCAGTGCGAAGAAGGTCCGGCAGTTTGCCCCAGGTGTCGCCGCCTGGCTCGCCTTCCCGAGCCACGGTGTTGAATTTCCAAAGTTGCTTTCCGGTTTCGGCGTCATAGGCGCTGATGAAGCATTTCTCTTCGCGGTAGAGGATACATCCCGTCATCCCCTGAATTACCTTGCCCTTGATGACGATCGGGCCGCTCGTATGGGTGAACTCTTTGGTTTTCTCGGAAATCGGCGTATCCCAGACGACTTTTCCAGTGATCGCGTTGAGCGCCACCACGCGTCCGTCCGTAGTTGCGGCGTAGACCTTGTCCCGATAGAGCGCCACATTGCGCATCGCATTGGTTCCGCCGACACCGATCGTGGGGCCGATCTGGTTCTCCCAGATCAGGTCGCCGGTGCGCGCATCCAGCGCCTGAATGTAGTTGCTGGGGTTGACGAGAAAAATCGTATTGCTGTGGAAAAGGGGCGATGGCTGGTTGGCGCCGCTCTCATTCATGGCTCTGCTCCAGACGAGCCGCAGGCTTTTGACATTGGCTGGCGTGATGCGGGCGAGGGGACTGTAGCTCCACGCCTGGTAGTTGCCGCGGATCATGAGCCAGTCGCCCGGATCGGGATTGCGGAGCATCTCATCGGTGACCGGGGCATAGTTCCTAATCTCGCCCCCCACCGTGAGGCCGCGCGCGGGAGCGAGATTTACGGGGAACACGCCACCGCCGCCGCTACGGCCGCCACCGCCGCTTCCACCCCGGCCGCGGCCGGGCCCAGAGGGCGCCGCTGCCGAAGCCGAATCGCCTGCCGATCGCGCGGGCTGTGGCGGTCTGCCGGACGCGACGGACCGGATGACGTCGTTGGCGCCCGAAGTGAGGGGCCAGCTTCCAGCGGCCGCGCCGTTCGACTCAAGAAGGAAGGCGACCAGGTCCACGCTGATTTTCTCTGTCAGGCTGCCCGGAGTGGCGGGGGGCATCGTGGTCTGGATGAAAGTCGCCAGATCGTGGACTGTCCGGTTACCCCAGGAACTGATGAAATTGTTTCCCGCCAGTTGAGGCGCCTCGTTGCGGCCGGCGAGCTCGGGGCCGTGGCAGGTGGAACAATTGGTCTGATAAGCCGACCGGCCGGATGAGGATTGCTCCGGCGTGAAGAGGCCGGAACCGGAACGTTGTTGCCCGGTCAGCATGAAGGCACTTATGGCTGCGATGGTCACCGGCGGCAGCACAATCCGCTTCATCATTGATATTTCCTCAAGGCTAAGGATATCTCCTCAAGGCAAGAGCCAGCCCCATAAATTGCCATCCGGAGCCTTCTCAGTATGAAGCTGCACGTAGAGTCTGCCTTTGCGTAGATCCTCTATTTGTTCCGGCGTCAGGTCGAACGACCCGTTGATCGTGCCGCTGGTGGCCTTCGCAACCGTCAAGTCGAACACCGCGGGGCCGCGCACACCCGTAACCGGACTCCGGCGCACCTGAGCAATGGTGGCGGGCGATAGCAACCCTTCGAATGAGCCGGTGACCACGAGTCTGGAACCGGTCAGCCGTGCCGACGCGGAACCGGCCCCGGCAACGGTGGCGCGCATGGTGGCATCCATGGCGACCGGGCCGAGGCGCGTCTTAAATACCGCAGCGCTCTGAGCAAGGGCGAACGTACCCAGACAGAGAAACACGGCGGCTCTGAGCGGACGCATGGTGATCATCATACTTCAGGTGTTTTGTTTCCAATTCCGCACACCGGCGGCAAGACCGCCGGCGTTACCGCGGGAGCGCGAACGCGACATACCCCCTCGACAGGTCCGGTATTGCTGCTCCACCCTGCGCGTTGGTTGCATTCACGATCAGATACTCCCGCCCGTTCACCTGGTACATCGCGGGAATGCCGCGCGATTGCCCCGGCAACTCGGCAGTCCACAGCACTCTGCCGGTCTCGGAGTCGTACGCCCGCATTTTCGCGTCGGCTCCGGTAAGGAATACCAGCCCCGTCGATGTGACTACCATACCGGCTCTCAGACCGATGCCGCCCGTGTCGTGCACTCCTTCCTTGAGGGCGCGCAAGTCGTCTCCAACCGGGACCTGCCACTTGATGGTTCCTTTGTTCAGATCATAGGCGGTCAGTGTAGTGTACGGAGGCTTGATGATATTCCCCATCACGTTGTAGCCGGTGTAGTAACGGTTCTCAGGCACGTCCAGACCCTCGGGGTAGGGCGGTCCACCCATTCCGCCGTAGCTTCCGCGGCCGGCCGAGGCAACGGCGGCAGCCAGGATCTTGGCGGCGGGCGCGCCTCCGGAAGCGACTACCGGCCCATCGAGGGGCGTTGCAGCGGCCTGGGCGCCGCGGCCGCCCCGTCCGCCTCTTCCACCTTGGGCAACTGCGGCGGGGTTGGCCAGGTACGCCATCAATGCATTCATGTCGGCCTCGTTGATGTCGGCGCTGAAAGCGGGCATGGGACCTTTGCCGCCAACCACAATCGCGCGGACGGTATCCACCCCGTAACGACTGGTGACATCGATCAGCGATGGATAATTTCCATTGCCGCTCAGATCGTCACCATGGCACATGACGCACCTCCGCTCATAGACGGCTCGGCCCTGCGCGGCGGAACCCGCACCGCGGCCTCCACCCCCGCCGCCGCGGCCCGGCATCTCCAATGACATTTTGAGAACTGCAGGCTCGTTCAGGCCGAGAACGAAGACCATTCCGTTAGTTGGATTCGACGATGTGGTACCCCAGTTGGAGCCGCCTTGGTTTCCCGGCATCTGAATCGTGTCCCGCATGGAGGGCGGCGTAAAAATGCCTTCGTTACGCGCGCTGTCCACCACCTGCTTCCAATGGGCGCGTTCTTCCGCGGTGAGTATGTAAGGGTTGATGTCGTCCGCCGTGAACTTCAGAACGGCAAACGGCGGCGGGGCGGTCGGGAACGGTTGCGTCGGCGATGCCTGTTCACCGGGCATGTCGCTCTTGGGGACAGGACGTTCTTCAATCGGCCACAAAGGCGCGCCCGTCACTCGATTGAACACGTACAGAAAACCGGTCTTACCCGCAAGCGCCACGGCGTCCACCATCCGGCCGGCGTGCCGGACCGTCGTCAACTGGGGAGCCGACGTGTTGTCGTAATCCCACAAGTCGTGATGGACCATCTGAAAATGCCACAGGTGCTTCCCGGTGCGCGCATCCAGAGCCAGCAGGCAATCGCCGAAGAGATTTGCGCCGGGCCGGTCCGCGCCATAAAAATCGAAAGTGGCGGAGCCCGTCGGAAAGTAGGCGATTGCCCGCTTCTCGTCGATCGTAATCTCGCCCCAGGTGTTGGCTGCGCCGGCGTACTTCCATGCCTCCTTCGGCCACGTATCGTAGCCATACTCGCCCGGAAGGGGAATCGTGTGGAACTGCCACACCAGCTTGCCCGTGATTACGTCGAAGGCGCGCAGGTCGCCGGGAGGGGACATATAGCCCTCGCCCGGAGCCGTGCCGAGAATGATCAGGTTCTCGAAAACCTTCCCCGGATTGTTGGATTGAATGCGGCCGAATGGCGAGCCTCTGGGAAAGCGGCGCAGGCCGTCGCGAAGGTTCACGATGCCTTCCGTTCCGAATGTCAGGATGGATTTTCCGGTATGGGCGTCGATCTCCTCGAGATAACTGTTTCGCTGGAAGATCAGGCGCCGGTCCTTGCGGTCTTTGCTTTCCCAGTAATTAATGCCGCGCGGCGCGATTCCCTGCAAGTCGGCGTGTATCCAGATCTCCTTCCCCGTTGTGGCGTCGAGCGCCACCAGCGAGTTGTTTCTCGCCAGCACGTACGCAACGTTGTCGACGATCAGGGGATTCCAGACATAGGCGACGTTGTCGTTGCTCGGATAGCTCCACGCGACCGCGAGGTCATTGACGTTCGCCTTGGTGATCTGGCTTAAGGTGGTGTAGTGCGAATTATCCGGCCCGCCACCGTTATCCAGCCACGTTTTGTGATCGGGTTGGGCGCCTGCCACCCCGGCCGCCGCGATGAAGCAAAGGAACAACTTCACTGTGGACATACGCCTCGACATTTCCTCCTCCAAAAGCTGTGCAGCCTGTGCACCGGTGAGTATATATCAAACGGGCGTCACTCGAGTCGATGCCCGGCGGATGACCGTCATCCCGGGGGCCAACACCCGCTTGACGCGGGGCGGGGGCCGATGTATGCTCTTTGGGGCTCAGTCTCAAACCAGCGTATAGGAGACATCGAGCCGTGTGGGATGCCCTCCAGAGGCTGTGTAGAGTTAGAAAGGAATTGAACCCGCCATGAATACCCGTTTGTTGTTGCCGGTTGTGTTGCTAGCCTGGGAACTGCCGGCGCAGGTGACCGATGCGCGGCTTCTTCACGCTGATCGCGAGCCCCAGAACTGGCTGACGTATTCGGGAGACTATTCGAGTCACCGCTACAGCTCGCTCACGCAAATCAACCGGGATAACGTGAAGAACCTGCAACTCAAGTGGGTCTACCACCCTATCTACGCGAAGACCGGCAACAACCAGTCCAAGATGGAGAATACGCCGCTGGTGGTAGACGGCATTATGTACACCGGTACCGCCCTCGAGGTGGTGGCCCTGGATGCCGTGACGGGACGGCCCTTCTGGAAGTTCTCACGCCCACTCGATCCCACTGCCTATTACAACGCGTACGAGGTGAACAAGGGCATGGCGATCTCCGCCGACACATTGTTCTGGGCCACGGTGGACTGTCATCTCATCGCCCTTGACACGAAGACGGGGCGCGTGATCTGGGACAAGGCGATGGCGGATTTCAAAAAGGGCTACCAGTACAATGTGGCGCCGCTGATTGTGCGCGACATGATCATTCTGGGGCCTGCGACCAACGAAGCCGGGGCCAACTGCTGGGTAAACGCTTACGACGTCAAAACGGGTAAGGAATTATGGCGCTTCAATACAGCCCCCATGTCGGCGGATCAGCCCGAGGCCAAGACGTGGGTGGGCGAATCCTGGAAACACGGCGGCGACCCCATCTGGAACGGCGGCTCTTACGATCCGGAAACCAATCTGACCTTCTGGGGAACGGGTAACCCGAACCCGGGCTGGAACGGCGATTCTCGTACGCCGGCCGACAATCTCTATTCCGCCTCGGTGGTGGCGCTCGACGCCGATAGCGGAAAGCTGAAATGGTATTTCCAGTTCACGCCCGGGGACGAGTACGACTGGGATTCCACGCAGGTTCCCGTGCTGGTCGATATGGACTGGAAAGGTAGAGCGCGCAAGGTGATGCTTTGGGCCAACCGCAACGGACACTTCTACGTGCTGGACCGCACGACTGGTGAATTCCTGATGGGCAAGCCGTTCGTGAAGCAGAACTGGAACGTGGGCCTGGATGAGAAAGGCCGGCCGGTCAAGGCTCCCGGCCTTTGGCCCAAGCCCATGGGAGGCGTCTATGTGGAGCCGGGTACGCAGGGCGGGACGAACTGGTATCCCCCGTCTTACAGCCCACGCACCGGGCTGTTCTATGTGTCTACATGGGACAACTATGGCGGCAATTCGGGCAAGGGCGATCCCGGTCCATGGGTTGAGGGCCAGCGATACACCGGGAACGGACAAGGCCGAGGAGGTGCTGGCGGCCGCGGGGCCGCGGGCCGGGGTGGTGCTGCCGGCGCTGCGGCCGCGGGCCGGGGCGGCCGCGGAGGCCGGGCCAGCGCCAATTACAAAATGGAAGAAGAAGGATACGGAGCGATCCGAGCCCTCGACCCGAAGACCGGCGAGAAGAAGTGGGATTTCAAGATGGTCAACTACACGGAGAGCGGGGTGCTCTCCACGGGGAGCGACCTGGTGTTCGGTGGCGGGATGGATGGCAACTTCGTGTCCCTGGATGCGCGCACAGGCGAGTTGTTGTGGCACGTGTATCTTGGCGGCCCCAACGCGAGCGGTCCGATCAGTTATGCCGTTAACGGGAAGCAGTACATCGTGGGAACCGGCGAGGGTACGATGTATGCCTTCGCTTTGCCGGACTAGCATGACGCGCTGAAAGCTAAATCTCACACAATACTCACACAATAAAAGTTCTTGACTCTCCGTGTTACTTGGGATATATTCCCACCCATGTTGCGGTGCAATGCCGCAACAGTGTCCCGCGTTGTGCGCGACAAGAGAGGGGATTTGTATGCGCATTCTCAGAGGGCTGTTGCCGTTTGTGGCATTTGCCTCCATCGGATTTGCCCAAGAGGTCACAAGTGTTATCCTGGGCGTCGTTACCGACCCGGCTGATGCGGTGGTGCCGCGTGCGGCCTTGACCGCTACCGAAGCCGGCACCGGCCTGACCCGTATCACCACATCGGACGACGCTGGGCGCTTCCGGTTCAACGACGTCCGGCCGGGCATGTATTCGATCCGTATTCAGGCGCCGGGATTCAAAGCTTTCGATGTGACCAACGTCAACCTGCTGACCGGAGAAACGCGCGACCTGGGAAAACTGGTCT
>Ga0116223_10005366_pt1 | contig 10821 bp, 8 predicted proteins | sample Sb_taG_3_FD_90092 | JGI IMG/M metagenome (GOLD analysis project Ga0116223, IMG submission 90092) | Peat soil microbial communities from Weissenstadt, Germany - Sb_50d_a_PC metaG | ecosystem: Environmental > Terrestrial > Soil > Wetlands > Peat | place: Germany: Weissenstadt | collected 2010-09-21 | reverse complement strand
GTAATGTGAGGCTGAATTGGTCAGTCACACCTAGTAAGCTGGTGCAGCTCTTTGATAAATCGAGTCGTTATCGTCAATCGCTAGCTGATGGGCCCCGCCTTCTGGTCATTATTGGAACCGCTGCCGTCCAAATCACATCGCATTCGAGGTGTTTATGAAAGCAAGTGCGATTTCATCGGCTCTGAAAACTCTGATCGTAGCCCAGCAACCAACTTTCATATGGGGACCGCCAGGAATAGGAAAGTCCTCGGTGGTGCGACAACTTGCGCACGAGCTCGGCTTGGCTCTGCAGGACATACGCGCCCTATTGCTCGATCCGGTAGACATCCGTGGGCTCCCTTACTTGGGCCCGGATGGGCGCTCGAAATGGGCGGCGCCTGATTTTCTACCGAGTGACGGCGCCGGAATATTGTTTCTCGACGAACTGAACGCGGCGCCGGGAATGGTCCAAGCTGCCTTCTACCAACTGGTGCTCGACCGCAAACTCGGCGAATACACGCTCCCCAACGACTGGGTCGTTGTGGCCGCCGGAAACCGCGAAACGGATCGAGCGCAAACGTCACGAATGCCCACGCCTTTGCGCAACCGCTTCGTCCACTTAGAATTCGAAGTCGATATGCAGACCTGGTCTGAGTGGGCAATCAATGCAGACATACGGCCGGAGGTCATTGCCTTCATTCGGTTCAGGCCTGAGTTGTTGAGTTCGTATGACAAGGATGCCCACGCCTTCGCATCCCCACGCTCGTGGGAATTCGTCTCCAAAATCCTCAAATCCGCTCCCGATCCCTCAATCGAGCACGAGCTATTTTCCGGCGCTGTCGGAAATGGTGCAGCGACAGAATTTTCCGGTTTTCTAAGGATGTTCCGTGAACTCCCGAACATAGATGCCATTCTTCTGAATCCCACGAGTGAGCCGGTACCCGACGCGGCGGCGGCGCAGTATGCAGTTGCTTCCGCTTTAGCTCACCGTGCCACGGACACCAACTTTGATCGAATCTGCCTGTATCTGGACCGCATCCCGACGGAGTTCCGCGTGCTGTGCGTGCGGGACGCCACCCTGCGGGAACCGGCCATAAAGTGCACAGCAAGCTATACTAAATGGGCCGTCCGAAATCACCATGTCCTTGCATAAGGTCCCATGCTTTTCCGCTGGATTTCTCAGCGATGGGAAGTAGCCAAGTCATGGGCCGCCGGTTTCTGAGATGTGCCACTTTCGGCTATTCCGACCGCGGAACCAAGTTTAAAATCGTGGGTGTTACCTGGTCCGGCCGGACTCCGGCCATCTCATTCGGATCACGGTTCCCGCGCTGCTCTCGGCGTCGCGCGGCCAAAACTTCCCGGTCCGCCTCGTTTTTCACGCGCTCCATGCGCCTGACCATTGCCGCCATTGCTTCCCGCGCAAGCTTGATACTGCGCCGAAGCTCTGCATTTTCGCCGCGCAGGCGACGGTTAATTTCGGCCATGGAGGTGGCTTGGTTGGGAGGGTTCCTGTAATTAAGGATGGCAGCCCGTACTCGCGGGTACGCACAGCGCTCGTGACTAACTAGGGTACGGGATCGGCCTGCCTCCTTCGCCACAGTGCTCGCGTTGATCTTGAGCGTCCCGCGTTGAGCCTTACGAGCCAAGTCGGGATCTTGCGGGCGCCGGTCCACCAGTCTCTGCAGCGCCCCCATAAGCTCCTGCTCGATCGGGCGCAGTGCGGAATGTTCAATTGGCCCTTGCATATCTTGTCTCTGTCTCTACCCGAGGTAGCCCGACGCCAATCGCTTGCATAACGGCAGCGCTTTGAAGGGCGCGAAACTCCGAAATGCGGTAATCCTTTTCGAATCCACCCGCGACGGCTTTCATCCAGGCGGTCTGATTTTCCAAGTAACGGCGCACCCAATAGACCTCATGTTCGCCATCGATGGCATACGCTGGGCACCCCAGGCACACCTCAGGGCTTCGGTAGGTGTAATTCGGCTCGCGGTTCGCCCAGTGCGCCGTGCCCGCAAGTTGATGGCACCGAGCTTGCCCGGGTGCCAGGCGCAGGAAGCACTTTCCGTGGCTCGAGAACCAAATACGCAGGTCCTGCTTAACAACCCATCGCTCCATGGCGAACAAGCCCTCGCGCTCCTCCAGTCCGGCGATGATGCCCTCCAATTCTGTACGGTGCGCATCGATGAGTTTCGCCATCCGGCCAGCGATAGGACGCACGCCACGAGCCATTTCATAAAAGAACAAGGCAGTTTGGCGGGTGCGGACGCTGTCCATCACCTCCAACAGGGTCGGGTCGCTGCCGAGATAACCTTGCTCGGTCATCGCTAGCGACAAGTGGTGGAACTGCTGAGCGATCGCCGCTATCATCCGGGAGTCCGTGCGGAACACGTAAAGCGCAAAAGTTTTCCGCCAGGAATGGGATCGGAGGCATGCGCCGCGGCTGGTCCGGTATTGGGCTAGATTCTCTCCATGCCGGTTGCGGTCTGGTAGTCCGCTGAGGTCGACATAGGTCCCAATGAACTGGCGTTGGTAGGCGAGCAAGCACCCCCCAAGGATTTTTCCAATCATGCGGCTATTTTTCGGTAAGCCCCTTGGCCACGTCATTTGGACAATGAGGTCCTTGCACCGCGTACCATTCGTCGGGAGGCTGCGCAACGGAGCGTAAAGCTCCTGTAATACCTGGGCAGCACGCACCGGTGCTGGAATTTCCTTGATGCCGACGGGTCGGGCCCCCAGCAGCCATTCAGCTTCGACGGGAGCAGGACGCGTCTTGGCAAGAGTTCCCTTGAGGAAGAAGAGTTCATGCAAGCCCGTCTTGCTGCGCCGGACTTCGATGCAAACTGGCAATCGGGTGTCCGGGTTAGTACCGGCCCGCAACCCACAGACCTCGTTGATACGGATTCCCGCCTCACTTTGTAGAACGATGATGCAGGCTGCGCATACATCCTCGATTAACGCCCGAAGCGCCTGGTGCACATCGAGATGCGATGTGTGCCAAGCGCCATGGTGCAGCCGTCGGCTTGTAGTCGGATACAGGGAAACTCGCCACGGGGAGTTTTGACCCTCGATGGGCGAGAATGCGAAGCCGGCGATCGCCTTGCCTGCCAGCAGCGCCTGTCTGCCAACGGAGCAGTGAGAGGCGGCGGCACGTGCATCGAGATACAGTCGGTGCAGCCGGATGACGTCAGCGGCGGGGACACCAAGCATTCGATGTGCGGCGGCCATAATGGGTAATGCGACCTCGTCTGGAATCGGCGAGATCCAACCCATGGTTTTGGTAGCCAAGTCATGGGCCAAAGATTTTGGCGAACGTCCGGCAAATGGCACGTTAGGCAGGGGGTCGATGCCTGCATCCTTCAAAGCGCCACTCTGCCGCCATAGCAGTCTCCAGATGTTGATCCGTCCGACTACACTGGTGACTGTCTTGCCTCCGGGAGAGGCGCCGTCGTCGCTTCCCGTCGCCTCCGGAATGATCTCGGGGTCTGTCTCGTCTGCTTCGGCGAGATCTCTCGCTAAATCTTCAAGGTATTCCTGGCTGGCCGTGGCATTGAGTTCCGATAGCGCTGAGTAATCGCGGCGGACCATCCATCTGACCAGATAGCGCAACGCCCGAGAGATGTGAGTTGCACTCCCAGGCGCCATTGGAGGTCCCTGCCGCGGATCAGCAAAGAGCGACCATGCAAACCGTTTCAGGGAATAACGTAGCCGTGCATGTTTGGGATCGGTGAAAAGGCATCCGTCGGGCAGCTCGAACTCCCAGCGAATGGATGATTGGGCTGGGTGTTGACCAGGCGTAGTGCTGTCCAGCCTCCACACTGCATCGCCGAAGCGACTCGACTGCGATACAGGAAAATCTTCAGCTCCCGCTGCCATTTGGATCTTGGCGCTATCACTCGCTGCGATCTCTTGCGTGGTGAAGGGAATCGGCATCGATGGGTGTTCACTCCGGAAGTGGTAGAACCGGAACATCGAGTTGGCGTGCGCGAGACTGTACGGCGGCGCTGAATTGGGGCAGCCAAAAGCGGGAAAGCCTACGTTCAATTGGAGCCATCCGGGCCAGCCATGCCTGGGGGGCCATGGTTTCGCGAGTGCGGCGCACGGCCTCCAGCAGGTTATGCGCCTGGGCGCAAGCGTATGGGGATTGGAGATCGAGTTGTGCGAGCGGGCATAGCGGACACAAGCCGTAGCCATCGCAGAGCTTCCCCCTGGAGGAAAATGGCGAGTCGTAGGGATCGAGACAACTCCATCCGGGGGTGGCGGCCCCCTGGTCGGTATCGTGGGGACGCTCGCGCGGATCAACGCCGCCGTTGGTCTCGCGCCAACGAGTGCGTAACGCCATCACCTCGCCAAGCCGTTCAGCATTGCGCTGGCGTTGGGCATCACTTACGTAGTGTACGTAGGTGGTATCCGCACGCCGGTGGTTGCCGAGCACCTGGGCGGCACGCAGGTCCCCGCTATTCAACACCGTACCCAGGTCGAGCATCGTGGGGCGGATCTGGGCAAGCGAGAAGGGCTTCAAGTGGTGATCTTCACAAAACTGTCGCAATCCAATACGCCACGTGCTGCTGTGGCCGTTGGCGCTATAGTTGCTGTACGTGGTGACCGTGGGGTGCGCCTGTCGCGGAACGAATAGCAACAGGCGATTCGCAAGGTGGGGCCTGGCCAACCGCCGTGCCCGTTGAGTCCATTCTCGAAGAAACGCAACGATTGAAGCGGGGTTGTCAGGGGCCTCATGCTCGACGGGCGTGATGGAGAGTTGCCGGCTTTGGGAACGCCCCTTGTAAGCGCGGAACACAAGTACCCTTTGACCAATCCGCTCCTCGATCGCGCAATCCTCCAGGTTGCTGTCGAGAAGAGTTTGAGGGTTGTACCTGGTGTGAATTGCCAGGAGCAGTACGAAGGGCACGAGAAGGCGATCATCGGGGTACAAAACAGAGCGCACAGCCAGTAGACCTCCATGATTCTTCTTTATTGCCCGGAACAGGAACGGATGTTCCTGCAGAACCCGACCGTAGTTCGGCACCGAATCTGGGAATGCCTGAGTAAGGGCGGCCAAACAGGCGCCCAGATCGGTGTAATCGCGATATGTACTCGGTCGAGTGGGAACGCGGTCGCGCGCCTCTTCCATAAGCAGGATACCCTCGGTAACACGCTTGCGAGTTTCGAGAACCTCGGTAACAGAGGCGCGATAGACAGCGCGTAGCTCATCATCGGTCAGCACAGGAGCCGGGCTCGATTGACGCTTGGCCCCCGGCCAACAGAACATGGGTATACACAGGCCTTTGGGCATCTCATGCATCCACGGAGCGTGACGCGCCAGCCATGAGACCAGGATTCGTACCACAGCGAAGTAGCCCTGGCGGCTTCGGACGGCCCAGCGTGCGTGACCAGAGGCTGGATCAACTTGGTTCAGCCACTTCACGAAACCGTTTAGGCGCGCGGTTGTGAGGGCTGCCAGCCGGATGGCTGCGAGGTTATTCTGCAGCAGATAAGCGCAGAAAGTGCGCAATGCTACTGAAGCCAAGCTTCGTGTCTGCCATGCTCGAAGAGCGTAGGCCTCGGAGAATGCCTCCGAAAAAGGACCTGCCAGATGCGGCAGGTCGAGAAGGTAGCTCAGATCAATGACCTGTGGCTCAGCCCATCCGGGTCGTGGGAACACAGCACGAAGGAACGGCACACCATTATTCTTCCCGCGCTCAATCCGCCGTCTGGCAGTAACGTGAGTCATCGGCACGACGGCGGTGTTCGGCGAGACACTTCTCTGGGAAGGGTTCTGTCGATCCAGTTGAGCGAAACGCGTTGCAATGGGGCGGCTAATTCCCAAATTTCTCCCTCAAGAACCTGTAGACGTTCAGATTAACTTCCGTCCGATAGTCATCGACCACGCGCAGGTATGTGTTCAGCGTGGTCGCGAGCTGCCTGTGACCGAGCCTCGCCTGGACGATCTTCCATGGTTCTGCATTGCCGCCGGCGCGTTCCGCGTGATACATCCATGCGGCGAATGTGTGCCTCGCGTCATGAAAGGTATGTGCTGCCTCTGCCGATTGATAGAGTGCGCCGGTTTCAGGGTCGGTTTTGGTGACGCTGCGGGTTAACCCGGCAGTCCGTACAGCGGCCGTGAAGGCACGGGAAAGTGTTTCAGCCCGTATCGGCTTGCCTGCGTCATGACGAGACGCATTGCCATTCACGAAGAGACTTTCCGGATTCGCGCGAAGGCCGTGGCGCCGACCAACAGCGATGCATTCCGCCCGCTCTCCGTCGATATAACGCCTCAGTTCCAGCACAAGGTGCGCTGGGATCAACACCCAGCGCGGACGTAATCCCTTGGTTCGCACGACGCGCAACCGCAGCGCCGCATGCGGCTCCATAGGGTCCGGCGTCAAATCGCGAACCTGATTGATTGTGAGGCCAGCGATCTCGTCGACGCGCAGCCCTGTCCATAGACTAATCTCGGCCGCGAGGCGGTCGCGAGATGGGCGGCCACCCGTTTGCTGTTCACTGGGTAAGGGACCGAGCGCACGCGAGACCAACGCCCATTCCTTACTCGATAATGGACGGACATGATCGTCCGCAGATCTTGTACTGAGAGGGAACACTCTCGACACTTGGCACATGCTGACACTTGGCACCGTATGAGCCAACGGATTCGCATCGATCGGCCTGACCACCTTTAGGACCTCCCGCTGAAGGAGGGATCCGCCGCTGTAGTAGCCTTTCTCCGATGCCCACTGGTAAAGCGAGATCACTGTTCCCATCCGCCGCCGAATGGTGCGCAACTCATAGGGCTCACACGTGCGCGGACTGACGGCATGAAGCATGGAATCGCGGTAGGCGATCAAATCACGCTCGTCTGCGATGTCCCATGCTCTTCCGGTATGCCCGAGGTACCGCCACCAATCGCACAGATCGTAGGCAGCGTTCGCCACGGTCGTCGGGCGCCACATGCTTCTGGCGGGAGGATATTGATGGCACAGCCAAAGCAAGGCTGGCTCAATCACGCAGTGCGTTTCATCGTCCACAAGGAAACTGTATCCAGGCGGCAGCGAGTCTGCGGCGAAGGGATCGTCCCTGGGCAATCCAACTGAACGGTTAACAGTAATCATCTGGGTCAGCGGGCACGTCAAAAGAAATCGGGATCGCACAAACAATGGATCTGATCTGCGGAGAGTTGGTCCGGTTGAGTACCAAGCGGAATCTCTACGACCCGCACGGCCAACTTGGTGACGAGGCGAGCGGCGATGGTGATGCCGGCCCGGCGTCCCGCATTATCGCCATCCAGCATCAGTGTGACTTGGCGGAAGTGTTGTTGAAGAAGCGCTTCCTGCCGTGCTGAAAGCGAACATCCCATTAGCGCAACCACGCATGGAAACCCGGCCTGATGTACGTTCAGGCAATCAAAGAATCCTTCGACCACGATAACGGCTTTCCCGTGGCGAACGGCGCGGTGGAGATTGAACATCACGAGCGACTTGCGGAAACGAACCGGAAACTTGTACCTCGGTCCGCTTTGTCCGATGCTCCTTCCAGCGTAAGCCACCAGGGCCCCGGTGTCGTCGTGGACGGGGAAGATGATCCGACCTTCCATCGAGCCATTCCCAGAGTAGAAGCCTATGCCGAAGTGGGCGGCTGTATTCCGGTCCACCCTGCGCTGGGCGAGGTACGGGTGGGCCGAATCAACTGTAAAGAGTTGAAAGGCTAAGGGCTGGTTGTTTTCTTTGGCGGCAACTGGCGGGTATGTTTCGTCTCCCCCGGTGGCGGCAACAATCTGTTCGCTCGAGACCGGCGCGACAGAAAACCGCTCCTGAAGCTTGAGCGCCGCGTCACGAATGGAGCAACGTTCCATGGCCGCCACGAAGTCGAACACGTTCCCGCCTCTCCGCCAACCACGTGAAGCCGCGCAAGAATCCGAATGGCAAACCCACACATTCTTCTCGGTGTTCACGATGAAGCTTTGAACGCTGCCCTTCGAAACATGAGTGGGGAGCGGACAGCGACCACGCAGATAGGGCCCATGAACGCGACGCAGCGTTAAGCCATAATACGCGATGGCCATTTCGATCGAGACGACCCGTTTCAATACCTTGAAATCCACCCAGGTCGAGCGCATTCCGCCCGTTCCCTCCGAAACTGTGATACAGCCCGTTCGGCACGCAAGCACCGGCGCGAGACCTCCTCAGTCAGCCCGAGCCAACGCATATTCAGGACAGCAGCTGCACTCTCCACCGCGACGAACTGGCGCGAGTGAAGACGACCAAATGCTCAATTAGACGGTACAGCCGCAAAAAGGAGAGAACTGGTTTCAAGAAAATAGAGGAAGAACAGCTTTGACCAGGAAGGGTTCACCGAGACGTGATTCCGGGCAGTTCCCTACTGACCACTTTCAGCCCCACATTTACCGCGACGCCAACGCCTTTCCTTCGCCGCGGTCCTGGGAGTTCGTATCGCGCATACTGAACTCGAGGCCGGATTCCTCGGTGGAGCATGAGCTGATTGCCGGCGCAGTAGGGGCCGGCGCCGCCACCGAATTTTCGGCGTTTCTCAGAATGTTCCGAGAATTGCCCAACATTGACGCCATTTTGCTGAATCCCACCCAGGAACCCGTGCCGGAGAATGCCGCAGCGCAGTATGCGGTCGCGTCGGCACTGGCTCGCTGCGCCTCCGATACCAACTTCGACCGCATTTGCCTGTACCTGAATCGGCTGCCGACGGAGTTTCGAGTCCTGTGTGTGCGCGACGCCAGCCTTCGACAACCGGCTATTCGCTGTACCGCTGGTTATGTCCGATTCGCGGTCGAGAACCACCACGTTCTTGCTTAGCTTGGCCAGGGACGTACCCAACAGCCGGTAGGCTGGAGTTCCCACGACAGCAGCCCGACGAGCATCCGTCAGCCTCACTGGGGTCGAAAAAAGTCCTTGCAATGAGCTTGTACGTATGCAACTATGAGCACATACTATGGCGCGCCACGAGTCAACTGATGATGTGAAGGGCTGGTTTGCAGGTGCGATCGCGAAGTTATGGCCAGTGGCCGAGGGCTCAATTTCCCTGCGGCATTGCCCGTGCATCCGCAAGAACTGCCCGGTGTGTGCCCGCGGGCGAGGGCACGCCAGCTACGTGCTCTATGCCCGCAAAGGGAGGCGGAGGACGTCCATCTACGTACCCCACGAACTGGCCTCGAAGCTTGCCAGTGCCATCAAGAATGGTCGGCGACTGCAGCAGCTCATCAATGAAGCCGGAATACGATACGCCCAGGCATTGAAGCGGGAGCGCGCCAGGAAGTTGGACAAGAGAGTCGCAGTGAAGACATGACTGCGGGAGGTGGCGGATGCTCACGGAGGCCGAACTGCAAACTTGGTTTCAGCGGCTTCGCATCTCTCATGAGGCTCAACGTGTAGTTCGTCAGATGCGAGCATCTGACCCTGCGCGACGTGTGGGCGGCGGTCGTCGCAACGTGTGCGGGCGTTATCCGAGCAGGAAGATGGGAGTTACTATCCAGTTCGAGAGTCATCGGGTTGAGCTCGCAGAAGTTTACGTGATGGAGCACGATCCCGCCTGCCTGGAGTATTACGACCAGCCCCCGCCAATCAAGCTTGAGTACAAAGCCCTTTCCGGCAAGCAGGTCGGAGTGCTGCATACCGCTGATTACTTTGCCATCCGAACAGATCGCGCCGGCTGGATAGAATGCAAGACCGAAGACGATCTCCGTCGCTTGGCTGAGCAAGCCCCGAACCGGTATCAGTTCGACGGTAGTCGTTGGCGGTGCCCGCCGGGCGAGTCTTACGCAGCGCGGCTGGGCCTCAACTATGAGGTCCGGTCGTCAAAGGACATTAACTGGATATTCCAGGCCAACATGCAGTTCCTGGAAGATTACTTTCGGGGCACTGTCTCCGTCCCGTCGGCAACGGCGGAAAAGGTTCGCGCCTATGTTGCAGCCCTCCCGGGCATCACGCTTGACCAGCTCTTGGCCGGCCTCGCAGTATTCTGCAGCCATGACCAGGTTTATTTCTTGATTGCTGAAGGTCAACTTTGCGTTGATTTGTGGTCAACGCGGTTGAGCGAGCCCGGGACAGTAAGAGTTTTTGCCAGCCCTCACCTGTTGAAGGCAGCGCATCCATGCCGCCCTGCTTCACCCACGGCACCTCTGGAATTGATTCCCGTCGCCGGCAGCGCGATCAGCTGGAATGGCCGTCCATGGAAAGTGGTCAATGTCAGCCCCGATTTCGTCAGCCTCCTGGGCGACGATCCCACCGTACTGGAACTCCCGCGCTTGAGTTTCGAGCAGCTGATGAAAGAACGGAGCATTACCGGCGTGGCTGGCAGTGAGAACTCGGAGTTGTTGCGGCGTATCTTGGGAGCCAATGAGGATGAACTCAGGCGGACCAACCATCGTTACCAATGTGCATGCCAGTTCCTCGAAGGCAACAAGGAAGGACTCTCAGAGCCCGTGCGCACCCTCCGCCGGTGGGCAGCGAAATACCAAGAAGCAGACCGCCGGTTTGGGAACGGGTTCCTCGGGCTCTTTTCGAACATGGCCGGACGCGGAAACTCCAATCGCAAACTGCTCGACGCCACAGCGTCTCTGATGACCCGCTTCATAAAGGACGATTACGAGACGCAGAAACAAAAAAGGAAGTGGGCATCGTGGATCGCACTACGGCTGGAATGCGAAAAGCAGGGCATCAAGGCGCCGAGCTATAAGACCTTCAGCCGTGAAATTCGAAAAAGAGGAGGCTTTGAGCAGACGCTGAAACGGCGCGGTCACCGTGCTGCCTATGGACAGGAACCTTTTTACTGGCAGTTGGAGCAGACGACGCCTCGTCACGGCGGGCGGCCGTTTGAAATCGT
>Ga0116223_10005364_pt1 | contig 10824 bp, 11 predicted proteins | sample Sb_taG_3_FD_90092 | JGI IMG/M metagenome (GOLD analysis project Ga0116223, IMG submission 90092) | Peat soil microbial communities from Weissenstadt, Germany - Sb_50d_a_PC metaG | ecosystem: Environmental > Terrestrial > Soil > Wetlands > Peat | place: Germany: Weissenstadt | collected 2010-09-21 | reverse complement strand
GCTCGACGAAACGGACGAGCCAATCCTGACTCACCGTGTCGAAGAACTTTTCGATGTCGGCGTCGAGTATCCAGTTCACCTTTCTGGTCGTGATCCCCACCACCAGCGCGTCCATCGCGTCATGCGCGCCGCGCCCCGGCCGGAACCCGTAGCTGTAGCCGAGGAAGTCCTCCTCGTAGATCGCGCTCAGCACCGTCGCCGTCGCCCGTTGGACGATCTTGTCCTCCAGCGCGGCGACCGCCAGCGGGCGCTGCCGTCCATCCGGCTTGGAAATATAGACCCGCCGGTTGGGCGTCGCCCCGTACGCTCCCCGATGGACCCGCGAGTGCAGGTCCTCGAGCCTGCGCCCGAGGTCCGTCTCGTAGGTCTTCCACGTCAGCCCGTCCACGCCCGGCGCGGCGGTCTTCTTCAAGTCGAAGAACGCCTCTGCGAGCGCCGCGACGTCGATGTGGTGGAGGAGCGCGGTGAACCTTTCCTTCTTCCTTTCCCTTGCCGTTTTCCGTACGCGGTCCAGGCCGTGTGACGCGCCTTCCCGGCTCGGCGTCCGGAGCGTGTCGCCCTGTCCCGCGTTTCCCTCGGTCCCCGCCCTTGGCTCCACCGGCTCCGCCGCGAATCGCTCCCATAAGAGTCGATCCGGCGCGTTCGTCGGCTTCGCAGCTACTATGGCGGGGTCTGACTTCTCACGTCCGTTCGTCATCGGCTACGGCTCCTCGCCTCCCCGATGCGGACCGGCGCGGCGCAAGCCGCCCGGCCGGACACGAGACCTCCCAGGTTCCGACGCTGTCTGTTCGCGCGTGATGGGGTCTTCGACCTCGGCGGGGCGACAGCGTCTCGCATAGCGACGCCGCACATGTTGCCTTCGACGTTGCTTAACGCCTCGGCCCCCACAATCTCCTGGCTTTCGCGGCTCAATAGCCCACCCCACGCGATTGTTGTGTACGCTTCGCAGCCGCCGTCGCCGACGACCACGCAACACTCACTACCGGGCGCCCGCTACGGCCTACCCGGACCGGACTTCCACCGGCCGCCAGCTTTCCTGGCGCACAAGCAATCCAGCGGCCGTAGGGCGCCCTGCGTTCTTGTGGATTGCTTCGGCTCACGCTCGCAATGACGGGTCTGATTCGACTTCAAATCAGACTGCTCTACACACGCTCACATCAGGCGACGCGGCGTCCTTCCCGCCAAACGGCGCGGACGACCGGCTCGCCATCGTGCGTCGCGACGCGCAGCAAATCGGCGCGGCGGTCGACCGCGATCTCGCCTCGATCGTGAAGGCCGGTCGCCTCGGCCGGCGCCTTGCTGACCAGCCGGACTGCTCCGGCCAAGCCGCCGACGGCCGGCGTATCGGCCAGCCGGAATGCGGCCATCAACAGCGCCGCGGGCACGTAGTCGGAGGAGAGGATGTCGAGATGGCCCGCCTCCGCCAGCTCGCGCGCGGAGGCGTTGCCGGAATGGGAGCCGCCCCGCACGACATTCGGGGCGCCCATCACTGTCGCCATGCCGGCCGCGCGCGACGCCGCCGCCGCCTCGATGGTGGTGGGGAACTCGGCGATCGTCACGCCGTCGCGATGGGCGAGAGCAACCTCTTCCGCCGTCGTATCGTCGTGGCTGGCGAGCGTGATGCCGTGCGCCTTGGCGATATCGACGATGCGGGGCCGGTTTTGGAGGGCGCGGGCGCGGCCCACCTTTTGGCGCTCCTTGGCGACTTCCTCGAGATCGGCGCGAGACCGTCCCGACTTGCCTGAGTAAAAGAAGAAGTATTTGTCGAGGTCGCGGAACTGGCGTTGCCCAGGCGTGTGGTCCATGAGCGAGATGAGTTGGACGGGATGCGCGGCGATGAGCGCGCCCAAACCGTCGACGACGTTCGGCGACGGGACCTCGCAGCGCAGGTGCGTGAGATGGTCGGCGCGCAGCAAACCCGCTTCGGCCGCCCTGCGCACCGCCTCCGCGAGTTGAGCAGCCTCGTCGCCAAGCTGAGCGCCCGCATCGTGTTCATCGACCCCGACGCGAAACGAATCGAACACCGTGGTGATTCCCGCCGCGGCGATCTGTGCGTCGTAGGCGAGCACGGCGCTGCCGGCGTGCCACATCACCGCCGGCCGCGGCACGTAATGGGATTCGAGATGGTCGGTGTGCAATTCGACGAGGCCCGGCAAGAGATAGTCGCCTTGAAAGTCGACTCCCGCGCCGGCTGAGCCATTTTCACGGATCTCCTGGATCCGGCCGTCCTCGACCCTGAGAGAGCCGGTGAAGACGCGATCGGCGGTGACGATCCTCGCGTTCCGGAATAATGTCGGCCCTCCATTGAGGAATTCCATGAGTCACGCTCCGTATTTCTCGAGGAACGCCTCAATAGAGAGCATGCGAAAATCTTCGAGCGCGGCTCGCAAAGCCCCGTGGCTCCAATCCCACCACGCCAGCGCGTCCATACGTTGGCCAATTTCCCGCGAGAACCGATGTTTGAGAGGCTCCGCCGGGACGCCCGCGACGATGGCGTAAGGTTCGACGTCGCGCGTCACGACCGCGCCGGCGCCGACCGCGGCCCCGTTGCCGATGGTCACGCCCGGCAGGATCGTCGCCCCGTGGCCGATCCAGACGTCATGTCCGACGACCACCAGGTTCTCCCGCCGCCAATCGAACAAGTTTTCCTCGCGGGCCGCGTCCGGCCAGTAGTCATTGGCGCGGTAGGTAAAATGATGCAGCGTCGCGCGCCATACCGGATGGTTGGGCGCGTTTATGCGCGTGTACGAGGCGATATTGACGAACTTGCCGATGCGGGCGGCCCAGGTCTGCGTATCCTGCATCATGTAGGAATAGTCGCCGAGCGTCGTCTCCAGAACCACGCATCGCTCTGCGATCTCGGTATAGCGCCCGATCGAGCCGCCGACGACTTCGGCGGTCGGATGGACGAGCGGCGTCTCGCTCAGACGGGTTGAAGGGAGCTGAGAGACTGGCGCGGCGGTCTTCATGCGGCCTCGCTCATCGAGAACGCCGACACGTCTATCATACGGTCGGCGAGGCGCGCGCGGACGTCCTCGTCATGGAAAATCGCGAGGAACCCCGTGCCGCTGGCTTGCCGCTCAGAGATCAACTCCACCACCGCGTCACGATTCTCGGCGTCCAGAGAGGCGGTCGGCTCGTCGAGGATGAGCAGGATATGGTGGCCGGCGAAGCCCCGCGCGATATTGACGCGCTGCTGCTCGCCTCCGGAAAACGTCGCCGGCGGCAGCCGCCATAGCCGCTCGGACAAATTGAGACGGGTCAGCAGGGAAGCCGCGCGCGCTCGTGCAGCCTGAGGCTCGAGGCCGCCCTCTCGCGCCGCGGCAGCGACGATGTCGATGGCAGGCACACGCGGAATGACACGCAGGAATTGACTGACGTAACCCATGATGCGCCGCCGCGCACTGATCACGGCGCGGGGACTCGCGCCTGCGATATCGAGAAATCTGTCGCCGTCGGCCAGCAGAATTCGCCCGGCGTCGGGGCGATAATTACCGAAGACGATCTTCAGGATGGAAGATTTGCCGACGCCGGAAGGGCCGTCGAGAACGACGCACTCGCCCCGCGCCACCGTGAACTGCACTTGACTGACCACCGGCAGCCTTAACCCCCCGTGCAGATGAAGCGTGAAGGCCTTGTCGAGACCTTCGACGACGAGCAAATCCTTGGTCGATGGCTTGGTCATACCGCGAGCACTGACGACACGAGCAATTGCGTATAGGGCGTTTCGGGATCGTCGAGCACGCGGTCGGTCAGTCCGCTCTCGATCACCTCGCCGTCCTTCATCACCAGAATACGGTTGGAGAGCAGCCGGGCGACGGCGAGATCGTGCGTCACCAGCACGACCGCGAGCCCCATTTCGGCGATGAGGCCCCGGATGAGATCAAGAAGCCTGGCCTGGACCGAAACGTCGAGGCCGCCGGTCGGCTCGTCCATGAACACAAGGCGGGGCGAGGTCACGAGATTGCGGGCGATTTGCAGGCGCTGGCGCATGCCGCCGGAATAAGTCCACGGCGCGTGGTCGAGGCGGTCGGCTGAGATTTCGACGCGCTCGAGCCATTGGGCGGCGCTGGCGCGGATGCGGCCGTAGTGCCGCTCGCCGAGCGCCATCAGGCGCTCGCCGATGTTGCCGCCGGCCGAAACGCTGAAGCGTAAGCCCCGCGCGGCGTCTTGATGGACGAAGCCCCAATCCGTGCGCATCAAGGCCCGCCGCTCAGCCTCCGACAGCGAGGAATGATTCCGTATGACGCCGTCGCGCGTGCGATAACGAACTTCACCCGCGTCGGGCGTCATGAGACCGGCAATCAAATGGAGAAGCGTCGTTTTGCCCGACCCGGACTCGCCGACGATCGCCAGCGCCTCGCCCTCCTCGATCTCGAAGGAGATGTCGCGGCAAGCCTGGATCGCGCCGTAACGCTTGCAGAGGCCCTCGGCGGCGAGCAGGGCTGCGCTCATTCGGCCGCGTCCTTGCGTTTGTCGGACTGCCGCTTTTCGCAATAGTCCGTGTCCGAGCAAACGAACATGCGCCCGCCCGCGTCATCGGTCACCACCTCATCGAGGTACGAGTCGGTCGCGCCGCACAGCGCACAGGCAGCGTCGAACTTGGTGCGCTCGAAAGGATGATCCTCGAAATCAAGCGGGATGACGCGCGTATACGGCGGAATCGCATAGATGCGCTTTTCGCGCCCTGCGCCGAAGAGTTGTAACGCCGGACAATCATCCAGCTTCGGGTTGTCGAATTTCGGGATCGGCGACGGATCCATGATGTAGCGGTCGGCGACCCGCACCGGATAGGCATAGGTGGTCGCGATATGGCCGTGGCGCGAAATGTCCTCGTACAGCTTCACGTGCATGACGCCATATTCGCTGAGCGCGTGCATGGTGCGCGTCTCGGTTTCGCGCGGCTCGAGGAATCGGAGCGGCTCGGGAATCGGCACCTGGTAGACGAGGATCTGACCTTCTCTCAGCGGCGTCTCGGGAACCCGGTGACGCGTCTGGATGATCGTCGCCTCGCTGGTGTCGGTCGTCGTCCTGACGCCGGCGGTCTTGACGAAGAATGCGCGAATCGAGACTGCGTTGGTCGTGTCGTCGGCGCCCTGGTCGATAACTTTGAGCACGTCGTTCGGCCCGAGGATCGCGGCCGTCACCTGGACGCCGCCGGTTCCCCAGCCGTAAGGCATCGGCATCTCGCGCGAGGCGAACGGGACCTGATAGCCCGGAATCGCGATCGCCTTCAGGATCGCGCGGCGGATCATCCGCTTCGTTTGCTCGTCGAGATAAGCGAAATTGTACGGGCGCGGAGTCACTCGGCCGCCTCCGCCACGGCGCCTTGAGCGCGGCGCAGCTGCCGCAACAGAGCCAGTTCCGCCTGGAAATCAACATAATGCGGCAGCTTCAAATGCTCGACGAAGCCCGTCGCCTGCACGTTGTCGGAATGCGACAGCACGAATTCCTCGTCCTGCGCGGGGCCCTTGCGTTCTTCACCGAATTCGTCGGCGCGCAAGGCCCGATCGACCAGCGCCATCGACATCGCTTTGCGTTCGCTTTGCCCGAAGGCGAGGCCATAGCCGCGCGTGAATCGCGCCGGGCGCCCATCGCCGCCGGTAAACTGGTTGACCATCTGGCATTCGGTGATCGAGATGTCGCCGATCGAAACGGCAAACCCGAGGTCCTCGACAAAGATTTCGACCGCCGCCTCGCCGAATCGGATCTCTCCGACGAACGGGTGATTGCGCCCATAGCCGCGCTGGGTCGAATAGGCTAGCCCGAGCAGGAAACCTTCGTCGCCGCGCGCCAAATTCTGCAGCCGGGCGTCGCGCCGGGCTGGAAACACGAGCGCGTCGCGCGTGATGTCGGAGACCGGCGCATCGGGCGTCGCCAAGACTTCTCGCTCGATCAGATCATCGCGTGCGATGAGATCGGTGACCCGCGGCGAAGGAGACTGCGGGCCGCCCGGCGCTGCGGACATGGGCTGCGACGGCGCCGAAGCGTCTTGGGTTTCGAGCGTGAAGTCGATCAGGCGATGGGAGTAGTCAAACGTCGGTCCGAGCACTTGCCCTCCCGGCAGATCCTTGAAGGTCGCGGAAACGCGCCGACTGAGCGTCATTGCGGCGGCGTCGAGGGGTTCGGCGAAGCCAAAACGCGGCAGCGTCGTGCGGTAGGCGCGGACCAAGAAGATCGCCTCGATCAGGTCGCCGCGCGCCTGCTTGACCGCGAGCGCCGCTATCCTTCGATCATAAAGGGAACCCTCGCTCATCACGCGATCGACGGCGAGGGCAAGCTGCTCGTCGATCTGCGCCGGCGTCAGCTCGGGCGTGTCTCGATTGCCGCGGCGCCGGTCCGCCAGCAACGCATGGGCGTTCCGAATCGCGCGCTCGCCGCCTTTGACCGCGACGTACATCATTCGCCTCCTGTGATGCGAACCGAGCGCGGCAGAACCGCGAGCTCGACGCCATGAACCAGGATGAGATCAACCCCGAGCGGAAACGCCGAGTGGTTCGCCTGCCATTGGGAGAGAAAGTCGTGGGGCATCGGCTCAAATTCAATTTCCGCCGCGCCGCGCACGCCTGGACCCGAAATTCTGATACCCGATCGTCCGGTCAGCGATCGCGTCTGCGCGACAATTGTGGTCGAGCGGTCCGGATATTCAGGCGCGCCTCGGGCGAAGCTGCTCAGATCGAGGCTGTCCCATTCAAGATCGATGAGCGCGAAGGCGGCTCCATCAGGCGAGGCGGCGTTGAGGACGCCGGTGTGGAATTTGAGATAGGCGACTGCCTCGCGGTTCGCCGCCAACGATGGGGCGATCCAAAGCGGAGTCTCGAAATCGGCGAGCGTCAGAATTGCCGCCGCGGCGGCCGGGGCGAGGGGCGGAGGCGGCGCAAGTCCCTCGCCGCAGGCCTCTATCGCGCCTGGAGACGCGATCGCCTTCAGGATCGCCCTGAATACCGCCTGGGACTCGAACGCCGCATCGGCGAACCCGAGCGCGCTCATCATTCGTCCTCGCCGCGCTTAAGAGTGAAGAAATCGACGCGGGTCGCGGCAACCTCGGCGCTCGCCTTGGCGCGCGCGGCCGCAAGCCGGGCGGCGATCGGCTTGAGCACGCGCTCTTCCACCGCCCGACGCTCTGCGGCCTTTTGCCAAAGTGCATCAAAGATCGCCGCCAGCCGCGCCCGCTCCGCGTCGCGGCCCAAAATATGGGCGTATCCCCGCTCGCCGCCCGGCAACTCGACGACCGCGCGCGTCACCGTCGCCTCGCCGAGGTTGAACGGCGCGCCGTCGCCTCCGGCTCGGCCGCGCAGCATCACGAGGCCCGTTTCAGCCGGCTTCAGATCCCGGGCGCCGTGATCGGCCCAGCCTTGCGCGAGAGGTTCCTCAAGTTCGCTCGCCAACGCGCGGGCCAACAAGCTCATCGCACGCCGACGCGCAGCGAGCGCGTCCTCGGCCGAAACATCCTCGAGCATCTGGCCTCTCTACCTCGATCGACGACCGTTTTACCCGATTAGGCGGGCGATGAGCCACGACCGGCCATGGCGGCGCGCAGCTTGCCGGAAATGAAGTCGATCGCGGCGACGGAGATAAGGATCAACAGGATGAGGAAGGAGACTTGCTTCCATTCCAACACCCGAATCTGCTCGGAGAGATGCAGCCCAATCCCCCCTGCGCCGACCACCCCGATGATCGTGGCGGAGCGCGTGTTGGATTCGATGAAGTAGAGGATCTGTCCCGCAATGACCGGAAGCACCTGCGGCAGAAGCCCGAATCGCACCTCCGCCAGCCGCCGCCCGCCGGCCGCCCGGACCCCTTCTTGTTCCTTCACATCGGCCGACTCGATGATTTCCGCAAACAGCTTGCCGAGCGCGCCGAAGTCCGAAGTGGCGATCGCGAGCACGCCGGCGAAGGGTCCGAGGCCGACCACGTTGATCCAGATCAGCGCCCAGATCAGCGTGTCGACCCCGCGCACGGAGTCAAAGAAACGCTTGATCGGCAGCCGCAGAAACGCGGAGGGGATGACGTTGCGCGCAGCGAGCACGCCGAGCGGCAGGGCGAGCACGGCGCCGAGCAGCGTTCCCAAGAGCGCGATGGCCAGTGTTTCGCCGAGCGCGTTGAGATAGGTGACGAGATGTCCGCCTGGGTCGGGCGGAAACATCGCGACCACAAACCACACGAGCTGCCGCAAGCCGGGGATGACGCGCGCCCAGGGGACATCGAAATAGACGAAAGCGGCGACATAGAGCGCGATCATCGCGGCGACCACGCCGACGACGGCCGTCCGCGCTCGCCAATTCGGCGCAAAGAGCGCCTCATGACGCGCCTTGACCGAGGCGATGTCGATCGCCGCCGCGCCCGTCTCGTTCACGTTGAGCGCCCCTCCGAAAGCAGCGCGCGACGCAAATATTGGGTCGAGATGTCGATCGTCATCACAACCGCGATGATCATGACCAGGATCGCGCTGACGTCGGAATAGTAGAACTTCCGGATCGCTTCCATGAGGTCCTGACCGATGCCGCCGGCGCCGACAAAGCCAAGCACGGTCGCGCCGCGCACGTTGATCTCAAAGCGCAGAAGCGCGAACGTGGCGAAGCTCGCGATCACCTGCGGCAATGCGGCGTAGCGAATCACCTGCGCGTATGACGCGCCGACCGCCCGCAGGCCCTCGACTGGCATCATGTCGATGTTCTCCGTCGTCTCGAAGAATTGCTTGCCAAGCGCCCCCGCGCTGTGGAGCGCGAGCGCGAGCACGCCCGGCAGAGGGCCGAGGCCGAAAGCGACGACGAAGATGAGAGCGAAAACGATGTCCGGGACGGTCCGGCAAAATTCGAGCAGCCGGCGCGCCGCGAACACGATCCATGCTCGACCGGTGATATTGGGCGAAGCGACGAAATTGAGCGCAAAGGCGCCGATCGCGCCGGTCAACGTGCCGACATAGGCCATCAGGATCGTCTCGCCGATCAATCGCGCCGATCGTTTGAAGCTCCAGAACCACGCGGCCGGGTCCGTCCAGACCCTGGCGCCGGAGTCAAGCGTCGCCATTCGATCGAAGTAGCTGGTGAAGCCGCCGATCTTGGCGAGGAAGGTCTTGGGATCGACCTCCGCCTGGATCGCCGACAGGACGATCAGCAGGAGCGCGACGGCGCCGCCGGCGAACAGTTGCAAGCGTTTGGCGCGCGCCGCGCGCCGGTAGGCGTCCCGCAGCGCGGCAAGCTGGCGATCGGGGAGCTGGACGACGGCGCTCGGCATGGGCCTCAGGATCGGCGCAATTGTAGCCGCGCTCCATAGCCCGTCGGAGACGGGCGTCCTTCCGGGCGCCCTATGGAGCGCGGGCCGACGCGGTCAGCGACGTCAGCGACCGCGTCTACACAGCTCAAGCCCGATCAGCTCTTCTTCTTGCGCAAATCATCGACGAATTTCACCAGTTCGATCGTCTTGTCGTAGTCGGCGGTCTTGACCGGCTCCCACGGTCGGTTCTTGCCGTCAGAAAGGCGGTCGTAGTCCACCTTGTCCTTGGTCGCCGCCTCGAGGAAGGCCTTGGCGATCGCCGCCTTCAGGTCGTCGGGCAGATCCGAGAGATAGGCATAGGGCGAGTTGATGATGATGTCGGACTTGAGGATGATCCGGAAGTCGCCTCTCGTCATCGGCGAGCCGTCCGCGTTCTTCAGCATCCCCTTGTTGAGCATGCGGGTCAGATTGGAATCGTCGGGCGCGTTCCACCAGTTGGCGGCGACATCGACCGTGCCCTGGGTCAGGGCCAAGACCCCATTTTCGTGGCTGCCGGCGTACACCGTCTTGGAGAAGAACTGGTCGGGATCAATGCCCATCTTGTCGAGCGCGAAGCGGGGCATGTTGTTGCCCGAGGTCGAGTTCGGATCGACGAACGCCATCGCCTTGCCCTTCAAGTCCTCGATCTTCTGGTAGGGCGACTTGGCGAGGACATAGAACACCGAATAATAGCCCTTCGAGCCGTCGCTATTGACGTCGATCGCGAACGCGTCGGTCTTGACGCCGACCATGCGGGCGCGGGCGAACGAAGCCGGGCCGTAATAGGCGATCTGGATATTGCCGGCGCGCTGTCCCTCGATGACGGCCGCGTAGTCGTTGGCGACCCTGAGCGTCACCTTCGTTCCGAGCTCCTTGCTCAGGTAATCGACAAAAGGCGTCCAGCGATCGACGGTGCCGCTGGCGTTCTCCGCCGGAACGATCGCAAAGACCAGCTCGGGGTACTTCGCCTTCCAATCCTGAGCGCGCGCGCCTCCGGTCATCAATGCGGCCAGGGCCGAGCCGATCATGAACGTGCGACGGGTATGCATGGCTGATCTCCCGATGGTTAAAGTCGAACTTGAGCGTCAGGCGGCGGCCGGCGCCGGCGCGCCGGCGGGCGCTTCGAGGCGCTCGTCGCCGACCGCCTCCTTGGCTTCCATGCCATAGAGCTCGCGAGCGCCGGCGTCGGTCAGTTCGCTTGGGCCGCCTTCGAAAACGACGCGGCCGTTCGCCATGCCGACCAGCCGATCGCAATAGGCGCGCGCAAGGTCAAGCGAATGCAGATTGCAGATGACCGTGATGCCGAAGTGCCGGTTGATGCGCAGCAACGCGTCCATGACGATGCGGGTGTTGCGCGGATCGAGCGAAGCGATCGGTTCGTCGGCGAGAACGATCTCCGGCTCTTGAACGAGCGCCCGCGCGATCGCAACGCGCTGCTGCTGGCCGCCCGGGAGGCTGCCGGCGCGTTGCGTGGCGAGGTTCGCGATATCAAGCTGTTCGAGCGCGGAAAGCGCGAGCGCGATGTCCTTTTCCGGCCAGAGCTGCAAAACCGATCGCAATGTCGAGGAG
>Ga0116223_10005363_pt1 | contig 10826 bp, 13 predicted proteins | sample Sb_taG_3_FD_90092 | JGI IMG/M metagenome (GOLD analysis project Ga0116223, IMG submission 90092) | Peat soil microbial communities from Weissenstadt, Germany - Sb_50d_a_PC metaG | ecosystem: Environmental > Terrestrial > Soil > Wetlands > Peat | place: Germany: Weissenstadt | collected 2010-09-21 | reverse complement strand
TGAGCCGGGACCTACACCTGGCCCAAACAAGATGGACCCCGGATCAGCAGCGCACCACTTCGTGCTGCGCAGCATCCGGGGCACGCTCCTACTATGGGTTCGCGCTTTGCGCGCCCCGGAACGACGAGACGAGGAGGCTTCCTCGTGTCCCGGACGCGGCGCAGCGCCACTTTAGCGGTGCGCCGCTGAGCCGGGACCTACACCTAATCCCAACAAGATGGACCCCGGATCAGCAGCGCACCACGCCGCAAAGGCGGCGCGTTGCGCAGCATCCGGGGCACGCCAGGGCCTTGACAAGCTTTCACTGCACCTTCACCGCGCCCAACTGATTTGCCCGTCGTGTCAATGTGCCGCAGCTCGACGACGTTGCGCATCATCCCAAATCAAATCCATAACTCCCGCCGTCCCGGCCTCACTGAGAGGGGCGTATCGCGATCGTCACGGACGTTGGGTACGGGATGCGGTGGACGCAGGCGGCGCGGCTGACGAGCGCGTTGCATTGCGGACGGTCAAGTCGTGTGGTCCTGGCATCCCGACGCTGATGTCAAGCTTGCGAGGTGATGATCTTGCGGGCGACGGTGGCAAGAAAGCCCGGTCACCGGAGAGTACGAAGTAAGCCGTTAAAACCATTGCGCAGGGAATGCCGGGTGTTTTCGGCTGCAACTGCGGTGACCATGCTCGTGTGCTTTTTCCATTTCGCACGCGAGACCGCGGGTGCCGGCTGCGCACCCGGCGTTCCCTGCGCCCTCGATTTTCGAGGCGAAGGATTTCTCGCACAACTCGGGCGCGCTCCGCGCCGCGGGAAGGCGGAGTCGTATCCAGCCGTCATTGCGAGCGTTAGCGAAGCAATCCATTCTTTCTTTGTGCGGTGCTGTGGATTGCTTCGCTTCGCTCGCAATGACGGATGCGAATTGGCTGTTTGAAAAGTGGATCGACTATCTCGGTCGTCGCGGCCAAGCCAACGGGTCGCGCGAATGCGCGCCCGATGACGGGCTCCGCGCACGCGGGGACCCATACGCCGCGGCTTCTCTTTGGGCACATTTGGCGCCGTCTTTTAAAATACCTGAGGCCGGTGGTTATGGGTCCCTGAGTGCGCAGGGACGACATCGTTATCGTTGCGAACAGCGAAACGTGCGCCACAGCAGAAGACAGCCTCACATCCCGGTCTGGCCGATGTCCGTCGCCTGGCTCTGATGCTGCGGTCGTTGCTCTTGCTGCTGCCGCTCCTGCTCTTTGGCGCGGTGGCGGCCGTAGAGGCAGCCGGCGGCGGCGCCCACGAGACCGTGATGGCCGGCATAGTGGCCGGCGACGCCGCCGACCACCGCGCCTTTCAGGCAGCCCTTGGCCTCGGCGCTCTGGGCCGTCAGCGCCAGCGCGGCAACAGCGAGCAAGATGGGAAGCGTCTTCATGGCTACAATCTTCCGGTAGTGAACGAGCGTGATCCATCAATCGCGCGGCGGGCGATCTGTTCCATCCCGCCACCACGCCGCTTTGAGCTATGGTCGCGTGCGGATCGTTCAAGGCGGACGCTGCATGACGGCGCTTCGTGTCCCAGACGCGGTGCAGCGCGTAACGCTGCTCCGCAGAGCCGGGACCTATGCGCAACTAGCGAGATGGACCCCGGATCAGCAGCGCACCACGCCGCAAACGCGGCGCGTTGCGCAGCATCCGGGGAACGCAAGCCTCAATTCATCTTCTTCCCGCCGTCGGTCACCGCATCCAGAAATGCGGACGTCTCGCGGTTGAGAAACTCCACGTCGGCGGGGAAAAAGCCGCCGGCGGAGGCGTGGCCGGTGACGGTGCCCGGGCTGATCGTGACCATCTTGACGTTCTTGATGTTCTTGCCGGCCTCGATCGGTTCGAATTCCGGATTGAGCAGGTCCTTGGTGCCGGTGAGGATCAGCGTCCTGGCCTTGATCGAGGCGAGCGCTTTGGCGGTGTCGCCGCCAAATCCCGGCGTGGTGCCGACGTCGTGCCGCTCATAGGCCCAAGTCTGGTAGATATAGTCATTGGCGTCGAACGCCTTCATGGCCGCGGTCTCCTGCGCCTCCATCCAGGGCAGCACCTCCATGCCGTTCTTGAATTGCGCGGCGTACATGTCCGGCGTGCGCGCCGACAACAGATTGAGGATGTCGCGCCACAGCCGGACGCCTTTCTCGGGAGGCGCATCGTAATTGCCGTCCTTCCAGGCCGGATCGTTCATGATCGCCTTGCGCGTGGCTTCCACCACCGCGACGCTCCAGGCCGGCGTCTTCGCCAAGGGCACCATCGCCACCAGCGCATCCATGAAGTCGGGATGGCTGACGCCCCATTGCAGCGCCTGCATGCCGCCCATCGACGGGCCGATCACGGCGACGACGTGGTCGATGCCGAATTTCTCCTTCAGAAGCCGATATTGCGATTCCACCATGTCGCGCATGGTGTATTTCGGAAAGCTCATGCGGGCTTGCGCTTTCGAATTGCTCGGCGAGGTCGTCAGGCCATTGCCGATGGCGTCGGTGCAGATGATGAAATATTTGTCGGGGTCGAGCGCCTTGCCCGGACCGATCATGAAATCGAGGCGGTGGTGGTTGCCGCCCAGCGCCGTCACCATCAGAATGGCGTTGGACTTCTTCTCGTTCAGCTTGCCGTGGGTGACATAGGAGATCGAGAAATCCTTGATCGCCTCCCCGCTTTCAAGCCTGAAGTCGCCTTCGCCAAAGAGCTGGTGCGGCGGTTGTTGCGGCGTGTGCGCCGAAATGGGCAGCGACGAGGACAGACCCGAAAGCAAGCTCAAAGCAGCCAAATATACGAAGCGTTTCACGCGCGTTTCCCCCCTCATGATAGGAGCCGTTTGATCGGCTGCTCTCGCCGTGACCTCAACGATAGAGCCGGCTTTGGAGGCTGTGAAGCCTCCGCCATCCTCGCGTGCGATGATTTGGCCGCCGCAAGGCTTAGCCGGGATCGTGAGGGAACCTTACGCCGGGTGTGCCTTTGTTACGCGACCGTAGCTGACGCCCATGTTCAGGGTCATATTGACGCTTGCCGACATCGGCGCTCAATTTTGCGGCAAGTACACGCGGTGATTGCAGCAATTGACGGTTGCATGACACGGCGTTGTATGAGGACAAATTTTTTTGCCGATTGATCCCGGCTCAAATCGGATCACAATCATACCGCTTTGCGAGTCGGGCCCAACACCGACGGAGAAGACAATGGTCGAGGATCTTCACCGGCAGCGCGTGCTGCATTTGCTCGAGGCATTCTACAAGGGCGACATCGAAGGGGCGCTGTCACGCTGCAGCGACGACGTCGATTTTTTCTCCAATGCGCCGATCGACATCCTGCCGCATCTCGGCCACCACAAGGGCAAGGATGAAGTCAGGGAAATGTGGAAGACGGTGCACAAGCGCTATTCCAGCATGCGCTACCAGGTGCCCATCATCATTGCCGAAGGCGACCAGGTCGCGGTGCATATTCGCGCCTTCCTCGGCAAGCGGAGCAACAACCGGGTCGTGCAATTCGACATCGCGACTTTCTATGTGTTTCGCGACGAGCGCATCGCGAAGATTCGCGAGATCATGGACACCTTCGATCTGGTGCAGCAGGTGGTCGAGCGCGATCTCACCGCGCTCCTGACCGACGCCGCGACCGGCAAGACCTGAGCGCCGGAGTTATTCGCGAGCGCCGTTAACGTCGTCATTCCGGGATGGTCCCAACGGGCCGGAATGACATAGGCCTCATTTTCCTCCCGGCATTGAACCTGAGGGTATCCCGCGGCGACCAACCACCGGGCCTCATGCGTCAACGGACGAAAGCACCTCCATGAAGATCGTGTTGCTTGCCTTGCTTGGTCTGTTTTTGGGCGCGCTTGGCGGCGCGGCGCTCGGCATCGGCGCCGGGCTTGCCTGGGTCGAAATCTTCAAAACCACCAGTTTTGAAGGCTATAGCGGAATGCTGGTGTTTTTCACCTTCATGCCGCTCGGCGCCATGGTCGGCGGGCTCGGCGGCGCGCTGCTGTTCGGCGTGATTGCGGCCCGCGATGCTGAAATCGCGATCAGGCAGGAGCCGCCTGCCCCATTTGACGGCACGATCAGGCACTGATCGGCAACTGTGCAATGCAAAATTGCACATTGCGTTTCGGGTAGTTTGCGGTATTTGAAGCTTCAAATAGTTCAGCCGCCAGGCACGGCGTCGCCAATGACGCCCATCAGGGCCGGTCGCTGAATAGCAAATCCAGTTCAGGACGCAGATATCATGACAGAGCACAGTCTCTGGCGTTTCTCTCGCGCGTTGCATCGCGCGATCAACGAGCGCCAGCGCGAAGACCTCGAAGCCTTGATCGACGAGGATGTCGACTGGGCGATTTATGGCCCGATCGACATGTTCCCGTTCTTCGGCGCGCGCCGCGGCAAGGCCGCCGTGCTCGAGGTTATCCGGCAAATCGCCGACAATATCCGGGTGCACCGCTTCGACCGCGAATCGATCTTGCTCGGCGTGGAATCTGCGGCCTCGATGATGCGCTATTCGCTGACCATGCTGGACGCGAACAAGCCGATCAGCCTGCGGCTCGCCCATTTCGCGCAATTCAAGGCCGGCCGGCTGACCAACATCCGCGTTCTGATCGATACCTTCGATCTGGTGGAGCAGGCGCTCGGACGGCCGATCCACCTGCCCAGGATCGCGTCGGCTGGCTGAACGTCGTTTCCGGGGCGTTGCCGGGCATTGAACCTCCCCGCCACAATTTTGCACCGATGTGCACGCATTTTGGCGAGGCTGGCACGCGGGCGGGGTTGATGATTTTCAGGACCGGATCTGGTTTTGCCGGGCTGCTCTTACTGGCGGCCGGCCTCGCCGTGACGCCGCTGCCCGCGAACGCGCAGGCCCCGCCATCGACCGAAGAAGAGGAAGCGGAGGATGCGCCGGCGACGGAAACCGAGGCCGCCGCCAAGCCGGACGACGCCGATATCGGGGATCTGGAGCTCGACTGGAGCCAGCTCAACGTCGACGCCGCCACCCTGATGGCCATGAGTCCGGCGTCGAAGGCGCGCCTGGCACCGCGCGCAAGCCCGACCAACGAGATGACGTGGTCGTCCAAGGACAAGCCGAACGGGTCGGCCGTCTCGGTGAAGCAATCCGTTTCGCCGTTTTGGGATACGCGGATCGGCGCCGACATGACCGTTGTCCGCCAACCGACGACGCTCTCCGAGCTGCTCGCCGAAAAAGCCGCCAATGGCGGAAGCGAGCCGCAATCCTCCGGAACGGCATGGGCCGCGATCACGGCCCCCGGCGTCGCCTCGATCTGGGACAAGACGGCGGTCGAAGCCCGCCTCGATCCCGCGCAGGATCAGAGCAAGCTCGGCACTTCCTTGAGCAAGTCCGTGACGCTGAGCGAGCAATATTCGCTCACCCTGCAAAACGCCTACAACATGATCCAGCTCGGCATCGTTCCCACGCCCGGACTGGCGGCGCACCCCACGCGCAATTATGAAACCGAGCAATCGGCGAAGCTCAGTATTGCCGAGACCGGCACGAGCTTCAGCGCCGGGCAGAGCCTTTCCACCACCGACGACAAATGGCTGCGCAAGATCGGCGCCGAGCAGAAGATATTCGGCGGCGTCAGCATATCCGGATCGATCAGCGAAACCCCGTTCGGCACCGCCAACAAGAGCATCACCGCGGGGTTCAAGCAGAGCTGGTAATCACCAGTCATTTACCGGACGATCGGCAAATCCCGCGAAAGAACAGGGCATTGCCGCATATCGGCCGCGATGCGGTCAAAATCCGAAGCCCTGATGGCCTTGCGTTGCTTTCGTCGTGCGGGGGACAACCGCGCTCGCTACACACGCGAAACAGGGAAAACAGCCGATGAACGTCATTCGTCCCGAGAAGATTGAATCGACCGAAGAGGATAGTGACCTCGCCGCGGCCTCGGAGGTCGAGGCCGGAATCCGCGATTTCGTTCGCAACGACATCGCTTATTTGCGCCGTCCGGCGCCAAGCATGGTGGCAGGCACCGATGCCCCGGCCGATCCCAACGCCGAGGCCACCGTCAACAGCGTCAACTCGCTGATCCAGCGCGTGGCCGGAACGTCGCTTGCGGAAATCGAGAACCTGATTTCCGAGCTTGAGAGCCTTCGCGACCTGCTGCATGACGAAGGTCAGCGCGTCCAGCGTGAAATCTCCGGCTATGCCCAGCTCAGCCAGGCGGCGATGAAATCGACCCGCATGATCGCCGACAACGTCGCGCAGTGGAAGCGCGCCGCGCACGGACTCCGCAACGGCTGATCTGCTTTCATTCCCGTCTTCGATCGCTAATCGCCTCATTCCGGGATGGGTCCAAAGGGCCAGACCCGGAATGTCGCATTTCGGGGCACTCGCCATCAGCGACGAGCGCTCGGGGCCGAAAATATCGACGGGGTTTCGCCTTTAACCTCTTGAACCTCCCGGGACCCGCCCGCGACCAAGTGCAGGCGCCGTCAAGCGCGGCAACCCGGGGAATTACCTGCATGAAAACCGTTCGGCCCGACAATAGCGATCCCATTCCGATGCGGAGCCCGCCTCCCAAGATGGGTACCATCATGATCCGCTTTGTCGGACTCCTGCTCGCAGCGGTGGTGGTTCTGGCGCTGATCTGGAGCCGCTGACATTTCGCAAGATGAGCGCCGTCAGATTCTTGAGTGGCGCAATTCGGTGGTGAGATCGATTTGGTCAGACCCGGAAACGTCCGCTTTTTGACGGTTATGGTTAGCGGACTATCGGACGCTGACCTGCTCGCCTTCCAGCGAGTATGCACCGTCCGCGTAACCCTTGACCACCATGCCGGTGACAAGCATGACCGCGAGCGTGATGGTCGCGAAGATAAAGCCTACAAATTTCAAGCCGCTGCGGTCCGCCATGATCGTGCCTTCGCTACTGTCCTTATGTCTTGTTTGACGGGCACAGGTTCAAAATAAGTTGGTGAGGAAACGGCTCCGTCCGCTGTTCAGCTTTTGCTGTTTCGCCGCGGCACGAAGGCCGTCGCGAGCACCGAGAACACCAGTTCGCCGCGCTGATTGGTTCCGGTATTGCGGGCCTCGAGGATTCCCCATTCGGGGCGGCTCGAAGAAGAGCGCAGGGACAAGACTTCCGTTGCGAAACTGATCGTGTCGCCCGCCAGCACCGGCCTGATCCAGCGCAACTCGCGAAATCCCGGTGACGGGCCCCAGATCGCAATCTCCTCGCCGCGCGCCGCGGCCTCTCTGGCGAGGCGCTGGCCATCGGCTACCAGGAGCTTCATGCACGCCGATCCGACGTGCCAGCCCGACGCGGCAAGCCCCCCGAACAGCGACTTGCGCCCCTCCTCCTCGTCGAGGTGAAAGCGCTGCGGATCGAACTGGGCCGCGAATTTCTTGATGCCCTCGGCGGCAAAGGTAAACGATCCCAGCTCACGCCGCTGCCCGACCTCGATGTCCTCGAAGAATCGCATCAGCCCGCCTGCTCGGCCGCGGCCTCGTCGCGCCGCCGCACGATAATCGGCGATACCATCTCGCATAGCGCCTGCCCGGCCGCGTTGTTCACTACCGCCCTGAACGTGACGATGCCGGTGGCGGGACGGCTGCGGGAAACCCTCGCTTCCGCCACATCGACGTCGAGCATGAGTTCGTCGCCGGGCCGAAGCGGCGCGAGCCAGCGCAGTTCGTTGACCCCCGGCGAGCCAAGCGACGCGGTACGGCCGATAAAGCCGTCGCACATCATCCGCATGATGATCGAGCAAAGATGCCAGACCGAACCGGAAAGCCCCTTCAACATCGAGCGCGAGGCGGCCTCTTCATCGAGATGCATGGGCTGCGGATCGAACTCGGCGGCGAAGGCGAGTATTTCCTCGCGCGTGACCCGGCGCGGTCCGAAACTGCCCAAACGGCCGGGCTTGAAGTCTTCGAAAACAAGCGTGTTCATGACGGGGGACATCTTGAAAGAAGCCGGATTGTGGCCGTTATTTGTGGCAATCTCAACCCGCCCACGCGCATGCCTCGTCCCCGACTTGCCCGAAGCCACATTCGGCGTTAGCCCTTTGCCATCAGGGACAGGTTGGACGCGAATCAAATTTCGACTTGCCGGGAGGAGCACCGATGTTCGATTTTCAGGATCTGTTTCAGTGGGACCGCTTCATCACACCAGACTTTACCGATACAACAAAACGACCTGATTCTATTGGGCCGCTGGCGGGCTGCATGAAGCTCTGGGGGAATTGAAGATGTTTGATTTTCAAGACCTTTTTCAATGGGACAGGTTCATAACCCCGACGATCATCAAGACTTTCTACTGGCTGGTCGTCGCGCTCATCTGTCTGTTCGGCATTTCCGGCATTTTTTCAGGATTAGCCGCGATGGCGATTAGCCCGTTCGGTGGATTTCTTCAGCTATTGGCTTCGATAGCCAGCGTCGTGGTAGGCATCATTTTCACGCGCATCGCGGCGGAATTCGTTTTGATCGTGTTTCGCATCAACGAGCATCTCGGCGCGATCCGCGACCAGGGGGAAGGCTAGCTGGCTCAAGAGCGAGCTACAGCCGCCGAAGTAAGACCGCCTCAGTTGGCGGCCTCTTTCATTTGAAATCCTTTAAGGGTTCATCCGTCAAAAATGGACACCATGCGCGATCAGCATAAGCGTCACAAGTACCAACGAGAAGGCGAATGCCCAGCCAGCGAGGTAGGCGTCGTATTCGGACGTTGGCTGATGAAACGGTTTTCGTCTGCGCGACATTGTCACGCCTCCGTCACGCCCCCAAGAAATATTCGCGGCAAAGGCTGACGGATTCGTGACGGGACTGCGTCTCAATTTAATCAACAACTACCCAACCCAGACACCGCGCACAAGCCGATGCGTTAGAGATTGAAGCTTGTGCCAAGCGCAGACTAGCCGACGAATACGACGGGGGCGCAAGCGGCTGGAATCTGATCCCGTCTCATCAAGTAGAGCGTGATTTCAACTTCTTCAAAGGCGGCGCTTCATGAGCCACAATTAACGCTCGGAGAACGAGAAAGAATGCGATACCGAATGCTTCTATTCCGGAGTCAACGCTCATAGGATAAATCTCAGGTTCGAGCGTTGGTTTCATGAAGCTGCCCGTTCAAATGCCAAGCCGATCAGCGTTTCCTTCCGCCACACGACGCGACCTTCCATCCGGTCAGGTTAAGCTCAAATTCTAAGAACCCGGCTAACCGAGATAGATAAACAAGGCTGCATCTTATAACGAATTGGCAACCAAGCGCGCCAGCCATCGGTCCGCCGCTACCCTTCTATCAGGTCCGCGCCGGAAGTCGCACCCGCTAGCCCGCTACGCCCGCCAGCCGCACACCGCGCGGCCAAGTCGTCCCGCTCAGTCGTCGCCGATTCATCAACAAAGAACACCAGCCACATACCGGCCCGCAGTCCCGAACATCACTGCCCGAAACAGGCAGTGAGCGTACGCCCCACCCATAGCTTGGTTCGCCCCGGCTGCACCAATGCGGCTACCGTTACGACGGCGCACCAGCGGCCCGCGCCTTGAGCTAGATCAATGCCTCTCTTTTCACAAACGGGCATGAGTAACTGTTGCGGCAAGGGCCTGTAGCACCAGATAGCCGCAATGCCCCCAAGCTTGAGCCAACAAGGAGAACCGCTATGAAACGTCTGATCATTCCAATGCTGCTAGTTGGGGGCTTCGTTGCCTTGATGACGACGGAAGCGAGCGCGGTAATCTACTGTGCCGCCGGTGTCTACCGAGCGGGCTGCGTCGCACGACCTGCCGTTGGTGCTGTTGTTGTCGCTCCGCGTGCTGTTGTTGTCGCTCCGCGCCGCGTCGCGCCTGTTCGCCGACGGGTTTACTGACTGTCGATAGTAAGCAGTATCCACGGTCGCGGTGTCCCGTGGCGGTGCATTTCCATTCCGGGAACGGAATCCGCCGTCACCGCCTTGCAGCCAGCCTCGCCCATGCGTTCGTTCGAACGCGCACCAGCGGCTTCGCTATGGCTCGCTCAATGGCTTATCCCGCACCAGTTGCGGGATAAGTAATTTCGCCCAACATTTATTTTCGGATTGATTTTTGGCACCGCCGTCCCGATTGTGCCTCTGCCGCAGCGGTTTTTTCGTTGCATTATTTTGCATAGGGCATACTGCCCTAGGTTGTTTGGTGTTTCTAAGATAATTCGGGGTTGCTTTCCAAAATTGGCCCTTTATCTTGCAAACATCGGGTCACCTGACTCGGTAGCCGCTCGCTTCGCGGCGGGTGCGTGGCTGCGCTATTGCTAGCGGGCCGGACGGGCGTGCTAGCCTTACGGAGCGCGAGTCGTTTTTTGGACGAGCACGACCGGCACAGCATTCGCGGCGTCGGGGGAAATGAGCCACGGGGGGATTCAAGATGCGTGCAACGAACGACTTACGTGGTCACACACCTGAGAGTTGGGTGTGCGTCGATTGCGGCTTCAACACCGCGCCCAGTATTCCGACTAGGGTTGAAATGGAACAGGCGTTCGCCGATCCAGACCGCGAAAGCATAACGGCAAAGATTTGCGAAAACTCGGAAGTCTACACCGTCAGGTCGCGTGTATGGGAATCCGCGAGCATGGAGCACTGGCCCGGTTGTCTTTGCATAGGGTGTCTTGAAAATCGGTTGGGCCGGAGGCTGAAGCCTAAGGATTTCGACCGCAAACATCCCTTCAGCTTATTCCCCGGCACGGCGCGGTTACTATCGCGGCGTGGGCAACGGAAGCAAGCGGCCTAGCCGCCCCAATGATGGGCACGATACAGAGTTCAGAAAAAACAATTGGGGCAAAGAAGCCAAGAAAAACCGTTAAAAAGCGGGCTGCGAAGAAAAAGAAATAGTTGA
>Ga0116223_10005359_pt1 | contig 10830 bp, 9 predicted proteins | sample Sb_taG_3_FD_90092 | JGI IMG/M metagenome (GOLD analysis project Ga0116223, IMG submission 90092) | Peat soil microbial communities from Weissenstadt, Germany - Sb_50d_a_PC metaG | ecosystem: Environmental > Terrestrial > Soil > Wetlands > Peat | place: Germany: Weissenstadt | collected 2010-09-21 | reverse complement strand
GGAATGCGTCCCAAGAGCGCCGACATTTCCGAGCCGGCCTGGGTGAAGCGGAAGATGTTGTCGACGAAGAACAGCACGTCCTGACCCTGGTCGCGGAAATATTCGGCGACGGTCAGGCCGGAGAGACCGACGCGGGCGCGCGCGCCCGGCGGCTCGTTCATCTGGCCGTAAACCAGCGCGCATTTCGATCCTTCCACCGAACCCTTGTGCGGGTCCTTGTTCACGCCGGATTCGATCATCTCGTGATAGAGATCGTTGCCCTCGCGCGTGCGCTCGCCGACGCCGGCAAAGACCGAATAGCCGCCGTGCGCCTTGGCGATGTTATTGATCAGCTCCATGATAATCACGGTCTTGCCCACGCCGGCGCCGCCGAACAGGCCGATCTTGCCGCCCTTGGCGTAAGGCGCCAGCAAGTCGACGACCTTGATGCCGGTGATGAGGATCGCCGCCTCGGTCGACTGCTCGGTGTAGAGCGGCGCATCCTGATGGATCGGGCGCGTCTCCTTATGCGGCACCGGGCCCGCCTCATCGACCGGTTCGCCGATCACGTTGATGATGCGGCCGAGCGTGCCGTCGCCGACCGGCACCACGATCGGTTGCCCGGTGTCGGCGACTTCCTGGCCACGTACCAGGCCTTCGCTGGTGTCCATGGCGATGGTGCGGACCGTGGATTCGCCGAGGTGCTGGGCGACTTCGAGCACCAGGCGGTTGCCCTGGTTCTTGGTCTCCAGCGCGTTGAGGATCGCCGGCAGGTGACCCTCGAAGCGCACGTCGACGACGGCGCCGATGACTTGGGTGATGTGTCCGACTTTGCTAGCCATCATGGTCCTCTTCACAAATTGGTTCACAGCGCCAGAGCTTTTATAGAGCTTCTGCGCCGGAAATGATCTCGATCAGTTCCTTGGTGATCATCGCCTGGCGAGTGCGGTTGTAGGTCAGCGTCTGCTTGCTGATCATCTCGCCGGCATTGCGGGTGGCGTTGTCCATCGCCGACATTTGTGCGCCGTAGAACGACGCGGCGTTTTCCAGCAGCGCCCGAAAAATCTGCACGGCGACGTTGCGCGGCAACAGGTCGTGCAGGATGTCTTCGGCTTCCGGCTCGTATTCGTAGGCAGCGCCGCCGAGCGCATCGGTCGCTTTCTCGTCGAACACCGGCGGAATGATCTGCTGCGCGGTCGGAATTTGCGCGATTACCGAACGAAAGCGCGAGAAGAACAGCGTGCACACGTCGAATTCGAAATTGTCGAAGCGCGCGATGATCTTCTCCGCGATCGTCTCGGCGTGCTCGAAAGTCAGCGTGCGCGCCGCGCGCAAATCGACCAGGTCGGCGATCTGGCTCGCATAGAGCCGGCGCAACTGATCGTAGCCTTTGCGGCCGACGCAGAAAAATTTCACTTCCTTGCCCTCGCGCATCAGCGCGCCGGCGCGCTCGCGCGCGAGCCGCACGATGGCGGTGTTGAACGGGCCGCAGAGGCCGCGTTCGGCGGTGCAGACGAGCAGAAGGTGCACGCCGTCATTGCCAGTGCCGCGCAGGAGTCGCGGAGCGGTTTCGGAACCAGCGACCGCGGCCGCGATATTGCCGAGCACCTTGTCCATTTGCGTGGCGTAGGGCCGCGCCGCCTCGGCGATCGCCTGGGCGCGGCGCAGCTTCGAGGCCGCGACCATCTGCATGGCCTTGGTAATCTTCTGCGTCGCCTTGGTGGCGGCGATGCGATTTCGGAGGTCTTTGAGCGAGGGCATTCTATTTACGTAAATGTCTTGGCGTAGCCTTCGACCGTCATCTTGAGCTTGCCGGCGGTGGCGTCGTCGAGGTCGCGCGTGTCGCGGATGGTCTTGAGGATTTCCGGGTTTTGGTTGCGCAACAGCCCGAGCAGGCCGTCCTCGAAGGCGCGCACCCGCGCCACCGGCAGCGGGTCGAGATAGCCGTTGACGCCCGCATAGATTACGCAGACCTGCTCCTCCATCTTCAGCGGCGAGAATTGCGGCTGCTTGAGCAATTCGGTGAGCCGCGAGCCGCGATTGAGCAACCGCTGCGTGGTGGCGTCGAGATCGGAACCGAACTGGGCGAACGCCGCCATTTCGCGGTATTGCGCTAGTTCGCCCTTGATGCGTCCGGCGACCTTCTTCATCGCCTTCGTCTGCGCCGAGGAGCCGACGCGCGACACCGAAAGACCGACATTCACCGCCGGGCGGATGCCCTGATAGAACAGGTCGGTTTCGAGGAAGATCTGGCCGTCGGTGATGGAAATGACGTTGGTGGGAATGTAGGCCGACACGTCGTTGGCCTGGGTTTCGATCACTGGCAGCGCGGTGAGCGAGCCGGCGTTATGATCGTCGTTCATCTTCGCGGCGCGCTCCAATAGCCGCGAATGCAGATAGAAGACGTCGCCCGGATAGGCCTCGCGGCCCGGCGGCCGGCGAAGGAGCAGGGACATTTGCCGATAAGCGACCGCCTGCTTGGAGAGATCGTCGTAGATGATCACTGCGTGCATGCCGTTGTCGCGGAAATATTCGCCCATGGCGCAGCCGGAAAACGGCGCCAGGAATTGCATCGGCGCCGGATCGGATGCCGTCGCCGCGACTACGATCGAATAGTCGAGCGCGCCGTTCTCCTCCAAAACCTTGACGAACTGCGCCACCGTCGAGCGCTTCTGCCCGATCGCCACATACACGCAATAGAGCTTGACCTTCTCGTCGCCGGAGGCGTTGAGCGGCTTCTGGTTGAGGATGGTGTCGAGCGCGATCGCGGTTTTGCCGGTCTGGCGGTCGCCGATGATCAGCTCGCGCTGGCCGCGGCCGATTGGGATCAAGGCGTCGATCGCCTTTAATCCGGTCGCCATCGGCTCGTGCACCGACTTGCGCGGAATGATGCCGGGCGCCTTGACGTCGACGCGCGACCGCGCTTCGGCCTTGATCGGCCCCTTGCCGTCGATCGGATCGCCGAGGGCGTCGACGACGCGGCCGAGCAGCCCCTTGCCGACCGGCACCTCGACGATCGCGCGCGTGCGCTTGACCGTCTGGCCTTCCTTGATCTCGCGGTCAGAGCCGAAGATCACGATGCCGACATTGTCGATTTCGAGGTTGAGCGCCATGCCTTTGACGCCGCTCTCGAACTCGACCATCTCGCCGGCCTGCACGTTGTCGAGTCCGTAGACGCGGGCGATGCCGTCGCCGACCGAGAGCACCTGGCCGACTTCGGAAACTTCGGCCTCCTGGCCGAAATTTTTGATCTGCTCCTTGAGGATGGCGGAAATTTCCGCGGCGCGGATATCCATTAGCGTGCCTCTTTCATCGCGTGCTTGATGGCGTTGAGTTTGGTGCGGAGCGACGTGTCGATCATGCGGCTGCCGAGCTTGACCACGAGCCCGCCGATGATGGCGGGATCGATTTTGATGTCGAGATCGACGTCCTTGCCGCTGATCGCCTTGAGTGCGCTCTTGAGCGCGGCGATGTGATCGTCCTTGAGTTTCTCGGCCACTGTGATCTCGGCGGTGGCCTCGCCCTTATGCACCGCGACGAGCTCGCGGTAGCCGCGGATCATGTCGCGCGCCGCGAACAGCCGCCGATTGGCCGTCACCAGCTTGAGGAATTGTGCCGCCAGCCTGCCGATACCGGCGCGGTCGAGCACGGCGGTGAGCGCGTGCAGCTGCTCGTCGGCGGAAAACACTGGACTGCGCACCAGCCGGGCGAGGTCGGAGCTTTCGGCGATCAGCCCGTCGAAGCGCTCGACGTCCGCTTTCACCTGGTCGATGGCGTTGGCCTCGCGCGCCAGATCGAACAGCGCGGTGGCGTAGCGGCCGGCCATGCCTGACACAAGGGGTTCTTCGCGTGCCACGTCGCCTGCGTCTCGGGCTTCTTTTGGGTTGTTCCGCAAGACCCGCAACCGGCGCGTACGGTCGGCGCAAGCCTTTGGGATTCAGGCGGGACTCGGAATTTAGGAGGCAGCGGGAATGCCCCCGCGGCCCCGCGAAAATCGCGAGTTTGCTAACATACCGCGCGTTGCGGTGCAACACGGCGAAACTCATGGCACGGCGGAAAAAAGGCAGACGGTACTTTGCTTGCGCGGCCGGGTTCGCTCATGCAGGTTACCAGGCGACGCCGGGCTTCCCACGATGTCCACTTATGCAAGCCGAGACGGCCCTAGGGCCGGCGGCATCGCCAGGCTCCTTTGCCTGCTTTTTCTCGCTGGCGTCGCCATGCGCCTGACGCTCCTGGCGATGCCGCCGGTGATCCCGCTGGTGCACGAAGAGCTGCGCATGTCGGAGACGCAGATCGGGCTCCTGATCGGCCTGCCACTCGCGGTCTTCGCCATCGCCGCCGTGCCCGGATCGCTGCTCATCGCCCGCATCGGCGCCAATCTGGCGGCGATCCTCGGCATGGCGCTGGCGGCGATTGCCGGCGCTTGCCGCGGCGCCGCGATCGATGTCTGGACGCTGTATGCGGCTGCGATTGCGGCCGGCTTCGGCATCGCCGTCATGCAGCCGGGCATGCCGGTCCTGGTGCGCGAGTGGCTGCCCGAGCGCATCGCGCTCGGCACCATCGCCTATTCAAGCGGCATGGTGATCGGCGCGACCGTGCCGCCGGCACTGACCCTGAGTTTTGTCTTGCCGCTGACCGGCGGCTCGTGGCGGCTCGATCTCCTGTTCTGGGCGCTGCCGGCCGCCCTCATCGCGTTGGTGTTCTTTCTCTTGAGCCCGAAGGACCGCGCGCGCGATCGCAAGTTCGACGACGCGCCGGACGCGGTCGGGGGATTGTGGCGGCCCGACTGGAAGAATCCGCTGGTCTGGCTGCTCGGCTTCGCCTTCGGCACCAACAGCGGTCCATTTTTCGCCGCCAACGCTTTTCTCGGCGACTATCTCGCCAGCCGGGGACAAGCGGACCTCTTCGGCTCGGCGTTGAGCGCGCTCAACGGCGCGCAAATCCTGGGCCTCGTCGTCCTGATCCTGATGGCGGGGCGCTTGCAGCGGCGGGCGTGGCCGTTTCTCGTGTTCGGCCCCGCCATGTTGGCGGCTTTCCTCGGATTGATCTTCCTGGGGTCGCCGCTCGCGATCGTGCTCTGCGCCGCGGTGGTCGGCGTCTCCACGTCGATCACCATGACCGCGGTTCTGGCGCTGCCGCCGCTGCTCGCGGCGCCTGCCGACGTGTCGCGCACCGCCGCCGGCATGCTCACAATCAGCTATATCTGCGCCATTGCGATTCCGACCGCCTGCGGCGCGCTGTGGGACCTGAGCGGCAAGTCGTGGACCACGTTCGTTTTGCCGTGCCTTTGCTGTGTCGGCCTCACCGTCATCGGCGCCGTCGCCGCACGCCATCGATCGGCCGCTGAAAAATTCTCCGCCCGATGGGCATAATGCCGCCATGACCGTGCGACCGAAGAAATCCGGAACGAGAAAGAGGGCGCCGCGGCGCATGCTGCCGACCGACCGCATCGCCTATTCGGCGATCGGCGAGCGGCCGCAGCTCACGCTGCCCGACGGCGCCTGCATGGCAGTGTGGGTCGTCGTCAATGTGGAGGAATGGGACCCGACGCAACCGATGCCGCGCACCGTGCTCACGCCGCCCGCGGGCGGCTCGCCGATGCCGGACGTGCCCAACTGGGCCTGGCACGAATACGGCAATCGGGTCGGCTTCTGGCGCTTCGTCGAGCTTTTCGACGAATTCGTCATCCCCGCCGTGCTGGCGATCAACGGCTCGGCGCTTGCCGCCTATCCGCCGATCGTGCGCGCGGCGGTTGAGCGCAAGTGGGAGTTCATCGGCCACGGCTTCACCCAGCGCAACATGCAGAAAGTGAAGAACGAGCGCGCCGATATCCGCAAAACGCGCGACGCGATCCTGCGCGCGACCGGCAAACCGCCGCGCGGCTGGCTCGGCCCCGGCCTCACCGAAACCTGGAAGACGCCCGACATTCTGGCCGAGGAGGGCTACGACTACGTCGCCGACTGGGTGCTCGACGAGCAGCCGGTGTGGCTGAAGACGCGAGGAAAGCCGATCCTCAGTGTGCCCTACACGCAGGAATGCAACGACGTCGCCATGATGCTGATTCAGCACCACAAAGCGAGCGAGTATAGCGAGCGCGCGCTCGATCAATTCGAGCAGATTTATGCTGATGCCGCCCGATCGGCGCGGGTCATGGCGCTGGTCGTGCATCCCTACATCATGGGCGCGCCGCACCGGCTGAAATATCTGCGCCGCGTGTTCGAGGGGATCCGCAACCGGAGCGGCGTGAAGTTCTGGACCGGCGCCCAGATCGCCGACTGGTATCGCGCCGCCGGACCGAAGCCGCCATGAGCGTCGGCGAACGCAGCGGAGTTGAACGGGGAGCAAAAGCCGGCGACATCCAGGCGCGGCTGATGCTGGTCGTTCTCTTCTTGATCTGGGGCGTCACCTGGCCGGCGATGAAGATCGCTCTCGGCGGGATTCCGCCCTTAAGCATGCGCAGCATGACGGCCGCGCTTGGTGCGGTGACGCTCTTTCTGATCTGCCTCGTCATGCGCCGCAGCTTCCGCCTTCCCGGCGCGCAGGCTTGGGGCCACGTCGTGATCGCTTCGCTGTTGAACGTCGTCGGCTTCAGCCTGTTCAGCGCCTTTGCCCTTATCGCCGCGGCCACGTCGCGCGTCGCCATCCTCACCTACACATTCCCGATCTGGACGGGGTTGCTGGCTTGGCTGGTGCTCGGGGAGCGGCCGACAAAAATCCAGGCGATCGCTTTCGCCCTGTGCGCTTTCGGGCTTGCGATCCTGATTTATCCCTTGGCGGCGGCGAGTATTCCTTTGGGAGCCCTGTTCGCCGTCGCCTCGGGCCTGAGCTGGGGAGCCGGCACCGTCTATCTCAAATGGGCCCGCATCCAGGCCGACCCCATGGGGGTGGCGAGCTGGCAGCTGACGATCGCGTTCTTCTTCATCGCCTTCTGTATGCTCGGCTTTGACGGCGGGCTCGATCTCAGCAATGCGCATCCGAACGCGCTGCTTGGCGTCGCGTTCGCCGGCATTATCGGCAACGGTATCGCGTACGGGCTGTGGTTCGTCATCGTCGGGCGGGTGCCGGCGGCGACCGCGTCGCTCGGCATCCTCGGCATTCCGGTGATTGGCGTTCTTTCCTCGGTCCTCATCCTCGGCGACCGCCCGACGGTCCCCGACATGATCGGCTTCGCCTTGATCTTTGCCGCGTCCGCCTGCGTGCTGCTGGCGCCGCCCGCGCCGGCCGTAAAATCCAAAGTCGTTACGCCTTGATCCGCCGCGTCAGTTCGACGATGCGCGCGACCATGGCGCTCTGCGGATCGATGAGCGCATCGATGACGGCGAAGTGGTGGCCGGGGAACTCCGCGTAGCGCGTATCCGCGCCTGCCTGTCGCCAGGTTTCGGCCATGGTCCGGCTCTGGCGCTTGAATTCGCCGGTTTCGAGATCGCCGACCACGGTGTCGAGCGCGCGCGCGGCCGGGACCGGCCAGAACAGCGGCGAAACGCGGCGCGCGTCTTCGGCGGTGAGGCGCAAATCCTGATTCATGGCGAGGCCGACAAGCTGCGTCAGATCGAACACGCCAGAGATGGAATAGCCGGCGGCCACGAGATCGGCCGGCGCTCGCGGATAGAGCGCGTGCCAATCGGTCGCGACCATGGCGGCCGCCAGATGCCCGCCGGCCGAATGGCCGTATACCAGCACGCGCCGGCCGAAGCGCTGCCAGAGGAAAATGCAGGCGCGGCGAATTTGCTCGATGATGTCCGCAAGCGTCATCATCGGGCAAAGATCATAACCGGCGACTGCGACGGCGATGCCGCGCTCGTTGAGGCCGCGCGCCATGTGGCTCGATGACGAAGGATCGTGGGAACGCCAATAGCCGCCGTGGATATACATGGCGAGCGGCGCCTTTTCGCCTGCTTCCGGCAGGAATAGATCGATGAACTGGCGCGGCGTGTCGCCGTAGGACAGGCCGAGCTCGGCGCGGTCGCGCTTGAGCATTTCGGCGCGATAAAGCTCCGCGTCGCGCGCCCAGCGCAGAAAAATCTCCGGATGCTCCGGCACGCGGGCGCGAAGGTTGTACTCTGTCTCGTAATCGACGGCGGCCATCGGGGTTTCCAGCGGCTTGCGCGACATTGGGGCAAGGGCGTTGCGCAGGCAAGCGATGCGACATAGAAAAGATCATTCCCAATAAAGGTTGCATATGAAGGTCGACGGCAAATCCATGCGCAGCATCTGGCTCGAGCCGGACGGCTGGGCGGTCGGGGTGATCGACCAGACGGCGCTGCCGCATCGTTTGCAGATCGCGCGGCTCACTACGCTTGCGGAGGCCGCGCATGCGATCCGCGCCATGGTGATCCGCGGCGCGCCGCTGATCGGGGCCACCGCGGCCTATGGTGTTGCTCTCGCGGTGCGCGAGGATGCCTCCGACGAGGCGCTCGAGCGCGCTTACGTTACGCTTTTCGCCACGCGCCCGACCGCGATCAATCTCAAATGGGCGCTCGACGAGATGATTGCCGCTTTGCGCAACCGGCCGCGTGCGGAGCGCCAAGCCGCAGCCTATCGGCGCGCCGCCGAAATCTGCGAGCAGGATATCGCCATCAATACCGGCATCGGCCGCAGCGGCCTGCCGCTGATCGAGGCGGTGGCGGCGCGCAAGAAGCCCGGCGACCGGGTCAACGTGCTCACCCACTGCAACGCCGGTTGGCTCGCCACGGTCGATGTCGGCACCGCCACCGCGCCGATCTACATGGCGCACGACCAGGGAATCGCCATTCACGTCTTCGCCGACGAAACGCGCCCGCGCAATCAGGGCGCCTCGCTCACCGCCTGGGAGCTCGGCCAGCACGGCGTGCCGCACACGCTGATCGCCGACAATACCGGCGGCCATCTGATGCAGCACGGCATGGTCGATCTGGTCATCGTCGGCACCGACTGCGTCACCGCCAATGGCGACGTCTGCAACAAAATCGGGACCTATTTGAAGGCGCTCGCCGCCCGCGACAACAACGTGCCGTTTTATGTCGCGCTGCCGGGGCCGACCATCGACTTCAGCATCGCCGACGGCGTCGCCGAGATACCGATCGAAGAGCGCGGCGCCGACGAAGTGGCGACGATGACCGGGCGCACCGCCGACGGTCGCATCGAGACCGTGCGCATCGCGCCCGCCGGCACCCCCGTCGCCAATTACGGCTTCGACGTGACGCCGGCCCGGCTCGTCACCGGGCTGATCACCGAGCGCGGTGTGATCGCGGCGTCGCGCGCGGCGCTGGCGGGGGCTTTTCCCGAGCGCGCCGGCGCGGCAAAATGACCCTCAACGTAGAGTCGTGGTCGCTGTGGGGTGCGTGCTTTGCGTAAGCTCGAAGGCCGGCTTGGGCCAAATCCGCCGCTTCCTGGAATCGTGACGATGAACGTCAATCTGCTGCCGGCGGCGCCGCCGGTCGATGGACGGCAATCGCCCACCGCGCTTGCCGTCGCGCGCGGCACCGCGCGCTTTTTGCACGCGCTCGGCTATTGCGTGGTGAGCGAGCTGCCGCTGCCTTCCGGACGCCGCGCCGATTTGGTGGCGCTCGGCGGCGACGGAGAAATTCTCATCGTCGAGATCAAGTCTTCAGTCGCCGATTTTCGCGCCGACCAGAAATGGATGGATTACCGGCTGCACTGCGACCGGCTGTTCTTCGCCACCATCGCCGACGTCCCCTGCGAGATATTTCCCGCCGATGCTGGCCTGATCGTCGCCGACGCCTTCGGCGCGTCGATCGTATGCGAGGCGCCTGAGCATCGGCTTGTTCCGGCGTGCCGCAAGACCGTGATGCTTCGCTTTGCGCATGCCGCGGCGTTACGCTTGCAGGCGCTGGCCGACCCGCAAGGGCCTTACGGCGGCGAGATTTAGAAGTCGCGTTTGGCGGGCGCGGCGGCGCGGGAGCACGCGAACGCAGCGTGCAGGAACTGACACGCCGTCGGCGCGACAATTTTGGTGATCGCGGCCGCGGCACGCCGCTATACAGACCGCCACCGTTGCGGTTAAATAAAAAGTTGAGATTGCAACGATGACCACGGGGAGGAGATCATGCGCCAGATGCGCGGGATAAAGCTTTGCGGCTTGGCGATGCTCGGTCTTGCACTCGGCGTCGGCGCGGCCTCCGCCGAGGACAAGACTTTCGAACTCAAGCTCTCGCACTGGGTGCCGCCCTCGCATCCGCTGCAGAAGGCGCTGGAGGATTGGGGCTCGTCGATCGAGAAAGATTCCGGCGGCACCATCAAATACAAGGTTTACCCGGCGCAGCAGCTCGGCAAGGCGTTCGACCATTACGACATGGCGCGCGACGGCATCGCCGACGTCACCTATGTCAGTCCCGGCTATCAGCCCGGCCGCTTCCCGATCTTCGACGCCGGCAATCTGCCGTTCATGATGGCCAACGCCAAAGGCGGCTCCGAAGGGCTCGACGTCTGGTATCGCAACTACGCCGCCAAGGAGATGAAGGACATCAAGTTTTGCTTCGCCTTCGCCCACGATCCCGGCACGTTCCATTCGCGCACCAAGAAGATCATAGTGCCGGCCGACATCAAGGGCATGAAGATCCGCCCGGCGCACGCCACCATGGCTTCGCTGGTTACCGAACTCGGCGGCACCAATGTGCAGGCTTCGGCGCCGGAAGTGCGCGACGTTATCGAGAAGGGCGTGGCCGACGCGGTCACCTTCCCGTGGGGCTCGATCGTGCTGTTCGGCATCGACAAGGTGACGAAGTACCACGTGGAAATGGCGCTCTATGCGACGAGCTTCGTCTGGGTGATGAACAAATCGACCTATGCGCAGATGTCGCCTTCGCAGCAGAAGGTGATCGACGACCATTGCAACACGCAATGGGCGGAACG
>Ga0116223_10005357_pt1 | contig 10832 bp, 7 predicted proteins | sample Sb_taG_3_FD_90092 | JGI IMG/M metagenome (GOLD analysis project Ga0116223, IMG submission 90092) | Peat soil microbial communities from Weissenstadt, Germany - Sb_50d_a_PC metaG | ecosystem: Environmental > Terrestrial > Soil > Wetlands > Peat | place: Germany: Weissenstadt | collected 2010-09-21 | reverse complement strand
TGCGGGATTGCTCCCGCAGGACGGTCATTCCTCTGGGCCGCGCATTACTGCGCGGCTCAAGCGACCTACCCGGAGGTTGTGACGCGCCGAGCCGGCACGTTCTCCCAGGCGAAGTTTTCACCTCACCCAGGTCCCTCCCTATTTGGTCTTGCTCCGTGTGGGGTTTGCCCTGCCCGCTGCATTACTGCGGCGGCGGTGCGCTCTTACCGCACCTTTTCACCCTTACCCCGCGCATCCGAAGATGCACAAGGCGGTATGTTTTCTGTGGCACTAGCCGTCAACCGGGCTTGAACCCGGCTTCCCGGACGTTATCCGGCACACTGCTCTGCGGAGTTCGGACTTTCCTCCCTCGCCGCCGAAGCGCCGAGAGCGACCGTCCGGTCCAGCTGCCTACCGGATCATTATATGCGATATCGACGCCGCCACTGAGACCTGAGAACCAGAAACTGGCAACCGGATTCCAAGCCGACTGACGCAAAGCGGACACGGCGGGGTCGGGTCTATACTGCTAGACTCGTTGCACCCTCATGATTCACCACGCTGCCCAGATCATTCAAACCCTTGTCGTGGGGGGAGCGGTTTGCAGCATGGGCTACTACGCTCTATGTATATTGAGCGCTTTGGGATTTCTGCGCGCACGAGCGGCGGACAAGAGTGTCCTCCCTACACAGCCTGTCTCCATTCTCAAGCCACTCCGCGGCACCGATCCCGAGATGTACGAAAGCTTCCGCAGTCATTGCCTGCAAGACTACCCGGAATACGAAATCATCTTCGGCGTCAGCGACCCTGGCGATCCCGCGATTCCGCTGGTGGAGCAACTCAAGACTGAGTTCCCCGAGCGCGCAATTCGATTGATGGTCTGCCCCGAGATCCTGGGTGCAAATACAAAAGTAAGCAATCTGGCTCAGATGGTGCGCGAAACCCGCGAATACGTCATCGTCAATGACAGCGACATTCGAGTTGAACCTGATTACCTCCGCCGCGTGCTGGCTCCTCTGACCGATCCCAAGGTTGGTTTGGTCACTTGCCTCTATCGCGGCATCGCTAATTCGAGTTTGGGTTCGCGGCTGGAATCACTCGGCATCAGCACGGACTTCTGTGCCGGCGTCCTAGTCGCGCAAACTGTCGAAAACGGAATTCGCTTCGGACTAGGTTCCACGCTGGCGTTTCGCCGCCGCGATCTGCAAGCCATCGGCGGATTTGAAGCTATCGTCGATTATCTTGCCGACGACTATCAGATCGGAAGCCGGATCGCCGCTCTGGGACTGAAAGTAAAGTTATCCGACGTCGTAGTTGAAACGTTTCTACCTCGCTACACGTTCAGCGGTTTCTTCAATCACCAATTGCGATGGGCGCGAACAATTCGCGACTCTCGCTTTTGGGGATACCTCGGACTGGGCCTGACCTTCGGTTTGCCTTGGGCGGTGCTGGCATTGATTCTGGCTCAAGGGGCAGGCTGGGCGTGGGGGTTGTTGGCGTGTACCGCAGCGATGCGCGCGACGGTAGCTCTCGTAGTTGGCAAGCGCGTGCTGCGCGACCGCCAAGTTCTGCGCTGGCTGGCCCTGATTTCCGTGCGCGACGTGTTCGCATTGTTGGCTTGGATCGTCAGCTTCGCTGGACACGAAATAACCTGGCGCGGAGACCGTTTCAAATTAAAGAACGGCAAACTGACACGGATCTCTGATCAGCCAATGTAGGGGCGTCCACGCCTGTGCGGCTCAATTTAAATTTACACTGAGCCAGAATTTCTCATGCCGCGAGAAGTGGTCGCCAAAGCCCGCGGCTCGCCAGCTTCCAAAATCTCACGAACTTTCCCTGCCAGCGTCTTTAGCGAGAAAGGCTTTTGCAGGAAGCGAGTGGTAACGTCAATCTTTCCATGCCGGAGAACTGTGTTCTCCGCATAACCAGAGACGAAAAGCACCTTCATATCCGGCCGCTCATCCGCCAACCGTTCCGCCAGTTTCGGCCCACCCATTCTTGGCATCACCACATCGGTAATCATCAGGTGAATCGACCCTTTGTGCTCCCGAGACACGCGCAACGCCTCTTCTCCATCGCCAGCTTCCAGCACGTTGTAACCGCTTCGAACGAGAAATTGGTGTGAAGCTTGGCGGACCGACGCCTCATCTTCCACCAGCAACAAGGTCTCGCAGCCGCCAGGAGAACTTTCGACCGGCTTCGAAATCCGAACCGCGCAGTCTAGTGACTGCACGCGAGGCAAGTAGATTTTGAACGTGGTTCCGAGCCCCGGCTCGCTGTACACCCAGACAAAGCCGCCGTTCTGCTTCACAATGCCATACACCGTCGCCAGCCCCAGCCCGGTGCCTTTGCCCGCCTCTTTCGTGGTGTAAAAGGGTTCAAAGATGTGCGCCATGTCTTCTGGCGCGATGCCTTCGCCCGAGTCCGCAACCGTGAGCAACACGTAATCGCCGACGGGAACGATCGAATGCCTCTGCACGTAGGATTCGTCGACTCGCACGGTTGCAGTTTCGATGGTGAGCGTCCCCCCGCCGGGCATGGCGTCGCGCGCATTGGCTGCCAGGTTCATGACCACCTGCTCAATTTGCACCGGGTCCGCTTTGACCTTGCCCAGATCCCGCTCAGGAACGAAAGCGAGTTCAATGTCTTCGCCAATCAAACGCGGCAGCATGATGACGATCTCCCCAATGACGCTATTCAGATCAAGCACTTGCAATGATTGCATCTGCTTGCGCCCGAAGGCCAGCAATTGGCGAGTGAGATCGGCCGCGCGGCGGGACGCGTTCATGATTTCAGCCACGTTTTTTCGCAGCGGGTGGTTTTCGATAAGCGAGTCGAGCATGAGTTCGGCGTATGCGCTGATCACCAGCAGCAGGTTATTGAAATCGTGGGCCACCCCGCCGGCCAGCTTGCCGATGGCATCCATTTTCTGCGCCTGCCGCAGATCCGATTCCAGCTTGCGCCGCTCGGTAATATCTCTGTCGGTGGAAATAAAATGCGTGATCTCTCCCTGCCCGTCTCGTAGGGGGGTGAGAGCCTTTTCAATAATTAGGGTTTCCCCATTCTTCTTCCGATTCATCACGATTCCCCGGAACACGTTGCCGGAAAGAACCGTATTCCACATTTCTTCATAAAGCTCACCTGCTTGTTGCTCCGACTTGAGTATGCCCAGAGTCTGGCCGATCGCTTCTTGGCGCGAATACCCCGTCAGCGCCTCAAATGCCGGATTCACGTACTCGATGACACCCGATCGATCCATGATGATCACCGTATCCGCGGATTGCTCGACCGAGCGCCAAAGCTTTCGCAGCGTATCCTCAGATTCCTGGTGTTGCCGGTCGGTCGAATGAATGTCAGAATCGCTGAGACCGGGAAGGACCCTGCCGGATTCGGGCTGAGCTGTGCCGCCAAGTCCGGCTTGAACTGCAGCTTCGATCACGTTCTTGCTCACCCGACCACCTAGAAAAACGATCGGAATGCCAGAATCATGTTGGCGCACTTGGCGTAGCAACTGAAACGCAGCGTCGTCAGTCGATTGGTCATTGCAGAGAAGAAGGTCATACCGTCCTTTCCTGAACTGATGGAGCGCAGCTTCCGCCGAGCCAGCGCGCTCGAGATGTACATGCCCGCCGTCGACGCCCGTCAGCGACTCACACAGACGGGCGAACTCCTGCTCGCGGCCGCCCACGATCAGCAATCGCAATTGCCGTTTGCCAGTCCCGGAAGTTGTTGTCTTGCTCATGCTGGAACACATCTAGTTGTTACATCGGAGGCTGACCTCTCGGGCATCTCTGCCACGGCATTAGTTCTGAAAAGATAAGGTGCCCGAAGTTCCAATTCAGGAAAGACCAATGTAGGCTCGAGTACCCACGCAGGCGTGGGGTCCCGATGAAATTGGAGGCCCAAACGCCTCTTTTCACAACCCGACCGTTTGGACGACAATAGATAGATATAGAGTTCGGGAGATGTGACCTATGCGGCATGGCTGGTGCGAACTCCTTTGCATTGGAGTTTTGGCTTTTTCTCCGTTGGCTCTCGGCCAGCAGATTCGCGGCGACTACATCGAAACTCGCAGTGCTGACGTGTACACGGGCCAGTGTTTTGCCAATGGCGAGGTCAACCTCGTTGGCGACGAGGCCATCCTGGCATGGCACGTCCAGAGCGGCAGCTGGGACGGCGTCCAGCTGGACGGCCTGACCGTTGCCGCAGCCGTGCACGCCCGCGCCACCCTGGGTGATCCCTATGCCAATCCCTATCCTGCGCAGGCCGTCCTCTTTGTGGATGATCAGGCGACTCAAGAGCAAAGCGAAGCGCTGGTCGCATTCGCGCACCAAATGGGAGGTGAACTTCTGCGCAACGCGCAGCAGGCGATCCCTGCGCCCATGGAACTCGTGGTCAATCCGCAGCGCCACGGAGTAGCTCTGCTCCGAGCTGGTCAGTTCGCCACCGTGCAAACCCGTCCGGTCAACGACCAAGATCACGTCTGCGGTAACGAAGTAACCTTCTATCCGCCCCTTACCCAACTGACGCACTCCATGCCAGCCGTCGCTCTGACTGATTCCTATCACGGTCCGGGGCTTGACGTAGATTGGGAATCGCACGGCAGACGCAGCGCATTCGTGGGAACATTCGCGCGCTAGTGTCGTGCATAGCCCGACGCTGGCGGGTTTTCGGACCTGGGTATGGCGCGTCCCGCCTTCAATTCACGCCGGTGAAACTCTTCTCGTACCAAAGTAATAGCGCGAATTACCAAAGCGCATGCACGTGGGACATCTGTTAGTCCGCGGTCGCGGGTGAGATGTTGAGGTTGTATTTTCGATCGAGGAAGCCGGCGACCCATGGAAAAAGGCGATTTTCTGGACGAGGTTCATGTGCGAATCCTGCGGGTGACCGAAGACCTGCGGGCCATTCAGCAGACCCTGAACTGCGCAGCCATGCAGGCGCCGGGCGATCCTGAACTGATGGAAGCTCTCTGCGAGTTGCCCGAGATCGAGTCGCTCCACGTGTTGAAATCAGCCCTCGACCAGATGCGCCATTTCCTCTGGTTCTATATGCAGGTGATGACGAACGAATCCGAAGACGGCGACCGCTTACGCCAGAGCCTTGGCCAGAAGAAAAACGACGAGAGCATGGTCAGCCCGAGAGTGGCAGCCGCGGAAAAATTCAAACGAGCCGCCGACACCGCGCTGTTGCAATACCTATCCGACGGCAAAGTTCGCAAGCCAAACTAGATCGCCCACATCGGTGTCTCCAAACCACGCTCGGCCACGCTCCGCGAATTAGAGTGCTGCCCACGCTAGCCAGCCCAAGATGTATCCCGCAAGCGATACAAATCTTTACACTTAAAACTCTGCATCTCCGTCTAAGAAGTCAAATCCAATAGAATATTAGCGATCTGATGCCGACCCGCCGGACGGACTGTGAGCCAGTGCTGGCAACAACGTTTGACATTATTGTCATCTACGGTGGAACGGGTCCGCTGCTTGAGTGTGAAGCGTGATCGACGGGCTGTGATTCTCCAGATTGCTCGCGGCGTCGAAGTTACTAAACCTGAGTGAATTATGTGGATTGTCCGATTAGCACTGCGACGGCCTTATACGTTTGTGGTCGTTGCCCTATTGCTGTTGATCCTGGGTCCCATCGTTATTCTTAACACCCCCACGGATATCTTCCCAAACATCAATATTCCTGTCGTCAGCATTCTGTGGAATTACCAGGGTCTCAATCCCGACGATATGTCGAACCGCATCGTCTTCCAGACGGAGCGGGCGCTTACGACGCTTGTGGACGACATTTCCCACATCGAGTCGCAATCGCTGAACGGCATCGCTGTGGTGAAAGTGTTTTTCCAGCCGCATGCGGACATTACCAAGGCGATCGCGCAGGTGACCGCGATCTCCCAGACTCAGCTGAGGCAGTTGCCACCGGGGACAACGCCGCCGCTCGTCATTACTTATAGCGCGTCCAGCGTGCCCATTATTCAGTTGGCGCTTTCCGGGCAGAGTCTTTCAGAACAACAACTGTTTGATTACGGCGTGAATTTTATCCGCACCCGTTTGATCACGGTCCCCGGGTGTGCGATTCCTTATCCGTATGGGGGAAAGCAGCGCCAGGTGCAGGTTGACCTGGACACCAACGCGCTGCAATCGAAGGGTCTGTCGCCGCTGGATGTGGTGAATGCAATCAGCGCGCAGAATCTGATTCTGCCATCGGGCACTTCGAAGATTGGCGCTTTTGAGTACGCCGTCGACACCAACAGCAGCCCCACGACGGTTGCTGAATTGAACCAGTTGCCAATCAAAACGGTGGGTAGCACGACCATTTACATCCGTGATGTGGGATACGTGCGGGACGGCTTTCCGCCGCAGACCAACATCGTGCGCGTGAATGGACAGCGCGCAGTGCTGCTGACCATCCTCAAGGCCGGCCAAGCTTCAACTCTCGACATTATTTCCGGCATCAAGTCTCTGCTGCCACAAATTCAGGCCAGCTTGCCGCCGCAATTGCACATCCAACCACTGGCCGACCAGTCGCTTTTCGTTCGAGCCTCCATCGAAGGCGTGCTCAAAGAAGCCACCATCGCCGCCTGCCTCACCGGCCTGATGATTCTCATCTTTCTCGGCAACTGGCGAAGTACGGTGATTATTGCGGTTTCCATCCCGCTCTCGATTCTGACTTCGATCATCGTGATGAGCGCCCTGGGCGAGACCATCAACATCATGACGCTCGGAGGATTGGCGCTAGCGGTCGGCATTCTGGTAGATGACGCCACGGTCGAGATTGAGAACATTAACCGGAACCTGGCGCAAGGGAAAGAGGTCGAGCACGCCATTCTGGACGGTGCGCAACAGATCGCCGTTCCAGCATTCGTTTCGACGCTTGCGATTTGCATCGTCTTTGTGCCCATGTTTTTTCTGACCGGCGTTGCGCGCTATCTGTTTGTGCCGCTCGCGGAAGCGGTCGTGTTCGCGATGATGGCTTCTTATCTGCTGTCGCGAACGCTGGTGCCAACCATGGCCAAGTATTTGTTGCGCGGCCACGAGGCGGAACTGCAGGCGGCCGCTCAAAGCCGAAACCCGCTGGTTCGCATGCAGATCAAGTTCGAAGAGGCTTTTGAGCGTTTCCGCGAAGGCTACCACGGACTTTTGGAACGCTGCCTGCATCACAAGAAGGCTTTTCTCGTTATCTTTCTCGGCGGATGTTTGGCTTCGGTGGTGTTTCTGGTTCCCTGGCTGGGCCAGGATTTCTTCCCGGCGGTCGATGCCGGTCAGTTCAAATTGCACATGCGTGCGCGCACAGGAACGCGCATTGAGGAGACCGCGCGCCTTTCGGATCTGGTGGAGCAGTCGATACGCCAGCAAATTCCACCCAAGGAAATCGATAGCGTCATTGACACCATTGGCTTGCCTTATAGCAGCATCAATCTTTCGTACAGCAACTCCGCTCCTATAGGGCCGGGGGATGTCGATATTTTAGTCAGCCTGGCGAAGGAGCACCGGCCTACGGCGGAGTACGTTCACGACCTGCGTTTGAGACTTCCGGAGGAGTTCCCAGGAGTAACCTTCTCGTTCTTGCCGGCTGACATTGTCAGTCAGATCTTAAACTTCGGTCTCCCTGCTCCGATTGACGTTCAGGTTGTAGGTTACGACACGGACGGCAACCGCCTGTTCGCCGACAAGTTGATGGAACGGATCCAGCAGATTCCCGGAACTGTCGACTTGCGCATCCAGCAACCTTTTGATCAGCCCTATTTGCACGTCAATGTTGATCGGACGAAGGCTCAACAGATCGGCTTCACCCAGCGGGACGTTGCCAATAATCTGCTGGTCTCGCTGAGCGGAAGCTTTCAGACCACGCCTGAATTTTGGGTGAATCCCAAGACGGGTGTGAGCTATTCCATCGCAACTCAGACGCCACAGTACCGCCTCGATTCTCTGCAGGATCTGGAAAATATTCCGGTAACCGGCCCGAGTGGCGCTCGCCCCGAGATTCTCGCCAGCGTTGCTTCCATCCGCCGCGACGCGGGATTGGCCGTGGTGTCGCACTACGATATTCAGCCCTTGATTGATATCTACGGATCGGTGCAAGGCCGCGACTTAGGCGGAGTAGCGACCGATCTGAATAAAATCATCGATGCCAGCAGGAAAGAACTTCCACGCGGCTCCCAACTGAATGTTCGCGGGCAGATTCAGACCATGCGCTCTTCGTATGAGGGCTTGCTGGGTGGGCTCGTGTTTTCGATCGTGCTGGTATATCTGCTGATCGTGGTGAACTTCCAGTCGTGGCTTGATCCCTTCATCATCATCTCTGCCTTGCCGGCGGCCCTTGCGGGGATCGTATGGTTCCTGTTCGTTACCCGCACAACCGTCAGCGTTCCGGCGTTGACCGGATCAATCATGTGCGTGGGCGTTGCGACGGCCAACAGCATTCTGGTCGTGAGCTTCGCGAAGGAGCAATTGGCCGAAGGCAAAGACGCGCTGGCTGCCGCACTGAATGCCGGGTTCACGCGATTCCGTCCGGTGCTGATGACGGCTCTCGCGATGATTATCGGTATGGTGCCGATGGCGATAGGATTAGGCGAAGGCGGCGAGCAGAACGCTCCGCTTGGCCGGGCGGTCATCGGAGGCTTGTTATTTGCGACGGTGGCGACGCTGTTTTTTGTGCCGGTTTTCTTCAGCCTTCTTCACGGGCGCAGGCAACGGCTGGCAGCGAGTGAAGCAAAGCATTGATCTCGTTAATATGAATTGTTGATAGAGTTCACGGAGTCTTCCATGAAGGTCGAACCGCAAGACGAAGTTGTTAGACCGGTGACGGTGGGGGAGCGGGCGAACAATCCTCAAAGCAACCCCGCTCGGCGCTGGTGGATTGCCGTTCTTGCTTTTGTCATCGTCGTGGCGATTGTGATTTCCGGAATTTTGCCTCGTATTCACGCGCGCGCTGCCCTGGACAAAGAAACGGCCGAGATGGCGATTCCGACGGTCTCAGTCGTGCATCCCAAGCGCGGCGCGCCGTCCGAGGAGGCAGTTCTGCCCGCGAATGTGCAGGCCTACATTGACGCGCCCATCTACGCTCGCACCAACGGATACCTAAAGACCTGGTACGTTGACATTGGGGCGCACGTGAAGGCTGGTCAATTGTTGGCCGAAATAGAGACTCCGGAAGTCGATCAGCAACTGCGGCAGGCGCGCGCTGATTTGGCCACCTCGGAAGCCAATCTCAATCTATCGAAAATTACGACTGACCGCTATGCAGGTTTGTTGCAGAGCGATTCCGTGTCAAAGCAGGATGCCGACAACGCCGCGGGCGATTACGCGGCCAAGCAGGCCACGGTTCAGTCTGCGCAAGCCAACGTGAAACGCCTTGAAGAGCTGCAGGCCTTCGAAAAGATCTATGCTCCCTTCGCGGGCGTAATTTCGGCGCGCAATACTGATATTGGCGCGTTGATCGATTCGGGAAGCAGCGGAGGGTCGAGGACAGAGCTTTTTCATATTGTCCAGCCGGACAAGTTGCGTGTCTATGTCAGCGTGCCCCAGGCTTACTCGCAGGCGGCAAGCCTGGACTCAAGGCCGATCTGGTGCTTCCGGAATTTCCAGGGCGCGTCTTCCCGGGAACGCTGGTCCGAACCGCGCAGGCAATCGACCAGTCCACGCGAACTTTGCTGGTGGAAATACGAGTGGATAATCCAACCGGCACGCTATTCAGCGGCGCCTATGCCGAGGTTCACCTAAAGCTGCCCAATGCGAGTTCGGCATTTATTCTTCCGGTCAATGCGCTGTTGTTCCGATCGGAAGGCCTTCGCGTGGCTGCGATCACCGACGGCCAGCACGCCGAACTTAAACCGGTGACGCTGGGCCATGATTTTGGCTCTGAGGTCGAGGTTGTTGCGGGGCTCAGCGGAGATGAGTCCATCGTCATCAACCCTCCGGATTCGATCGTCTCGGGAGAAGAAGTCCGCATCGCGCAGCCGACAGCGGCTTCGGGAGAATCTCAAAAGTGATCCGCGTCGAGCGTTCGGCCTTCAGAACATTTACGCTACGGGTTCTAGGTGGGGCACTCTTCCCGGGACTCCTACTTTTGAGCGGCTGCGCCGTCGGTCCTCGTTATTCGCGACCATCCGCCCCCGTGCCCACGGAGTACAAAGAAACGCCGCAAAACTGGAAGCCAGCAGAACCCGCAGATCAGGCGTTGCGAGGAAAATGGTGGGAGGTCTATCAGGATCCGCAACTCAACGCCCTCGAAGAGAAAATCAACATCTCGAACCAGAGCCTGAAGGCGGCGCAGGCTCAATTCACGCAGGCCCGCGCCACAGTTCGCTACAGCCGCGCGGATTATTATCCAACCGTGACGGCGGGAGTTTCCGCTACCCGCGAACGCTATTCCGGGAATCGCCCGTTGAATTTGACTCCCGGCACGGGTGAAACTGCGAATGACCTCGTCATTCCGGTGGACATGTCCTACGAACCCGACGTGTGGGGCAGAGTGCGACGCTCGGTTGAGGCTGCCCGCGCCAATGCTCAAGCCACATTGGCTGACCTTGAGTCGGTGAGCCTGAGCGTGCATGCGGAACTGGCCGTCGATTACTTTCAAGCGCGGGAGTTGGACGCCGAGGCGCAGTTGCTGGACTCCACCGTATCTAGCTACGCGAGACAGTTGGAGCTGACGAACGATCGCTTCAAGGGAGGGATCGCATCGCAGGTCGATGTGGCGCAGGCGCAAACTCAGCTTGAAACCGCGCGCGCGCAAACTATCGATGTAAGAGAGCAGCGGACACAGTTTGAACATGCGATTGCTGTTCTTATTGGCGAGCCGGCGTCGACTTTCACTTTGCCGGTGGCCGTGCTGAGCGAAACCCC
>Ga0116223_10005355_pt1 | contig 10837 bp, 10 predicted proteins | sample Sb_taG_3_FD_90092 | JGI IMG/M metagenome (GOLD analysis project Ga0116223, IMG submission 90092) | Peat soil microbial communities from Weissenstadt, Germany - Sb_50d_a_PC metaG | ecosystem: Environmental > Terrestrial > Soil > Wetlands > Peat | place: Germany: Weissenstadt | collected 2010-09-21 | reverse complement strand
GGTGGCGTTAGTGAAGGTCGACTTTTCCAGGCCGATCTGGCGCGCCCGTTTGGTCAGCATGGAGCCGAACTCGGGCTCGTTGCCGGCGAGCGCTTCGGCGACGGCGATGCAGGCGTCGTTCGCGGAATCGACGATGATGCCGTGGATGAGGTTGTCCAGCTTCACCTTGCTGTGGATGGCGGCAAACATCGTCGAGCCATGCGACGGCGCCCCGCCCTTGCGCCAGGCGTTCTCGCTGATGGTGAATTCGTCGTCGAGCTTGATGTGGCCCTGCTTGATTTCGTTGAAGACGAATTCGAGCGTCATCAGCTTGGCAAGACTCGCGGGCGCGATCAGATCGTCGCCGCCTTTGTCGAACAGGAGGCTGTCGCTGTCGGGATCGAGCAGGACGGCATTGGGCACGCTGGTCTGGTAGCCCTCGTCCTTCTTCGTCGCCATGTTGGACGCGGCGTCGCCGGCGACGACGGTCACGAGCAACAGCGCGGCCGCCGCAAGACATGCTGCAAGACGAGCCGGCCAGAAAACGAGACGTTGCCCGGTGCGCACGACCGCCTCCCTTGCGGGTCTGCAAGATCAATACTCACGGCAAGTTTTCTTGCGCAATAGGGCGTGCGCAAGGCGGCAAGGCACAGACGCGACAAAGGAAGAGTTAAATCAATAAAGTCCGCGGCCGTTGAGGAGCTGGTCGGTGGCGTCGTGCGCGGCGGGCGAAGCCGCATACGACATCGACCGCGCCACGGCCGGAAGCGCCGGCAAGGAATCGTCGGCCGAGGCGCTGGCGAAATGGGGATTGCGTGCGATCGAGGCGGTCGAAGCGGCCCCGGCGGGAGCGAGCGGGGTCGCCGCGAGTCTGACGGTGCCGGGCAGCGGCGCCGGCTCGTCCTGCCGCAGTGTTGCCGCAAGGATACGGTCGTCGGAGCCTTCGAGCGGCGCGCGTCCGACATATTCGACCCGCACCCACGCGGTGCCCGAGGCATGGAAGCCCAGGAGGTGCGCCGCCTTGGTGGAAACGTCGATGATGCGGTTGCCGTGATAAGGGCCGCGGTCGTTGACGCGCACGATGATCGAACGGCCGTTGGACAGGTTGGTGACGCGCGCGTAGCTCGGCAAAGGCATTGTCGGATGCGCCGCCGAGATGCCGTTGAGATCGAAGACTTCGCCGTTGGCCGTCTGGCGGCCGTGGAAGTCGTCGCCGTACCACGATGCAAGCCCAGTGGCCTGATAATGCGGGTTGTCTTCCGGATAATACGTCTGGCCGGCGACCGTATAAGGCGCACCGACCCGGTATACGCCGCCGCCCTTGGGCACCGGATCGCCGCCGGTGACGACCCGCGGGCTGGCGGCGACGCCATAGCGCGGGTCGACGCTGCCCGAGCAATTGGCGAGCGCGACGCAAAGCACGGCGCAGGCGCCGACCGGCACAACCCGTTTGACTGAAGCACTAAGCCTGCCCCGCATCGTCCCCGATCCCCGCCGCCAAGGTATCAAGCCCGAGCGTGGTCAGATTGTGGCAAAAATGCGCGGGAGATTTTGGATAGTGAATGGAGGGTTGCGATGCCCGCTTGGCCGCTATGCCTCGCGGGCACGCAACATTGTCCTAGACGCCGCTCACGACCGGCACATTGGCGTAGGTCAGAATGAGCAGGAGAACGAGACTGCCGATGAAAGCCCCGAAAGTGACCCGTATGATAACTGGCCAGACTGGCGCGAGTTTGTCTTGAAGATACTCACCAAGCGTCATTGCAAGTGTCGACATTGGCAACAGTGCCTTTCTCGATTCGTTGCTGGAGTTTTTTTGGGGGTTTGTCGCGGACAACGATGCGTCCACTTCGGGCGTGCTTTAATCACATGCGGGTTAAGATGTCTATAACGGCCTAGCGTTTTGTTCGCCGCGTGCACGCGACCAACAATCGTGGCAAAATCGTGAATGGAAGGGGTGGCCGAGTGGTTTAAGGCGCCGGTCTTGAAAGTCGCTCGCGTTTGTTGCTCTGAGTTCCAACGCGTATCAATTAGCCGTTGTTTTTGGCTATTCTCGCACCCTGACGTGGTGATTGGTGTCACACTATACTAGGGTGTTCTATGGCGTTTGGATCCGAATACTAGGGTGTTCTATGGCGTTTGGATCCGAAGTTGGGTGCGCTGATTCTCGGCGGTGAAAAAGCGACGGCAGCGATCTATGGCTAGACCACCACGCGCCCCGCCGGCCGGCGAACGATTTTCTCATGGCTTCGCGCTCATGCGGCAGGTGGCTTTCCTCAAGCTGCGCGCGTCGCTCAGCGCTGATGTGCTTGGCGTCCTGGGCGTCGATGCGAATGTCGATGCGGTCGGCGCTGTACTCGTTCAGGAAGCGGTATGTCAGCTCGCCGCCACCCTTCAATTGGCGTGTAGGACAAAAACACGATGCCATCAGTCGCGGTCGTGCGCGCAATCAACCCGCTGTAGATTTCCTCGCTACACCGCTCGTCAATCCATATCCAATCGAGGACTCCGCCTTCATCTTCTCGGCGCCCTGCTCGATTAGTTGCCGGCGTTGATTGAGGACTTCAAGGGCTCGATCACATCCAGACCCAAAACCTTCATCAATGCCTCTCCGATGCGGTCGCAGCTTGCGGCAGTCTCGGCAATCAAAATCTTGTTGGTTGGGGTTGAAAGGCTAATTCTGCCTCCGCAATTTCCGCAAGAAATTGCATCCTTTCCGACCAAAACCGTCACGATCTTTTCCGTATGCTGACCGCACTTCTGGCAGCGTATGCGAAGGAGCGTAAAGTCTGAGGTACTGAACTTCATAAAACAAGCCCCCGCCCGAATCCCGAATCGTAATCGAAAAGATTAAACTTTTTGGAATCGATAAAAGGGCCGAAGTTAGAATGGGGCCAACTTGGGTCCACCGCGCCCAAAGTTGCCATTACGTTCGCACGCGATATGCTGATTTTACTGCGATGGAAGGGTGGCCGAGTGGTTTAAGGCACCGGTCTTGAAAACCGGCAGACCCGCAAGGGTCTCGTGGGTTCGAATCCCACCCCTTCCGCCACCTTCGCCCTGCGGGCTACGGATGGCAGGCCCAACAGCATGCAACATCGTGCAACAAAATGTGTTGTTTGTTCCGCTCGCTACACTGAGCGCTGCGCGCGGTCCTTTTCGTTTTGCGCCTTGATCGCTTCGCGCGCGCCCTGCCACTGCGCGTCCGTCCAGTGGCGCAGCTCGTAGAAATTTCCACCGGTCGCGAGACTCTGTCCGCCGTCCATGGCGATGGTCTCGCCGGTGAGCCAATCGCAGCCGCCGCTGATGAGGAAAGTCGCGAGGTTCTGCAATTCCTCCATGCGGCCGACGCGGCCCATGGGATTGATCCGCTCGGTGCGCGAACCGGGCTCCCCGCCCGGGTTGAGCCGCTTGCCGGCGCCCTCGGTCGGAATTTCGCCGGGCGCGATGGCGTTGAGCCGAATGCCGTGGCGGCCCCATTCGGTGGCGAGCGACATGGTCATGGCGTGGACCGCGGATTTGCTCATCGCCGAGGGCACGACATAGGGACTGCCATTGGCGATCCAGGTCACGACGATGGAAACTACGTTGCCGCGATGCCCGCCGGCGATCCAGCGGCGGCCGACCGCGTGGGTGACGTAGAAGGTTCCGTGCATGACGATGTTGGCGATGGCGTCGAAGCCGCGCGGGCTCAAATCCTCGGTGCGGGAAATAAAATTTCCGGCGGCGTTGTTGATGAGATCGGTAAGCGGACCCGAGGCGAAGATGTCGGCCACCATGGCGTCCACCGCCGCCGCATCGCGGATGTCGATGCCATAGGCGCCGACTTTGCCGCCGTGCTTTCCCATCAACTCGGTGGCGGTGGCCTCGCAGACCGATTTGCGCCGCCCGCAGATGAAGATGTCGGCGCCGAGCGCGAGGAATTTCTCGGCCATGCCCTTGCCCAGCCCGGTGCCGCCGCCGGTCACCAGGATGCGGCGGCCGCGCAGTAATCCGTCGGTGAACATTGCTCCCCTCCCGTTTCGGTTATGCCCTCAGATTCCCAAATAGCGGTGTTGAATGTCGGGCGCGCCGGCGAGGGCCTGCGAAGTCCCCTCCCACACCACGCGGCCGCGCTCGATGATGCAATGGCGGTCGGCGACGCGGGTCAGCGCCTCGACATTCTTGTCGATGACCAGGATCGATTGCCCGGTACGGCGCAGAAGTTCGAGGCAGCGCCAAATTTCCTCGCGCACCAGCGGCGCCAGCCCTTCGGTCGCTTCGTCGAGGATGAGCAGGCGCGGGTTGGTCATCAGCGCGCGGCCGATCGCCAGCATTTGTTGCTCGCCGCCGGACAATAGATTCGCCATGGCGCCGGCGCGGGATGCCAGCCGCGGAAATAGCGCAAAAACCTTCTCCAGTGTCCACGGATCGGCTGACCCGCTGCGATTGGCGGCGGTGGCGAGAAGATTCTCGCGCGCGGTGAGATTGGGGAACACCTGGCGTCCTTCGGGCACCAGTCCGACGCCAAGCTGGGCGATGCGATAAGCCGGCAGGTCGCGGATCTCTCTGCCGCGGAAACGGATCGAACCCGCGGACGACCGCGTCAGCCCCATGATCGAGCGCACGGTCGTGGTCTTGCCCATGCCGTTCCTGCCCATGAGCGAGACCATTTCGCCGGGTGCGACGGAGAGCGATACGCCGAACAGCACGCGGCTGAGCCCGTAGCTCGTTTCTATTTCGGCGATTTCGAGGAGCGGGGCGTCAGGCATGGCGCCCTTCCCGGCCGGCGTTTTCCTTATCGTCTTTTTCGCCGAGATAAGCCTGGCGCCCGGCGGTGTCGGCGCGGACCGCCAGCGGATCGCCGCTGGCGATGATGCGGCCATAGACCATCACGGTGATGCGGTCGGCAAGCGCAAACACCGCTTCCATGTCGTGTTCGACCAGCAAGATGGTCATGCTACCCTTGAGCTCGCGCAGCAAGCGCACCATCTGCGCCGATTCCTCGGACCCAAGCCCGGCCATCGGCTCGTCGAGCAGCAGCCGCCGCGGCTGGGTCGCCAGCGCCATGGCGATTTCGAGCTGGCGAAGCTCGCCGTGACTCAATCGCTCGATGCGCACGCCTGCGCGCCCGGCAAGCCCGACGCGCGCCAGCGCCGCGAGCGCCGGCTTGCGCAATTCGTCCTCGCCGCGGGCGTCGCGCCAGAAACGAAAGGAATGGCCGCGATGCGCCTGCACGGCGAGCGCGACGTTGTCGAGGGCGGTAAAGCCGCGAAACAGGGAGGTGATCTGAAACGAGCGCGCGAGACCAAGCTGGCTGCGCCGATAGACCGGGAGGCGGGTGATATCGGCGCCGTCAAAACGGATGTGGCCTTGCCACGGCGCGAGTTCGCCGCTGAGGAGCCCGATCAGCGTGGTCTTGCCGGCGCCATTCGGGCCGATGACGGCGTGGACTTCGCCCGGCGCAATGGCGAGCGTGATCGCGTCGGCCGGCACGACGCCGCCGAAGCGCTTGGTCAGGTCTTCGATTTGCAGGAGCGCTTCAGCCATCGCGCCGGCCCACCAGAAGACCCTCGATCCCGCCATGCACGTAGATCGCGACCAGGAGCAGAATGGGTCCGAGGATCAGATCGGGATATTCGGTGACGCGCGACAATCCCTCCTCCAGCAGCAGAAAGGCGACCGCCCCGATCAGCGGTCCGAACGGCGTGCCGAGCCCGCCGAGCACGACCATGACGATGAGATCGCCCGAGCGGGTCCAATGCATCAGCGCCGGGCTGATGAAATTGGTGAGGTTGGCAAGGAGCGCGCCGGCGAGCCCGCAGAGCGCGCCGGCGATCACGAAGCAGACGAGCTTGTAGCGAAAGGTCGGAAACCCGATCGCGCGCATGCGCCGTTCGTTGGAGCGCGCGCCCTGGATCACCAGGCCGAAGCGCGAATTGACGATGCGCGCGACCAGATAAATGCTCGTCAGCAACAGCGCGAAGCACAAATAGTAGAATAGCGTCTTGTTGTTGAGGTCGATCACGCCGCCGAACTGGCTGCGCCGGTAGATGGTCAGGCCGTCGTCGCCGCCATAGCGGTCGAGCCCGATGGCGACGTAATAGATCATCTGCGCAAAGGCGAGCGTGATCATGATGAAATAGACGCCGCGGGTGCGCAGGCTGAGCGCGCCGACCACGAGCGCGTAAAGCGCCGAGACCGCGATCGCGACGGGCCATTGCACCAGCCCCGAGCCGATCCCCTCCTTGGCCAGGATACCGACCGCATAACCGCCGATGCCGAGATAAGCGGCGTGGCCGAAACTCACCATGCCGCCATAGCCCATGATCAGGTTGAGGCTGACGGCGCCGAGCGCCAGGATCAGGACGCGGGTGAACAAAGTCAGCGCGAAGCCGTCGCCGCTGAGCATCGCATAGACCGGAACCAGCGCCAGAACCGCGAGCAAGACGACGGTGACGGCGGTGCGCGGGGCGAGCAGCGGCTCGCGCCCGGCATCGAACGAAGGGTCGGCGGAGGCGGTCATCGGCTCGCCGCCGGAAACAATCCTTCCGGCCGAAACACCAGGATTGCCGCCATCAACATGTAGATCGACATCGACGACAGCGCCGGCCCGAGCGTCGCCGCGGCGTTCGTGCTCAGCACGCGATGCAGCATGTCGGGCACGAAAGCGCGGCCAAGCGTGTCGATCAGACCGACGACGAGCGAGGCCACAAAGGCGCCGCGGATCGAGCCGATGCCGCCGATGATGATCACCACGAAAGCGAGAATGAGAATGTTCTCGCCCATGCCGATCTGCACGGTGAGGATCGGCGCCTGCATGACGCCGGCGAAGCCGGCCAGCGCCGCGCCGAGACCGAATACCAGCGTGTAGAGAAGCTTGATGTTGACGCCGAGCGCCCCGACCATTTCGCGGTTGGAGGCGCCGGCGCGGATCAGCATGCCGAGCCGGGTGCGCATCACGACGAAATAAAGCAGCGCCGCGACCGCCAACGCTACCACCATAATGACCAGGCGGTAGGCCGGATAATAGACGCCGGGGATGATCTGCACCGCGGTGAGCATCTGCTGCGGGAGCGCCAGCGTCATGCCGGCCGGCCCCCAGACCAGCCGCACCAGCTCGTTGAAGAACAACAGCAGCCCGAACGTGCCGAGCACCTGGTCGAGGTGGCTGCGTTGGTAGAGGCGCCTGATGGCGACGACTTCAAGCACCATGCCGGCGATCAGTGAGACGAAGAGCGCCAGAATGACGGCAAAGACGAAACTGCCGGTCAGCACCGCGAAAGTGGCGGCGAAGTAGGCGCCGAGCATGTAAAGCGAGCCGTGCGCCAGATTGACGAGGTCCATGATGCCGAAGACCAAAGTCAGTCCGGCGGCGAGCAGAAACAGCAGCATGCCGAGCTGCACGCCGTTGAGGCATTGCTCGATGAAATACAGCATTGCCTATCCTCTCCCCCGCGCGCCAAGCGCGTGGCGGGGAGCGGTTGATCCACCAATTTAGCCCACCCAGCTTATTTCATCGGGCATTTGTCGTGGAAGCGGTCCTGATCGTCCTTGACGATCGTCGCCACCGTCTTGAGCACGTAATCGTCGCCCTGCTTGACCACATCCTGCAGATAGAAGTTCTGGATCGGGATGTGATTGTTGCCGTATTTGAAGGCGCCGCGCACGGACTTGAAGTCGGCCTTTTCCATTTCCTTGCGCATGGCGTCTTTCTGCGAAAGATCGCCTTTGACCGAGGTAATGGCGCTGTTGATCAAACCCGCCGCGTCGTAGGTCTGCGCGCCGTAATACGAAGGCCGCTTATTGTACTTGGCAATGTAATCGGCGACGAACTTCTTGTTGGTCTCGTTGGGCAGGTCGTTGACCCATTCCTGCGCGCCCGGAATGCCGATCGCGAGATCCTTGAGCCGCGGCAGCGACAGTTCGTCGATCGTGAACACCTGGTAGAGCGGAATCTGTCCCTTGAGCCCCGCCTGCACATATTGGGTGACGAACTGAACGCCGGCGCCGCCGGGATAGAATACGAAGATCGACTCGGCGCCGGACGCGCGCGCTTTCGACAGTTCGGCGGAGAAGTCGAGCTGGTCGGGCCAGCGCGTGTATTCCTCGCCGGCGATCGTGCCCTTGTAGGTGAGCTTCACGCCGGCGAGCATGTCCCTGCCGGCGGCGTAATTGGGGCCGATCAGAAAGGCCGACTTCACCCCCTTCTGATTCATATAGAGGCCCATCGCTTCCGGCGTCTGATCGTTTTGCCACGACGTCGAGAACACGTAGGGCGAGCACAGCTCGCCGGCGAATGGCGACGCGCCGGCGTTGGTCACGACCGTCATGGTCTTTGAATCGACCAGTGGCTTCAGCGACGCCAGCAGCACGTTCGACCAGATATAGCCGACGACGAAATCCACATGGTCGGATTCGATCAGCTTCTGGGTCTTCTGCACGCCGATATCCGGCTTTTGCGTATCGTCCTCGTAAATCACCTCGACCGGCAGGCCGCCGAGCTTGTGGTCGAGATGGTCGAGCGCAAGCTCGAAGGCGTTGCGCATGTCGGCGCCGATCACGGCGGTCGGGCCGCTGAATGTGCTGATGAAGCCGATCTTGACCGTCTTTTGCTGGGCCACCGCTTGTTGAACCGTCCCCGGTCCCGCCACCAGCGCGAGCGCGGTCGCCGCCGCAGCCAACCCTGTCCTGATCATCCCGTCCTCCCGATGTGCCGCGCGCGGCCCTTGGGGTCCATGCGCAAGCGTTTCCCGTATTGTTTGAGCGTTGCTTCGTCTTAAAGGCCGATATGACCGCGTCCCGGCCCGCCGATCAAGCCGAACATGCATTTCGGTAAACGCCGGGCCGGCGACGGGTCGGCCATTTGTGCACATTTTGCATGACGGCTGGCACAATTGCGGGTGCGGCGCGACATTGCGCCGGCGATTGGCGCACTCTACCTGTCACGGATTGCAGACGCAGTCCCGGCAAACCCGCCGCCGCCAATACAAATGTGAACAGACAAGCATGGCTCAGCATTTCGAATTCGGATTGGATACTTTCGGCGACATAACCACCGGGCCCGACGGCCGACCGTTGACCCACGCACAGGTCATCCGCAACGTCATCGACGAAGCCGTCCTCGCCGACCAGGTGGGCGTCGATGCCTTCGGCGTCGGCGAGCATCACCGGCCCGATTTCGCCGTCTCCGCTCCCGAAGTCGTGCTCGGCGCCATTGCCGGGCGCACCAAGCGCATACGGCTCGGCTCGGCGGTGACGGTGCTCTCCTCCGACGATCCGATCCGCGTCTTCGAGCGGTTCTCGACGCTCAACGCCGCCTCGAACGGCCGCGCCGAGGTGACCGTGGGGCGCGGGTCGTTCATCGAGTCCTTCCCCCTGTTCGGCTACAACCTCGCGCAATACGAAGAGTTGTTCGAGGAGAAGCTCGATCTGTTCGTGGCGCTGCTGCGCAACGACACCGTGACCTGGCAGGGCAAGCTGCGTCCGCCGCTGAAGGATCAGCGTATCTTCCCGCCGATCGAAGCCGGACCGCTACGAACCTGGGTCGGTGTCGGCGGCAGTCCGGAATCGGTCGTCCGCGCCGCGCATTACGACCTGCCGCTGGCGCTTGCCATCATCGGCGGCGATCCGGCGCGCTTTAAGCCCTATGTCGATCTTTATCATCGCGCCTTCGCGCAATTCGGCAAACCGGTGCAGCCGATCGCCGTACACTCGCCCGGCCACGTCGCCGACACCGACGCGCAGGCGCGCGAGGACTATTGGATCGGCTATAAGGCCATGCATGACAAGATCGGCGCCGAGCGCGGCTGGCCGCCGATGGGACGCGGGCAATTCGATACCGAAGTCGAGCACGGCGCGCTCCATATCGGCGCGCCGGAAACGGTGGCGCGCAAGATCGCCGCGACCGCGAAGGCCTTGGGCATCGTGCGCTTCGACATGAAATATTCGGCCGGCACGCTGCCGCACGACAAGATGATGCGCAGCATCGAGCTCTACGGCACCAAAGTCATGCCGCTGGTACGGGAGATGTTGGCGGAGAAAGTGCCGGCGGCCTGAGGTTTCCGGCCGAGGCGGCGTTTCGTATACCGATTTTGTGGGAACGCCGATGATGACTTATTTTCCGAAAATAAAGTCTCACGCGCTCGCATATGCGCGGCAGACGGTTGCCTTGGTCGCGTTCGGCGGCATCGTCCACGCTGACCCAACGCATGAGCGCGCAAGCTGCGAAATGCAGGCGAAGAGCTCGTTCCAGGATTTGACGCAGGAATACGTCTCCGTCTTGGAGAACGTAAAAGTGCGGTTCGAGATCATTGCGAACGATTATCAGGCGGCGTTCAGCGACAAGGTGAACAGCTGTCTGCTGTTGATTCACAAGACGGCGTCGATAAACCGGGAAATTTCGGACACGTCCTATCTGATCGATGCCGCCAGCCGCACGATGTACGCGCTCTACGTGGAAACGAACGGCAGCGTGGCGTCTTGCCTGCTGATTCCCAGCATCAAGGAAACGAAGCCGTGCAAAGGCCGAAGTGAGTTCGACGATTTTGTCTGGAATTATCTGAAATAGGCCGTGGGCGCTTCTTAAGCTTTCGCCAACTTATCGAACTGCATCAATCGCTCAAGAAGCGGCTCCAACTCCTTGAGCGGGATCATGTTCGGTCCGTCCGAGGGGGCCTTGTCCGGGTCCTGGTGGGTCTCGATGAAAAGTCCGGCGATGCCGACCGCGACGGCGGCGCGCGCCAGCACCGGCACGAAGTCCCGCTCGCCGCCCGACGACGCCCCCTGCCCGCCCGGCTGCTGCACCGAATGGGTGGCATCGAAAATCACCGGCGCGCCGAGCTTGGCCAAGAGCGGCAGCGCGCGCATGTCAGAGACC
>Ga0116223_10005351_pt1 | contig 10842 bp, 10 predicted proteins | sample Sb_taG_3_FD_90092 | JGI IMG/M metagenome (GOLD analysis project Ga0116223, IMG submission 90092) | Peat soil microbial communities from Weissenstadt, Germany - Sb_50d_a_PC metaG | ecosystem: Environmental > Terrestrial > Soil > Wetlands > Peat | place: Germany: Weissenstadt | collected 2010-09-21 | reverse complement strand
GTCAGTCGACGGCTGAAAGGGTTGGCCAAGCAATATTGACCGGTCCGAAGTAGGCTGGGTGATTCGCTCGATGAGGCAACTCGTTGAGCCACCAAACCCGAAAAACCAAATGCCCTGCGAGGAGCGGCTGGGGTTTGGAAGCCAGAGCGGTGATCGCATCAGGGCTGCGACGGTGCACACATCCACGCTGCTGACTCCCTTGCAAGAGTTAGTAGCCAGAGCGTAACCAAGGCCGCAGCCCTTTTTCCTTTTCTTCCCGCTTCCGTGCGGGATTAGCCGTGGCTGTGCTCGCCGCCCCGAAAACGATTTCGCCGCGTTCGGTATTTCGCTTATCACGTTCCTGTGAGGCATGCGTCACTGACAAGCACCAGGTGAAAGAGGGAGGATGTTTTTAGTACCTCGGAGAGGACTCCCCATCCTCTTGATCATTTTCACTCCAGACCGCATGGGAGGAGACGTGCCCCATGCCCGGCAAGCATCGATTTTGCAGGTTCCTTTACCGAACGGACGCACCCACGACAAAGCTCGAACTGCGGACTGTTGTTGGAATAGCTCTGTTGATCCTCGTGACCCAATCGGCATCGAGTCAAGCACACGAGAGCACCGTACCGTCTGCCATTGGCCTGTCTCCGTCGTTCCGCCTTGAACCGCCCGCGCAGAATGTTCGCGCCTTTCCGCGAGTCAGCCTGGGGGGTGGTCGGGAACTGCAATATCTTGGTACTTTTTGCGCTAATGCAAAATACAAGAAGTCGTCGAAGTTCAGTCGCACTCTTGAATCGCTGACTTCGACCTCGCAGTTCACTTCCGTTCTGGGCGGCGACGTGGCGGTACAAAGCGTGGCTCCCGGGTGGATGCTTGTTCCCTCCCGCAGGGTAGTAGAAGACTTCGAAGCCCCGGCCTATGCCACTAGAATCGCAGAACTAACCTCCAACCTGACAAGTATTCGCGATAGAGTGGTGACCTTCGCCTATGGGCCAGCCAGGGTGATGGCTGCGCCGCATCAAGTGACCACGGATTCCATGCTGCGCGTCATCATCAGTGATCCTGACTTGCTGGCGGTACACGTTTTTGATCCGAAGGGTAAACGTTCGTTCAGCATTCTGGGCGGCCAACATCACCGACTGCGGCAGCCTGCTGGCGTCGCTGTGGATGCCGAAGACAACATTTACATCGCTGATTCCGAGCGGGGAATCGTGTTGGTCTATAACCAGCATGGGCAATTCGTACGCTATATCGGGATGTTCCATGGCGAGGCCATGTATGAACGTCCAACCGGAATTGCAATCGACCGGAAGGCAGGCCGTTTATATCTCGCCGATACGGCACGCAATCTCGTGTTTGTCCTCGATCTGCAAGGTAACATTCTGGAGCGTGTGGGCAAGGACAGAAACGGCAACGGCACGGGAGAATTCGTGTCTCCAACCGAGATTGCTGTGAGCGATCACGAAGTTGTCGTTCTGGATGCGGCGCGGTCACGCATTCAAGTCCTGGATTCTGATGGCAAACGCTCGGGTCTTTTTCGCGTGGTTGCCTCCAACGACGGAGACGGCGGGCTGGCAGTAGATAACGATGGAAACATCTACATCAGTTATGTTGCCGGCTCCATTATCGGCATGTACCAACCGGATGGGATGCCACTGGGTACGTTTGGACAACCCGGTAACAGGGTCGGGGAGTTTCGCGCTCCTCGAGGTTTGTGGGTCGATGGCAGCAACCGCATTTACGTTTCTGATACCGAGAACGCGCGGGTGCAAGTCTTTCAAGTCAGCGTCCCGGAAACTTCCAGGCGTTAGGTTACCGCCGGGAAATCGGGAACCCGGGAGTGATGCGCCGAAACGTTATCCGGTTCACCTTATCGCATACGCGGCATGGTTGGTTGTCACTGACAACCTGGTAGAAACGGTGTTAAATAAAATCGAGACGGCCGTTTCGCACCGGCTCCTCTGCGGAGGGAAGTCATGAAAACACTGATGCATTTCCGCACCCACGAAGGTGGTCTCTTCCATAGTCATCCATTTCACCCGGCATTCGCGCTGATCGCAAGTTTTGTCTTGGCGCTACTGTTTGTACTGTTGTTCGTGCCCACGGCACGATAAAGCTGCGTGCAGACATAACTCGTGAGGGTCCTCGCGCAGCACGGATCGGCTTGAAGAGTCGGGGACACCTGCCCGCCAGGGCATCACAAACCACTGTGCGCCGGGTCCTATCGCGTGCAGCTCCGAAGTGATAAAGCAATAGTGAGGAGCTGTATTCAAGGAACAGAAGGGGGTCTTCGTATGCGTCTCCCAGCTTTTCTGCTTGCACTATCTCTCGCCGCGATGGTCGCGTTTGGCGCCGCGGTCTCCTCCCGACTGCCCACGAACACTCCATCGGCGAATGTCGCGTTTCATCAAAATGTCACGGCCGTTCAGTTGAACGACGATACCTCTCGCATGTGGCGCCGTGCGGAAATTAATGTCATACCGCTGGAACAGGCGGAACGCAACCGTGCTGCACTTGAGTCGCTGCGCAACCGCGTGACCCAGGCGGAGCAAGAGAGCGCCAGCTTTTGGCTGGTTGAACCCAACGTTCGTGAACAACTCTCCTCGCAGGTTCAACTGATGAGGCAACTACTGACGTTTGCCGAACAGCAGCAATCGAACAAGGGGAAGGGGCCGACTGCGATTGCGGTAGAACACCGGCTGAACCAACTCGAGGGTCAGACGATGTGCGAAGCGTGCCACAGCGGTATTGTGGCTCAAAATCACGGTAGCGGAGTACGCACGGCTCAATAGGCCGTGGTGGAATCCGCCTAGACCGGTCTCGGCAGCCGCTCAGCGGTGTTGGGGAAGACCGGGAATGGTGTCAAGACAAGGAGATTTGTATGTCACTTCTCAGGCTCAGGGAGTTCCTTGACAGCTATAACACCAAGTATGTTGTTTTTTCTCACTCCGTGGCGTACACCGCGGGGACGATCGCCGCACTCACACATATCCCCGGAAGGGAGCTCGCCAAAACTGTCGTTGTCAAGGTCGACGATACCTTGGTGATGGCCGTGGTGTGTGCCTCCCAGCACGTGGATCTGGAGCTTTTGAAAGCGGCCACCAAAGCCAAGGTGGTGCAGTTGGCGGCAGAGCATGAATTCAAAGGCAGGTTCCCGGATTGCGAAACCGGTGCCATGCCCCCCTTCGGCAATCTCTACGGAATGAGAGTGTTCGCGGACGAGGCCTTGTCGCGGGACAAGGAGATCGCTTTCAATGCAGGTTCCCATCGCGAACTGCTGCGATTGGCATGGGAGGATTTTGAAAGGCTAGTTGAACCCAAAGTGATAAAGCTGGCGACCACAAAACAGGCAGCCGAAGCAGCCTGAAGAAACTTGGCCCACGATTTTGTGGCCAAGTTTGAAACGGGCCGCGCGGGAGGAGTCGTATGGAAGTCACACTAACTTCTGCAGAACGGGAAGTGTTGCTGGAAATCCTCAACCAACACCATCGCGAGTTGTTTAAGGAGATTTGTCGAACGGACCATCGTGAGTTCAAGTCTGTTTTGAAGAACAAAGAAAAGCTTCTTGATGCGGTGATCTGCAAGCTGGAAATGGCGCAAGGGGAAGCGATACTGCGGTCAGCGTGAAAAAAATGCAAGGAGCGTGCGGATTCCATCCCGCTCCGATCAAATGATGTACGCCAAGCCTGCGGGAACTCGCAATCTCAATAAAGGTCGGGTCGAGTAAATCGTGTGCGAGGTCGTTCGTGATTCCGTCATCACGCTCGTGGAAAGAGTTGAGAGTCAACTGTAAGTTGAACGCTCATTCGTGATAAAGCTCACCGACAAACACGGTCAAAAGGGTTTAGTAATGGCGCAGGAGGAATCAAAAACTGAATACCGCAAAACGGGCCCGGCCATGTCAAGACTGAGGACACTCGCTCAGCCGTCGCTCGACGGCGAACGGCCGGGCCCTTCTACTAACCCTTATCAGTCGACAATCCTCAATTAATTTAAACTGGGCGTCCCCGTGCTGGCGCTTGCTTGGATTGCAGAGGTGGAGCGCTGACTTTCGGAAGACGACCCGGTCTAATCCTTCTTTACACCCTATTGCCTGAACCTGACTGTGATGTAGATCACGGCACTCCTCATGGAGATTGCAGACTGCTGTGATCGCGCCCAAGCACAGCAGATCAAGACGACTCTTGTATTTTCGCTCCTTGTCGCAAGTGGTGCCGTCACCGGCCTCACACTTTTCTAGGTTGTCAGTGACAATTCGAACTGGCTTGCGTGATTGCGTTTTTCAGGAGCGAGGATCCGTACCAAATTATGCGCAACAGAGAAGTAGGTGATGCACGCATTAGTGACTGTGATCACTGAAGATAATCAGTTGCGAGCGGAGAATAAGAGATCGGAAATAAAAAAGCAGAAGTCTGCCTGCAAGGAGTGTTTATGGTCATTGCATCCGAGTTGAAGGAAGGGGCAGCGATCCGCATCGACCAACACATTTACAGAGTCCTTGAAGTGGAATCGAAAGCGGGAGCCGCTAAATTAGGCGGCGTGGTCAAGACCAAGCTCAGCGATGTCAGGAGTGGCCGAATGTGGGAGCCGCACTTCCGTCCGCAAGAACGGCTGGAGGATCTGAAACTTGACCGGCGCATAATGGAGTTCCTGTTCAGAGACGAGGATAACTGCACCTTTATGAGGCCGGATACCTATGAGCAAATTGCGATTCCCAGAGCCATCCTTGGGCCGGCGGCACAGTTTCTGCAACCCGGCATGGAGCTGCCAGTGGAGTTTTTTGCAGAAGAGCCGATCAGCGTCGTCTTCCCTGCTGTTGCCGAAACCCGCGTGAAACGGACGGCGTCGCCGTCGCACTCGCAACAGGAAAGTGCTTGGAAGGAGGCCACACTGGAGAACGGTCTCTCGATACAGGTTCCTCTATTCATTGCGCCGGGCGAAGTGGTGCGCGTCGAGGTAAAGACAGGTCGCTACGTCGAACGAGCGCACCCAGATCGCAGACGAAGCGCATAAGAATCATCCTGCGGAAACCAGAGGAGACTACCCCTGCTCGAGACTAGGGCGGTTCGCATGGAACCCGCCAGCGCCAACGTCATTGTGGGTCAATCGCATTTCATCAAGACAGTGGAAGACCTGTACGAGGCGGTGGGGCGGATGTTACATGACGATTCGTAAGGAGCAGGCGTAGAAATTGGTATCCGCTGGCCGACTATCGTTGCTGAATCCGCTAGTGACCACCTGCATTACTTCCGGTTTGCCGACCGTCCGAGGATATTCCCGCGGCCCGAGTCCAAATGCCTGGCGAGGCCGTTTCCACAGATATCCAGAAGTATACGCAGCCTATTTCACTCGTCCCACAATCAGGCCGCTCGGCCCCGGTAGGTTGATCCGGCATACCTCGGCAAAACCCGCTGTCTTCATCCAGTCGGTGTACTCTAACTCGCTGTAACTGGCGCCGGAATCAGTGGCGACGAGCATGTTCAATGAGAATAGCGCCGCGTGTTGCGGCCCGGTTTTGTCGGGATTGAGGATGAAGTCTTGCACGACGAGGCGGCCGTTTGCGGCAAGTGCGTGGTGTGCACGACGGAAGATCTCGCGGTTCTGCTCCTCGGAAAACATGTGGCAGATCGCGTTCAACATAATGAGGTCATAGCCGCAGCCAAAATCGTCTTGGAGCATGTTTCCCGCGTGAAGGCCGACTTGCTCTGAGACGCCAGCCTAGCTGACATACTCAGCGGTCAGGGGTACGACCTCCGGGAGGTCAAGGATATTGCAATGCACATCGGGGCAAGCTTTTGCGAACCCGATGGAGTACGCCCCGGAGCCGCCACCGAGATCGAGGATGCGACGAACCCCGGATGTGCCCAGGGCCTTCACCACAAGGGGGGCACGCTCTTTGGCGTTGCGCTGCATGCCGGTGATGAAGTTGCGTGTCCATTCGGGAGTATTGTCGCCGGCATCATTGCGAAGATCGATGGGGACGCGGGTACCACTGCGCACGGCATCGGTCAGTCTGCTCCAGCGATGCCAGATGTTGGCTGTGTGCAGCAGACCAAGACGATGGTTGTCTTTGGAGCCTTGGACAAAGAAGCGTGCCGACTCGGGCGTGTTCGCGTAATCATCCCCGCTCTTGGAGAGCAATCCGAGCGCGACCAGCGCGTTGAGCAGCATGCCTACGGCGCGGGCATTCGCGTGGATTCTCATCCCGATCTGTTCCGCATTGGCTCCCTCTCCGACGGCAGTAAAAATGTCGAGTTCAAGCGCCGTGAGAATGCACCGACTCGGCATGTAACCGCGGATCATCTGCTCAATGCGATCGGGCAGCATCCCTGCTTTATCCCGGGCGGCCATCGCGGCACGGAATTTTTCTTCGTGTTCGACGGCCATGGCCTTCATGGCAGGGGGATCGTTCCATACGAGGCGATCGAGAGGCTTTCCGTCACGCAGATGGGTTCTGACGATTTCGGATACATCACTCGCTCGGACACGTCGGTACCACACTCCGGCCGGATAGACGACCATCACCGGACCTTCATCACACAGCCCCATGCAGCCGCAGGTAGTGAGTTGCACATCGCTCTTTAGGCCGCGCGCCTGTAGTTCGTGATCCAGCGCGTCCAGCACAACGAACGACCCGTTGCTCGGACAGGAAGGCACACCTTCTGGTTTTTGCTGCGAGCAGATGAAGAGATGAAAACGGAACGGCTCCATCACGGTCTCCGATCTTAGATTGCTGGTAACCCTTTGTTCTAAGCGCTGCGGAAAAGCCTCACTTTCCCTGCCCGGTGGCCCGTCTGTTCAAACATCACCGTAATCCGTTGTCGGCTTATCGCAGACGGCTGGTTCCGCCGTTCAGAGCTTCCGGTTGCGACAGCGCCTTCCGTCCATATTCCGTACCTCGCGCTTCAAATGACCTGCCATACGCTGTCGAGCACGGTACCGTCTACCCACTTGACGATAGCGACCGGGCGGTCACCGCGCTCAGGCCGCTGGGGCCTGCCGCCACAGATGCGCTCCACTTCGGCCTTGATCTCTGGCAGCGACCGGATGGGGAGCTTGGAGCCCTTGACCGCGGCCATCAAGTCCTGGCGGCGCGGGTTGATGGCGATGCCGCGCTCGGTCACGACTACATCAATCAATTCGCCAGGCCCGCACAACGTGGTTACCTGATCGACGACGACGGGAATACGGTCGCGGAAGGAGGGCACGGCCAGGATCGTGCATCTTGCGGCGAGGCAGTTCTGCCAGCCGCCGATGCCGTGCAGGAGGCGTCCGTCGGAGTGAGTGACGACGTTGGCATTGAAGTTCGCATCGACTTCGGTCGCGCCGAGCACAACGGCGTCCACCATTGATGCGAAGTTCCCTTTTCCGTGATAGTTGTACGAGGTGAATGGAGAAGTCGCAATGTGCTGTGGGTTGCTGGCGATTGATTGGACGCCACTGAGATCGAACGTCTGCCCGTCGAGAATGTAGTCGGTGAGGCCGTCTTCCAGCAGTTCGACCAGATACTTGGTCGAGCCCCCGCGCACGAATCGTGCCTTTACGCCCGACTCCTTCATCATCTGCTTGAGGTAGCTGACGAAGGCCAGTGCAATCCCGCCCGCGCCGGCCTGGAAGGAGAAGCCATTCCGCATGATGCCGGCATCACGCAGGAAGCACGCCACGAACTCGGCGATGCGCAGGCGGTCGGGTGAGCGCGTGATTTGCGTTGTGCCAGAAACAATCTTAGCGGGATCACCAACGGAGTCGACCTCGACGACGTAATCAACGTTGTTGCCTTGAATCTGCCAGGGAATGCAGGGGAACGGCGTCAGGTTGTCAGTAACGGCAATGACGTGGTCGGCGTAGATGGAATCCGCCAAGGCAAAACCGAGAGAGCCACAGGCGGACTTGCCATGTGAGCCGTCGCAGTTGCCGAAAGGATCCGCGGTGGGTGCGGCAATCACGGCAATATCAATGTGTACTTCACCATCCTGAATCGCCTGCCAGCGTCCGCCGTGCGAGCGCAGAACCCCCAGGCCATGCATTTTGCCTTGGGTGCAGTAGTCACCCAGCGGTCCATTCATGCTGCCTTCAATATGGTCGATCACGCCCGAGGCCATCAGTTCGATGGCTCCCTGCTGCGAGGGGAACGATGCGCTAGGAAACCACATGAGATCCTTGATGCCAATTTTTGCCGCCGCTTCCAGCGCCATAAGCGCGACGCGGTCTCCATCACGGAGGTGGTGATGAGAGGAGATAACCATGCCGTCGCGCAGGCCACATCTGCGGAGCGCAGTCTCGAGGTCTGGCAGGCGCTTATCGCCATTCTTGGGATAATCGGCGGCGGTCCGGATGGGTGGTGCAGCTTTACGTCCATGAGGTTGGTACTTATCGATGCCCAAGTACGGAACCTGCGGACGACCATTCGCGAACCCCGGCACCATTCGCCCGGCGGCGTTGAGGACCAGTCCGGCTTTTTCGAGAACTGCCATAAGAGCCATCACCTAGCAACTACTCAGCGCCACCAGTCCCATCGCTTGAGCCCGCGCTACCAGCTTCAAGGCTCGCTGCACCACTGGCGGGTCGATCATCTTCGACCCTAGGCTTACCACGCCCAGACCTTTCTCCTCGGCCTCGTGATACGCGGCTACGATTTTCTGCGCCTTCTCGATCTCCGCCGGCGTAGGCGCGAAAGCCCGATGAATCACGGCAATCTGCACGGGATGTACACATCCCATGCCCTCAAAGCCCATCGCGCGCGAATTCAAGGCCCAGGCCCGCAAACTGTCCAGGTCAGCGACGTCGCCAAAGACCGAATCAATGGCCTGCACTCCGGCGGCGTGGGCAGCGTTCACCACACATTGCCGCGCGAAGAGCGACTCTGCACCAGTCGCTGTTTTCACGGCGCCAAGGTCCGCCGTGTAGTCTTCCAATCCAATCGTCAGCGCCGCAATTTCTCCGCTCGCAGACGCAACCTCATATGCCTTCTCGATTCCCAATGCCGACTCGAGGATCGGCATCAGCCAGATGGGACGAGTGATACCGTAGTTCGCTTTGACCTCCGCGATCTTCCGACTGACATCGATTACCTGGCCCGCAGTCTCGACCTTGGGAATAAGAATCAGGTCGGGAGATTCGGGAACGACCTCCTCCAAATCTTCCAATCCCAGGGGAAGTTGGTTGATACGCACCATACGCTCGCATTGCAGAAAGTCGACGGCGCGCAGTGCGTTGCGCACCAGCAACCGCGCCGCATCCTTGTCGCTGGGATGGACGGAGTCTTCCAGATCAAGAATGATGGCGTCGGATCCGTGCAGCGCGGCATTGATGAAATACTTAGGCTCGCTGCCTGGGACATAAAGCCGCGAGCGCCGCATACGATCGCGGCTCGAAGGCTCAGGAAGTGAAACCCTGTCCCGGAGCACTCGCGTGCTCTTGCTCTTGCCCATTCTTGCGCGCCGGGCCGCGGCTTCAATGCGCGCCGCAATGACAAACGGCAAAGCTCCTTCATCGTGGATGATCACCTGCGCGTGCTGCACGTCCAAAGCTTCGAGCACCTCTTCGGTCTGCCGGCGGATGGAATCGCTGTAGTAAGGCTTGACGCGTGATTCGAGTTCAATGTCGATGCCGCCGTGCTCCCGCGGCTCAATGCGCACGTGCACATCGGAGCGAATGTCCTGGCCCCAGTGTCCGGCCTCACCTGTGTGCTTCGTCTGGATTTCGATGCCCACGCTCATGAGCTTCACCTCAATCAGCGAACTCTGTTCCCGTTGCCAGCCGTCGCGAGCTCAGGTTCCCGTGCGCTCGCCTCTCGATGCAACTCTGCCAGAACCGCATCCGTCATCTGTGTCGTGCTGGCAGCTCCCTGAGCAATCGCCTTTGCGCCGCCCGGAATGCGCATCATATCGTACGTACGCACTTTACCTTCCCTGACTACGGCGGCGATCGCATCACGAATGCGCCCAGCCCTCTTGGTCTCGCCCACGTGCTCGAGCAGCATGACGGCGGACAAAAACATGGCAATCGGATTGACGATGGGTGGATGCAGCTCCGCATACTTCGGGGCCGACCCGTGGGTGGGCTCGAACACTGCTACTTCATCTCCGATGTTGCCCGACGCCGCAAAACCCAGGCCTCCGATTAGCCCGGCGAAGGCGTCGGAGATGACATCGCCAAACAAGTTCGAGGCGACGACTACGCCGTAGTCTTCCGGATTCTTTGTCAGCCACATGGTTTGCGCATCGATGTTGGTTGACCGCAGCGCAATTTCCGGATACTCCTTCGCGACCGTCTTAGCTTCCTCTTCCATCATTCCGGAGGTTTCGCGCAGCACATTCGGTTTCTCACAGATGGTCACCGATTTGTAGCCGTACTTGTTGGCCCACTGGAATGCAGCCTGGCAAATCTTGCGCGCTGCCGCGCGAGTGATGACGCGCACCGAAATAGCCAGATCTGCCCCCGGTGTTCCGACAAACGGTTTGAACTTTACGTGCGTGGCCAGCGCCGCGCGCACGGGCTCAGGCGGATTGGTCCACTCAACTCCTGCGTAGAGGCCTTCTGTATTTTGCCGGAACACAACCACGTTCACGAGCGGCTCCTCGAATCCTCCACCGGCCTTCGTACGAATGAAATTCAGCGGATTGCCTGGAAACGAAATGCAGGGCCGGATGCAGGTGTCGAGATGGAAGCGCTGCCGCATAGTCACGATCGGACTGAAGTAGGAGCACCCCTTGCCCTTGAGTTCGGGTAAGAGCTCGGCTTCTGCTTCCTTTTTGGGTTTGGAAGTGATCGCACCGAACAGGCCTAGCTTGTACTGGGCCAGAAGGTTAACTGTGTGCTCGGGCAGCGCGTTGCCTTGGTTTCGCCAGCATTCCCAGC
>Ga0116223_10005349_pt1 | contig 10844 bp, 10 predicted proteins | sample Sb_taG_3_FD_90092 | JGI IMG/M metagenome (GOLD analysis project Ga0116223, IMG submission 90092) | Peat soil microbial communities from Weissenstadt, Germany - Sb_50d_a_PC metaG | ecosystem: Environmental > Terrestrial > Soil > Wetlands > Peat | place: Germany: Weissenstadt | collected 2010-09-21 | reverse complement strand
CGAACACGGCACCGAGGCGGCGTTCGGCGGCGTGTTTCTCGACAACAAGAACGACGGAATCTACGCCTGCCGGTTCTGCGGCTTGCCCCTGTTCCGCTCCAACGCCAAGTTCGATTCGGGCACCGGGTGGCCGAGTTTTTTCAAGCCGTATGAGGAATCGCACATCAAGCGCATTCGCGACTCCAGTTACGGGATGGTCCGTGTCGAGGAGGTCTGCGCCCGATGCGGCAGTCACTTGGGCCATGTATTCCCCGACGGTCCGCCACCCACCGGCGAGCGCCATTGCCTCAACTCGGTGTCGCTGCAGTTCACCGAGAACGGAAAAGCGCTTCCCGACGTTCTGCAGCGGGGCATACCGGAGGGTGCCCCCGATATGCAGGGTTGAGCGCCGCCGCGTCAGTCCTCCACGACTTGCAGGCCTGGAAACAGCGCGTCGTTGAACCCGAATTGCGTCAAGTCGCGAATTCGGCGCGGGTACAAGATGCCGTCCAAGTGGTCCACTTCGTGTTGGACGACCCGGGCATGAAAATTATTCACGCTTCGGTCGATGGGGCGGCCGGCGGCGTCCATGCCGGTATACCGGATTTCACGGTACCGGGGCACGAGCCCACGCATGCCGGGAACCGACAGGCAACCCTCCCAACCGTCCTCCATGGCCGTGCTGAGGGGTATCACCACGGGGTTGATGAGTACCGTGTAGGGCACGGGATCGGCGTCCGGATAGCGAGGATTGGCGTCCATGCCAAATATGACCACGCGCAGGCCCACGCCGATTTGCGGTGCAGCAAGTCCCGCGCCATTGAGATCCCGCATAGTGTCCTGCATATCGACGAGCAGGTTTTCCAGCTCCGGCGTACCGAATTCGCGTACCGCTTCGGCCACCGCCAGCAGGCGCGGATCACCCATCTTCAGAACTTCGCGTATTGCCATGATTGCTAGTATCTTAGCGGCCTTTTCCATGTGAGCCTATGCCCGGTCTCCTATACATCAAAACCTTCGGTTGCCAGATGAACGAGTACGACTCCGCCAAGATGCAGGACGTGCTCGAAGCGGCGAATGGGATGATTCGCACCGATAATCCCGCCGAAGCCGATGTGCTGCTGGTCAATACCTGTTCGGTACGCGAAAAAGCCCAGGAAAAAGTGTTTTCCCTGCTCGGGGAGTGGCGCCTCTTCAAGCAGCAGCGGCCGCACGTCGTGATCGGCGTCGGCGGCTGCGTGGCCAGCCAGGAAGGAGAGGGCATCACGGCGCGGGCACCGTTCGTCGATTTGGTGTTCGGGCCTCAGACCTTGCATCGTCTTCCGGACATGCTGAACGGTCTGCGGCGGTCGGGTCGCTCGCAGATCGATATCAGCTTTCCAGAGATCGAAAAATTCGACCGCTTGCCGGAGCCGCAAGCCGAAGGCGCCGCGGCGTTCGTGTCCATCATGGAAGGCTGCAGCAAGTACTGCACGTTTTGCGTCGTGCCGTACACCCGCGGTGAAGAAATCAGCCGCCCCTTCGAGCAGGTTTTGCACGAGATCCGCGCCCTGGCGCAGCAAGGGGTGCGCGAAGTGACCCTGCTCGGCCAGAACGTGAACGCGTATGCCGGTCCCATGGAGGATGGGACTATTGCCGATCTCGCGACGTTGATTCATTTCGTTTCGGCGATCGATGGCGTGGAGCGCATCAGATTCACGACATCGCACCCGCTGGACTTCAACGATAGTTTGGTCGAGGCTTACGCGAATGTTCCGAAACTCAACAATTTTTTGCACCTTCCCGTGCAAAGCGGTTCGGACCGTATCCTCGCTGCCATGAAGCGCGGCCACACCGTGCTCGAGTACAAGCAGAAGCTTCGCAAACTGCGCGCGGTACGGCCGGACATCTGCATTTCAACGGACATCATCGTGGGCTTTCCGGGCGAGACGGACGAGGATTTCACGGCGACGCTGAATCTGATTGCCGACGTGGGTTTCGATCAGTCCTTCAGCTTTATTTACAGCCGCCGCCCGGGGACGCCGGCCGCCGCGCTGGCCGACGAGGTGCCGCACGAAGTCAAACAGCGCCGGCTCGAACTCCTGCAGCAACGCTTGAACGGCCAGGCCCGCGCGATTTCGCAACGCATGGTGGGTACTCGGCAGCGGGTGCTGGTGGAACGGCCGGCAAAGCGCAATCCGCAGCAGCTGGCGGGCCGTACCGACAACAATCGATGGGTCAATTTCGACGGGCCCGCGAATGATCCGATGGACCTCATCAATCGGTTTGCCGATGTCGTGATCACCGAGGCAATGCCCAACTCGCTGCGCGGTCGTCTCGTGGAAGAAGCGTTCCCGTGAGCTCCGTCCCCGTGACGCGCGACCTGGTGCTCGCGCCGGCGGACAATATCCGATTGGTCGAATTGTGCGGACCTCTGGATCAGCATCTGCACCAGATCGAGGCGCGTCTCGGCGTCGAAGTGAAAAGACGCGGCAATCGATTCCAGATCATCGGAATGCCGGCAGCCATCAAACTCGCGGAAGCGGTGCTGCAGGATTTGTACACGCGTGCGCAGCGCGAGCCGGTCGACTCCGAGCGAGTGCACATTGCGCTTCAGGAGTTGGGTATGGAAGGGCGCGCCGAGCAGGCGCGCGGCGAGCAGGGTGGCGACGCGGATGCGACTCCCGCCGCATCGACCGATGAGCTCAAGGTGCGCACGGCGCGCGGTGCGGTACGAGCGCGCGGGCCCAACCAGACCGAATACCTTAACAACGTGCGCACTCACGATCTCACCTTTGGGATCGGGCCGGCCGGCACGGGTAAGACGTATCTGGCCGTTGCATGCGCCGTCGAGGCGCTGCAGTCCGAAAGCGTCCGCAGGATCATTTTGGTGAGACCCGCCGTGGAAGCCGGCGAGCGGCTCGGATTCTTGCCGGGAGACTTGTCGCAGAAAGTCGATCCCTATCTGCGGCCGATGTACGACGCCCTATACGAAATGATGGGCTTCGAGCGTGTGGCCAAGTTGATCGAGCGAAATGTCATCGAAGTCGCGCCGCTCGCGTTCATGCGCGGCCGCTCGCTCAACGATTCCTTCATCATTCTCGATGAAGCCCAGAACACCACCAATGAACAGATGAAAATGTTCCTCACTCGAATCGGCTTCGGCTCGAAGGCCGTGGTCACCGGTGATATCACCCAGGTCGATTTGCCGAGCGCCAAACAATCCGGTTTGCGCACCGTCATCGATATATTGCACGGTGTGCGCGGCATTGCCTTCACCATGTTCACGTCGCGGGACGTGGTACGCCATCCGCTGGTGCAGAGAATCGTTCAAGCCTACGAAGCGAAGACGTCCGATGACGGCGCTTGAGCCATGGTGGATATGCTCGAAGTCGACGTGACCTACGCAGCGCGACGACCCTGGGTGCCGCGACGAGCACAATTCGAAACGTGGGCCCGGGCGGCACTGACGGGCGTCAAGCGCTCCAACGTCTTATCCGTGCGGGTCGTGGGTGCGGCGCGCAGCCGCAGCTTGAACGCGCAGTATCGGAACAAGGACCGGCCCACCAACGTGTTGTCGTTCAGCGGCGCCGGATTGAGTCCCGACGGACTGAACTATCTGGGCGAACTCGTGATCTGCGCTCCTGTGGTTGCGCGCGAGGCGATCATGCAGGGCAAATCCTCCGAATCTCATTGGGCGCACATTACTGTGCACGGGGTGTTGCACCTTCTCGGTTTCGATCACGAGCGGCACGCCGAGGCCGAGAAGATGGTCGCCAGGGAGATCCAAATCCTTGATCGGCTTGGATTTTCAGACCCGTATGTCTGATCGAGTATCCTGACAGCCCATGTCCGATCAGTCTCCAGGAAGCACCGGCCGCTGGCTGAAGCGCATCACGCAGTCGATGTCCGGCGAACCGCGCGATCTCGCCGAGCTGATCGAGGATCTGCGCGAAGCGAGCGCTCGCGGTTTATTCGATGGCGATGCCTTGGTCATGCTGGAGGGCGTGTTGGCCGTCGCCGACATGCAGGTCCGCGACATCATGGTGCCGCGCTCGCAAATGGTTTTCGTCGAGCGCGATGAGCCGCCGGACAAACTCGTGGAAATCGTGGTCGAGTCGGGTCATTCGCGATTTCCGGTCATCGGCGAAGATCGAGACCAAATACTGGGCATTCTCCTTGCGAAGGATTTGCTGCGTCTGCACACCGCTGGTGACGAACCGTTCGAGATCCGCGAGTACATGCGCCCGGTGGTCTTCGTTCCTGAGAGCAAACGCCTCAACGTCCTCCTCAAAGAGTTTCGTTTGAGCCACAACCACATTGCCATGGTGGTGGATGAGTACGGCGGTGTCTGCGGCCTGGTGACCATCGAAGATGTCATCGAGCAGATCGTCGGTGAAATCGATGACGAACACGATGTCGAGGACGACCAGACCATCCGGCGGGAAAGCGAGCGCGAATTCACGGTGCGCGCGCTGACGCCCATTGCGGACTTCAACAAATACTTCAGCACCGCGTTCTCCGATGAGGAATACGACACCATCGGCGGATTGCTGATGCAGGAATTCGGACGCCTACCGCGCCGCGGCGAAACCATTCAAGTCGGGGAGCTGGAATTTCGCGTCGTGCGTGCCGACCGGCGCCGCATCGATCTGCTGCGTGTGATCACGCCTTCCGACATCGAACCGCCGGCGGCCGCCGAGTCGATTCCTTGAGTGGCGTTTTGCGCGGCCCCGGTGCCGCGTTTCGACGGCAAGCCCTGTTGCGGCTCGCCGCAGCATTTGCGGTCGGTGCAGCTCTGAATTTGGCGTTCGCGCCGTTTGCGTGGTGGCCGGTGGGCGTGCTCGCACCGGCCGCGTTGTTCGCGCTGATTCGTGGGCTGCCGCCGCGCAGGGCGTTATGGGCGGGGGCGGCATTCGGCGTCGGTCTTTTCGCCTTCGGTACGTACTGGCTGTATACCTCGCTGCACGTGTTCGGCCTGGTACCCGTGTGGCTCACGGTCGTGCTGCAGAGCGCATTGGTCGCGGTACTGTCGGCCTACGCCGCGGCACTGTGCTACGTGGCGAATCGCTTTTGGCTCAAGCCCGGGGGCACCCGCGATTGGCTGGTGCTGCCGGGGTTATGGGTGCTGCTCGAATGGCTTCGCGGGTGGGTCTTGAGCGGGTTTCCCTGGTTGTCGTTGGGTTACGCATTCATCGACACGCCGCTGGCCGGATGGGCGCCGCTATTGGGCGTTTATGCGGTGACTTGGGCCGCCGCCGCAAGTGCCGCCGGCCTCAACGTCGTGTTCGCCCCCAAGGTGCTCGCATCGCGGCGCGTGCTGGCGCTGGTGGTGATTGCCGTGCTCTTTTTGGTGCCGGCGCTTGCGGCGCGGCACGCGTGGACGCGGAGGGTGGGCGGACCGATTCCCGTCGCGGCCGTGCAAGGTGCGGTCTCGCAGGATCAGAAATGGCAGCTCGACAATCGCGATGCCACGATGGTCCGCTATGCCAATCTCACCGCGCGCGCTTGGGGCGCACGGCTGATCGTGTGGCCAGAATCAGCGTTGCCGGTGCTGGCCGATGAAATTCCCGACTATTTGGATGATCTTCGCAGCGCGGGACGCGCACACGGCGCCGACTTCGCCATCGGTCTCGTCAATTATCTGCCGGCCACCATGCAATATTTCAACGGCCTTCTCGTTTTGAGCGATGCCGGCGCAGGGTGGTACTACAAGCGGCATCTGGTGCCCTTCGGTGAATACTTTCCGGTACCGAAGTTTATTCGCTCCTGGATGCGTTTGATGAGCTTGCCCTACGAGGATATTTCGGCGGGTTCGGAGCACCAGCCGCCCTTGAGCGCCGCGGGCCAAAAACTCGCGGTTACGATTTGTTATGAAGATGCGTTTGGCAGCGCTCAGCTCGCGATCTTGCGCGATGCCACCTTGCTCATCAATGTCACCAATAACGCGTGGTTCGGCGATTCCACGGCGCCGCATCAGCATCTGCAAATCTCGCGCATGCGTGCCCTCGAAGCCGGACGGTTCTTGATTCGCGCAACGAATGACGGTATTACCGCCGTCATAGGCCCCCACGGCGAGGTCGTGGGCCGCTTGCCCCAGTTCCAAGAAGCGGTGCTGCGCGCCGATATCCAACCGATGACGGGACTGACGCCCTATGCCCGGTTCGGTAATTATCCGGTGATTATCGGCGCCATGGGATTGTTGGCGGTGGCGGGATGGCGGCGTCTGCGCGGCGTATAGAGGCCCGAGGGACATTGGTCGTGACATCCTCCGAACCCAGCATCTGTTGCAGTTGCTCGAGCGCCGCGCCGCCGTAGAGGTCCTTTCAGGGAGTGCTTGGCCACCTGTCGCAATTGGTCGGATTGCGGGCGCTTATGTGCGGCCGCCAACGCGCTTTGCCGCCGCCTCCTCGATCCACGCGCGGTAGTGTTCGAGGTTCGGGGTCACGAGTCCGGCTATCTTGCCTTGATCGTCCCACTGCCTGACCTTGACGGCGTCTTCGTAATACCGCGCGGTCTCGAATTGCGCGACTTCGGCCGCCGACATCGGGCCGCCCTGTAGTTTCAGCGTCACGACGGACGCGGGGCTCAATTTCGAGAAATAATGCGCGTCCGTCGCACACAGGTACCGCTTGGCGGGAACATGCAGCCGCACCGGTTCGAAAACCTCCGGTGGAAATCGTCTGGCCAGCCACTCGCTGCCGATTTCCTCATGCCGGGCATCTTCGATCCAATCGGCGAGATCCTCGGGAACCGGTACGACGAGATGCCCGACATCGTGCAGCAGGGCGGCGACTACGAGCGACGACGGCGCCGCCGCGGCTTGCGCGAGATACGCCGCCTGCAGTGCGTGCTCCGTCATCGATACACGTTCGCCGAAATAGGCGCCGGCACCCCGTTTCCCAAAGACCGCGAAAATTTCATCTGCGACGTTCATGACGTGACCTTCCCTTGCGAATCACGCCGCAGTAGAGCCGCTTGCGAATAGACGCTGTCGCGGGTGAGATAGCACCCGCGTAAATGCCGGGCGTGTGCCGCCGATGAAAAAGCGGTGCGGCCGTGCAGGATCCGCTGATTGTCGAAAAGTACGAGATCGCCGTCCCGGAGCCGACATGTCAGCTGATACCGTGGGTCGTGCAGCAGTTCGGCGAAACGGCGGTATGCGGTATAGAAACCTGCAGCGTCGCGGCCGCATGCTCGCAAGGGTGCAATCGAACGGCTGTTGTAATGCACAGCCGTTATCTCGCCACGGCAAGAGAGTTGAATGAAAGGACGCTCGGCGTAGAGGTCGGCGTTTTTTGACCGATACAGAAACGGCACAGGCGTTTGCGTAAGCGTGTCGAACGCCTGCGGGTCGATGACGCGCAGGTGATTGCCGAGGGCGAATCCGTCGGCGAACAAACTCGCGCCACCCGATGACTGCGACGCAAGTAGCGCATGCAAAGCCTGAAATCCGGGAACGGGTTCGCGGTAGGGATTGTCGGTGTGCAAGCCGAGCGCGAGGTCCGAGTAGGCGAGATTTTCCGGCTGCGGTACGGCACGGACGTCGAATACCAAACCGTAGTTGGTTTCGCATATCCGACCGACCAAGGACATGGCATCGAGGATGGCGCTTGGCTCGGGCGGCAGCGCACTCAAGAAGGCGATTCCGGATTGCAGCAGGCGGGTTAGCCAGCCAAGTCGCAGCGCCGGATCGCTCTGCATTTCGGCGAATGTCGCCCAGGCGAAATCGCGCGAGGCTTGCATCCCGCCGCCGTCGAGCCACGCAAACATGATGCGCTCGGGCCGGTCGGCAGCGTTATTCGCTGCATGCCGTGCCAGCCATTCGAGATCGAAGGAAGCCGGCGCGGCTTCATTCTCCCAGTCTATTCGAAGCGTGCCGTCAGCAGCGCTTGCCGACCGGATCCGGGGCCGCACCGGAAGGTCGACAACGTCGGTGAGTCGCTGGCCGCTGTGCAGGTCGCGATGCTCGCGCAAATTGTCGCGGAGCCAGATGCTGGCAAACTCGGCCGCCTCACCGTTTGCCCATTCGATGGTGAGCAGATCCGGCGTGAAAGCAATGCGCTTTATCGGCTGGCTGCGGGTCATGGCAAATGGCGTCCCGCCGCCGCGGCCCGCGCGCTCAGAAAATACAGGTATCCTGCACCGAGCGCTGCCAGTGCGCTCACCACTGACAATGACACGAATACGCCCTGCCACCCAAATGCCACCGAGACACGGGCCACGCTGTCTCCGGCGACCACGGCTCCCAGATAGCCGACGCCATCGATGATTCCCGACGACACGGCGGAGGCCTGTTTGCCGCCGAAGTCGGCGGCAAAAGCGCCGCCGAGATAAGAATATGGTCCCAGTAGGCAGAACGCGATCGAGCCGATCGCGAGCAGCGGCAACAGCGCGCCTGTGGAGCTTGAGTGCACGGACATCAGCGCCAGGAGCGCAGCGGCGGTGGCGCTCAAGCCGAGAAACATCAGCAGCGAACGGCCGTTCACGCCGATGCGGTCGCTGAGCCATCCTGTGGCGATCACCGATACGGCGCCGACCGCCGGAAACACCGCGCTCATGCCGGCTGCGTTGCTCATGCTGTAACCCAAGTAGTCGCGCAAATACACCGGCGTCCAGGTATTGAATGTTTCGCGGATTATCGTGCAGCCCAGCGACAGCAGGCAAACCAGCACGAAAGCGCGGCTACGCAGCAGCGGCAGCAGGAGGTTGCGTACGCTGCCGGGCCGCGACTCCGCTGCGGCGAACAGGTTGAGGGGATTGGTTTTCGCTTCACCATAGCCCGCATCGATACGCGACTCGCGGAGCAGACTGTAGTTGGCGATGAACATCAGGCCTGCTACTCCCGCAGCCAAATAAAATAGGGGACGCCAGCCCACACCGCGCTGAATCAAGTGTCCCATCCACTGGCGCGCGGCGGCGTCGCCCACGAGATAGCTGACGCTCAGGATTCCGATGATCGTCCCGTAGGATGAAAAATCGAACCATTTCGATGTTACCTTGATCAATCCGGCCCACGCGACCGACTGCGTCAGGCGGTTCCCGATCCAAGCGATCGTAAACACCGGCAAGAACGACCCCGTTGCGAACAACAGTGTAAAGACGGTGGCACCGGAGAGGCCGATCAAGAAGCTCACCCGGCCGCCCCAAAAATCACCCAAGCCACCCAAGAATAGTTTTCCGAGCGCATACGCGAGCACGCCGAACGAGGTTATCGCGCCCATGCGAATCACGGCATCGCCGTGGATCATTCCCTGCTTGTGTAATTCGTCGATGAGAAGCGGGGTGGAGACTGAGAGATCGGCGCGGCAAAAGTACAAGGCCCCGTAGCCTGCGAACAGCAGCGCGACCGTCATCGCTTGACGATAACGCAGGGAGCGCACAGGGGAGTCGCGAACGGTGATCATTGCCGATCCTGGCATGAAAGCTGCATTTTGCAAATGCAGGGCAGCGACACATGCTGTCCATGTCGGTCGGGTTTTGGCGCACCGAGGCCATGAATGTTGAATTTGAATGCAAAAAGTAACGCTTCAAGCGGCTTGTGCGCGAACGGGCGGCAATCGGCGGCCAGGGCGGCGGCGGAGGGCGGCAAACCGTTGCCGCCGGTTCTGACCGCGCTCACTGCCGACCGCGAAAGAGTAGGGCCATTTATCAACGAGGAACCATCATGTCTTTGATCGCAACCGCGGCGTCCGCATCTGCGGCATCGCCCGTAGCCAATTTGTTCGTCCACGGCCATAGGAAAGGCGGCCACGCCGCCATCAGCGAATCGAGCAGCAGTGCGTCTCAGGGTCCCGCGTCGACTCAGGGGCTGTTCAGTAGTCTTCTACAGTCCCTTGAACAGGTGATCGGCATCCCGGCAACTACGTCGACGAGCGCGGCTGCGGGCACGACTGCCGCGGCGGGCATCACAGCAGCGGCGGGTACTACCGGCGTCGCCGCGACCAGCGGTGTTGCGTCCACCACGAGCGCGAATGCGGCAACTGCGGCGGGTCCGGCGCAGGAAATTCAGACCTTCTTGCATTCGCTGTTCCAGGCGCTCAAGGCCGACGGTCTGGGCAGCAGCGCCAGCACCAGCGGTTCGACGGCTGCGCAATCGGCGACCGGCGCAGTCCACTATCAAGGCGGCCTCGTCTCATCGCTGCAAACTCTGATTCAGCAGCTTGGATCGAGCGGCACGTCGACCCCCGCGACGGCCAACCTCAACGCATCATTCAACAGTCTGATGCAAGGCGTGAACGGCAACGCCGCGACCGCAGGGTCGAGCGCCGCATCGACTCAGACGTCGAATGCAGCGTTGCAGAATTTTCTAAGCAATTTGCTGCAGAGCGTGCAGAGCAGCGGGGCTCATTCATTGAGTTCGGTGGGTGCCAACGTCAACACGAATGTCTGAGCGAGAAACCGACGACGGCAGTCCGCGCATTGACGTTCACGAGCGGCCCGGCTAGGCTGACCGCGCCGGGAAATCGTATTTGTGAACGCCGCTAAAAGACTTCCAACGTTGTACATCCCGCATGGCGGTGGTCCTTGCTTTTTCATGGACCCTCCGCCGGCGTATCCGCACATGTGGGATGGATTGGCGTCATACCTTCGCGGGATCGATGCCACGCTTGGCATGCGGCCGAAAGCGGTGCTCGTCGTGTCCGGTCATTGGGAGGCTCCCGTCCCGACGCTCAACATTGCCGAGAAGCCCAACCTGTTGTTCGACTATTACGGATTTCCGGAGCACACGTATCGATTGCGATACCCGGTATCCGGCGCACCCGAACTTGCGCCGCGCGTGCGCGATTTGTTGTCCGATGCGGGATTCGATTCCGCGGTCGACGGTAAGCGTGGACTGGACCATGGTGTCTTCGTGCCGTTTCTGTTGATCTACCCCGACGCCT
>Ga0116223_10005346_pt1 | contig 10847 bp, 10 predicted proteins | sample Sb_taG_3_FD_90092 | JGI IMG/M metagenome (GOLD analysis project Ga0116223, IMG submission 90092) | Peat soil microbial communities from Weissenstadt, Germany - Sb_50d_a_PC metaG | ecosystem: Environmental > Terrestrial > Soil > Wetlands > Peat | place: Germany: Weissenstadt | collected 2010-09-21 | reverse complement strand
GCGCGGAGGTGCGGGAGGTCTTCCGGATCTCCAACGTCGGAATGGTGGCGGGCTGTTACCTTCAGGACGGCAAGATCACCCGGGAGGCGCTCATTCGCCTGCTCCGTGACAGCGTGGTGGTCCACCAGGGCAAACTCAAATCCTTGCGGCGATTTAAGGACGACGTCACGGAAGTAAGGACCGGGATGGAATGCGGCATTGCGCTCGAGAATTTCAGCGACGTGAAGATCGGCGACGTGATCGAGGCCTTCGTAAAGGAAAGGGTTCCCGAACCGGTAATGGCATGAAGGCTCAGAGGGTGCAGGACGCCGGAAGACCTGCAGGATCACCTGTCATTCCGTGCGGTCATGGGTCTTCGACCCACCGTAAGGAATGAAAACACAAACGTCGTCACCCCCGCGAAAGCGGGGGTCCATCGTTGGTCTGGAAGACAATGGATTCCCGCTTTCGCGGGAACGACGTGATTTGCCGGGTGCGAACGAGATGCCCGTTGGTTTACTTACCCTGGAGATTCAGCTTCCCTACGCTCACTCCCTCAAGGAAAAGCGGGCTGTCCTGCGCAAGATGCGCGATCGGTTACGGGCGCGTTTCAACGTCGCCGTGGCCGAGTTGAATCACGAAGACGTCTGGCAGCACGCCACGCTGGGCGTCGCGTCTGTTTCGGATAGCCAGCCGTTGCTTGAATCTGTCTTCCGGCAGGTGTTGGCTCAGGCAGAAGAAATCCTGGGCGATGACGTGGCGAATTATTTTGTGGAGTTTTATTGAGAGTCGAAAGTCAAGAGTCAAGAGTCGAGAGTCAAAAGACCAGAGTCGAAAGTCGAGAGTCGAAAGTCCAGAGGTTTGACGTTCCCGCGGCCCGGTTTTTGACTCTCGACTCTTGACTCTTGAAAACTGAGAACTCACAACTATTTCCCCATGCCTGACGCCGCTCCAGAAATCTCGGCAGTCCTGATCATCGACAAACCCGCGGGGCTCACCTCGCATGACGTCGTGGCGCGTGTGCGCCGCATTCTGGGCATTCGCCAGGTTGGGCATTTCGGGACACTCGACCCCTTCGCAACCGGCGTGCTGCCTGTTTCGGTGGGCAAGGCGACGCGCTTTGCGCAATTCTATTTGAAGTCGCGAAAGTCCTACTCGGGAACGATCCGCTTTGGCCATTCGACCGATACCTACGACTCGACCGGCCGGGCCACTTCAGAAGATCAACCCGCGGCGCTCGGTACGGCAATTCTGGAAAAGCTCTTTCGCGAGTTTACCGGCCGATTAATGCAGACCCCTCCGCCGTTTTCGGCTAAGCACGTGGGCGGCGTGCGCGCCTATGAATTAGCGCGGCAGCAAAAACCTGTATCGCTTGAGCCGGTGGAAGTGGAAATCTATGCGCTCGAGTTGCTGGGAATCGAGGGCCAGGACGTACGGTTGGCCGTCGAATGTTCCGGCGGAACTTACGTGCGGTCGCTGGCTCATGACTTCGGGCAGAAGCTTTGCTCGGGAGCTTATCTGGCCAATTTGCGGCGCACGGCTGTGGCAGAGTTCAAGGAGAGTCAAGCGGTCACGCTGGAACGACTGGCCGAGGCGGCCGGGCAAAACCAGGTAGCCAGTTGCCTGGTGCCGCTGGAAGCCCTGCTTCCGGAATTCCCGGAACTAATTGTTCGCGGACGCCAGGAGGTCGGCGTGCGCCACGGGCACACGTTCGAATTGGCCCAATCCACGCGCGCCGCGCGGGGCCCCGGCGCAGGCCCTTCGTCAGTCGCCGCCTTGTTGAAAATCATGAATCCCGAGCGGCGGCTCATCGCCGTCGCCCGGCATGTTCAGGGAAGCGTTTACCATCCCCACCTGGTGCTGGTTTGAAGGCAGTAGGCAGATCGGCAGTGGGCAGGTAGGCAGTCGGCTGTGGGCAGTCGGCAGTCGGCAGTGGGCAGGTGGGAATGGCTGTCATTCTGAGCGCTGCCGCTGTCATTCTGAGCGAAGCGAAGAATCTCGCCCTGCCCCCTCCACTGTCATTCCGAGCGGAGCAAGGACCTGAATTGACCCACATCTGGTTAATCACAATCTTCGTAATACTCTTTGGCGGCCTCTTCGGCTTGTACGTCTACGCGTGGAGCATTCCCACCCTGCAATGGTTTACGCCGGCCGTTCTGCGCGGGCCTGCCGACGGTAACCGGATCGCCCTGACATTCGACGACGGTCCTTGCGCCGGTTACACGGAGCCGATTCTCGAAATCCTCCGCGAGCGGGGAGTGAAGGCAACTTTCTTCGTCTGCGGGCGAAACGTCGAGCGGAGTCCGGAGCTTTTGCGGCGCATTCACGCGGAGGGGCACACGATCGGGAATCACGGTTACTCGCACCCGTTTCCCTTTTTTCACAGCCGCAGGTTTTTTGCACGCCAGGTCGACCGCACGCAGAAGGCGATCGAAAAGGTGACGGGGAAACGCGCCAGGTTCTTTCGGCCTCCTTTCGGCGCGCGCTGGCTGGGGCTTCAGCCGGTGCTCGAAGCGCGCGGCCTGAGATTGGTGAACTGGTCCGACACGGGGTATGATTGGAAGCTCGACCGGGAGGGCATCATCCGCGAAACCCTCAAATCCCTCGGCCCTGGCTCCATCGTTCTGCTTCATGACGGCGGCAGAGCCTACTCGCCGGAACGAGTGAACCGTTCGGCGACCGTGCAGGCGTTGCCCGCCATTCTCGACGGAGCCGCCAAAGCCGGGCTGACTTGCGTCACGCTGGAGGAGTTACTAGTGTCGTGAGTCGGATGTTCGTCGAGAAAGCCCGTTTGATTCGGAGCCGTTTTTCAAAGCCCCGATAGGGGCGGCATAGAGTAGCCCAGGGCGTAAGCCCTGGGTCAGGCGGCCCTCACCCCGCCTTCGGCACCCCTCTCCCGCTGGGCGGGAGAGGGGACGGGGGAGAGGGTGGGCGGTCGGGACCCACGGCTCGCGCCGTGGGCTACTGGCTGCCGCCCGTCAGCTGACGGGCTGAAATCTTCAACGAGCTTCTGACTCAGGACAGAAGGAGTGGAGAGCGGTAATGAATGAGCACGTATGGGTCGGAGTCGACGTTGGTGGAACCAAGACAGCGATCGTCATATCCGCAGAGCCGCCGGCAGTGCTCGCGCGAACGGAATTCGCGACCCTTCCAGCAAAAGGGCCGGACCGGGCTCTCGAACTTGCCAAGAACGGGATTCGCGAGTTGCTGCGAGAGCGGGGGTTCGGCGTTAGCGCCATCAAGCGGATTGGCGTCAGTTGCGGAGGTCCCTTGGACCGGATCGCGGGGATCATCCAGTCGCCGCCCAATCTTCCCACCTGGGATAACGTTCCCATCAAGGCGATCATGGAGAAAGAATTCGGCGTCGAGTGCCAGGTGGAGAACGACGCCAACGCCGGAGCCGTCGCGGAGCACCGGTTCGGCGCGGGCCAGGGGACCCAGAACATGGTCTTCCTGACTATGGGCACCGGCCTCGGCGCGGGGATCATCACGGACGGCCGCCTCTATCACGGCAGGAATGATTTGGCGGGTGAGGTGGGACACATCCGGCTGACGCCCACGGGGCCCGTGGGGCATAACAAGGCGGGCTCCGCGGAAGGCTGGGCTAGCGGCGGCGGTTTGGCCCAGGTGGCGGCGCAAGCCGTCGCCAAGGCTGCCAAGAACAAACAGAAGACAGCTCTCGCCAAAATCCTGCAATCCGGCAAGACGCTTACCGCCAAAGACGTTGGCCTGGCGGCCAAGAAGGGCGACGCGGTTGCCATTGGAATTCTTCAATCGACCGGGCGGCGGCTGGGTCAAGTGCTTGCCATTCTCGTCGACTTGCTGAACCCGGAACGCATCGTGATTGGGGGTTTGGCCATGCGGCTGGGCGACTTGCTGCTCGATCCGGCGCGTTCGGTCATGCAGAGGGAAGCGCTGGCGCCTGCGGTGGCGCATTGCGAGGTGGTGCCTGCCGCCCTCGACGAACGGATCGGCGACGTTGCGGCGCTTTGCGTTGCTCTGGGTTTCTAACCCACCGCTTGGTTTCCTACACGGTTGGGATATCGGTTTGGGCGAAGTCGTTCCCTTTGGCAAGCAGCGGTTCGCCCAGAATCTTGGCGAGAGCGTAGGCGAAACAGTCGCCAAAATTGAGGGCTGCCGGGTGGCGACCCTTGCCGTACTGACGCCACGCGATGCGCGCAATATCTACCTGGTCCGCATCTACTGGAACCACTTCCACCCTCGCTTGGCGCAGGAACAGGTCGAACTCTCGCCCGGCGGCTTCTCCTCGACGTGCTTCCAGGACAATGCCGGTCTCAAGGCTGTTTGCGGCAGAGATCGAGCGCGCATCAGCTCGGATAATTGCATCCAAGAATCTTCGGCGTTCCGGTTCACCGAGAAAAATGGCGAGCAAGGCGGATGTGTCAATGATCATCAGTGAGGGATCCCGTGTTCGTCGTAGCCTAAGATTTCGTCGACAGGCCGTGTGTCCAGGGTAGGAAGGGCATCGACTCGCCGCAGTATGTCCTCGAGCTTTTCAGACACGATGCGGCCACGCCGCCGGTTGGGGAGGCGCTCGAGGCGTTCCTTCAGGGAGTGTTGGATGGCTATGGTAATGGATTCGCCTGTTTCCTTTGCGACTTGCCTCGCCAGACGTTCAGTAACGGGGTTCTTTATGCTTAATGGCATCGTGTCCCTTCCTTCTACTATTCTATACCGAACCGACGAATTATATACTCAGAATCCGGACAACCACAAACACCGTCACCGGGTGATGCCCTAATTTGACTCGTAGCGCTGGCTTTTAGGCCAGCACTTGCCGACCTGAAGGTCGGCGCTACCCTCGAATTAGGACACCACCCGACACCGCCCGTCGTTCAAAAGACGTTCCAGTTCGAAGCGGCATAGACCGGGGCCTCCGAACCCGTGCCCGAAATCGGCCAACGGTTGGCCGAGATCGGCCATGGAACACTCAGGATTCCCTCCGAGACCTAGGCAACAGCGCCAACCAGCACAAAATACAGGTGATAAAATTCCGGCCGAGACCCATGATTGGCAAGTAACTTGCACCCAGCCATGCTAGGTCGTTTGAAATGCTTTTCTCTGGTGGTTGGACGCCATGAAGGCACTTTGCCAATTAGAAGCGCTAGGTCGATACGAGTGGGCAGTGTGGTTCGTGGGCATCTTAGGAGTTATCATTCTTGCTTTTGCTCTTCCCGCCCCGGCGCAAACCAACGCCAAGCCGGACGAGGCGGCGCCGCAGACCACGACTCATCGAGCGACGACCCCGCCCAAGCACCAATTCCCGACCGGGGGCGTGTGGCATCATTTTGGCGAGAAGGGCAACGTCCCCGAGGTGCGGCGCGGTGAAACGGTTGGCGCATATTCGCCCGGCGCAACCCGCGGCACGGCCGGAGTGGGCTCCGAGCCGACGGCACGGAACATTACCGCGGGGCGCATGGCGGGTTTGGAGAGGCAGATGTGGGTGCTCGTCAACCAGGACCGGTTGAAACCTGGAACGCTGGCCGAGACCGGCGGGCAGGCGCGTCCGCTCAAGTGGAACGACCCTTTGGCTGCCGTGGCGCGAAGGCATTCCCTCAACATGCTCAAGCAGCGATCCTTTTCGCATGACGATCCTGACGGGACCACGTTCGCGGAGCGCATCAAAAGAGCTGGGATTCCGTGGCAGGCTTCAGGAGAGAACATCGCCATCTACGACACGGTGGCGGCAGCGGAATCCGCATTCATGAACGAGCCCCGCTTCGAGCATAACCACCGTGGCAACATTTTGAACGCGAGTTATACCGATGTAGGAATCGGAGTTGTGCAAGGACCGGACGGCAGTCTCTACATCACGCAAGACTTCGTGGCGACTCCGCTTCAAGCTACGGGTGCGCGGAGCGATCCGCCGCCTGCCCGGACAGGGAACTGAGTTAAGGAGTTTGCGTGAGAACTTCACCGGGTTTGTCATTCCGGACGAAGCGAGGAATCTCGCCGGGACTCGTCATTCCCGCGCAAGCGGGAATCCATTGTGTCGCGAACAAACAATGGGCCCCCGCTTTCGCGGGGGCGACGTGAAAGGCGATTTTCATTCGTTCGGAGGGGCCACCGGCCCATGGATACTCCTCGGAATGACAGACTAGCCGGGTAGTCACAAAGAGCCGTTGTCCCTGAGCTGAGAAGCTCACAAAGGAGGATTTACAATGCCGAAACTGAGAATCAAAGGAGCCAGACTCATCATGCGATTAGTTGCCGCCTCTTTGGGGCTTCTTTTTGCGGCGCAACTGTTCACCGCCGCGTCATTTGCGCAAGCGCCGCTTCCGCAGCCGCCGCCGGAGCAAGAACCGCCGGAGCAAGGGCCGCCGCCGGAGCAAGGCCCGCCGCCCCAGGCGCCGCCGTCCTTTCCGCCGCAGGAGTTGGAGAGGATTGTGTCCCCGATTGCTCTGTATCCTGATCCGTTGCTCGCGCAAGTCCTCACGGCCTCGACCTTTTACAACGATATACCCGCTGCCGCGCAGTGGGCCGACCAGCACCATTACCTGACCGGCGACGCGCTGGCGCAAGCCATCACCGCGGACCAGTTGCCCTGGGACCCAAGCGTGCAAGCGCTGCTGCCCTTTCCCTCGGTGCTCGGCATGATGGCTTCCGCCCCGCAGTGGACAGAGGAACTGGGCAACGCCGTCCTGGCCCAGCGGCCCGACGTAATGGACGCGGTGCAGGTGATGCGCAAACGAGCCTACGACTACGGTTATCTGCGGACGAACCCGTCGATCGTGGTGGGGGCGGGGACGTACATCACGATCATGCCGGTGAACCCCGGCTTCATCGTGATCCCCTCCTACAATCCCGGCGTGGTGTTTTTGGCTCCGCGCGTCGGCTTTGTAGTGGGCGCCGCGATCCGCTTCGGTTTTGGCGTGGGGATTGGCCTGGCGTTTCGTCCCTGGGGATGGGGCTTCGGCTGGACCCATTTCGATTGGGGACACCACGCGGTGATCGTTAACAACCATCCGTGGGGCAGGACTTGGGTGAATCGCACGACCTACGTTCATCCGTATGCAGTCCAGCGCTTCTCGCGGGCGGCGCCGCGCCCGGCAGAACACCATGAGCTGGAACGTCGCTCGCCGCAGGAGCGGTCAGAGGCGAGAGCCGGACGGCCCGTCAAGGAAGAACACCATAACGAGGCCAAGCACGAAGAAAAGCGCGACGAAAAGCACCGGTAAGCAGAAACGGCCGGCGCCTCTTGACCCTCTCCCCGGAAGATAATGATGGCCCACTCACGATCCGGGGAGAGGGGGAACTCGGAAGCCCCTCCGAAAACCTGAGTGCCGAAGGCACCTTGGAGTGCGGTAGCGCCAGCTGCCGCCGTTCGCTCTTATTCCACGGCGGCAGCTTCGCTGCCGCACTCCAAGGCGCTGCGCGCGTTTTCATGGTTCTGGGGTGCCCGTCAGGCGACGGGCGTGAGCAACTCCTCTCAAAACTCGTAGGGGTAGGGCTTGCCCTACCCGGTTCATCGGGGGACGGCAAGCCGTCCCCCTACATGCGCATGCGAGAGGGGAATCGTTCGAGCATCAGGTAGAGTCGCAGTTTGTATTCGCAACGGCGCAGAGCTGCAACCCTGAGCGGCGCGGTTCAGATCTCACTATACTTGGTTACTCGCGCGACCGCACCGGGTCGCGCCCCTCATCCTTGGCGCGGAAGAGGGCATTATCGGAGGCGCGCAGAAGGTCTTTCAGGGTTCTGCCGTTTTCGGGAAAGGTGGCGACGCCGAACGACAGAATCATCGGCTCCAAAAGGCGTCCCTGATATCGAACGTCCATGCGTGCGACGGCCTTGCGCAATTCCTCCGCCCTTTGCGTGGCGAGTTCAGCGGCGGTGTCGGGAAGGACAAGCACAAACTCATCTCCACCCAAACGGCAGGCAACGTCTTCGCTTCGGATGTGGCTCCTCAGCGTCTCGCACAAATTCTGCAAGGCCAAATCACCTGCCTCGTGCCCATGGGTGTCATTGAACTGCTTGAAGTTGTCAACGTCGAGCATGATGACAGCCAGGGGACGCCGGTTTCGAGCCGCGCGGGAAATCTCGCGCTCCAGAGTCTCTTCCATGTAACGGCGATTAAACCACCCCGTGAGCGGGTCGCGAATGGACTGCGCGCGCAGGGCTTCGCGCAGGTTCATATTGGCCACCGCCAACGCCAACTGCTCCGCGATGGAGGTTGCCGGCCAGGGGAGTTCTACGGACTTCGCGGACGCTTCTACGGCTGAGCCTGGCGGTGGCGGAGCCAGCCGCAAGTGAAGAAGTCCGTAGGTTTCGCCGTGAGCAATCATGGGAGCGCAGAGGTAACACGCCGGCGGCGGATTCGGCAAATGGCGGCACAGCAGGCTGGTCTGGGAATTTTCCACGAAGTGCGCGCGTCCGGTACGAAGGCCCCAGCACTGATCCGGGGTCAGGAACTCCGGGTCGTCTGGTTGTAATTCTCCCCATCGGCTGACAATCTCCAAGTCCTTGGTCTGAGGGGAATACACGTAGAGGGCGCCGGCGGTGGCGGGAATAAGAGTCTGGGTAAATCGGGCGGTGACTGCATAAGCATCGGCGGGAGTGGAACTGGCCTGGAGCAGGTGGCCCATCTCCGTCAGAAGCCGAAGTTGATGAGTGCTTCTCTCCAGTTTGTCGAGCGATTCGCGCAAAGCTTCCTCCGCCTGCTTGCGCTGGGTGATGTCCCGGGCGTTGGTGGACATGGCGACGATCCGTCCGGTTCGATCCTGAACCGGCGAGATCGTAAGGGCCACGTCAACGCGCGTGCCGCCCTTTCGGACGCGCACCGTCTTAAAGTCCTGGACAGCGCCGCCTTGCAGCACGAGTTCCATCAGGTGCTCCCGTTCCTCCCTGCGATCGGGCGGGATAATCAGCAAGATCGGCTGGCCGATCGCTTCTTTGGCGGTATACCCATAGGCGCGTTCGGCCGCTTTGTTCCAGCTCAATATCGTTTCGTCCAGGCTGGCGCGAATGATGCTGTCGGCTGAAGATTCAATCACTGCAGCCTCAGCGCGAGCCTCCTCTTCCGACCGGTAAAGGCGGTGCGTGACCCAGGTGATCACAATTCCCACTGCGCAAAATGCCAACATCGTGATGAACTTTACAGGATTGGAAGTCTCGACCGAAGGGTCCATCGGGAAGGAATAGGCTAGGGCCACACTCAACAGTGTCGCGAACACCCCGGGCCAGAATCCCCCCGTGGCGCTGACGAAGACGGCAAGGATGAAGAGCAGAAACCGGAACTGCTCCCGAACGGGGGGAATGACGAGCGTCAGAAGTAAAGCGATTGTGACGCTCAAGACTGCGAGTGCATAGGCTCTGAGAGCTCTCATCGCGCTCTCCGCTTCTCGACTGGTGAGTTCCTGCAATTCAACCTCACTTCAACTTAACCCAAAAGGGGACGTGGAATCAACGTCCGGCGTGGGGACCGTCTGTGAGCGAATGTTGGGTAGCGCGGAGGTAGCCGCAGTTTGGCTTCCTCCGCGGTTCTGTGAATCTTCATTCGCGTAGGCCAGCGCGGCGGATTCTAGTCCGCGAAGAGCCGCGGAGGAACGCAAAGGACGCGTACCTCCGCGCTACCTGTGCGGTACCTGGTGCCGACTGCCTACCGCCCGAAGTGGTCCTTCAGCGCCGCTTGGGCGGCGTAGTAGCCGCACATGCCGTGGACTCCACCACCGGGTGGCGTGGAAGCGGAGCACAGATACAGCTTCGGCGATGAGGTCCGATAAAGCCGCAGCGTAGGCCTGGTGAACAGTTGCCCTAAGCTATTTGCGCCGCCGCTGATATCCCCGCCCACGAGGTTGGAATTATGACGCTCCAATTCGGTAGGGCCCAAGACGCTGCGGGCGAGCACGAGTTCTTTAAAGCCGGGCGCGAACCTCTCAACCTGAGCTTCAATGGGCGCCGTCATATCCTCTTTCGAGCCGTTCGGGACGTGGCAATATGCCCAGGCCGTATGTTTTCCGTTGGGAGCCCGCGTGGGATCGAGCAAGCTTGGCTGCGCCAGCAGAACAAATGGCCGTTGCACGTGACGCCCTTCCCAGGCGGCGCGCTCCGAGACCGCGATTTCTTCGAGCGTGCCCCCGAGGTGAAGTGTGGCCGCGCGGCGGCATTCCGGCGCTTGCCAGGGAATCGGGCCGCCGAGCGCCCAGTCGAGCTTGAAAACGCCCGGACCATATCGGTAGCGCTCGAGCCTGCGGCGATAGGAGGTCGTCAGGTGATTCCCGGCAATGCGAAGAACTTGGCGGGGCGTGAGATCGCACAGGACCACGCGGCTGGATGGAAGCTCGTCGAGCGACGTTACCTCGCAGTTCAATATCACCTCGCCGCCCGCTGAACTCAAGCAGTCGACCAGGCTGTCGGCGATCTTTTGCGAGCCTCCATGCGGGATGGGCCAGCCTATAGCATGAGCGGTGATTCCGAGAATAAGTCCGAAGGCCGCAGTCACCGGACTCTCAAGCGGCAGCACAGAATGGGCCGCCATTCCCGCGAAAAGGGCTCGCGCGGGTTCCTGCTTGAAGAGGGAGCGCGCCAGTCCGTGCGCGGAACGGAAAGCGTGAAGGCCAAAGCGGGCGAGTTTCAGCGGATGGGATGGAAACCGCAGAGGGCCCAGCAGCGATTTACATAAGTCATTCCAATTCGCCGCCAACGGTTCCATTAAGGTGCGATAGGCGCGGCCGTCATTGCCCAGGCGGTCCGCTGTCTGTTGCACGGAACGCTCGACCATTACCACCTTGCCGCCATCGAGCGGATGGGCGAGCGGCGCCGGCGGTTGCACCCAGTTAAGCCCATGCTCGGCGAGCGGCAGCGCGGCGAAGAAGGGTGAGGCAAGGGCGAGCGGGTGGACCGCGGAGCAG
>Ga0116223_10005344_pt1 | contig 10849 bp, 6 predicted proteins | sample Sb_taG_3_FD_90092 | JGI IMG/M metagenome (GOLD analysis project Ga0116223, IMG submission 90092) | Peat soil microbial communities from Weissenstadt, Germany - Sb_50d_a_PC metaG | ecosystem: Environmental > Terrestrial > Soil > Wetlands > Peat | place: Germany: Weissenstadt | collected 2010-09-21 | reverse complement strand
CCCGTGGGGCTGCGCCGACGGCCCATTGCCTACTGCACCGGCTTGGCGCGCTCCAACTCCTGTTGCGCCTTGTCGTGAAGCCCCAAGGCCGAATAGGCTTGCGACAATGCGGAGTGTGCCTTGGCCATGTGGGGAGAAATCTCGACTGCCCTTTCCAGTTCACGCGCCGCATCTTGCGGGCGGTTCAAATAGAGGTAGAGTTCCCCCAACGCTTCATGCGCCTCGGCGTAATTGGGGAGGATTTTGATCGCCTGTTCGAAAGCCTGAATGGCGGGCTGCGCTTGCCGGCGGCGGGAATAAACGACCCCCAGATTAAAAGCGGCCGAGAAGTTCTTCGGATCGAGTTCGAGCGTTCGCTCGAAGGCTCGCTCCGCAGCTTCCAGATCGCCCGTCTCGAGTCGCGAAACCCCCAGGTAATATGCGGCGACGGAGTTCTTGGGGTCCAATTCGAGAGCCGACTGGTAATACTCGGCGGCGTGTGGAAAGTCGTTCAAGTGGAAGTACTCACCAGCCAAGAGAAATCGAATGGTGCCGGAACGCGATCCCGCCTTTTCCGCCTGCTGGAGTTTACGGAGCGATTCCGCGTACTGCTTTTGCTCCTCGTCGATGATCGCCGCGGAAACCAGTTCATAAGCCTGGATGCGATCCTTAGGATCGGGCAGAGTTCTACCGCTCGAGTCCGCGAAAGTTCCCGTAGAGACTGCCACGTAACCAAGGGAGCGCAGGCTCCTCATGAGCGCAGGATCAGCAACGGCATTTTCCCTGGATGCCCCACCGGTCGATGGCGTGTAGCGGCTGAGCAGATTGCGCAAGCGATTCCTCATGTCCTGAGCCAGCCCCGGGCGGGCAGAAACGAGATTGTTCAATTCCCTCGGGTCGGTGTGCGTGTCGTAAAGTTCAGGGCGTGTCGTCTCGATATACTTCCAGCCGCGCGCCTGGACGCTGCGCAGGGAGTTCCAGCCGAAGTGAAGCAAGGGAGGATAGCTCTCCGCATATAGGTTTGAGGCGCCCTCGCCCGCGCGTCCGGCCACCAGGCTCAGCAGGCTGCGTCCCTGTACGCCGGACGGGATGGGGATTCCGAGCCCTTGCAGAACCGTGGGCATGACATCCACCAGCGATACCTCGTCCGGAACCATACGAGGCGCGTCGCCAGGGACTTTTATGAGGCACACGACGTGCAGGGTGGAGTTGTAAACAAAGAATCCGTGCGTTTTCTCGCCATGTTCACCGAGACTTTCACCGTGATCGCTCACCACCACCACCACTGACTTTTCGAGCAACCCCCGTCGCTCGAGTCCAGTCGTGAGCCGCCCGACCTCGGCGTCGGCAAAGGCGATTTCGCCGTCATAAGGACGGCCGCGGTAGCGCTCCGCATAGGGCGCCGGAGGACGGTACGGGCTGTGCGCGTCGTAGAGGTGAACCCACAAAAACAGGGGCTGCGGCGGATGGTGGTTCAGCCATCTCTGCGCCTCATCTACGACCTTGTCCCCGGGACGCTTCATGTCATCCAGGTGCACTTCTTCCGTGCCCGCCAACTGAAAATGATCAAAATAAGTGTCGAAGCCCTGGTTCAGACCGAAACGCGAATCCAACACGGGCGCGCCAAGAAAAGCCGCCGTGGCGTAGCCGTGATCGTGCAGAATTCCGGCTAACGTGACGATGCCCAGCGGCACCCGATTGCCCACGAAATCGTGTACACCGGTAGCAAGCGGATACATTCCCGTGAGGAGCGAGGTGTGCGCCGGCAACGTGATGGGCACGGGCGTGAAAGCCTCGGTGAAGCGCGCGCCCTGCGCGGCAATCCGGTCGATATTGGGCGTCTCGATCGCGTCATATCCGTAACACCGCAGGTGATCGGGACGAAGCGTGTCGAGCGTAATTAGGACAACATTATAACTAGGCCCCTGGGCAGCCACGCAGGGGGCGAACAATGTGGCCAGAGCCAAGACCATCCAGAGGCGTTTGGCGCGTAGCATGCAAATCATTCTACTCCACTGCGGCGAGTTTACGTCGCACCGGGCGATAGAAACTCGCCGCTGTGGCAATGAAGTGGCGAGATACCCACCCTATTTTAATGTCACGTCTACCGCGATTTCGCGCTGTCCTTCCGCCGGCGGCAGCACCACCGCGCCCTCAGTCGCCACGCCGTTAACTCTCAGCGCCGCTTGATTGCCTTCACCTTCGCGCGTCACGGTGATGTGGTAAGTTACGCCTCGGAACATACGAGTAGCTTTGAATCCCCGCCAACTCTTGGGTATGACGGGACGAATCTCAAGCCCTTCAAAAGACGGACGAATGCCCAGAATCCACTGCGTGATGGCGTAGTAATTCCAGGCTGCGGTTCCCGTCAGCCAGGAATTCTTCGCTTCGCCGTGCGTGGGGGCATCGCGCCCGGCGATCATCTGCGAATAAACATACGGCTCACAACGGTGCAGGTCGCTGATCGATTCGCGCGCGGAAGGGTTGATTCGCGCGTAATAATCGTGGGCTCGATCGCCGTTGCCGACTCGCGTCTCGGCAATCATCACCCAGGGATTGTTGTGGCAGAAGATGCCGGCGTTTTCCTTGTACCCAGGCGGGTAAGAGGAGATTTCGCCCAATTCGAGATAGTACTTCGAATACGCGGGTTGCTGCAGAATGATGCCGTGCTCGGTGGCGAGATGTTTCGCGACCGAGTCCATCGCCGTTTGCGCCCGGCCATCGTCGAGCCCGATGCCGGCCAGCACGCAAAAGCCCTGCGTCTCGATGAAGATCTTTCCCTCGGCGCATTCCTTTGAGCCAACTTTGCGGCCGAAGTCGTCGTAGGCACGCAGGAACCACTCGCCATCCCACCCATATTCGCGGACCGTGTCCTCCATCTTGGCCACTTCGGCAAGATAGCGTCGCGCTTCGTCCTCGCGCCCACGACGCCGGGCGATCTCCGCCAGTTCCCTGCCCGCGAGCACAAACAGCGCGGCAATGAAAACGGATTCGGCGACCTTGCCGTCCTTGTTCGTCGTGGTTTGGAACGATTGTCCCGGCGTGTCGGAGAAACAATTCAGATTCAGGCAATCGTTCCAGTCGGCGCGGCCGATCAGCGGAAGCCCATGCGGCCCCAGGCGGTCGAGCGTGTATTGGAAGCTGCGCTGCAAGTGCTCATAAAGCGGCTGCTCAGAGCCCGGCGCGTTGTCGTAGGGGACGGGTTCGTCCAGGATGCTCCAGTCGCCGGTCTCTTTCAGGTACGCTGCGACACCCACGATGAGCCAGTGGGGATCATCGTTGAAATTACTTCCCACATCGTTATTGCCGCGCTTGGTGAGCGGCTGATACTGGTGATAAGCGCCGCCGCTGGGTAATTGCGTAGCCGCGAGATCCAGGATGCGTTCGCGCGCTCGCGCCGGAACCATGTGCACAAAGCCCAGCAGGTCCTGGTTGGAATCGCGAAAGCCAAGACCGCGTCCAATGCCGGACTCGTAGAACGACGCCGAGCGCGACATGTTAAAGGTGGCCATGCACTGGTAGGCATTCCAGACGTTGACCATGCGGTTGGTGTGCACGTCTGGCGTCGCCACCTGGCAGATCGCGAGCAGCCCGTCCCAGTATTGTCGCAATCGTTCTAAGGCCGCCTCGACGTTGGCGGAATCCAGGTAATTCGCGATAATCGGCTTCACCGTTTTCTTGTTGACGGTTTGCGAATCGGGCGGGTCGAACTTCTGCGCCTGCGGGTTTTCGTGGTAGCCCAATAAAAAAATGACCTCTTGAGTCTCGCCGGGTCCCAGGTCGAGCTTGACATGATGCGCACCTATGGGCGCCCAACCGTGCGCGACAGAATTCGACAACCGCCCACGCTCGACGGCCAGCGGCTTCTCCCAGCCGCGGTACGGTCCCACGAAGGCCTCCCGTTGCGTGTCAAATCCTTCTGCTTTGCGCGAGCATCCGAAGTAAGCGAAGTGATTGCGCCGCTCGCGGTATTCCGTCTTGTGGTAGATCACGCCGTCTTCAATCTCAACTTGGCCGATGCTGAAATTACGTTGAAAATTCGCGGCGTCGTCATTGGCATCCCACAAGCAGAATTCGATGCTGGAAAATACAGAGAGCGAGGCAGGTTGAGAACGCCGGTTGGTCGCGGTGAGCCGCCAAATCTCGAGGTCTTCGTCTAAGGGGACGAAGTAATTGGTTCGTGCTTCGATCCCTTTATAGCTCGACCCGATGATGGTGTAGCCCAAGCCGTGACGGCAACTGTAGTTCTCGAGATTGTGCCGGGTCGGCTGCCAGGAGGGCGACCAGAATTCGCCGGATTCCTCATCCCGCAAATAGATGTACCGGCCACCCAAATCATATGGAACGTTGTTGTAGCGATAGCGTGTGACGCGCCGCAGCCGCGCGTCACGATAAAAAGAGTAGCCCCCCGCCGTGTTCGAGATGATTCCAAAATAGCCCTGGCATCCGAGGTAATTGATCCAGGGCAAGGGGGTATCCGGTTGCGTAATAACGTATTCTCGATTTGCGTCGTCGAAATATCCATATTTCATAAGGGGGCTCCAGGAATAAATGTCGGTCTCGCGATATGGATTCCCGCCTTCACGGGAATCACTGCTTTTCAATGGACGCGCAATTATACCCGAATCTTGGGAGCGCGGCAGCGCAGCGCTACGAGCGTTACGAACTACCCGAGGTTAGGCTACCCCTCCCCCTCTGACCAGTCCGTCCCACAGGCGTTAAACTAAGCGCTTCTGACGGGTCCCGAAGGGACCCAAGATCATTAGCCGTAGGTGAAACCTACGGAACGTGCGGGCTGCGTATTTTAGCCAACCCTGTAGGGGTTGAATTCGACCCCTTCAGGGTCGGGGTAATCACAAGGAAAGGGTCATTTCTCCGTAGGTTTCACCTACGGCTAGTGATGTTAATGCCCTTCGGGCATTCAAACTGCAGAGCCCCCCTAGTTTAACGCCTATGCCAGTCAGTTCTCTCCCCTCTGGCAAGCCAACCCTCTCCCCCTTGGGGGAGAGGGTGACCCGCGACGGCGTTTTCTCGAGGCGCGGGGGCCGGGTGAGGAGGTCGCATCGTCATAGCTACTAGCCAAGGACATCAAGACCGCCGGCGCGGGCCGCCCACCCCAAATCGATTTGCAAAGACGAGAGGAAATTGAGACACTCATTGTCCTTAACACCACCCGTGCTGCGAACGGAGACACAGGCATGCGCGATTTCTCTGGTGAATCCTCCACCTACGCACCGTGTCGTCGCCCCTCAACGACGTTGACCCGCTTCGTTCTTCTTCTTTTCTTGTTGCCGGCGCTTGCCTGCGGACAAAAGAATGAAGGCCTCAACATTAAGTTGGATGAGGTGGGTTATCCCGCAGACGACCCGAAAGTTGCCCTGGTGAGCGTTCCGGCGCGGACCTTCCAGGTGAAGCGAAACGGTGACAGTGTGGTTGTCTTCAAGGGAACATTGAGCGCTGGCGCCACGGACCCGAACTCTCGGGATGTGGTACAGGCTGCTGATTTCTCCGATGTTCGCACTCCTGGGAAGTATTACCTCGAGGTGCCCGGAGTGGGCCGCAGTTGGGACTTTTCGATCGGCCCGGACGTTTTCTCGCACACTTATTATCTGGCAATGCGCGCCTTTTACGGACAACGCTGCGGAACGGCGGTAGACCTGGGGCCGGAGTTTCCACAATACAAACATGCGGCATGTCACCTCGAGGGGAGCTTCCATGCTTCTTCCGGGAGACAGGGCCGGCGCGATAACGCCGGCGGTTGGCACGACGCGGGGGATTACGGCCGCTATATGGTGAACTCCGGGATCGCGACCGGCACACTGCTTTGGGCCTTCGAGATGTTTGGTTCGAAGTTGAAAAACATCAAGTTGAATATTCCTGAGAGCGGCAACGGCACGCCCGACATTCTCAATGAAGTTCGCTGGAACCTTGAGTGGATGCTCAAGATGCAGGACGAGGACGGCGGCGCCTGGCCAAAGCAAACCAGCGAGCACTTTTGCGATTTCATCATGCCCGAAGACGATCACCTCCCGAGCGAAATAATCGGCACGGGCAAGGCGCCTTACAAAAGCACCTGTGCCACGGCCGACCTGGCCGCAGTGGCGGCCATCGCCGCGCGAGTGTACCAGCCCTTCGACAAGGATTTTGCGGCTCGGAACCTGCGCGCTGCGCGGGCGGCGTGGGCGTGGACCGAGCGCTATCCGGACGTGACATTCAAGAATCCGCCCGGAATCTCCACCGGCGAGTATGGCGATCCCGACTGCAACGACGAGCGGCTGTGGGCGGCCGCCGAGTTGTGGCGAACCACCGGCGAGGCTCAATATAGTCGCTACTTTGTGGACCATTACGCGAGCTATCTCGCGTCCCTCCACGCGCTTGATGCCGAGACGTGGCGGGTGGTAGCGCCGATGGGCTTGTGGGCGTACGCGCTGGCGGCACGCAAGGACGCGGATTCGAGCGCGCTTGCCGCAGTTCGCGAGGCGGCGCTCGATGCAGCGCGCAAGACGGTCGAGCGTACGCGCCGCAATCCTTACCACATCAGCCTCGGCGAAGGGGATTTCCGCTGGGGCTCGAACGGCCTCGAGGCGAACTACGGCATGGAGTTACTGATCGCCAACGCGCTCTCCCCGGACCGCTCGAGCTTCGAGGCTGCGCTTGACAACCTCCATTACCTTTTGGGCCGCAACACCTTCTCGATTTCGTGGGTGACGCAAGTCGGCGTACACTCCTTCCGTCACCCTCATCATCGCCCGAGCGGCGCGGACAAGAATCCGGAGCCTTGGCCCGGACTGCTCTCGGGCGGCCCAAATGCCGACCGTCAAGACGCAATTCTCGCAGCCCTGCCCGCGGGTTTGCCCCCAGCCAAAGTGTATAGCGACGAGCAAGGGTCCTACGCCAGCAACGAAGTCTGCATCAACTGGCAGGCGATGCTGGTGTTTCTGCTGGCGGGAGTCATGCAGTAGAAAAGAGGTTCTATGAACCTTCATCCCATCGATATTGCGATCATCCTGGCGTACCTCGTCTCTTCGGTGCTGGTGGGCTATTGGGTTTCCCACCGCGCGTCGCGCGATATCAGGGCGTACTTTCTGGGTGGCAACGTCTTGCCATGGTACGTGCTGGGCATTTCGAACGCCTCCGGCATGTTCGACATCAGCGGCACCATGCTGCTGGTCTACTGATGTTCGTCTACGGCCTGAAGAGCGTGTGGATCCCGTGGCTGTGGCCGACCTTCAACCAGGTTTTTCTGATGGTGTACTTGTCGGCGTGGCTGCGCCGCTCGAATGTGATGACCGGCGCGGAGTGGATCAAAACACGTTTCGGCACCGGCCGCGGCGCGCAGCTTTCTCATTTGATCGTGGTCGTCTACGCCTTCGTGAGCATCATCGGATTCTTCAGTTACGGCTTCAAGGGGATCGGAAAGTTCGCTTCGATATTCCTGCCCTGGCACCTGTCGCCCAACCTGTACGCCACGATTTTGATCGCCATTACGGCCATTTACGTAATTAAGGGCGGAATGTTCAGCGTGGTGGTCACCGAAGTCATTCAGTTCTGTATTCTTTCGATTGCCTCGTTTGCCGTGGGCATCATTGCCATCTCCAAAGTCGCCCCAGGCACGCTTCAGCATGTCGTCCCGCCCGGCTGGGACCATATCTTCTTTGGCTGGCACCTGAACATGGATTGGTCTTCGCTGATTGCCTCAGCGAACGCCAAGATCGCCGAAGACGGCTACGGCATCTTCGGCTTTTTCGTCATGATGTTGTTGTTCAAAGGCGTGCTGATAAGCATGGCCGGCCCGGCGCCGAACTACGATATGCAGCGCGTGCTTTCATCCAAGGATGCGCGCGAGGCATCCTTGATGAGCAGTTGGGTGAATGTCGTCCTGACTCTTCCCCGCTATTTCCTGATCACCGGACTCACCGTCCTGGCACTGGTTTTCTTCAGCGACCAGATTCGGGGCATGGGAACAAATATGGATTTCGAGTTGGTGCTTCCCTACGCGCTGGGCCGATTCGTTCCGGCGGGCCTGCTCGGGTTCCTGATTGCCGGTTTGCTGGCGGCGTTCATGTCGAATTTTGCGGCCACAGTTAACGCCGCGCCGCCGTACTTCGTGAACGACATCTACAAGCGTTTCATCAATCCGAATGCCAGCGCCAGAACTTACGTCCGCCTGAGTTATCTGAGTTCCTTCGTCGTGGTGTTGGTAGGTGCGGCGATCGGTTGGTACGTCGCCTCGGTGAATTCTGTGGTGCTTTGGATCGTTTCGGGGCTCTGGGGCGGATACACGGCTTCCAATGTTCTCAAGTGGTACTGGTGGCGGTTTAACGGCTACGGCTATTTCTGGGGAATGGTCACCGGCATCGCGAGCTCCTTGATTCTGCCTGCGCTGCTCCCCAACATTTCCCTGGTCAGGGGAATTTTGCAGGCGCATTCGGTGAACTCCGATGTTGCGCTGGTTTTCCCGCTTACCTTTGCGATCTCGCTGGCCGGTTGCCTGGCCGGGACATGGTTGACCAAGCCGGAAGACGACGAAGTCCTGAAGGACTTTTATCGGCGCGTGCGGCCTTGGGGTTTCTGGGGCCCGGTCCTCGCAAAGGTTCGCGCCGAGGATCCTGGCTTTGAACGTAACAAGGACTTCTGGCGCGATATGTTCAACGTCGTGATCGGTATTACCTGGCAGGTCAGCCTCGTCGCCTTGCCGATGTACGTGGTGATTCAGAGATTCCGCAACGCTGCGGTGACGGCGGTAATCATTGCCGTAACCTCGATTGTGCTCAAATTCACCTGGTACGACCACCTGAAGGTCCGAGAGACCTTTGGCCAGCCGGCCGGTCAGAAAGGGACAGCTGAGCCCGTGGCGGTAGCGTGAGAAAAGTCGAAAGTCGAGAGTCAAAGGGAGCGGCGCCATCTTCCACGCGTAGCCCTCTCCCCCTTGGGGGAGAGGGTTTAGTGCTTTCGGGCGCGGAGAGAAATGCCTCGATGAATCTCCGAGGACAGGTCGAAACCGAACTCCGAGCGAACATCCTGCCGTTCTGGCTCAAGAACGTGATTGATGAACAATACGGCGGCTTCCGGGGACAGATCTCGAACGACCTCACCGTCAACCCACTCGCGCACAAAGGGCTGATCTTGAACGCGCGTATTCTGTGGACTTTCTCGAAAGCCTTCAGCGTGTACGGCGAGGAGGTTTATCGTCAAACCGCACGCCGCGCCTACGACTACATCACACATCATTTCTGGGATGCGGAATTCGGGGGTGTTTTCTGGAAGTTAGACTATCTCGGCCAGCCGCTGGAAACCAAGAAGCGCATCTACGGCCAGGCATTTACGGTGTACGCGCTGGCCGAATACTACCGCGCCATCAGCGACCAGGCGGCGTTGACTAAGGCGTTCCGACTCTTTGAGGCCATCGAATCCTCGAGCCACGATTCGCTCCATGGAGGATATTTCGAAACCTACGAACGCGACTGGACGCTGGCTCAAGACCAGCGCCTGAGCCAAGTCGACATGGACGAAAAGAAGTCCATGAACACGCACCTTCACCTGCTCGAGGCCTACGCGAATCTGCTGCGTTGCGGGGACAACCGCCTCCTGCGCTGCCGCCTGCAAGAGCTCATCGAGATTTTCCTCGAGCAGATCATTGACCGTACGTCCCATCACTTCCGAATGTTCTTCGACGAAGAGTGGCATTCCAAATCAGATCATATCTCCTTTGGACATGACATTGAGGGATCGTGGCTGCTCTGTGAAGCCGCCGAGATTCTCGGCGACGAGCAGATACTCGCCGAGGCACGACAAGAGGCGCTCCAAATGGCGCAAGCCGTTCTCGACCAGGCGATCGATCCCGACGGCGGACTTCTCTACGAAGCCGACCCGAGCGGAATCATCGACACCGGCAAGGAATGGTGGCCGCAGGCGGAAGCCGTGGTCGGATTCTTGAACGCCTACCAACTCTCCGGCCGAGAGCATTTTCGCAAGGCCGTCGAAAGGAGTTGGGAGTTCATCGAAAAATGCATCGTCGACCGCCAGCACGGCGAATGGTTCTGGAAGGTCTCGCGTGAGGGCACCCCCAGCCAGGACAAATTCAAAGTCGACCAGTGGAAATGCCCGTACCATAACAGCCGCATGTGCTTTGAGGTTATGGCAAGATCACAGGGGCGGCCCTTGTTGCCGCCCGCGAGCAAGCACAAGGGTGGCAGCTACGTAGCGGAGGATCGGACATGAACAAGGGTGAGTTCAAAAAGCGTGTTGAGGCACTCTTCAAACAGCACGAAAAGCTGACCACACGCAAGAACCGCAAACTGCAGTTCGGAAATGGAATCTTCGATCGGTACGCTTTCCCGGTGCTCACCGCCGAGCACACCCCGGTCTTCTGGCGCTACGACCTCGATCCGAAAACGAACCCATACCTGATGGAACGGATGGGCATCAACTCGACGTTCAATGCCGGCGCGATGGAATTCGAAGGCAGAATAGTGGTCCTGGCTCGCGTCGAGGGCGTGGATCGAAAGTCGTTTCTCGCCGCGGCCGAAAGCCCGAACGGAATCGACAATTTTCGTTTTTGGGATTACCCCATCTTGATGCCGGAGACGAGCGACCCCGACATCAACGTCTACGATATTCGCGTGGTGCGCCACGAGGATGGTTGGATTTACGGCCTCTTCTGCACGGAGCGCAAAGACCCGAAAACGCCCTCGTGGGACACCTCCGCCGCCGTCGCACAATGCGGCATCGCCCGCACCAAGGACCTGAAGAACTGGGAGCGCCTGCCGGACTTGAAAACCCAGTCGCCGCAGCAGCGCAACGTGGTGCTCCACCCCGAGTTTGTGGATGGCCACTACGCGTTCTACACTCGTCCTCAGGACGAGTTCAT
>Ga0116223_10005336_pt1 | contig 10859 bp, 5 predicted proteins | sample Sb_taG_3_FD_90092 | JGI IMG/M metagenome (GOLD analysis project Ga0116223, IMG submission 90092) | Peat soil microbial communities from Weissenstadt, Germany - Sb_50d_a_PC metaG | ecosystem: Environmental > Terrestrial > Soil > Wetlands > Peat | place: Germany: Weissenstadt | collected 2010-09-21 | reverse complement strand
TGGGGCTCTCGAATTGAACGGTCTCTCCAGCGGTACTCACCAATTGAATTGGGGCGAAGGCAAAGAGCAAGGGACATCGCAATTTGAATTCGGCGACAACCCGGCACTAGTGATTCGTTTGATCTCAGATCGACCCGTAGGTAATCTCGTGGTACGCGTTGACCAGGATGACGCTGAGGTTCTTGTCGACGGCAAGACCAAAGGAAAGACAAAGAAAGGGACCTGTACGGTTTCCAACCTGACTACTAAGCAACATGTGGTCACCGTGGTCAAAGATGGGTATCACAGCGAGCCCGACTCGAAAACGGTCAACGTGGTTAAGGGAGGCGAAATTACGGCGGATTTTAGGCTCCTCGCCAACCCCGCCCCGCCGCCCAAGCCGAGTCCCCGCGACGTGCTGACCAAGCAAGCGACCGAAGCATTCAATAACCATCACTACGTGTTACCCGAAGGGCAGAACGCCGTCTATTATCTGAAGCAACTTTGCGAACTTGATCCAAACGATGCTTGGGCCAAGGAGGAACTCGAGCTGAGCATACAAGGGGCAGTGCATGAGGCCGATGTAGCCATAAAGCATTGCGACTTCAACGGGCCAAAGGAAGTCGATGGTGCCTTGCTGCAATTGCTACCCGATCGCAAAGAGGGAAAGTCCCTTCGGGAAGATATTCGATATCGGGAGGTGGATTGCAACCCCCCTCCCAAGCCTGAAACACCGCACGTCTTCAGCATCCCCGTTCGTCACAAGCACAGGGGCAAGAATTACTGCGAAGGAATTCTGAAGGTCAGCGACCATACGTTGACTTATCATGCCGAGTCTGCATCAAAAGGAAATCTCGACAATCTGCACGTCGCGTGCTCGGCACTGCCGGAGATCAGACTACAGAATGGTGGCTTCGAATTGGAGGTGGCCGGCAAGAAGTGGCAGTTCGAACCAACTAACCCCTCGGAATTCAAACTAGCTGACCTGAAGTCCGCCTGTGGCAAATAACTTCCCGCGTTGTCCCTATACATAGCCTAGTTATATAGACATACTCATAACCAAGTGCAACCCCGGAACGCGCTTGAACTCGCCAGCTACGCGTGTTAGCATAGCGCTATCAGTTCTCTGCAGCCGCCCTGCGGGCCAGGACGGCATGCCAAGTCTTCTATGCTGAAAAGTCTGGGCAAATTCCGGATCATCTCGGAAGTAGGGCGAGGTGCGATGGGGGTGGTGTATCGCGCCGAGGACAATCTGGGACGAGCTGTCGCCCTGAAGGTGCCTCCGCCCAGTTTGGCTGTGGACAAGGAACTGCTCCAGCGCTTCAACCGTGAAGCCCGGTCGGCCGCCAGCCTGAAACATGACAACATTGTTTGGATTATGGAGAGTTCCGAAATTGATGCCACGCCATACATCGCCATGGAGTTTATCGAGGGCGAGACGCTGGCCCAGATCATTTCGTCGCGAAGAGCGATGCCGATTGTCAGGAAGCTGGATATCATCATTCAAACCTGTCGCGGCTTGCAATACGCGCACAAGAAACAGGTCGTCCACCGCGACATCAAGCCCAGCAATATCATGGTGGAACACGATGGGCCGGTGAAGATTGTGGACTTCGGTATTGCCCATCTGAGCGGAGGGACGCTGCTGACCCTGACGCAGGAGGGCCAGAGACTCGGGACGCCCTCTTACATGTCCCCTGAACAAACCAAGGGACAGCCGGCCGATCCTCGCTCGGACATCTTTTCCGTAGGCGTGGTGCTCTTTGAACTCTTGACCTATCAGAAGCCTTTCCTAGGGGATGAGATCGGGGTTGTTTGGTACAAGATTCAGAATGAGCCGCCCACGCCGCTGAGCGAACTCCTTCCAACCTGTCCTCCCGAACTACAGAAGGTTGTCAGCAAGGCGCTGGCGAAGAATCGAGACGACCGCTATCAGACCGCGGAAGACTTGGGATTCGCCCTCCAGCAGGTTAGCGACTACTTCAAGCACGACATGATCGAGGTCTATGTTCAGGAAGGGCGCCGCCACTTGGAGGAAGGGAATCTGACCGTTGCAAAGGAGTCGATACAGAGAGCTCTTGAGATCGATAGCAGCCACGACGTCGCACGGAGTCTGTTCGACCAGGTGCAGGGGCAGATTGAAGCGCGGCGGCGGGCGCAAAGAGTCGAACAGATCTTCCGCCAGGCGAAAGAGGTTTTGCAAGCGGGCCAGTTTGACGAAGCCGTCAGGTTGCTGGATGAGGTTCTTCAACTCGATCCCAGCCACACGGAAGCCCCGCAATACAGAAAGAGAGCGGTCGATGGCCGTGAGCGCAGGCGGAAAATCCGCCAGCATATGGATCGTGCCGAACGGTTGATTGCCGACGCCGACTTGAAAGGCGCCAAGAACGAACTGGAAGCAGTACTGGAGTTGGATGGCGCCCAAAGCGCGGCGCAAGAAAAGCTGGATTCAGTCCTCAAGGAGCTCGCCGAACAGGAGCGCGAGCGGCAGGTTCGGCAACACATCCAAGACGCCCGCAAGCTGCTGGCGCAAAAGAAGTTCGACCAAGCCGGGGACTTGCTCGAGAAGGCGTTGGTTCTCGATGCGATCAACATCGAGGCCGAAGCTCTGCTGCGTCAGGTCCGAACCGGCCAAGAAAAGGAGAAGGAGAGACAACGCCGGGAAGGGCGGCTGGCCGGCATCCAGGAAGCCCTCAATCGCCAGGATATCGCCCACGCTCTGGCTCTCACCGAAGAGGCATTAGAGGACTTTCCCGGCGATCCCCAGATATTTAGGCTACATGCCCAGGCGACTCGCCTTGCCGAGCTGGAGAAGCGGCGGCGCAGCATCGAAGAGCAGCTCCAACTGGCCCGCAGCTTTGTCCAAAAAGACCAGTATGACGAGGCGATCGGCGTACTTGAACGCGCCCTCGAACAGTTCCCTGACGAGGCTCGCCTGACAACTTACCTGGAGACAATCAGAGAAGCACGGGAACAAGCTCATATTGAAAGACTCATGCTTGAGGCTATTCGTCGGGCCGGCGCACTGATCCGCGAAAAGAAGTTCGCTCCGGCCATCGGAGCTTTGGAAGAAGCTCTGGCACGCGCCGGAGAGTCACGTGAGATTCTGGAGTTATTGAAATTTGCGCGGGAGCAGCAGGCCGAGCAACAGAAGGAGGAGCGTACCCGCCAGGTGATTGCCTGGGCCGAGATCTGCCTGCGCGAACAGAACTTCGAGGAAGCGGCGCGCGTCCTTGCGGAGGCCCGGCGAGAATCGAGTTCTCCTGATCTTGACGCGCTCCAGGCTACGGTCGGGGAGCAACAGCAGCAGTTCGAGCAGCGACGCGCGGAGATGATGCGGCAAGCTCGCCGTTCGCTCGAGGCGGGAGAGGCTGCCGCGGCCGTGGCTCTACTCGAGAATGCTCCCAAAGCCTGCTTCAAATACCAGGAGTTCCGGCAGCTTCACGCCGAATGCCGTGCGGGCCTCGACCGTGCCGCGGCCATTCGAGGTGCCGCCGCGGAGGTGGAAAAAGCTGCCGTGGAGGGGGACCTGGACCATGCCCAAAAGCTGCTCCGGCAAGCCCTCGAGACCTACCCGAATGAAGCCGTTCTATTGGCCGCCCGAGAACGCTTGCGCGCTGAAGAAGTTGGCCGGCAGCGCGATGGGTGGCGCAAGCTGATAGACCAGGCCAAAGCTGCGATCGACCGCAAGGACTACGAGCAGGCGATGCGGATTCTCGCCGCTCTGCCACCGGAGCTGTCCAAAACCCCAGAGTTGGCGGCGGAAGGCCGGGATTTACAAGAACAGGCCCGGCAGGGAGCGCGTGCACTGGCCTTGCGCCAGGAGGCCATTCAGACCGCAAACGCGCACATCGGCAACAATCAATTCGCACTTGCCGTTGCGACTTTGGAGACGGCTTCGGCGGCGGCAGGTGAGTCCCCTGAACTGGCAGAGCTTCTCCGGTCCGCGCGTGATCGGCGGGATGACCGCACCCGCCAGGTAGTCGGCAAGGCCCAAGGGCTCTTGGCAGAGGACGCTTATGCGGAGGCGATTGGCATTCTCGAGCAGTCTGAGAAGAACTTGGGCACAAACGAAATCAGCGCGCTCCTCGCCAGCGCTCGGGACCGGGAGCGGGAGTATGGGCTGCGCCGCCAGGAAACCTTGCAGAAGGCTCGGCGGCTCCTCGAGGCAGGCGATGCGGTTAAAGCCGCCGCCCTGCTCGATGCCGCGCCCAAGGCCTACGTCAAGGATCGAGAGTACCAGGGCCTGTACACTCAGTGCCGTGAAAAGCTCGAGTTGGCTGAATTCGTCAGTTCAACGAGGGCCCGCGTGGAGAACTGCCTGGAGAATCAGGACCTTGTCCATGCCGAGGCTGCGCTCCTCGAGGCCCTCGGCAGGTACCCGCGAGAGCCCGTCTTCCTTGCCCTGCAGGCGCGCCTCGAGAACGAGCGGTCCCGTTTGCGTCGCCTGGAATGGACGAAGCGCGTCGAGGACGCGACACTCGCCTTGGACCGGACCGATTACGCAGGCGCTCTGGAAGCGCTCGAAGCGCTCCCCTCGGAGGTCTCCGAGGAGCCCGATTTGGCTTCCAAGGCTCAAGCTCTGCGAGCCAAAGCCGCCCAAATCGAGCGCCGGACGGTTGCCCGCCGGCAGGCGCTCGACGAGGCCAAGCGGTGGATTTCCGCCAACGACTTTGCCGCGGCCATAGAGGTATTGGAAAAAGCGGAGGCCCGCGATGGTCCATCGCCCGAATTGAAAGAGCTTCTGGAATACGCGCGCCTGCGGAAGATCGAACAAGAGCGTCAGGACCGAGTCCGACAGTTGCAGGTGAAAGTCCAGCAATTCCTGGTTGAGGATAATTACGATGAAGCGCGGCGCGTGCTCGAGCAGGCGCAGGGCCTGTTGGAGACCCCTGAAATTGAGGCGCAGCTTGCGACCGTCCGTGAGCGTCAGCGGCAGTTCGAGGAACGGCTAAAGCAAACCCTGGCGCGCGTTCGGCAACTGCTTGCAGCCGGCAAAGCGGCCGAGGCCCAGTCCATTCTGGACTCCGCGCCCAAGACGTACTTCAAGAACGAAGAATTCAGCCGCGTTGATGCCGCGTGCAAGGAGCAAGTGGCGCGCTCCGCCTTCGTCGAGTCCCACCTGAAACAGTTTGAGGCCTCTATCGGGGCTCAGGATTTCGCACGAGCCGAGGCATTGCTCGAGCGGGCAATGCACGCTTACCCTCAGGATACGGAATTGCTCGCCGCACGAAAGCGGCTCGAGGACGCGCGGCTCCGTTGGCGGGAGGCCCAATGGAGCAAGGTCATCGACGAAGCAAGGACGGCAATCGCTCAAATGGCCTTTCAGCGCGCCATCGACTTGCTGGCCGCGCTAACGCCGGAAATCGGAGCGAGCCCCGAGTTGGGATCGCAGGCTGCAGCTCTGCTGGACGAGGCACGCCAGAAGGAGAAAGCGGCCGCAATCGGCCGCGAGGCGGCTCGAGTCGCTCAGGAGCAATTGAAGCAAGGCGAGCACCTGCGCGCCATCGAAACTCTCGAAAGGGCTCTGGCGGTTGCGGGTTCATCTCCTGAGGTTGACCGGCTGCTGAAGCTGGCCCGAGAGCAGGCTGAGCACGCCCGGCAAGAACGTATCCGCGGCGTCTTGGACCGAGCTCGCCTACTCCAGACGAGCAACAAATACCAGGAGGCGGTCAACGTTCTTGAACAGGCCCGGCGCGAAGGGGGCGCAAAAGAAATAGATTCCCTGCTCGCCGCGGTCAGGGAGCAGCTCCGCCTTGCGCAGCAACGGGATGAAATTGTGCAACAAGCTCGCGCACTGCTGGCGGCGGGCAATGCGGCGCAAGCGCTCGCGCTGCTCGACAGCGCACCCAAAGCCTTCCTCGAAGACGTCGAGTTCAGCCGCCTTCATGCCGACTGCGGCGAAAGGGTGCGCCGGGCCGAGTTCATCAGCTCGACCGGCGTGCGCTTCGAAGTTTTCTTCAGCGCCGGTGACGTAGCCCAGGCGAGAACCGCGCTGGATGGGGCGCTCGAAAAATACCCGAATGAACCGGCGCTGCTGGCGCTCGAGAAACGCCTCGAAGAGGAGGAATCTCGGTTAGAGCGTGCGGAGCGCATGAGGCAAGTCGAAAGGGTGAGGGCGGCACTCGAGCGGCAGGAGTACCGCGGGGCTCTCGAGATCCTTAAAGCCTTGCCTGCCGATTTGAGTGATACACCGGAATTGGTTTCAGTAGTGCCCGAGTTGCTGGATCGGGCCCGGCGCATGGAACAGCAGGCGCTCCAGCGGCAACAAGCCATTCGCGAGGCTAACGAACAGATTCGCAACAACCAGTTCGCGCGAGCTATCGCGACGCTCGAGACGGCGACGGCGAAGGCAGGTTCGTCAACGGAGACCGACGCGCTGTTGCGCTCCGCACAAGAGGGACTGCGCCGGCAACGGGACCACCACCGCGACCAGCTTCTCGCCATCGAGTTGAAGATTCCCGGCACAAGAAAATCCAAGCTCAAGGGGTTGCAGCATCTGGTTCAGCAGATTGCCGCGGGTTACAGCGCGGAGGATTAGCTTGCTTCAATCGCCGCACGCCTCCAGCAGCGCATCGCCGCGGCAATCGCAGTCCCGGGAAAGCCGTTTCCCTGGCGCCGCGTGGCGCTGGGTGCGGCGGCCGCCGCGGTGCTCGTAGCCGGCGCCGAACTGGGCTTCCACCTAATCAAGCCGTCCAAGCCGCCAGAGAAGACGAACCATACGACTTCCGTCGAAATCCCGAAACCCGTCGCGCCGCCGGTCCAGCAGGGCCAGCCGCAGAAAGGTGAGCACGAGACAACAGGAGGACAGCAGGTAGAAGCTGAAACCGGGGAACCTCGATCCCCTACACCCAACCCGCCTCTCCAGCCCGCGAAACCCGCGAGCAAGCCAGCGGACAAACCAGCCGTGCCAGTTGCCAAAGGGCCGACGAGTCAGCCGGCCACCCAGGAGTCGCCACCTAGTCAGACTGGAGCAACGAATAGTCCGGGCCTCTCTCCTGAGCCCCGTGCCGCGACAACGCTCAGTCGTGACGAGGCCGAATGGCAGGTGGCCAGTGACTCCACGGATCCGGCTGTGGTTGCAAAGTACTCGAACGACTTCCCGGACGGACGACACAAGCTCGAAGCACAGAGGAGATATAAGGAGCTGGATGACCAAGCATGGAAAACACTGAATCAGAAAGACAATAACGATTTACAGAGGTACGAGCGCGACTTTCTCTATGGAGGGCATTTGAAGGATGCAGCCCAACTAATCGACGACAACGAGTGGCGTGGGGCGGATAGAGATAATCTCCAGAAATTGCAGGAGTTCATCGATCGGCATCAAAACAGCTCACACCTCCCAGAGGCGCAATCGATTCTAAGTAAACTCAAAACGGAGCAGTCGGAAGCACAGGCCATCCAGAAGGCTTTGCTCCAGTTCAACGAGGCTTTCAGAGAACGAAAGCCGGATGCAGTCAAACAGGCTTGGCACGGGGTTCCCAACCGCTACCTCAATGCAATGCGCATCCCAGACACTGTTTTTATGATGGCACTCTACCCAGCGGGTAAGGCAGTCGTGAATGGTAACGTAGCCTCGATCGACTGCCGGCTAACGGTGACCACAGGAAGTCGGCAGAAGCCTACAGAAAGGCGTGAAACGGTCACCCTCGCTAAGGAGGGTGACCATTGGGCGATTGTGGACATCCCGGGCTTAACCTAGTCTTCGCTAGTCGCGTGCAAGAAGATCAGTTCCAGCCGGACTTCCCTGCGCCGTGCACGCCGCGCCTGGTCCGCTATGGCGGGGGCCGGTTCCTCGCTGACGAACCAGTCCACCCCTCGGGCGAAGATAAGCCTGGTCGCTACCTGCTCTCGCCAAACGTGTAGCTCAAACCGTAGAGGGGTACCGCACGTGCCGTGAGACCATTGTTATCAAATCGGACCAGCATATTAAACGTAGCCACCAAGTTTCGGGCAATCCGCACCTTGTACCCGAATGCTCCACTGTATTCCCCGAACACCACACGGCCTGCGTTCACGAAGCCTGACGGCTGCACGAGATCGGCCGGAGACGATGTGGACGGAGCGGGAACCTGCTGGGGAAAGGACTTGAAATTCATGTTCTGCATGCCATGGATCCAACCAATCTGATTGCCGAGCACATCGACAACAATTGTGTTGTGTTTCCCCAGTGCTACCTCCGTTCCCCCTGCCCAGGAGAATACGTCAGGAAGGTAGTCCTTGGTTAAAACAAACGGCGGGCCAACGTTAGTGACTTGATTCGTGGTCAACGTGACGCTTGGGCACGTCCCTTGTGCCTGCTGGCCAACATTACTCACTTTGGTTATTGTGTCGCCCGACCACGTGACAACTTGGCACTCACCCTGCAACTGGCCCCCGAGGATGCTCTTCCCGCTGAACTGCCAGCCCACGTTGAGGTGAGGTGAGAATACAATGTCGTGGCTTAGCGGTTTCGTGTACCGTGATACCGCAAGAAACGGCCTGACAGACGTTGTGCCGGTGCCGAGATAATTCTGCGCATCGCCCGTTGGCAGCCGGAGGTCGGTTCCAATTGCAACCGTGGTGCTCAAGCTTTCGAATACGGAACCTTTGAAGCGAAGCAGCATGTCACCGAAACCGTTCTTCCCGAGACGATCGCTGCTGATCTGGGGCAAGACTAGCCCTCCCAACCCGTTAGCTGCAGCCGAAGGGTTAGCAGCCGGAGTGAACGTGTCAACGCACCAGCAATTACCCTGGCTCGCATTGTTAAACCCATTGCCAACATAAATCATGCCGTCAGACGTCGCTGCCCGCACAGCGGCATGTACCACCGGAAGGCCCACCGAGACGTCAAACCGATCCGTCACTCCGAATGTGACAAACGCCATATTCTGCGATAGGTGAATACCCATCCCGATCTGGAATGTCGCAGGAAACGTCAGCTTCTGAGCGCCGCCAACCAGGATGTTTGAGGTCTGGCCGCCGACGTCCAGAACGTTAAACCCATTCAACGAGCGCCCATTGAAGGAGGTAAAATGGAAGTCCTGGTTGGAAGCCCCAATGTAAACCTTGTGCTTGCCGACCGTCTCGGCACGCTCTGTGAAGACGGGACCCAGCGTATAGCTCACTGGCAGCAGCGCTCCGGTTGCCGGATCAGTCCTAGAGATCACGCTTGAAGCAGGAGACGCCAAGGGAATTACAGAGAGTGCAGTCGCAATGCTGGAATTGAGTGCGCCGCTCAGTTGCAGGATCGACGGAACGCCTTTGAAACTATTCACGGGACCCACGTAAGCCGCTGGGCCAGTCGGGGAACCGTTATATTGGTAAACACTTGGCATTGTCCCGCTTGGTAATGTGGCGGAGTAGCCCAGAACCTGGAATAGGTCGGTGGGGCCTTGCAATTGTGCCTTCGCAGACCGCACCAACAAAACTGTCATTGCAACTAACGCGACCTTCTTCAACAAGCTTCACCTCCGTGGGGCAATTTCACAGATCACACTCTGCCGCCCAGGATGGTTCGCTTCGAGCAACGCGAGTGGCGGCGCCTGAAAACAGGCGCCGATCCGGATTCGCGGAGTACTTCCCGAAATCACGGTCCCGCACCGCTGCGCTCGCATAGCTGTCAGCCGGACACGTGGCCGCGCGCTTTCCGGGGTAGCACGGGAAAACACACCTTACCGCCCCCGGTTAGGAGCGCGCCTGAAATGTTTAGAGAAATGACCTCCCTGAGCAGCTTTATACTAACAAACGCCGGATCGTATTTGCAACTAGAATCTTCGAGTGCTCTCGCGTATACGTAAACTGTTCATTAATCGCATATGTATTGCCAGATTACCTAGAGTCCCCCTAATGATTCGAAGAACATATACAGATCATCGTGCACACGGCCGGCACGAAGAGAGGGATGCCTATCGCATGTATTGCAAAGCCAGCCGGCCTGTCTTATTATCCGCCGGTCAAGGGTTACGGATAGAGCCGGCGACAGGCAAAGGCGGACAGGTGGCATCGGATAGTCGCATGGAAACGGCTTGCGGAGGTCAGTGGAGGATTTCTGTCCAAGGGTAAGCAGGTCTACATCGAGGGCAGCCTCCGGAACCGCAAGTGGCAGAACCGCGACGGGAACGAACGTACCACGGTGGAAGTTGTCGCCACATGGATTGTAATGCTGGGGTCGAAAAATGGAGAACAGGGTCCAGGCCGCTCTGAAACTGAGAGAACGCCAACTGCTCGACCTGATTCCCCGGCAACAGAGACTCCGCCCGATCACGAGACACCCTTCTGATTGGTCAAATAAACCTGGCGCTACCTTGCTGCTCATTATTCAGCGGGGCCGTTCTGAATCAGCAGGCCCCCAACAATAAGCAACACCGCCGCCGAACCAATCATCTCGTTGCCCAGAAACACGCCTATGAAGGCCAGAGTCAATGCCGTTTCGACCAGAACGGCAGCACCGCAGAACAAGACGAGGATCTTGCGCAACTTCGTTTCCGTAAAGGCGGCCAGGAGCGCGACAATCGCAATGACGATCCAGTCCCATCCCACCAAAAGAAAAACGGCACGCAAAGGCTCCTTCAAAGCCGCGTTCAAATTCGACGCACTTAGCGCGTTCGAAAGTCTTGGGTAAGCAGCGAGCGAGTGCAGTGCGGCGCTAGCGAACAGCACGATGCTGCCCATCGCAACCAGAATCCGTGCCGCCCTGTTCCGCCCGCGCATCTTAGGCTCCTTGCAGTCGTATAAGCCGGAATTTTCATTATAGTTCAGAAGGAATCTGGTCCTGATCCCCTTTATTCCACATAATCGTCTGCTTCGGCCGTCTGGCGGAGGTCTGCGGTGAGTATCTTGACAAGGGCCGCCATGTCTACATCGAAGGTAGATTGCAAACTCGGAAATGGGAAGAC
>Ga0116223_10005332_pt1 | contig 10862 bp, 11 predicted proteins | sample Sb_taG_3_FD_90092 | JGI IMG/M metagenome (GOLD analysis project Ga0116223, IMG submission 90092) | Peat soil microbial communities from Weissenstadt, Germany - Sb_50d_a_PC metaG | ecosystem: Environmental > Terrestrial > Soil > Wetlands > Peat | place: Germany: Weissenstadt | collected 2010-09-21 | reverse complement strand
TCCGGCCAGTCGATGGAGCCGGCCTATCGCGACGGCGACGTGATCCTGGTGTCGCCGGCAGCGCCGATCCGCCGCGGCGACCGGGTCGTGGTCAAGACCAGGGACGGCGAGGTGATGGCGAAGGAGCTCAAGCGCTCCACGGCCAAGACCATCGAACTGAAATCGCTCAATGCCCAGCATCCCGACCGCACCATCGCCACCGAAGACGTGCTGTGGGTCGCGCGCATTTTGTGGGCGAGCCAGTGAAACTGACCTCCCCCTGAAAGGGGGAGGAAGCGAGCGAAGCGAGTAGGTGGGGGTCCGCGGCCGTGAGGCTTGTGCGAGCGGCATCGCCGCGGACCCCCACCCTACCCTCCCCCTTTCAGGGGGAGGGACAATTGCGGCTTAGCCGTGCCACCACAGCACGCCGGCGCGGAACAGATAGACCACGCTGACGGCGAAGATGATGCGCCGCGTCCATTGCCGGAAACCGTGGTCGGTCATGCGCTCGATGACGAACGGCGCCAGCGAGGTCGCGGCGATGGCGAGCACGATGGCGGGAGCGAGCGCCCATTTCGGCACGTTCGCCATGCCCGACACCGTGCCGAAATAGGCGATGCGCACGATATGGCTGAGCGACTGCACCGCCGCCTTGGTGGCGTTGGTGGTCTTGCGGTCGAGCATGCTCTTCTGGAAGAAAATATCGAGGAACAACCCGCCGACGCCGGCCAGCACCTGGATGATGGTGGTCAGCACGCCGGTGACGAACGGCACGCCGCGCCATTCGATGTTCGGGCGCCAGTCGCGCGGCAACGCCTCGATGGCGAACGGCATCAGGCCGAGGCTTAAATAAACCATCATCTTGTTCGGCACGAACTTGATCGCATACATGGCGGCGAAGGCGATGACCGCGCCGACGACGTATTTGTAGAAGATCGGCCAGCGCACATAGTGCCGCCACTGATAGGCGCGCCAGCCGTTGGCGCAGAACTGGATGATCGAGAACAGGATCATCGCGCTGGCGACGTCGAAATAATTGAGCAGCACGCCGAGCAGGATCATACCGCCGGCCATGCCGAACACGCCGGAGATGAAGGACGAGGCGAGGACGGTAACGGCGAGAACGGCGAAGGAAGCGGGAGTCATTCCGCATCATACGCAATCCGCGAGCGGGTGCACCTCGAAACGCGTTGATCGCAGCAGCCGCGCTGAGTCGAAAGAATTTCGACTAGGCAATGAGCCGGAAAGAATCGATCATCGCCCGCAAATCTTCCCAAACTGCTAGCGAATCCTGGGTCTGGGGCGAGAATGCTATTTCCACCATGTAGAAATAATCCTTCCGCTCGGTCAGCAGCAGCCAACGCTCGATGGACAGGTCCGTCTTCTGGCCATTGACGAGAACTTTACGCAGATCGGACCGCATCGTTAGCGTGATGCTTTTCTCCTGTCTCCTGAGATCGACCGCCATCGCAACGAATGGCATCGCAATCTGAAGAAAAATGCGTGCTAAGGTCGGCGTGAAATTCACCGGAAGGAGCGACTTGTCCAGCCAAGTCACGCAAAATTCATTACTGAATTGCATCGACCGCACGTCGCCGTCTCCGCGCACCAGGCTAATTCTTGTCTTTACCAGTTCAGCTTCGATGTTCTCCGAAGAAGCGCCAGGGTTTTGCTCGATAAGGGCCGGCCGAAGCTGCTCGATAACCGCTTCCACCGGGTCCGTCGTCGACTCCCCAGTGAACTCTACCTTCAAGACATGGCCCGTTCGCAGCCTGATTAGCGACTGTTCGATGAGCATCTTACCAAAAGGAAGCTGACTCATCTGGCGGAGTATCTCATGTAAAATCTCCGGACTTACCTCCATGCGCGCCGGGACGATTTTCGACATTCCGGATATCGATTCGGGCTGTCCCCAGGCATCGGACTTGGGCCGACTGAAAAGAAACCCATGCGCCGAATCAATGTAGTGCGTGGCCGGATCAGTAGACTGAGCGGTTGCCGCCGAAGTCGTAAGATGTTCGACCCTTATCTCGCGGCCGACGCCGATTTCGGACTTCAGGCCTTCGCGCTCCCTGGCGCGCGTGATGATCGAGACAACCCCGACGGCCGCACAGAGAGCGAGCGCAAACGCCGCCAGTCCGACATAAAGCGCCTGTGCAGATTGTGAAACAATGCCATAGGTCGAAATACCCCCGCTGAAAATGACGCAAATTGCGAAGATGAGCAAAAATGCCGGCTCTTTACCTAGCGGCTGAACTACTTTTTCCGAGAATGCGCCTGTTCCTTCGGTGGAATTTGATGATGGGTCTCGCGCCATAGTGCCCCCTAAAAATCAAAAGCAGCCGTGTTGTTGGCTCAATCGGCAAAGAGTAACAGTATTGCACAACTTTAGAGTTAGGAACACCTTACCGCGCCTACGACGCCAATGCTGCGCCTGAAGGCGCTGCGGGCGTCCCGACGCCTCACGCCGATCGCGCCAGCGCGCCGTCGATCATGTCGACGGTGTTCTTGATGCCGTAGGCAGCGGCGAAGGAGCCGAAGCGCGGACCCCGCTCCTGGCCGAGCAGCACCTGGTAGAGCATGTTGAACCAGTCGAGCGAGACGCCGGGCTTGCCGTCCTTGCCCTTCTTCTTCGCGTCGAGGAACGGCTCGCGGCGGCCGACTTCGTAGACCACGTCTTGGATAGCTTCCGGCGGCGCGTCGGGCGGCAGCTGCGACAGCGCATCGCGCAGGTCGATCAGCGCCGCGCGCTCGGTCGCGCCCGGCTCGCGGAATTTCTTCGCCGGCAGCACGAAATCGCGGAAGTAATGGATGGCGTATTCGACCATCGCGGCGAGATGCGGATGCGTCTCTTTGGTCACCCCCGGACGGTAGCGGCCGATAAAACCCCACAAGGTTTCGGCGTTCTCGGCATTCGACGCGGTGACCAGCGACAACAGCATCGCGAACGGCACCGGATTGTCGGCCTTCGGCGGCGCGCCGCTGTGGATGTGCCAGACCGGATTGCCGAGTTGCTCCTTGGCGCCCTGCCGCGGATAGGCATCGAGGAATTGCAGATAGTCGTCGACGTGGCGCGGGATGACGTCGAAGTAGAGCCGCTTCGCCGCCTTCGGCTCGCGATACATGAACAATGACAGGCTCTCCGGGCTGGCATAGCGCAGCCATTCGTCGATCGTCAGCCCATTGCCCTTCGACTTCGAGATTTTCTGGCCGTTTTCGTCCAAGAACAGTTCGTAATTGAAACCCTCCGGCGGCGTGCCGCCGAGCGCGCGGCATATTTCGCCGGACAGCTTCACCGAATCGATCAAATCCTTGCCGGCCATTTCGTAGTCGACGCCGAGCGCGACCCAGCGCATCGCCCAATCCGGCTTCCATTGCAGCTTGCAGCGTCCGCCGGTGACGAGTGTGGTGACGCGCTCCTTGGTATCGGGATCTTCGTAGGTGATGGTGCCTGCCTTGGCATCGTGCGCAACGACCGGCACTTGCAGCACGATACCGGTGCGTGGCGAGATCGGCAGGAACGGCGAATAGGATTCCGCCCGCTCCTCGCGCAGCGACGGCAGCATGATGGTCATGACCGCATCGAAGCGCTCCAGCACTTTCATGAGCGCCGCGTCGAACCGCCCCGACGTGTAGCAGGCGGTCGACGACATGAATTCGTAGTCGAAGCCGAATTGATCGAGGAAGGCGCGCAGCCGCGCATTGTTGTGCGCGGCGAAGCTGTCGTGGGTGCCGAATGGATCGGGTACCTGGGTCAGCGGCTTGCCGAGATGCTGCGCCACCATGTCCCTGTTCGGCACGTTGTCGGGGACTTTGCGCAGGCCGTCGATGTCGTCGGAGAACGCGATCAGCCGGGTCTTGATCTTGTCGTCGGTCATGACGCGAAAGGCGTGGCGCACCATGGTGGTGCGCGCCACCTCGCCGAAGGTGCCGATATGCGGCAGGCCGGACGGACCGTAACCGGTCTCGAAGATCACCTCGTCCTTCGGCGTCCTCTTCAGCCGCGCCACGATCTTGCGCGCCTCCTCGAACGGCCAGGCGTGCGACTGCTCGGCCAGTTCGCGCAGGTTCGCGGGGTTTTCGATCACGGCGGTCGACATGCGAATACCTTTAGAGCCTTATCGACTGTGTATCAAAAGTTCTTGGCATCAAAAGGCGCCGGCATCAAAACGGATTGATCGGGAAATAGCGCAGCCACAGATCGGTGAAACTGCCCTTCTCCCATTGCCGGAACAGCGCCCAGTTCAAGGCCTGCCGCAACAAGTCGTTGCCGCGCTTGACCGCGATGCCGATGCCCTCGCCGAAGAAGCGGCTTTCCAGGAACGGACCGCCGCGGAAGGCGCAGCAGCCGCCGGAATCGGTGCCGTTGAGCCAGAAGGCGAGCGCGATGCCGTCGCCGAACAATAGATCGACGTCGCCGTTGCGCAGCGCCGCGCGCGCGGCGTCGGCGTTGGGATAGGGCCGCACTTCGGCCTCGGTGAACATCTGCTTGAGAAATGCTTCGTGCGCGGTGCCGGCGACGACGGCGATCTTCTTGCCCTCGAGCAGTTCCGGCAGCACCTCGCCGATACCGCTGTCGATGCGCGCCACGAAGCGCGCCGGCGTGCGGTAATACGGATCGGTGAAATCGGCGCGGCGGCGCGTCTCGGCGGTGGGCGCGATCGAGGCGATCACCGCGTCGCCGCGATTGTCGGCGAGCGCGTCGAGCAACGTGTCGAAGCGGCGCGCCTGGATGGTGCAGGTCACCTTGATTTCGTCGCAGAGCAGCCGCGCCAAGTCGACGTTGAAGCCGGCCGGGTTGCCGTCCGGCCCGGCATAGTCGAACGGCGGATAGTCCATCTCGGTGAGGAAGCGGATGGTCTGCAGGCGGCTGAGGTCGGGCCGCTCCGGCCGGCGGCGCGGGTCCCAGAAGCCGGGAACGGCGACGCTGCGCTGCGGGACGGCGCCGTCCTGCGCCTGCGCCGCCGCCGGCGCGGCAACAAGCGCGGGCGACAGCGCACCGGCAAGGCAGATGCTCAGCCGCAGCGCAGCCGCCAGCCGGTAGATGCAGTCACGAGATATTGCCATTCCAGATTGCGCCGCTGCCTGACCATGGCGGAATCCTGAAGCTCGCGCCTTCAACCGCCGAGCCGGGGCTTAGAGCATGATCGGGGAAAGGGAAAGACGGAATTGGCGAAATCATCGAGCTGCTGGAGCATGATCTTCTCCGAAGCCCGGCATCCATCCTCGGATCAAATCCAAGGACAGGCTTTTCGCGATCATGTTCAAAAACGCTTCAATTTGAAGCGGCTACACCATGCCCGACAGGGCAACGAGCGACGGCAATGCAACGAGCCGAGACCGGGCGCGGGATTTAGGAAAGGCTCTGCCCCTCCGGCGGCCCGCCCATGAGCTCGGCCTCGATGGTGGCCAGCTCCAATAAATACGACAAGGTCTCGCAGCCGTCGGTGCGCGCCAGACGGGCCAGCTCCCTTGTCAGCTCGCCGATATATTGGGCGGACGGACGCGGCTTATCGTTGACGTTGATCGGCCTGATACGTTGTGCAGACATGAGCGACCAAGTGGCGGAGAGGAACTTCGCATCTGCAAGACACCAACACTTCAACACTTCGCCATATTGCCTGAGCCGCGGTTTATTTGCACGAGGCCGCAAGCATTTTTGTTCTTGATACCCTATCAATATCGCCCGGCTTGAGTGATTTCATCTGACGCGGTGCAGTTCCGGCGTTCGCACGCGCGGTGGCGGCGCCAGTCCTTCGCCGGCCGGAGCGGGGGCCGTGCTTGTAGATAATGCGTGCGGCACCAACAAGTCCGTCAACGTCCGCAACAGCGGCGCATGCCGATCCAGATTGAGCCCGTCGCGGGCGTAGATGCCGGCCTTGTTGGTCGGCAACGCGGGCAAGCCGTCGCGGACAATTTCGATGCCGGGGATGATACAGCGTGCCTGCGTCGCCAGCACGCCGAGACCCGCCGCGACGGCGGCAAGCCGCGCCGAGAACTCCGGCGCGGAAAACGCAACGAAGAATTGCATGCCGGCGTCTTCGAGCAACTCCACCGCAACCCGATCGCCGGTCGTTCCCGGCCAGCTGATCAGCGGTATCGGCGCGCCGGGACGAAGCGCGAGCTTCGGCGACTTCATCCAAGCCGTCGGCTCGGACCATTGCGCGATGGCGACGCGCGGCGAGTTGATCGTGTTGCACAGATAGGCGATGTCGATCGAGCCGACATTGAGGTCGCCGAGCAGCCTTTCGACGCGATCGCAGCGGAAGCTGACCGGTTCGCTCGCCGAGCAGCGCTCGAAAATCTCGACGAGACGTTCGCGTCCGAGCCAACTCGGCAAACCGATGACGAACTGGCGCGGCGCCGAATTCGGCCCGGCAAAGGTGAGAAGCTCGTCGTTCATGGCGAGCATGCGCCGCGCATATTGCAGCGCAAGCAGCCCGCGCTTTGTCGGCGTCATGTTGCCCTGCCCCTTGGCGAAGATGCTGCCGCCAAGCAGCCGGCCGAGGCGGGCGATCTGCGAGCTGATCGCCGATTGGGTCAGGTCGAGCGTATCGGCCGCCTTGGTGTAGCTGCCGCTATCGACGATGGTGACCAGCGCCCTGAGCAATTCGATGGGAATGTTCTTTTTGGCGTAGCGTCGATGCATCTCACCCTTCTCCTCCACCGCGCCGCGCCGAGAGGGTCACGCTCTGCCCTGGACGTGAACGCTCGGCGCCGCCTGGATGAGGGCGGGACGGCACGGCATTGCCGCCGCGAGCCGTGCGGCAGGCCGGAAATACAACGCTAAACTCCTGACGCGGCACTGAAATATCATGACGCCACACCGCGCTCAAACGCCCCATCAGGCGGTGGCGGTATCATGCCACAACTTGCTGGCTCGAAGATAGGTGCCGGCTTACCGGCACCGGTCCGATTCCTGTCAGGAATCGCCTGACGAAACAATCGCTTCGACCAGGCGGACCACCGAACGTCGAAGGCTGGCGTTCTTGATCTTGATGAAGGCCCGGACCAGCGCATGGCCGTCGGCATTGCCGAGAAAGTCGGTGATGTAGGCCAGCGACGGGCCGTCGCCGCTCTTTCGTGAGCCGCCGAAAGACTGCGGCGCGCCTTCGAAGAAGAACGGCACCGGCACCTCGAGGATATGCGAGATTTCCTGCAGCCGGCTGGCGCTGATGCGGTTGGTGCCTTTTTCGTATTTCTGCACTTGCTGGAACGTCAGGCCGAGCTGATCGGCGAGCCGTTCCTGGCTCATGTGCAGCATGAGGCGACGCATGCGAACGCGGCTACCGACGTATTTGTCGGTCGGATTAGGGAATTTGATGGACATCGCAAACCTCCGGGCCCCTCGTCTTCAGTCCTGTCTCTTTTTAGTTCAGCTGGCAATCCCCGGTTGCAGGTTTTCCGCCGATTGTTTCGCCCCGTATGCGTCCCACGCATAAGTCCAGGCCAGCGTGTTGGGCCAATGCCGTGGGCCGCGGAGCGTTTTCGCGGGGGGTTTGCGTCTATTAAAAATAGCGGCGCAAATCCGCGGCGGCCGCGTCGGCGGTTCGCTTCAAGTCGAACGGCGCGACGAACTGGCCGTTCTTGTCCATGAGATAAACGATGGCGGTGTGATCCATCGTATAGTCGCCGCCGTCCAGCGGAACCTTCTTGGCGTAGACGCGGTATGCTTTGACCGCCGCGTCGATCGACGCCTGATCCCCAGTCAGCCCGCGCAGATGCGGATCGAAATTGGACAGGTAGTCCTTGAGCACCGCCGGCGTATCGCGCTCCGGATCGACGGTGATGAACAAGGCACCGGTACGATTCGCATCCGGCCCGAGCTGTTTGAGAACCTGCGACAGATCGAACAGGGTGGTCGGACAAATGTCGGGGCAATGCGTAAAGCCGAAAAACACCAGGAACGGATGTCCCTTCATGTCCTGGTCGGTCACCGGTTTGCCGTTCTGGTCTTCAAGACGAAACGGCCCGCCAACGCCGGCGACCGTCTGGCCGATCGGCGACGGCACATGTTTGCTGAAAACCAGGATGGCGCCGAAGAACAACACCAGGCCGCCGAGGAAGGCGGCGAGCAGCAGCGCGACGCGGGAGGTTTTGTCGTTCACCGGCATTCACCGCTCATCCGAAGCATGCGGCAAAGCCGGCCCGGATGGTTTCGAAAAAGACCGTCGCCCCATAATGCGCCCAGAGCATGACTGTGCCCAAAAGCGCAAGCGCAACCGCCACGCCGGCCAGCAACAGCGGCCGCGACAGCGAAGGTGAACGGGGTGCGACGGTCTCGGGCATCGGCCAAGCTCCAGCTAGGCGGTACATATGCCGGAACCGCACGAGCGACAACCGTGGCCCAACCGTAGCCGATGTCGCGCTCGCCGCAAGCGCGCCCTGGGCGTTTCCGCTTACTGGCAGGGGCGATAAAGCGCCGTAAGCTCGCGGCCGCGCAGCTGGATGAGTTTTGGCGTCAGGCCGCCGTGATGACCGATCCAGGCGCGAATCTGCGCCGGATAGAGCCGCATCACCAGCGCGCTGCCCTCCCGGGTCGGTACCAGCTCGCGCGACGTGTCATCGTAATAGGAAGCGGCATGGAACCCGAGCACCGCGCGCTGGGTGACGCAGACATGGTCGCGGGGCAAGATCCCGGTCAGCAAAGTGCACGCCGACAGGCATGGACCGTCAATGACGATGCGCTCGCCGGACGCGCGCGCCGCCTCGAACTTGCGAATGTAGGAAGTGACCTCGCCGCCCGGATCGCCGACGATGCGCATCTCCGCCAAGGCCACGGAAGGCGCCGCGATGGACGACGCCATAAAGCTCACGAACGCCGACGCCAGCGCGCCGGCTAAAGCTGCCTGCCATTTCATGGCTCACCCTCTCCCTGTTCAATCGCACGCGACCCTGCGGCGGCATTGTGGCAAGACTTCGAGGACAGGTTAAGTTTAATCCTAAGACGATCGCGGAGTTTTCTGCTCTTTCTTTTTGCATCGCGGCTCGGTTCCCTACGGGAACTGAACGCTCATCGGGCGCGTGGCGGCTGCTCGCGGCCAAGCGCGGACGGCGGCAAAAAGGGATGCTATAAGAAACCAACGATCAAGGACGCGGAGGCGGGAACGACCATGGCGCGGGACTTCGAGGATCATTGCTGGAAAGACGTCATCGACGCCGACACCATCGCGATCTACCAGGCCTATCGGCGCCAGACCTATGTCGGCGACAATCCCGCAGTGCTCGCCATCGACCTCTACAACAAGGCCTATCAGGGCGGGAACCGCCCGGTGCGCGAGGTCGACCGCGAGTTTTCCGGTTCCTGCGGCGAGCATGCCTGGAAGGCGCTGCCGCTCACGCAAAAACTGTTCGCTGCGGCGCGCCGCGCCCGCGTGCCGATAATCTACACCACCCGCCATGTCGATACCGGCGGCGTCCAATCCACCAACCGCACCATGGGCCGCCAGCGCGACGACATTTACGACATCAAGGCGGAGCTGGCGCCGCAGCCGGGGGAACTGGTGATCCACAAGGAGCGCGCCTCCGGTTTCTTCGGCACGCCGCTGATCGCGCATCTGCAGCAGCAACGGATCAATTCGCTGATCATCTGCGGCGAGAGCACGTCGGGCTGCGTGCGCGCCTCCACGGTGGACGCCTTCTCCTATGGCTTCCACAATGTCGTGGTCGAGGAATGCACCTATGACCGCGCGATGATCAGTCACAAGGTCAATCTGTTCGACCTGCATCACAAATATGCCGACGTAATGCATATCGAAGACGTCCTGGCCCATCTCGACGGCCTCGCCGTCGACCGCAAAGTGGCCTGACACCCGACTTCGCCCGACATACTCCCAGAAACGAGTCATCCCATGTCCACGACCGCCGCGCGCCGCACCAACGTTGCCGATTACACCACGGCCTATTATTTCCTCGAGGGCTTGAGCGAAATCGGCATCGATTATCTGTTCTGCAATTTCGGCACCGATCACGCTCCGATCATCAACGAGATGGCACATCGCAAGCAGCGCGGCGAAGCGATGCCGCGCGTGGTGCGCTGTCCGCACGAGAACACCGCCGCCCATATGGCCGCCGGCTATGCTTTCGTCACCGGGCGCGGCCAGGGCGTGCTGGTCCATGTCGACGTCGGCACCGCCAATACCGCCAACGCCATGCACAACCTTTATCGCAGCCGCCTGCCGGTGCTGCTGATGGCCGGCAAGGCGCCCTATACGGTCAACGACGAACTGGTCGGCTCGCGCGATACCTACGTGCATTTCATCCAGGAGCCGTTCGACCAGGCGAGCCTGGTACGGCCCTATTTGAAATGGGAATGGACCTTGCCGTCGGGAGTCGTCGTCAAGGAAGCGCTGCGGCGCGCCCATTCGATCATGCAGAGTGAGCCGCGCGGCCCGGTCTATCTGATGATGCAGCGCGAGACGCTGACACAACGCTGGGCGGCCGACGAGATCCACCGCTATTCCGAAGATCAGTTTGCCGCCACGGGCGGCGGCGGCGCCGATCCAAAACTCGTGGCCGCGCTCGCCGACAAGCTCATGACGGCGGAAAGCCCGATCCTCATCACCGGCTATGCCGGGCGCCACGATCATGCGTCTAAGGCGATCGACGCGCTGGCGCAATTCGCCGGCATCGCCGTCTACGAAGCCAACATGACCAACAATATCTCCCACGACAGCCCGTGCTTCGTCGGTTTTTCGCCCGACAAGGCGGTGCCGAATGCCGACGTCGGCATTCTGGTCGACGTCGACGTGCCGTGGTTCCCGAGCGACGTGAAAACCAACGAAAAGTCGTTCTGGGCGCATATCGACATCGATACGCTCAAGCCCGGCTCGCCGATGTGGACGTTCCCGGGCAATCTGCGCATGCAGGGCGATTCAGGGCGC
>Ga0116223_10005323_pt1 | contig 10879 bp, 4 predicted proteins | sample Sb_taG_3_FD_90092 | JGI IMG/M metagenome (GOLD analysis project Ga0116223, IMG submission 90092) | Peat soil microbial communities from Weissenstadt, Germany - Sb_50d_a_PC metaG | ecosystem: Environmental > Terrestrial > Soil > Wetlands > Peat | place: Germany: Weissenstadt | collected 2010-09-21 | reverse complement strand
TACGCCAGAGGCTACGGCGGATACAGAGTTGGTTACGCCAGAGGCTACGGCGGATACAGAGTTGGTTACGCCAGAGGCTACGGTTACGCCAGAGGCTACGGTTACGGCGGCTACGGCGGTTACGGCGGCTACGGCGGCTACGGCGGCTATGGATATGCGGATTATGGCGGCTACGGTGGTTTTGCGGCTGGAGCGGTCGTCGGCGGTGCCTTGGCCGCTTCCTCCTACTCTCCATACGGTCCTAGCTCCTATTCGTATTCCTACGGCTACGCACCCGGATACGCCCCCACATACGGATATGCTCCCGTCTATTACGCACCCGTCTATTACGGATATGCACCCGGCTATTACGTGCGTGGTTGCGGCTGCTAAAGAGCGGAAGCGCCGTTAAGGGCCGGAGCGGCGCACCTTCCGTTGTCGGTCTGCGGAACGGTCCCTTAGCCTCGGGGATGCTCGCCGAGTTCCAAAGCCATTGGCCGAATGAAGCTAAATGTTCAGTGCATGGATGAATAGATGAGCAAGATTACAAGAATGGCACCCAGAACGATTCCCCAATTGGGAATTTGAACGCCCGCTATTGATGTTTTCTGGCTAAACCATTCCATCTTTTCCTCCCAATTGGGCCGCCTCAGTGGGCGGCCTCGCCCGCGATTCAGCTTACGCCACAGACGGCGTCACAGCTACCGGCTCAACAATCGAGGGATCGTCATTTTCTGGTTTGTTGACCCGGGTTGAAATCGGCCACTTCCGCATTGGCTCGGACGGAAATGGTCGCATCAAATCACGAGGGTCTGCTTCGTCACCGAGCCAACGCGAATAATCGCCGGGATGAAGGATCAGCGGCATACGATCATGAATTTCGGCAACCAGTTCATTGGCGTCCGTGGTGATGATGGCGAACGTTCGCATCCACTCGCCCGAGGCCGGTTCTTTCAATTCTCCCATATACCGCCGATCCCAAGCGGCTTGCCGTCCTTCATGGCGATAGCGAAGGGCTGTTTCGCTTTCTGCCCCTTAATCGCTTTCCACTCGAAAAAACCGTCAACTGGCAGGATGCAACGCCGCCGCCGATAGAGCATTGGTGATAAGGGAAGCGACCACCATTTGTGCAAGAGGTGGGAGCAGCAAGGACGAAAAATCTTTGGTTGCGCCCGGTTTTGTTGCGCCCGGAGCAAAAAAAGCCAATTGAAGCTCACGCTCGCCCTACTTCAACGATCGCATAAACTCGGACTAGCCGATCGTGGAACCTATGCGCGATGACCGATCCCTTTGCCGGCCTGGCCCCGGTCCGCCTAGTCAGAGCGGGATTGGGCGAAAAGCCTCGATCATTATATTATCCACCCGCGAATAGCTGATTGCCGCGGCGTGGCCAGGCAACGATCGAGCTCCTGGCGTCGCAACAAGCCCGTTTGTGTATCAATATATCCTACCACCGACGCTGAATTAATTATCGCTGCCCATAGCGCTTCTTCGATAGGACGGGCGAGCGCCACATAAGCCGTAAAGGTCGCGGCGAAAGCGTCTCCTGCGCCCGCCGTGCCGACGACCTTCGACTTGAGCGGTGGGGCGAAGAGGATTTCCTGGGGGGATCCAACAAAGGCGCCGCCCGCGCCGTCCGTGATGACCACGTGTTTGGGACCGAGCCGCGTCAGTGCTCGAAAATATGCGGCAATGCCCATCTCAAACCCGCCACCAACGAAACCCCGCGCCACCAAGGCCGGCGCCTCCTCCCCCGGCGCTAGCGCCAAAGTCGGGCCGCCTTCGCCATAGCGCGCGACCAGGCTCGGCACCAGAAGATCGGCCTCCGTACGATTCAACGCTAAAATGTCGATTGCGGCCAAACTTTCGAGAAACGCCTGACTGCGGGCGGAAAGCTGGCGCGGTCCGGGATTTGCCGCCAGCAGCGCGCCATGAGCTTTGGCGCGGCTGACAATCGCCGGAAAGCAATCGGCCGACTCGTTGCTCAAATTGGCGATGTAGACAACATCGACGGCGAATGCGTCGTCGGCAAGGTCCTTGATTTCGAGCAAGGTGTTCGCGCCCCGAAAAGTAAAGACCGCCGCGTTGCGATCGTGCGAGGCGATGAGGACGGAAGCGCCCGTGGGAGTGCGACCATCGCGCATCGTCCAGCGGCTCGATATGCGCTCTTGTGCAAGGCGCGCCAAGATTGCGTCTGCCCGCGCATCGGTTCCGAGCTTCGCCAGCAGTGCAACATCCATTCCGAGGCGCGCCATGGCGACCGCGGCGTTGACCGCGCCGCCGCCAGGGTGGGTCGAAACCTCTTCGGCTTCGGTCTTGCGGCCTTCCTCCAGTAGCAGGAAGGAAGAGTCCGCATTCAGCATGGTCATGCGTTCGATGCGATCGCTGTCGATGATCGCGATCGTGTCGATCATCGCGCCGCCGACGGTCAGGACCCTCATTCACGTACTCCGCAAAGAAGACGTCCCGCTCCGCATATGAAGCACGTCGTCACCATCTTAGCGCGGCTGCGTGCACGTGATCGTCCCAGAATGCGGCAAGTTTGGCGTCGAACCGCGTCGCAGCTATTTAGCACCGGCCATTTCGAGTGAGGTGACGTAGGAACCGACAAGTCAATCGCTGATTGTAGGCCCGCGCTTTTCCAAGATGCGCCTAGCCGCATTGTACATGAGATAGAGCTCCAGCGTCGGCGTCCCACCGAAGCCATTGACGAACAGCAAAACATCGCCGGAAGCACGATGATCAAGAGTACAAGGACTTTCCTATTGGCGGTTGGATTTCATTTTTGGCGTCAAATTCTTAAGCATCGGCCCTATCGACGGGGGCCTGCTGTCGCAACGCGGTCGCAACACATCTCTTTCTCCATTCAAAGGCCAACCTCACATCCCAAATCTATGGACGTCGCAGAACCGCTTCCGATCCGCCCGGATCAGCCGAGGCGAACCTGAAGGCGATGGACGGCGCCGTCGTCCTTGAGCGGGACCGAGAGCGGCCGCACGGTGATCGTCGCGCCATTGAGCTCGGCGGCGGCGACGCCGCGCTGCACGCCCTGTGGGTTCTCGACAACGATCTCATACCGCGAGGCGCCGTGTCGGAGCATTATCTCGAAACGGGGCCATGACCTGGGAATGCAAGGCTCGAGACACAGGGCGCCACCCTCGATGCGAAGTCCAAGGATGCTCTCGACGCCGGCGCGTTGCATCCAGCCCGCTGAGCCCGTGTACCAAGTCCAACCGCCGCGCCCGACTTGGGCTGGAGCGGCGTAGACATCGGCCGCGACCACGTAGGGCTCCACCTTGTAGCGGTGTAAGTCGCTGCGAGTGCGCGCGCGGTTGATCGGATTGAGCATCCAGAAAAGCGCCGCCGCCTTGTCGCCCTCCCCGAGCTCGGCGAAGGCCATCACGGACCACAGGGCGGCATGGTTGTACTGCCCCCCATTCTCGCGCACGCCAGGCGGGTACCCCTTTATGTAGCCGGGGTCGAGGGCGGAACGATCAAAAGGCGGAGTGAACAGCAACGCCAAGCCATCATGGGGCAGGATCAGCTCGCGCTCGACGGCCGCCATGGCCTGGGCCGCGCGATCGGGTCGCGCGGCCCCCGAGATCACCGCCCAAGACTGGGCGATGGAATCGATGCGGCACTCCTCGTTCGTTGCCGAGCCGAGCGGCGAGCCGTCGTCGAACCAGCCGCGTCGGTACCATTGGCCGTCCCATGCCTGATGCTCGAAGGCGCTGCTGAGCACCTGCATGTGCGCCCGCCATTTCGCGGCGTGCACCTGATCGCCGCGCGTGTCGGCGATCTCCGCGAAGGCGTCGAGCGCGGCGTGCAGCAACCAGCCCAGCCACACGCTCTCGCCCTCGCCGCCCTCGCCAACCCGGTTCATGCCGTCGTTCCAATCGCCGCCACCGATCAGCGGAAGGCCGTGGCTGCCCAGCGCCAGGCTGGTGTCCAGGGCACGGGCGCAGTGCTCATAGAGACTGCCGTCTTCGTCGGCGACGGCCGGCTCGAAGAAGCTGTCGCTCTCGCCCGGCTCGAGTGCCTGGCCAGTCAGGAAAGACGCCGTCTCGTCGAGCACGGCGGCGTCACTGGTGACCTTCACGTAGTGCGCCGTGGCATAGGCCAGCCACACGCGATCGTCCGAAATCCGCGTGCGCACCCCCTGGCCTGAGTGCGGCAGCCACCAGTGCTGGACATCGCCTTCGACGAACTGGCGACTGGCCGCTCTGACGAGGTGCTCCCGGGTAATCGACGGACGGATCGTGGCCAGGGCCATGCAGTCCTGCAGCTGGTCGCGGAAGCCGTAGGCACCGTTCGCCTGGTAGAACGCCGCCCGAGCCCAGACACGGCACGCGAGGGTCTGGTAGGTGAGCCAGCCGTTGAGCATGATGTCCATCGACCGGTCGGGCGTCTTCACCTGAACCGTTCCGACGATCTCGTTCCAGAAGCGGCGCACTTCCGAAAGAACGGCGTCCAGGTCGGCCCTGCGGTAACTGGCGATCAGCGAGCGCGCCTCGGTTTCATTGGGAGCATCGCCGAGGAAGAAAACGATCTCGGCGACGCCATTCGGCGCGATCTCGACCGTAGTCTGGAGCGCGGCGCAGGGGTCGAGTCCGGAACCGACCCGACCCGAGAGCACCGCCCCGTGGGCGAGGCCCGATGGCAAGGCGAGCGCGCCGTTGCGGCCGATGAACTCGCGTCGGTCGCCGGTCCAACTCGTTTGGCGCCCGGCCAGGTCCGCGAAGGCGACGCGTTCTCCAAAGGCCGGGTTCCACAGATTGTTCGCAAGCATCGCCCCGCTGCCCGGATCGATGCGCGTGGTTACGAACGGCGCCGCCGCTCCGCGGGAGGTGCCGAGAACCCATTCCACATAGGCCGTCACGGAGAGCCGTCTGGTGCGGCGTGAGGTGTTGCGCAGCGTCAGCCGCGAGATCTTTATCGGATCGGCGAGCGCCACATATTCCAGCAGCTCCCCGGCGACGCCGTGCGAGGTATGCTCGAATCGGCTGTAGCCCCATCCATGCCGCGCCACATAGGCGGCCGTCTCGTCTCGGATCGGCAACGCCGTCGGGCTCCAGACATTCCCCGTTTCCTCGTCCCTGAGGTAGAAGGCCTGGCCGGGCCGGTCGGTCACCGGGTCGTTGGACCACGGCGTCAGCTGATGCTCCCGGCTATTCACGGACCAGGCGTAACCGCCGCCCTCCGCGGAAACCTGGAAGCCGAAGCCGGGATTGGCGATGACGTTGATCCATGGGGCCGGAGTCGATTGGCCCGGGCCCAGGATCGTCACATATTCGCGTCCGTCTTCGGCGAAGCCACCCAGCCCGTTGAAATACTCCACGCCGGGCGCAGGGCGCAGCACCTGAAGCCCGGAAGCGGGCGCGGTTCGCCTTGCCACGGCCCGAGGCGAGGGCTTGGCCTCAGGCGTGCGCTCGAGCTGATCGGCGAGACTACCGCGCTCTCCCACCAGCACGACACGCGCGACGGACACGAGAAGGGCCCGCGCCTCCGGCGTGATCAGGTCCGCGCGCAGTATAAAGATGTGCCCCGGCGGCCGCTCGTCGCCGATCTGGGGCCGGGACTGGGTGGCCCGCACCAGGGTTTCGAGCGCGATCTGCAAGTCCTGAACGTAGGATGTGTCGCGCTCGTTGAGGATGACCAGGTCCACCGCAAGCCGCTTCATGCGCCAGTATTCAACCGCCTGCAGCGCCTCGCGGGCGACGTTGAGTTGGTCGATGTCGGAGATGCGGACCAGGATGATCGGCAGATCGCCGGATATGCCCAGACTCCAGAGGTCAGGCTGCCCGCCGCTTCCGCTCCCTATGGCATCCGAAGGAGGCCGGAGCATGGGGGTGACATGGATGACGTGCCCGGCGAGACGTTGGTATTGTTCTGCCGCGCTGCGATCGATGCCGAGATGGTACAATTGTACCTGGGCCTGGGTCCAGGCGAGCGCGGCGGCTCGCTCGAACGCGCCGGCGTCGTGGTGCTTGTCGATCAAATCGAGGACGCTCTCCCGCGAAGAGGCGACCATGGTCCAGAAATCGACGCGCGCCATCGCGCCAGGGGCTATCCTCACCCGGCGGCGCAGGGCGAAGATCGGATCGAGCACCGTCCCGGTCGCTCCGGAAAGCGGCCGCCCATTGATCGCCGCGGTGGGCGCGCGAATGCCGCCTCCCCGGCCGAGAAACCGCGCGCGATCGGTTTCGAACTCACGACCGCCCACGGCTTGGCGACCGACGACCGCCAGGTGCGCGGCCCAGACCTGCGGCTCGGTCGGCGCACGCCGCCGCCGCGTCGCCAATATCGCGCCCAATCCGGCGAGGTGTTCGGTCTCGACGAACAGTTTGGCGAACGCCGGGTGCGCAACGTCGTCGGCCTGAGGCCCAAGCACCAGTTCGGCGTAGGACGTTACCTCGATCTCGCGCGGTTCGTCGCCGAAGTTGGAGACCGTCACGCGGCGCACTTCCGCATCGTCTTCGGCAGAAACCAGCACCTCCAGTGTAGTCACCAACCACCCGCTCAGGTGCACGAACTCGGCGCGTTCCTCGTTGAAAGTGACCTCGTACGCGTCGAGCTCGGCTCCGATCGGCTGACAGGTCGCCGACCAGACCTCGTCGGTCGCGATGTCCCTCAAGAGGACATACGAGCCCCAGTCGTCGCACGTGGCGTCCTCACGCCAGCGGGTCACGGCCAGATCGCGCCATTTGCTATAGCCGGATCCTGCGGCCGTGAGCATTACTGTGTAACGGCCGTTCGAAAGCAGCTGGATGGCCGGCGCGGCACTCCACGGACTGGCGCTGCGCCTGGCGCTGGCAACCTCCCGGGTTCTGGTGTTCGACGTGGTCTCGGAGACCGATGGCGGCATCGCCGTGACGTCGCGAGTCACCCGCTCTTGCAGAAGTAGCGCCGTCGCCCGGATGATCGGCTCGGCATGGAAGCGGTCCCGCATCACGCCGTCCAGCAGGGCGTCGGCGATGGCCGTAATCGTCATGCCCTGGTGGTGGGTCATGAAGGACCGAACGACGGCCACGCGTTCGCCGTTCGGCACCCGGCCCGGCGTGAAGTCCAAGGCCTCGTAAAAGCCGTACCGGCCGCGAGCGCCAATGGCATCGAGAAGCTCGAAGTTCCGCGCCGCAGCCTGAGGTTCGACCATGCTCGCCAAGGCTGTGGCGTACGGAGCGACCACGGCGTTGTCGGCCAACCCACGCTTGAGGCCGAGCCCTGGAACCCCGAAGTTGGAGTATTGGTAGATGAACTGCAGGTCGCGCGCATTGTAGGCGGACTCAGATACGCCCCAAGGCGTCTTCAGCGTCGCCCCGTATTCGATCTGGCGGCGGACGATCAGCCGATTGGTCTGCTCGACCAGGCTCTCAGTCGGCGCTCTCATTATCAGCGACGGCATCAGATACTCGAACATCGAGCCTGACCACGAAATCAGCGCCGCGCCGTTGCCCACTGGAATTACGGCGTGGCTCAGGCGGAACCAGTGCCGTGCGGGCGCGTCCCCCTTGGCTATGGCCATGAAACTCGCGAGCCTCGCCTCCGAGGCGAGAAGGTCATAGCAGCTCGGATCGAGCACGCCCTTAGGAACCTGATAACCGATCGAGAGCAACAGCCGGTCGGGATCGAGCAGGAAGTCAAATTCCATCGACAGCGCCATCGACCGCGCGACATCCTCCAACGACTTGAGCCGCGCTTGCAGCGGGGCAGCGAGCCGCGAATCCAAATCGCGCCGATGGCTCTCAATGCAGGCGCGGATCGCTTCCGTCCAGAACTCCAGATCCGTCCCGGCGCGATGGTCTTCTTCGATGGCGATCTCGCGTGTTGTGTCCACCAGGATCGCGGCCTGCTCGCCCAAATCCGCCAACTGCTGTTCGGCGCTGACGCCTTCGGCACTCGCCTGGCGCAGGCCGGACGCCAGACGCGCGAACTCGTCGTCGAACCGCATCCAAGTCACGCTGCGGGACTGCCGGGTGTGGCGCAAACGGCGCGCCTCATCCCGCGCCAGGTCGAGCGCATCTGCCACGCCCTCGAGCCGCCGCCGCTCCGCTAAGGGCAGACTGCGCCAATCCCGGCAGGCATTGGCTACCGCGATCAGATGTCCAGCCAAGTTCCCGCTGTCGACCGAGGACACGTACTGCGGATCGAGCGGACGCAGATCGCGCGTGTCGTACCAGTTGTAGAAGTGGCCGCGGTACCGGGCCATGCCGGCCATGGTCGAGAGGGTCGCCTCGAGTCGCTCGGTGGCATCGAGGGTTCCGATCCAGCCCAAGTCGCGCGCACTGGCCGCCGAAAGCAGATAGAGCCCGATGTTGGTCGGCGAGGTCCGGTGGGCCACCACCGGGTCCGGAATTTCCTGGAAGTTGTCCGGCGGCAACATGTGGTCGGCCGCCGTGACGAAGGTCTCGAAGAAGCGCCAAGTCTGTCTGGCGATGAGGCGCAGGGCGTGGGCATCGGCCTCGGCGAGTGGGCGTCGGGCCCCGATTCGAGGCGACATGCTTGCCCAGTAGGCCACCGCCGGGGAGGCGAACCAGGCGACGGCGAACGCCGACGCCAGCGGCCACGTTCCCCATCCGCTGAACCACGCCACGGCTATTGCCGCGGCGCCGATGACGACCGCCCCCGACATCCGTCGGTAGGAGTGCCAAACGCTCGGACGCTGGCTGGATGCCGCGTGGGCGGCTGGGACCCATTCGAGCAAGTGGCGGCGCGTCACTGTGAGCCGGACCAGGGTGCGGATGATGGCGTCACTCATCAGCCAAGCCTGGTGGGCCAGGAAGACGATCATCAAACCGGACTGGACAAGCCCAAGATCAAATTCCGCGCGTAAGGCGCGGAAGTGGCTGCGAAGTGTCACGCCAGGGCGTTGCGGCGCAATTCTCGCGATCACGGGGATGAGAGGGGGCAGAACAATCGTCGACAGGATGAAGGCGGTCCACACCGTCGCGTCACCAAACGGCATGGCCCAGCCGGCGATCAGGGCCAGCACAACCGACGGCGGTGAGAGCGAACGGCGCAGGTTGTCGAGCATCTTCCAGCGACCGATTGCGGGAACCGGCGATCGACGAGCGGCCCCGCTAGGGCCCCGTCCAACGATCCATGGGAGGAGCTGCCAGTCACCTCTCGCCCAGCGATGGTGGCGAAGGACGGCGACGTCATAACGCGCTGGGAAATCCTCCACGACTTCCACGTCCGAGACCAGGCCGGCGCGGGCGAAGATCCCCTCGAACAGGTCATGGCTGAGGAGCGTGGAGTCGGGCACGCGTCCGGCTAACGCCGCCTCGAAGGCGTCCACGTCGTAGATGCCTTTGCCCGTGTAAGAGCCTTCGCCGAACAGGTCTTGGTACACGTCCGAGACCGCTGCGGCGTAGGGATCGATGCCCGAGGCGCTCGAGAACACGCGCAGGAAGAGCGAGCCTTCCCTCCCCACCGGCAGCGCCGGCGTGACCCGGGGCTGCAACACTGCGTAGCCTTCGACGACTCGGCCCAGGGTGGCGTCCAGACGCGGCCGGTTGAGGGGATGCGCCATCTTGGCAATGAGCCGCCCGATGGTCTCGCGCGGGAGCCGCGTGTCCGCGTCGAGCGTGACCACGTAGCGGACATTCTCGGGCACGGCGGGGGGCTTCAGGAATGTGGTGTCTGAGGCGCCACGCAGGAGCCGATTGAGTTCGCGGAGCTTCCCGCGCTTGCGTTCCCACCCGATCCAGCAGCCTTCGCCCCGATTCCAGACACGCCGGCGGTGCAATAGCAGGAAACGGTCGCCGCTTAGTGTCGGTCCGTGTCGCTTATTCAGGCTAGCGATGCCTGCCTTCGCGGTGGCCAGCAGCGCGTCGTCCCCATCCACGTGCTCGCTCGGCGCATCGCACCAATCGGACAACAGCGCGAAGTGAAGGTCGCCCCCTTGGCTCGCCAAGTAGTGGATTTCGAGCCGCTCGATCTGCTCCTCGATGTCCTTAAGCGAGGTCAACAGCATCGGGACCGCGACTAGCGTGCGCAGGCCTGCGGGAATTCCGCCACGCAGCTCCAGCGCCGGCAACAAGGTGGCGCGGAAACCTCGGGTGACCACGTGGTCGACGAGCGCAACGGCCGCGTCGATCGCCGGGACCAACCCCAGAACCCCCAGCAGCAACAGCCATCGCAACTCCATGCCTCTTAACGCGGCGACGGACAGCGGGATGGCCAGCAGGCCGGCTGCGACGATCGCGCCAGCGCTGATATAGCCGCCGATCCCCAGCGCGCGATAAAGGCGTCCCGACCAAGCCTTGGGCGGCGCTTTGAAGCCGATCGCCGCCTCGAAGCTGTCCCGCCCGCAGGCGATAAGATAATAGCCCGGGTCGGCGAGGCGGGCTTCGTTCCCATCAGCGTTCGCCTGGAGCTCACGCCTCGCCGTCGCAACGGCCGCGTGAGCCACTTCCAATTCTGTAAGATCGGAGCCGCGGGCGAGGTGTTCGACGGCGCTGCGGTAGAGATTGCGCGTCGGGAAATCCATTTCCTCGAAGGCGCTTCCAGCCTTGAAGACCTCGTCAACCAAACTGACGCGCTCGAACAACTCCGTCCAATCGACGTCGGAGATGAGACGCATGCTGGTGATGATGTTGCGCACCGTGATGCTGCCGGCGACCTGCCTGTGGTGCTCATCGCGGACGACGGCATCGGCGTTCGTCCCCTGTGTCGCCAGTTGCTCATCGAGCCACGCCAACGCCGGGGCGATGCCGGGATGCTGATCGCGCAGCCGATGAACGAGCTGCACAAGGAAGGCGCCAGGGAAGGCCGTCTGCGGATGCAACGGCAGCACCGTTTCGGGCTGCTCTGCCATGCGGTCCCCAGCGCCTAGCAACCGGTCGGCCAGTTCATCCGCCGCGCGACGCCCCGCGCGGCTGTCCACCACCCGCTTAGCAAT